>Ga0209208_10000175_pt1 | contig 73106 bp, 64 predicted proteins | sample S1TSphfallax_3_FD_187694 | JGI IMG/M metagenome (GOLD analysis project Ga0209208, IMG submission 187694) | Host-associated microbial communities from peat moss isolated from Minnesota, USA - S1T2_Fd - Sphagnum fallax MG (SPAdes) (version 2) | ecosystem: Host-associated > Plants > Peat moss >... | reverse complement strand
CAGCAATTTCGACGGCGGCCGTTTTGCATTGCGGGTGTTCGCCGTCGCCCTGTTTGCGCTCCTATGTTTGAAAATCGCGCGACCTCTGCTCAAGCGTGCAATTGCACGATCGGCGGCGGCAGGCGCCACGCTCTCCGCCAATCTGTTGGGCGGCGTGCTTGCGGCTATATTCGTGGCTGCGATGACCACCTACCAGATTGGGATATTCGCTATTTTTGGGGGCTTCATGCTCGGCGTCGTGCTGTTCGACGAAACCGAGTTCGTGGCCGCGTGGCGCGAGCGCGTCGGGCAATTCGTGCTGGTGTTCTTCCTGCCGATCTTCTTCACCTACACGGGTCTACGCACCTCGATCGGCGGACTCGATCAGGCCGCCGACTGGGGATGGTGCCTGGTGGTCATCGTGCTCGCAACCGCCGGCAAGATCGGCGGCGCTTATCTTGGTGCGCGTCGCTCGGGACTCGACCATTCAGAATCAGCGATCCTGGGCTTCATGATGAATACGCGCGCGCTCATGGAGTTGATCGTGATCAATGTGGGACTCGATCTCGGCGTGATCTCGCAAAAGATGTTCACGATGCTCGTGATCATGGCAATCGTGAGCACGGTCGCGACGACGCCGGCACTACGCTACTTCCTACGGCGCTCCAATCTCGCCTACGCATAGGCGTCGAGCGCACCGTCGGCCGTCCGGGACGACGCGAGGGCCGTGGGCTGCACCTCGGCCGACGCGCCAGCCGTGCTGTCCGCGGGTGGACTCCAGGCACGATTCTGCGAGTACGGTGAGCCGTCGTGGAAGGAACGCTGGGAAATATCGACACTGACCTGAGCGAATCCCTGTGAGCTCAGCATCTCGCGCAACTTCGCGGAACTGTTCTGCAGCGCGTCGAGCGTCGCCGGATTGTGAGCGCTCATCCAGACCTGGGCGTGGCCGGCCTCGACCGTCACGCGTAGTTCGATCGGACCAAGCTGCGGCGGGCTGACCTGCAGGGTCGCGCCGTTCAGATTGTTGTCGATGAGATAGCTGACGCGCTCGCCGAGCGCCTGCGTGAATTCCGGTGTATTGAGCGCGGGCGCAGACTTGGCGTCGCCCACCCCAGGCGCGGCCAGCGCGACACTGGTGGCCGCCGCAAAGCCTGTGCCCGCCGTGGTCCCGGTCGCTGCGGCCGCGCCATCGACGCCAGCGGTCGGCGACGCGGACGCAGTCAGCGAATCATTGGCGCCGCGCGCGTGTTTGTCCTGGAGTCCGAGTACGGCCGACACATCGAGTTGAAACGGCGCGACGGGCAAGGGCGATGGCGCATCGAGCGGAGCCGCATCGCCGCCCGCCCCGCTGAGGGCCTGCGCCGAGGCCGCCGCACTCGAGCCGGAGATCGTAGCGGTTCGCGTCACGGCGCCGCGGTTGCTCGGGGCCTGGCTCACCATGACGGCTGCGCCCACGTCCGCGGCCGCCGGCTTGGCAGCCTCCGCCGCATTCAGAGTGGAAAATGGTGTCGTCGCCGTCTCGGTCGCCGCGGACTCGGCGCGGCTGGTCGCATCGGAGCGCGCGGCCGGTTCGGCTGCATCGGCCACGTTGGTCGCGGCGAGTTGCTTGAGCGCGGCGCCGGCGCTGGTGTTAGCAGCCAGGCCCGCAATATCCGGCAGTGCGCCGGCGGCCGTCGCCCATGACTGCGCCACAAGCTCGGCCGGCGCGAGCGCCTGCGCGCCACCGCCGCCCAATTGCGCGGACCCGGTCGCCGATGACAAGACTGAGACGCTTGCGGCATCGGCGGCACTGGACAGACGATCGGCGCCGGCAGCGCCGGTCGCGCCGACTGCCGATGCCGCGCCGGCTGCGCCGGGCGAGTCCCTTGCATCGCCCGCACCGGCTATGCCGGCGGCAGCGGCCGATGCCGCCGACATCGTTGCCGCGAGGCCGCCCAAGGTCGCCAACAGCGTGTCTGCCTGCGGCAGTGTGGGCGGCGGATTGCCGCTTGGAGGCATGCTCGTGCCGCGGGTACTCGCTTCAGCGGCCGCAGGTTTGGGCGCACGGCGACCCGTCGGGTTGCCGGCAGCGCTCAAGGTCGACGCGAAATCCGTCGGCTTGTCGCTTGCCGGCGCGTTTGGCGTGTTTAACGGGCTGGCCGGTGTAGGCGAACTCGTCTTCGGGGCGGCGACAATGACAGGCGATGTGGGAATCGTGGGCAATCTGGCATCCATGCAGACCGGATTAGCAAACGGCGTGCCAAAGGCCCGGCATCAGCGCCGCAGATGGGGCTCCCGCGCGCGCGATAGACGCGCGGCGGTCTCGTCTCCCTCGATCTGTTCGCGTCGTTCCGCCTCCTGTTGCTCCTCGCGGCGCAATCGCTCCATCGCCTTGCTGAGCGATTCCGCCTCGATGCGCTTGTGGCTCCATTGCGCGCGCCGTGACTCGTACTCGGCACGCGCTACGCCGAGCTTTTGCACGTGCAAGCGCAGCACCTCGGCGAGCCGGTCGAGAAACGCGCGATAATTCTGCAAACGGACCGCATCCATGACCGCGGTCGAGTTGCCGGACTTGCGGATATAGTCCTCACGATACGTTTTGAGCTGCTCGTGCTGGCGCTCCAATTCGGCGACGCGGCGCGCCGCTTCGGCCATGGCAACGCTCAAGTCGTCGGCCGAGCGGGCGGCTATTTCCTGAATGGGCTGCAGGCGTTTCGATTTCATACGCGCCTACACACTATCGGGCGAGGCCGGCCGCCGGCGCCGCGAATTGCGTCACGAGCTGTTGCAGATCGGCATAGCTGCGCTCGAACCCGACCGGCTCGTACATGTCTTGCCGCAGGAACTCGAGTATCTTCGGCCATTGATCGACCGCAAGATCGACGCGCGGGTCGGCGCCGCGGCGATAGGCCCCGACCGTGATCAGATCGCGATTCTGCTGGTAGATGGAATAGACCTGCTTGAACTTCATGGCCCAATCGAGCTGCTCGCGGCTCGCGATCTGGTGCATCGCGCGGCTGATCGAGGCTTCGATGTCGATCGCCGGATAAAGGCCGTTCTCGGCCAGGCGACGCGACAGTACAATGTGTCCGTCGAGAATCGCGCGTGCCGCATCGGCAATCGGATCGTTCTGGTCGTCGCCCTCGGCGAGCACGGTGTAGAACGCCGTGATCGATCCCACGCCACGATCGCTGTTTCCGGCGCGTTCGACCAATTGCGGCAGCCGCGCAAACACCGAGGGCGGATACCCCTTGGTGGCCGGCGGCTCACCGATCGCCAAGGCGATTTCTCGCTGTGCTTGCGCGAATCTCGTCAGCGAATCAAGCAGCAGCAGGACCTTGAGGCCACGATCGCGAAAATACTCTGCGATTGCGGTCGCGAGCCAGGCGCCGTGCAGTCGCATCAGGGGCGGATGATCCGCAGGCGTCGCGATGACGACCGCGCGGCGCATGCCGTCGGGGCCGAGTGTGTTACTGACGAAGTCTTGCACCTCGCGGCCTCGCTCGCCGATCAGCCCGACCACCGTGACGTCGGCTTTCGTGTACCGGGTCATCATGCCGAGCAGCACGGACTTGCCGACGCCGGAGCCTGCGAACAAGCCGATGCGCTGGCCGCCGCCGACCGTGAGCAAGGCATTGATCGAGCGAACACCGACGTCCAGCGGATCGCGGATCGCACGCCGCATCAGCGGATTCAGGGGTTCCGAGCTCGTCGGCAGTCGATCCGAGCAACGCAATTCACCAAGGCCGTCGATCGGTCGACCCGCGCCGTCGAGCACCCGGCCCAACAATTCGTCACCAACGGGAATCGTAGTGATCCCTTCGATCGGGATGACCCGGGCGCCCGGCATGAGTCCGCGCATGTCTCCGGTCGGCATGAGAAATAATTTGTCACCCGAGAAGCCCACGACCTCCGCTTCGATCTGCCGGCCTTCCGCCGTGTCGATCAGACAACGGGCACCGACGGCAGCCTCGCAGCCGACCGCCTCGAGGGTCATGCCGACCATGCGGTTGAGCGTGCCCTCGACAACGATGCGCCCGGACTTGGCCATGCGTTCGCGCGCGCGCACGAGCTGACCGGCCCATTTTTTCGCTGCGGACCGCGCGGCGGGAACCGGGGTCATGGTGCGGCACCCGTGCGCGAACCGGATGGCTGCCGCTCCGTGCCGAGCAGCTCGACCAGGATCGCACCCAAGCGGGTCTCCAAACGCGCATCGATGCGCGAAGTCGCCGTGGTCACCTGGCAGCCGCCCCTCGCCATGACGGGATCTTCGACCAGGGTCCAAGCCCGCTCACTTTCCGTCGGCGCCAGATGCTGGCGCACGACGGCCGCATCCTCGGGATGCAGATGCACGCGCACTTCGCGCGCGGCAACCGGCAGAGCGGCGATCGCCTCGCGAATGATCCCGATGATTTGGGTGGGATCGGCCTTGAGTTCGCGTCGCACGATTTGTCGCGCGAGCGCCATTGCGAGCGTCAGCAATTCGCGCTCGACTTCCTCATCCAAGGCGTCGAAGGGCTTGGCGAGATCGTAGAACATGCCCGCCAGACGCTCGACTTGGGCACGCACTTCGCGTTGCCCAGCCTCGCGGCCTTCGGCGAGCCCTTGATCGAAGGCCTCCTTGTAGGCCTCGGCCTGCAAATCGGCGAGGCCGCCAACCGTCGCCATTTTGACTTCGTTGCCGACCGTGCCCATCTCGGGCGGCGCCCAGACTTCGACCTTAGACATAGTCGCCTGCATCCTTGCCGCCGAGGTTGATCGTGCCTTCTTCGGCAAGGCGCTGCGCGATCACGACGATCTCTTTTTGCGCCGCCTCGACCTCGGCGAGTTTGACGGGCCCACGCGCCTCCATGTCGTCGCGCAGGATTTCCGCGGCTCGCTTCGACATGTTGCGCATGATCTTGTCTTGCACGTCCGGCTCGGCGCCGCGCAGAGCGAGCGCCAAGGTATCTGACCCGACGTCCCGCAAAATGGTTTGGATGCCCCGGTCGTCGACCGAGAGCAGGTTGTCGAAGATGAACAGCAAGTCTTTGATGGCCTGGTGCAACTCGCCGTCGGCTTGTTCGATCTTGCCGAGTTCCTCGCTGCTCTTGTCCTTGCTCATTGCATTCAGGATGCTGGCAACGGTCTTCGCGCCGCCGATCTGGCGTAGCGGGACCGGGGCCGGCGCATTCGCCTGCTTCGCGACCAGCTGATCGAGCTCATTGAGCGCGGATTGCGGCACCTCCGCCAGCGTCGCGATGCGCAGCAACACTTCGGTGCGCATCGCTTCGGGCAGCAGCGCGAGAATGCCGGCGCTTTGTTCAGGCGACAGGTGCGACAAAACGAGGGCGCCGATTTGCGGATGTTCCGCAGTCACGATTTGCGCCACGGCTTTGGCCTCCATCCACTTCAAGGACTCGATCCCCTGGCCTGGCTGGCCGGTGGCGACACGATCCAGCAGCAAGTCGGCCTTGGGCTTGCCGACCGCCTGGGTCAGCACGCGGCGCACATAGTCGAGCGAGGATGCGGCTGTGTCGGGCTTGCCGTCGACGATGCCGATGAAATTCGCGAATACCGAGGTCATTTGCTCGCGCGAGACTTCCTGCAGCTCGGCCATGGCGAGACCCAGCTTCTGGACTTCGTCGGCGTCGAGCTGTTTCAGCAGATTGGCCGCATCCTGCTCGCCGAGGCCCATCAACAGGATGGCGGCGCGTTGCGTACCTGGAAGCTGCCCGGGTCCGCTAGCCATCGGCCGAGACCCAGTCGCGCACGACTTGGGCCGCTCGTCGGGGATCTTGGATGACCAGGGAGCGCGCCGCCGCGATCTGCTGTTCGAAGCTGGGCGCGAGCTTGGGCTGCGCGCCGTCCGCCTTGCCCGAGAGCGTCACCTGATCGCCGCCCGCCTCTGCATCGACGCCGGCCAGGAGCCGCGCGGGGCTCGGCTTAGTCAACGACTTCATCAAGGGTTTGAGCACGAACAAGGCGAGCAGCAGCACGAGCAAGCCGCCGACGATCTGCTTGGCCAGCGGAATGACCCAAGGCTGCTGCCAGAGGGGCGTTGCCTCCATCGGCGGCGGCGGCGCATCGGTCTTGAACGCTTGGTTTAGGACGCTCAATTGATCGCCGCGGTCGTCCTTGACACCGATGGCCTGACGCACAAGTTCGGTGAAGCGTTTGATGTCGGTGTCGCTCATCGGCACGGTAGTCACTTTGCCGGTCTTGTCGACGCGTTGCCAATCGTCGAGCACGACGCCGATGCCGAGGCGCTTGAGGGTACCGACGGGCTGCTTGATGTATTGCAGCGTCCGATCGATTTCGAAGTTGCGCGTGCTGCGCGCCGCGGTCGAACTCGGGCCGCTGGTCGCGGCCGCGGTTTGCGTTGCGCCGTTTGCACCGTTTGCACCGTTTGCGCCAGGAGCCGCAGCGGCCGGTGCTGCGGCCCGGATTGCCGGTGCACCCGACGTTCCGGGGGGCTCGTTGCTGAGCGCTCCGGGAATCCCCTCGGGACCGTCGCCGCCCTTGCGCGACTCGTTGCTGGTTTGCTCGCTGCGCACGGCGGTCTTCTGCGGGTCGTAATTCTCGCGCGTCTCTTCGGCGACCGTGAAATCCAGATCCGCCGTCACGGTCGCACGCACGCGGCCGGGCCCGACCAGGGGCTCGAGCAATTCGACGATGCGCTGCCGATAGCTGTCCTCGAGCTTGCGCGTGTATTCGAATTGTCGCGTGCTGACCGCGGCCTCCGAGTTGTCGTCGGGCGAGTTCAACAGGGTACCCGCTTGGTCGACGAGCGTGACGTCGCTTGGCCCCAGTTCCGGTACGCTGGAGGCGACCAGATGGACGATCGCTGCAACCTGGCCCGGCTCGAGTCGCCGACCCGCGTACAGCTGCAGAAGGACCGAGGCGGTCGCCTTGTGCGAATCGCGCAGGAACACCGAGGGCTTCGGCAGCGCCAGATGGACGCGCGCGCTTTGCACGCCCTGGACCTTGACGATCGTGCGCGCGAGTTCCGTTTCGAGCACGGACTGATAGCGCGCCGACTCCATCATCGAACTCGTGCCGAGCGAGGACTCCTTTTGAATCATCTCGATGCCCATCGCATCGCTTTGCGGCAGGCCTTGGCTCGCGAGACGGATGCGGGCCTCTTGGACCTTGGAGTCCGGCACGGAAACCGCGCCCGACGGATTCAATTTGAACTCGATGCCGGCGGCCGTGAGCGCGTCCATGACCTGGCCGCTTTCACGGTCCGACAGCTGTCCATACAGCACGACGTAGTTTTGTCCTTGGGACCAGAGCACCAACCAAATGGCGGCCGCGACCGCCGCCGCTACACCGACGAGCAGCCCGGCGGGCTTGAGCGCGGGGACGATGTCCGACAAGCCTCTGCGAGGTAAGGGTGCGGTTTCCGCCATGATCTAGAGCCTCAGGTTCCGTTCAGACCGACATGTTCATGACTTGGGTATAGGCGTCGACGAGCTTGTTGCGCACTTCGGTGATCGCGTGGAAGGCAATGCCGGCCTTCTGCACTTCCAGCATGACCTTGGTCAGATCGACGTTCTTGTCGCCGGCCTCATACGCGTTGGCAAGAGAGGTGGCGTTATTTTGCATGGCGGCGACGCTATCGATCTGGCCCTTGATCATCTTCGCGAAGTCCGACGATTGCGCGACCGAGGTCGACACTTCTGCGGGCGCGCCGCCGACGCGCGCCTGCAGCGCACGCATTTCGGCCAAGACTTGGGAAATCTGGATACTGCTCATGGTTTATGCACTCACGAATTGTTGGTCATGCCAGCCCGGGACTTGCACGCCCGAGGCTTTGAGCTGCTGCAGCTTGTGCCGCAGGGTGCGCGGACTGATCCCCAAGCGCTCGGCGGCGAGCTTGCGGCTGCCAGCGGTCACGCGCAGCGTCGCAATGATCAGATCCCGCTCCCGCTCCTTCAGATCCTGATCCAAGCCCGCGTCGCGGGGCGCCTCGGCAACCAGGGGCTGCACACCGAGATCCGCGCTTGCGTTTGCGGGTGTATGGCCCGAGCCGCCGCCGATGTCGAGTGCTGCGGCCGTGATTTGCCCGCCCGGCGCAAGCCAGCCCGCACGCTGCACGATGTTCGTCAATTCGCGCGCATTGCCCGGCCAGTCGTAGGTGAGCAGCTTGCGCTCCGCGTCGGCATCGAAGCCGAGTTCGGGGTGTCCGCTGCGCGCGCAGGCCTGCAGCGCGCGTCGCGCCAGGGGCAGCACGTCGCCGCGCCGCTCGCGCAGCGGCGCAAGCCGCAGGGACATGACGTTGAGCCGGTAATAGAGATCGGCACGGAACCGTGCGGCGCGCGACTCGGCCGCAAGATCGCGATTCGAGGTGGCAAGCACGCGGACGTCGAGACGGATCGTGCGCGTGCTGCCGAGACGCTCGACCTCGCGCTCTTGCAGGACCCGCAGGATCTTGGCCTGCAATCCCAAGCTCATTTCCGAGATCTCGTCGAGTAGCAAGCTGCCCCCTTGCGCCTGCTCGAACTTGCCGGCATGCGCGGCGAGCGCGCCCGTGAACGCGCCTTTTTCGTACCCGAACAGCGTGGCCTCGAGCATGTTCTCCGGGATTGCCGCGCAGTTGATCGCGACATAGGGTGCGTCCGCACGCGGCGAGTGATCGTGGATAAAGCGCGCGTACACTTCCTTGCCGGTGCCGCTCTCGCCCGTGATCAGGACCGTGGCCTCGGTCTCGGCAATCCGTTTCGCGAGCACGAGCAGCCGCCGGGATTCCGGGTCCACGGCGATCAGATTTTCGGGTGCAACACGCTCGCGCAAATGCCTCTGGGCCATCTCGATCAAAGCCTGCGCCGCAAACGGCTTGACGAGGTAGTCCGTCGCGCCTTCACGCATGGCGGCGACCGCCTGCGAGACCGTGCCATAGGCCGTCATGAGCACGACCGCCAGATCCGGGCGGCGCTGCTTGATCAGCGACAAGAGCCGGTAGCCGTCGATGCCGGGCATTTGGATGTCCGAAATAACGAGCGCTACTGGCCCCTGTTCGAGGGCATGCAGTGCACTCGCAGCATCCGCGGCACCGCGTGTCTCGATGCCGGCCAGGCTCAGCGTATCGATCAGGGCCTCGCGCAAGGCCGCATCGTCTTCGACGACCAGAACCGCTTCTGTGGACTCGATCATGTCTGCTCCTCTGCCGGTAAATCGATGACGAAGGACGCGCCGCGCGCGGAGTCGGCCAGGCGCACACTTCCCTGGTGCGCCTCGACCACTGATTTGACGATCGCGAGACCGATGCCGTTGCCGCGGGTGCGCGTCGTGAAAAATCGTTCGAAGATGCGCTCGCGCAGTTCGACGGGCACACCCGGACCGTCGTCGCTGACCACGATTTGCGCGCGGCCCGGATTGCCGTGTCGGGCCAGCAACTCGAGGTGCAGTTCACCGCGGGCCGACTGCAGGGCATTCGTTGCCAGATTGAGAACCGCTGAAATCAGCGATGAGGCATTGGCGCGGACCATCAGCGAGGGCGCGTCGGTGCGAATCGTGAGGCGCACTCCGCCGCCCAGCGCCGGACGCAGCCACTGCGCCACTTGCTCGAGCACGGCGGCGACATTCACGAGCTCACGTGGCTCGCCGCCACGCGTGAAGGCGAGCATGTCGTGCACCAATTTCTCCAACTGCTCCAAGCTTGCGACCGTCTTGTCGGCGCACCGCCGCAGATCGGCCGGATTGCGGTCCGGCAGGTTCATTTGCGAGGCATACAGCAAGGCGGTCGCGAGCGGCGTCCGGATTTGATGCGCAAGCCCGGCGGCGAGCTCGCCCAGGGTCGCGAGGCGCTGCTGACGCGCCAGCAGCAACTGCGACATGCGCGACTCCGTGACGTCGGCTATCAAGACGACGTCGGCATCGCCGTCCAGCTCGCGCCGCGAGATGCTGACGAAGCGGCCGCTGCGCAACTCGACGTGCTCCGGCAGATCGCCGCTCGTGACGGTGGCGCGCTCCAGGACCGCCGTGAAGGACTGCCCCAGCAGGGGTTCGCCGAGCAGCTCGCGCGCGGCGGCGTTGCCGTCGGTGATCACGCCGAGCGGACCCAATACCAAGACGCCGGCGGGCAAGGCGTGCAACAGCGCGGTGAGCCGGGCCGCCACGTGTTCTTTGTCGGCGCGCGCCGAGCAAAGTTCGAGCCGAAGTTTGCCGACCTCGGCCGTCAAAGCCTCGAAAGCGCCGGATAAATGCTGCGAGAGCGCGCCGAAACTTAAGAAGGCCGTTTGTAGATCGGCGTGTGGATTGTCGAGGCGTTCAGTGATCGCGCTGTGCATGGGAGTGCAATTTGCAAATTCCGTGCCGCGGGAGGTTTTCCTCAATCGATCATGGTGTTAAGAGTTTCTGTCGGCGTCCGGAGCGGGCCGGCGTCAATTTTTCGGCGCTCTTGCCGTGACGCCGTGGCGGCGGCGCCTGCGTGCGGCGCAAGCCGTCAAACAAGCGTCAGGCGCTGAGTCGATACTTGCGCAGCTTCTCGACCAAGGTCGTGCGCCGCATGCGCAGCAGGCGCGCCGCTTCGGCTATCGTACCGTCGGCTTCGAGCAAGGCACTGCGAATGAGGCCGCGCTCGATGGCCGAGAGATGATCTTTGAGGTCGAGGCCGCCACGCGGCAGGACTGATTCGGCTGCGGCAGTCTGCGGCAAGGAGATCGCCTCCAGAGCTTCCGGGAATTCGATCTGCGGCTCGAGCAGGTCAGCGGTCATCATTTCCTGTTCGGACGGCGCGGCGCGATCGATCGCCATGTCTTTGCCGCGATAGCGTTCCGGCAGGTCCTCGGCACGAATGCAGTGGCCCGGAAAGAGAATCGTGAGTCTTTCCACGAGGTTGGCGAGTTCACGCACGTTGCCGGGCCAGGGATGCCGCGACAGGCAAGCAACAGCTGATCGATCGAAGCGGATGGCGCGGCTGGGCGCATGCGCGTTGCGGGCGACCAAATGCTCGAGCAGCGCGGCCAGATCCTCGCACCGATCGCGCAGGGGCGGCATCTGGAGAGGAAAGACGTTGAGCCGGTAGTACAGATCTTCGCGGAAGGTGCCGGCGAGGATCGCCGCCTCGAGATTGCGATGGGTCGCGGCAACGATGCGCACATTGCAACGCAGTGTCCGATTGCTGCCGATGCGCTCGAAACTGCGCTCCTGCAGCACGCGCAGCAGCTTGACCTGCATTTGCAGCGACATATCGCCGATCTCGTCGAGAAACAGCGTGCCCCCCTCGGCAAACTCGAAGCGCCCCATGCGCATCGTCAGGGCGCCTGTGAAGGCGCCCTTCTCGTGACCGAACAGTTCACTTTCAAGCAGCTCGGCGGGAATTGCGCCACAATTGACCGGCACGAACGGTTGCTGCGCACGTCCGGATAGTTCGTGAATATGGCGCGCGGCCAATTCCTTGCCGGTCCCGGATTCGCCCAGGATCAGCACGTTGCTATCGTGCGGTGCGACTTGTTCGATCAAACGATGGATGGCGCGCATGGCCCGGGAATTGCCCGTGGGCCGATAATTGGTGGGTGATGCGGGCAACGTTCGCGCCGCTTGCGAATTGTGTTCGGCAGAATGTCCAGAATCCTTAGGTTCGATCGCCAAAGATTTTATGTCATCCACGTCTTTGGGACTCCTTCCCTTATTTCCATAGAGGCACACTGCCGCGTCTTTCTAGTTTTGCCTCAATTAATTCCGCTAACCCTTTGACATTGCTCGATCAAAGTCTAGGCGGAATCATACTAACCGAAGCGCTTTGCGCAATTGGAGTTGGCAAACACCCGCATTAACTGTAAGGAGTTCCCCCAAAAAACAGTGCAGCAATTTACTGCCGACGCCTTAGTGCGCGCTATGTCGGCTGCCGGCGATCAAGCGCCGATGATGTCGAAAGATGAGTTTTTCGATCAGGGCGACCACCGGCTCGCTGATCGCGACGAACTTGAATTGCCTGATGCGTACTGAGTTCGCGAGCTGTTCACCTACAATCGTGCACTGCAGCTTCAAGGCCTGCGGCAAGGCGGGATTAATGTACAAGTGCAGGATGCCGCTGCTGCCGGGAGTTTGCTCGGCTTGCGGCGCGAACCATTCCAGGCCGGCGGACGACAAGCGCAGACGCTGCGGTACCGGCAAGGCATTCTGACGCAAGGACAGATCCGAGAGCAGGCGCAAGACGATATTGAGCTTGAATTCCAGGCGCTGCAGCTCATGCACCATGGCGGCAGACTCGTCCTTGAGCGGCTCGTGGAGACGCGCCTCTTCGAGCGAAGACTCCGCGCCGAGCAATTGCTGATTATCGGCGTTCAAACGCGCGAGTTCGGGTCCCTGCAACAAACTGCCCGGCACCCAAACCATCGGCAAGCAGTCTTCGAAGATCAATCCGTCGCCTAGGAATGCGCCGCTCATGCGAAATCAGCGACGCGCAGTCGTGGCACCGTAAGCGCGCACCGCACGCTGCCCCACCGCGAGCATGTCCAGATTGCGCGCGAGTACACGTTGCCGATGCAGCAGATTACCGATCGCCTGCGCATTGAGCGTCGCGATCTCGGCCAATATTTGGCCAACCTCGGGGCCTACCATGAAGCAGGCACCGCGGGCCGCTTCGAGCGCTTTGAGCCGCTCCGCGTCGAGCCGCACGGCCCTTTCGACATCTCCATCGGCCGCTGCGGCCGCGACCGCCTGCGAGATCTCGAGCGCACGCTGTAACCCACTGCGTCCGGCGTCCGCGCTCATTTCTGGTCCTCGACGATTTTGTCCCAACCCGTCTTGACGGTGCGCACCAATCGGACGACCTCGGCAATGATAAGCCGGTCGTTATTTACGTTTGCGATAGTCAGCTGCTCGAGCATATACAAGTACAGGTTGCGCAGGTTCGCCGCGACGGCACCGCCGCGCTGCATGTCCAGACAGGCATTCAAATGGTCGACTAGCCGGATCGCCTTACCGATCGCGTTGCCCTTGGCGATAACCTCGTGCAGAGGTAAATTGCCCTGAATTCGCTGCATGCAGCCGTCTGTGACTGCAAGGGCCGCGAGAATATGCTCATACGACACTTGCACCAGCCGGGTCGGACTGGAATCAGCCACCAGTCCATGACTACGGACGATGCGATAGCGGGCGGCCCCATTTTGCGAAGACATCATATGTCACCGCCGCCCTAGCCCGTGCTCAACGTGCCGCTGCTCAATGAGCTATTGCTGCTGCTCGAGCTACTCGTGCTCGAGCTCGGATTGAATTCGGCGGTTAGGTAGGTTTGGGTTTGTTTGAGCGCAGCCACCGCCGCGTCCATCGCATTGTACTGAGCGGTCAGGGTTGCGGAGTAGGTTGCCAATTCCGCGTTGAGCTGCGTTTGCTGCTGCGAAACATCGGTCAGGCCCGTCTGCAAGCCTTGGTTGATGGTCGCAATCAAACCGCCGGGTCCCGTATAACTGTTCACCAAGCTATTGATCTTCGTTGCGATACCGTTCGTGCCGCCGAGCAGGTTGCCAACGGCCGTCAAATTGGACGACAGGGCATTGCTGAGCGTCGTCGTATCGGAATCTAGGCTGCCCTGGGCGTTGGCCGTGATGCCTAGATCGGCGAGCGAATTGATGCCGCCCGAACCACCGGTGGTGAATTCGTCGAGAATGTTTTCCAGTTGGTTCTGAAACGACTGCAGCGTCGCGTTGCCGTTGAGCGGGCCGGCAGTCTGGGTCGACGCGTCATAACCGGTCAGCGACTGAATGCTCGCGAGCACACCGTTGACCGCCGTGACAAAAGTGCCAATCGAGGTTTGCGCAGCGCTGGTGTCCGCGGCGACCGTCAGCGTCGTTGGTGAATTCGCCGCGGTCGGCTGAATCAGATTGATCGTGACGCCGCTGATCGCACCGGCCACGACATTGCTTGCACTCGTGCCCGCATACCCGTTGATCGTGAAATTCGCATCCTGCGCGGCTTGGGTTTGCGTGAGATTCGTGATCGCAGCGAGCCCTGTGCTGCCATCCGTTTCGGTCACGCTGACCGCGTTGGCAGCGCCTGTCGCCGTGCCGGAGAGGACCAACCGGGAGCCGTCGGTCGACGTGATGATGCTAGCGCTAACGCCGGGATTACCGGAGGCGGCGTTGATCGCGGCGGCGATGCCGGCAAGCGTATTGTCGCTGGAATCGATCGAGATCGACGTCGACTTGCCACCGACAGAGAGCTGCAGAGTGCCCGTGCCGACCTGCGCCGACGCATTCGTCACCGGTTGCGAGGTCAGGATGGAAGTGGTTGCGAGATTTTGAACCGCCAGCGAATAGCTCCCACCAACGGCCGTATTGTCAGCCGTTGCGGAGGCGACCGACGAATTGCCCACCGTTGCCGTGAATCCGGCGAGATCGCTCGGCGTCTCGAGCGTCGACAGCGTCGCCTGCAAGGTGCTGAGCGCGCTGCTGAACGTGCCGAACGCCGACACCTGCGCATTCAAGCTGTCCTGCTGATTGGTCAGCTGCGTCTGCTGGGGGGCGCCCTCCGCATTCGTGAGGGCCGTGACGATCCCGGATATGTTGAGACCCGAGCCGATGCCCGTGGACGTGATCAGGGCATTGGCGGCCGATGCGGCTGTGCTCGCAGAGCTGGTGCTCGGCGTCGTCGAAGAAACCGATGAACTCATAGTGCTAATCTCACCTTGTCAGATAGGCCTGGTGTCGGCCTGTCAGCCCAAGACTTGAGCCAAGACTTCATCCAAGGCTTCAGCAAGAGTCGTACCAAATCAGCCCCGCCTCGGCCGACACCGGCAAGGCGTGGGTTCAGGCAACTCCATCGATGAGCAGACCCGACGCGCCGATGCTGCGCGCGAGCGCCGGAAACTCGGCAATCGCATACTCAGCAAGGACTTTGCCCGACGCGGGATTGATTTCCTGGATGAATTTGCCGCCGGAAGCGGGATCGACGCGAAACTGATCCGGTAGCCCCGAATCATTGAGGAATTTATTGAGGAACGCGACGAGCGAGTTGGCGTCGTACGCGTCCGGGACCGGCGTTGATGCCGTAGTCCTCGTGACCGTAGCGGCACCGGCGACCGAAGTAGCCGCCGAATTGCCGCCGGGCGGCAAGTTGCTGCCGTCAAGGCCTGAGACCTTCGCCGCCGGCGAAATCGCGCTTCCTTGGCCGATCGGCGCCAGCGATGGGGGCAGAGAATTTGTCTCACTCACCATATCGCCACCTGTCGCGAGAACGGTCCGGGCGATGCTTTGCCCGGACCGCTTTGGCTTATTGCAACAACTTCAGAATCAGCTGCGGTTCCTGGTTGGCCTGGGCCAAGACCGAGATGCCGGCCTGTTCCAAGACCTGGGCCTGGGTCAGGTTCGCCGTTTCCTGCGCGAAGTTCGCATCCTGAATCGTGCTGCGCGACTGCGTCAGGTTCTGACTCGTGGACGTCAGGTTGCTGACCGCGGCCGTGAAGCGATTCTGGATCGCGCCCAATTGGCTCTGGAATGCGCTCACTGTCGTGAGCGCCGCATCGACCGAGGCGATCGTGTTGTTGGCGTCGGCCACCGTCAACACGTCTTGGTTCGCGAGTGTCGCATTACCACTGGTCGACTGCGCCAGCGCTGTCGTGAAAGACTTCGCGCCGGAGGCATTCGCAGTTCCGGTGATACCGATCGCAGCCAAGCCGCCAGCGGATCCGACGTCAGTCAGCGTAACCGGATTCGAGTCCGTCAGCGTGACCTTGCCGTAGGTCGTCACCGGCGTCGCCACCGAGCCCGCGACGGTGCCGGAGAGACCCGTGCTCGCGGCGTTTGCGCCGGTGCCGACCGACTGGCTGACGACGATGTTGCTACCGTCGGTGTTGGAGAGCGTGAGTTCATTGGACGTGTTGACCGAGGCGCTCACACCGGTGGTGCCCGTGTACAAGTTGATCTGGGAAGCGACGTCGTTCGCCGTGAGGCCGGTCGCTGCGGTCGATCCCGCGACCGAATAGTTGCTGTAAACGTTGGTGCCATTGATGTTCAGGCTATAGCTCGTCGGCGTGCCGGCCGCGGCGGCATAGATCGTCCCGAAGGCCGTGCCGTCGGTGACACTCGTGGCCGCGCTCGCGGTCAATCCTTGCAGACCTGCGCCGTTGATGGCCCCCGCGGCTGCGTAAGCTGAACTCGCGCCTTGATATGTGTTCGCGCCCACGTAATTCGCAGTGGGACCAACAGTGACGGTCGACGAACCGTCGGAGACTTGTATCGTCGAAGTGGTTGTCAAGCCCGCGCCGGTGACCGCGTTGGTCGTCGAGGTAGAGTACTGACCGATTTGGTCGGCCGCAACGCCCTGCTGCAGGCTTACCGCGATCGTGTCGCCGACGTTCGCACCGACCTGGTAGACCGTGGTGCCGCTCGAGCCGTTCAACACGTTCAAGCCGTTGAAGGTGGTCTGCTGCGCGATCTGCGTGATTTCAGCGATCTGCTGCTGCACCTGGCTATTCAGAGCGGAGCGGTCCGAGGCGCTGTTCGAGCCGTTCGCGGCTTCAACCGCCAGCGTGCGGATGCTCTGCAGATTATTGACGATGGTCGACAAGGCGCCGGACGTGGTCTGGGCCTCGGAGACGGCGTCATTGGCGTTGTTGATTGCTTGGTTGGTGCCGTTGATCTGAGTCGTGAACTGTTGGCTGATCGCGAGGCCGGCGGCGTCGTCGGCGGCGCTGTTGATGCGCAAGCCCGAGGACAGCCGTGTCAAGGACTGCGACAATAGCGCCTGAGAACCGCTGAGATTATTCTGCGCAGTGAGTGAGTCGATATTCGTATTGAGGGTCAATGCCATGTCTGCAACTCCTGAAAGTTAAACCACCGGCCCACCGTAGGCCACGATACCCGCGTGTTCCCGCCTCCCGCCTTTGCAGTCGGACCGGTGAGCACCTGTAGAGGGTTTATCGGAAGGGTTCGGCGCTTCTTTAGGGGAATATTTGCTGAAATTCACGGCCCAGACGGGCAATATCGACCGGAAAACGCGTTTTTGGAGTAGAATCCGCGGCCCTTGAAAACCGTCAAACGCAAAACGCCGAAAATCGGCTTCGTCAGTCTCGGCTGCCCGAAAGCCTTGGTGGATTCCGAACGGATCCTGACTCGCCTGCGCGCGGAGGGCTATCAAGTCGCGTCGAATTACGGCTCGGCGGACCTCGTGGTCGTCAACACCTGCGGCTTCATCGATTCGGCGGTCGATGAATCCCTGGATGCGATCGGGGAAGCACTCGCCGAGAACGGCAAGGTGATCGTTACGGGCTGCCTCGGCGCACAACCGCAGCGCATTCTCGATCGCCACCCGCAGGTTCTGAAGATCACCGGCCCGCAGCGCTACGAAGAGGTCATGGCCTCGGTCCACGAGCACCTGCCGCCCCTGCACGAACCCTTCGTGGACTTGATTCCGGCACAGGGCGTGAAGCTCACACCGCGTCACTATGCTTACTTGAAGATCTCTGAGGGCTGCAATCATCGCTGCAGTTTCTGCATCATTCCCTCGATGCGCGGCGACCTCGTGAGTCGGCCCATCGGTGAAGTCCTACACGAGGCGGAGCAGCTCGTGCGGGCGGGTGTCAAGGAAATCCTGGTGATCTCGCAGGACACGAGTGCCTATGGGGTCGATCTCAAGTTTGCCGCGGAGCGCTGGCGCGAGGTGGATCGCCGCGCCAAGTTCTACGATCTCGCCGCCGCGCTCGGCGAACTCGGCGTGTGGATTCGTATGCACTACGTATACCCGTATCCGCATGTCGATCAAGTGATCGAGTTGATGGCAGAGGGCAACGTGCTCCCATACCTGGATGTTCCATTTCAACATGCGAGCGCCCGTATCTTGAAGCTCATGAAGCGGCCCGCGGCGGCCGAGGATACGCTGGAACGTATCGCGGCCTGGCGCGCTCTTGTGCCCGATATCACGCTGCGCAGCACCTTCATCATCGGTTTTCCGGGTGAGACCGAACAGGACTTCGAGGAATTGCTGGCGTGGCTCCGGGTCGCCAAGCTCGATCGCGTCGGCAGTTTCGAGTATTCGCCGGTCGCCGGCGCGACGGCCAATTCCTTGGGGGAGGCCACGGTGCCGGACGAAGTCAAACGGGAACGCCGCGAACGCTTCATGGAACTCGCGGCAAAAATCAGTGCGGAACGGCTCGCGCAGAAGGTTGGCCGCAAGATGCGTGTACTGGTCGATCGCATTGATGGCGACGTGGCGATCGCCCGCTCGAGTGGCGATGCGCCGGAAATCGACGGTGTCGTACGCATTCGCCGCGCCAAGCACGCGAAGGTCGGCGATTGGGCCGAGGTGCGCATCGAGCGCGCGGATGCCTACGATCTCGAAGCCCGTTACATTTGAGCAGTTACGTTTAGACGGTCAAGATTAGCCAGTTACGTTCAGCAAGCGGGGAGATTCAGACGTGGAAATAACGGCAGATCGAGTGGTGACGATTCATTACACTCTCAAAGACGACAGCGGCACGGTACTCGACAGCTCCGCGGGCGGCGAGCCGCTTGCATACATCCAAGGGCACGGCAATCTCGTGTCCGGATTGGAGAAGGCGCTCGAGGGCAAACCCGAGGGCAGCAAACTCCAAGTCGTCGTTCCGCCGGCGGAAGGCTACGGCACGCGCGACGAGAAGCTCATTCAGCGCGTCGCGAAGCGCGCCCTGCAAGGGGCAGGCGACATCAAGAAGGGCATGCAATTTCAAGCTCGTACCGAAGACGGTATGCGCTTGTTCACGGTCACGGGCGTCGTCGCGGACATGGTCACCTTGGACGGCAATCATCCGCTCGCGGATCAGACGCTGCATTTCGACATCGACGTCGTCGGTGTGCGTGAGGCCACCACGGAAGAGCTCGAGCATGGCCACGTCCACGGCGCCGGTGGTCATCACCATTGATGTGCCTCCGTTGAGGCTCGCGCAACGCGCGCCTCAGTCGACGATAGGATTCAGCCGATGTACTTGAACAGCGACAGACCTTGAGTCAGCGTGTACGCCTGCATCGCCGCACTTAGCTGCGTATTTTCGGAATCCAAGGTCGTGATCGCAGACGCATAGTCCAGCCCTTGCAGAGAGGACACGGATTTCTGCAGCTGGGTTTGCTGACTGCTGGCGACCGAGAGCTGCGTCGTTACGGCATTGAGTCGTCCGCCGACACTCGCCTCGACGGTCGAGGTATGCGTAATCGCCTGGTCGATGTTACCGAGCGCGGCGTTCACTGCGTTGCTGAGTTGGGTTTGCAATGCGGGTGTCCCGGTGCCTGCCTGCAAGGCAGTGACAAGATTCTGAACGGTCGTGAAAATGCTTTGATTCGTGCTGGGCGCGACCGCAAACGTATCGCCGGCCGCCGGCGCCCCGCTGAGCGTGACTTGCAAGCCCCCAAAGGCGATCGTTTGGCCTGACGTATAAGTCCCTGCGGCGACGACCGCATTGTTCGGGTCGAGCACCTGATAGGTCGTGGGATTGGAAAACTTGATCGTATAGTCGGTGCCGGTCACGGCGGAGGGATCGGCGACCGTGCTCGCGCCGACGACGCCGGTGCCGGTATTGCCGCCGGCCGCAGTCACCGTGAACGTCCCGTTGCCGGTCTTGATCTCGTTGAACACCGCGCTGCCGTTGTCGCCGATGGCAATGGTCTGACCGGCCGCGACCTGGATCTGCGGCTGGCCTTGGTCGCCCGCGTAACTTGCACCACTCGCCGTCAAAGCGAAGGGCTGCGTCTGTGTCGCATAACCCGCGAAGATATAGTTGCCATTGCCGTCTTGCGTGTTTGCGAGCCCCAACAAGCTGCTCTGAATCTGGGTGATCTGCGCGGCGATCGCGCTGAGATTTTGGCTCGACTCCGTGCCCGAATTCGCCTCGAGCGCGAGACTGGAGAGACTCTGCAGCTGATTTTGCAGCTGGGTGAGCGCCGTATTCTCGGTCTGTAGGCTGGTCTGCGCGCTGTTCGCGTTACTAGTGTACTGCTGGCTCTGGGACAGAGCCTGATCCAAGTTGATGACCTCGCCGGCCGCCGTTGGATCTTGCGAGGGAGCAGTGAACGCAAGCCCGCTGGAGACCTCATTCTCGTTTTGCGAAATAGTCGACTGCAGCTGGTCGATGGCCGCGATGAACTGACTCTGCTCCAAACTTTGCGTGACGCGCATGCTGCGATCGCCTAGGTGTAAGTGCCGTTGATGGAGTCCATGAAGGTCGTGAACGTCGTGTTGCCGATCGCGAAGGCCTGCGCGGACGCCTGATAGGCCTGCTGCCACTGCAGCAAATTGGCGGCCTCCTCATTGAGATCGACGCCGGAGATGGACTGAACCGTTTGCTGCGCCTGCGTGTTGAGCGCGGTTTGCGCCGTTTGCGAGGTGTTGACCTGTTGGGCCTGACTGCCGACGCTGGTCACGAGATCGCCTGCCCCGCCGTTGATGCTGATCGTGCCGTTCGACAAAACGCCTTGGGTCTGCTGAGCGGCGGCGGCGAGCGCGTTCAGGTTGTTGCCGCTCGCCCCCGGCTGCACGGTAAAGCTATCGCCGGCGGCCGGCGTGCCGGTGATGGCCACCTGCCAGCCGTTCAAGCTGATGTTCGCGCCCGAGGTGTAGGCATAGGTCGTTCCGCCAACCGTATAGCTCGTCGGGCTCGTGAAGCTGATCGTGGTCGGCGCGAGCACGTTCGCGTTGGCGGCATCCAATACAGTTGCGGCTCCGATCGTGGCGCTGCCCGAGTTGTTTGCGCCGGCCGCCGTCTGCAAGGCGCCGGCCGCGGCGAACTGCGACGGGTCTTCAAGCGCGACATTGAGGCTGCCCGCGGCGCTCGCGGTGGGTTGAATCAGGAATTGATCGCCGGTCGCGGGGGTCTGCGACAGCACGATCGACACACCGTCCGCAACGATCGGATTCGCGGCTGTGCCTGACCCTGTGAAGCTGACCGCGGCACCCGTCGCCGCGTTGGTCAAACTGAGGCCGGCAGTCGTTTGACTGAGCAGGTAATCATTGGAGGTCAAGGCACCGACATTCGTGATAGTTGCCGTCGCCGTGGTGTTATCGGCATTGTTGCTCGAGGCCGTGGCCGAGGGCCCCGCGAGCGAGAATAGATTGGCGCCGAACTGGCCGCTGAGGTTCAAGCCCGAATTCTGCTGGGTGTTGGCCGACTGCGCGAGACCCACCGCGAGCTGCCCCAATTGATTCAAAGTCGGATCGATGGCCTGCGTGCGGGCGGCAAACAAACCGCCAAGATCGCCCGAGGTGATCGACGAGCTGATCGCGTTGTTGCCGTTGGTGCTCGTCGAGACTTCCAGTTGCGAGGCATTGAATTGATTCGGGACCGTGGTCAGCTGAGTGACGTTTCCCTGGAGAACCAAGGGCTGTCCATTGCCGATGAATACATTGACCGCGCCGTTGCTGTCGGTCGTCGTCGATACGCCCGCGAGCTGGGACAAATTCGAGATCAATGCATCGCGTTGATCCAGCAGCGCATTGGGCGGCTGGCCGTTCGCCTGGGCCGTGCCAATCACGATCTGTTGGTTGAGAGACGCAATCGACGTGGCGTCGGAATTGATCTGCTGAACGTCCGCGGCGATGCCGGCATTGATCTGTGAATTGAGCCCTTGGAGCTGACTCGAGGTCGTCTGAAAGGTCTGTGCCAGCGCCTGAGCGCTGCTCAGCAGGGCTTGACGCGACGGCGTCGACGTTGGATCGGCGGCCACGGTCGACCAGGCGTTGTAGTAATTCTGCAAGGCGGTCGTCACGCCGCCGGCGGTCGTGCCGACGATATTGTCGATTTGACTGGTGAAGGTCTGCAGACTCGTGAGCTGACTCAGGGTGCTCTGCGAGGTATTCAACTGGTTCTCGGCCGACTGACTGTAGGCGCGATTGATCCCGGAAATCGCAACGCCGGTGCCCACGGCCGCCTGCCCGATGGTTTGCGGCGCGGTTGCCGACAGATCCACGATTTCGCGCGCATAGCCGGGCGTGTTCGCGTTCGCGATATTGTTGCTAGTGACGTTGATTGCGGCTTCAAACGCCTGCAATGCGGTCGTGCTGATTGAGAATAAATCGGACAAATCGACTCTCCGCGCTGAAGCTCAGGCCTGTCCCCTCCGGGGGAGTATCGGCCGCAGAAATGATTCCTAAAGCTTGCTCCCGCTGCCGGCAATGGCCTGACGAAATGTCCTGCTATTCAATACCTTGGACAATTTGTCCGCGTATTGGGGGTCGGTCGCGTAGCCTGACTTGCCGATGCCGTCGATATAGCTGCGCGCATCGGCACCACCGGCCACGGCATCGCGATAGCGCGGCGAACCCAGCACCTTGGCGAAATCGCTGACGCTTTGCTGTACTGAGCCGTAGGTCCTAAACACCGCACGCCGCGGTGTCGCGACCCCGCCGCTGAATTCCATGGTTGCGGCGCTCGCGCGACCGCCCGTCCAGTTCTCGCCGGCCTTGACGCCGAACAAGTTGAGGCTCGAATTGCCATCGGCAGTCGTGGGGACCCGCTGGCCCCAACCCGTTTCGAGTGCCGCCTGCGCGAGCATTCCGAGCGGACTCACGCCGAGCGCATTGGCGGCGACCCGAATCGCCGGCAACACCTGACTCACGAAGTCGGCCGGCGAGTGCGCAATGGCGCTCGCACTCGGCGCGCCGGTCGCGGCGCCCGCGGTTGGTGGGCTACCTGTTGCCGCGCTGCCCGTGGGCGCACCCGCGCCCCGAGCACTCGAGGCCGCCGAAGTCGGCGTGGCGGACGAAATCGCACCGATCCTTCGCGTCAGCATCGAGCCCAAGCCTAAATCCTGATGTTGACTCATGGTCAAGGCCACTTGTTTGTCGAACATGTCCTGGTACATGCCCATCTCATTGCTGGACGGGTCGCCCGCGTCGGCGCTCGCCTCGCGCATGCTTTGCAACATCATCTGCAAGAACAATGCATCGACTTGCTGGGCGACTACATGCAAAGTCTGCGGTGAGTGCGCATCCGCATTGAGTGCTGCCAAACCCTTGAGGTCGCTGTAAGTGTTGGCCGCGCTCGTCGTCGCAGCCGTCGCCCCGGACTGGGCGGCGCTCGCGCCCTGAGGCAAGTGCTGGGTCGAGGTGAGGGAGGTCGTCATGCTAGATGACCACCAATTCTGCTTGCAAGGCTCCCGCCTCTCGCAGCGCCTCGAGAATGGCGACCAGATCCCCGGGCGCCGCACCGACCTCGTTGACCGCACGCACGATCTGTTCGAGTTCGACGCCCGGTTTGAACAGGAACATGCGATTCGACCCCTGGTCGACGTTGATGGTCGAATTGGTGACCACAGTCGTCTGACCATTCGAAAACGGTCCGGGCTGACTGACTTGCTTGTCCTCCTTGATAGTGACCGAGAGCGAGCCGTGCGAGACGGCTGCCGGACTTACGGTCACATTGCTGCTGATGACGACGGTACCGGTGCGCGAATTGATGATCACACGGGCGCGCGCACTCGCGGGCTGAACCTGGAGGTTTTCGACCTTCGACAGAAACGCGACGCGTTGCGTGATGTCAGGCGGCGCGAGTACGCGCACAGATCCGCCGTCGACGATGCTGGCGGTCCCGGGCCCGATACCCGTATTGATGCTGTCGACGAGGCGGGTCGCCGTCGTAAAATCCGGATTGTCGAGATTCAGCATGATCGAATCGCCTTGGACGAGCTGTGTGGGGACGGCACGCTCCACGGTTGCGCCATTCGGAATGCGCCCGGAACTCGGCACATTGACGGTCAGCTTCGAGCCGTCCGTGCCTTCGACACCGAAGCCGCTGACCAGCAAGTTCCCCTGCGCAATCGCATAGATTTGCCCATCGAGGCCATGCAGCGCCGTGACCAGCAGCGAGCCGCCGCGCAAGCTCTTGGCGTTGGCGATGGAATTGACCGTGACATCGATCGTCTGACCGGGTTTGAAGAACGGCGGCAGGACGGCATGGACGGACACGGCGGCGACGTTCTTCAGCTGCGGCGTCACATTCGCGGGGACCGTGACCCCGAGCTGCGCCAACATATTGGTCAGCGATTGCACTGTGAACGGCGCCTGGCTGGTCTGATCGCCGGTGCCGTTCAAACCAACGACGAGACCGTAACCGACGAGCTGATTCGTGCGCACGCCCTGCACCTCGGCCATGTCTTTGATGCGTTCCGCGGGTGCGCCGGTCGCGACCAGCAACAGCAAGGCCATCATGGGAAGCGTGATTTTCATGGCTAGCCGCCCTCGGTTGTTCACTAGAAAGGCGAAAACGGCGAATTGAAGAAGCGCGCCAGCCAACCCATTTGGTTGCTGCTGTTCACGACTCCCTTCCCTGAGTAGCTGATGCGCGCGTCGGCCAGTTTGTCCGAGGTAACCGTATTGTTGGTGGCAATATCGGCGGGACGAACGACTCCCGAGATTCGGACGATCTCATCGCCCTGATTCAACTTCAGGTTCTTGTCGCCCTGCACGACCAGATTGCCGTTGGCCTCGACCGCGATCACCGTCACGGTCAAACTACCCGCCAGGCTGTTGCTCTGTGAGCTCTGGCCCTCACCGTCAAAGGAATCCGCACCGTTCAAGGTGGTGTTCATGATCGGCACCCCGCCGGTCGTGATCGTACGTCCGAACAGCGTGGGACCGGTCGTGATTGCCGACGTGGTCTTCGCGGTCTTTGTGATCGCGTTCTTGCTTGCCGCGGTGAGTTCGTTGAGCGTGATCGTGAGCACATCGCCGACGCGACGCGCCTTCAGGTCCGCGAACAACTCCATCTGTTGCCCGGCTTGGTAGATCGCACCATCGGTACGCGGTACCGGTGGCGCAAGTACATGCGGCGTGGCCGGCTCCTGCTTGCTCTCCTTTTGCGGCAACAAGCCGCAGCCGGCGAGCCCTTGCGCGACTAGGACCAGCGCGAGGATCTGCGGCGTACGCATCACAGGTTCTGGGTCAGATACTGCAGCATCTGATCGGTGGTGGTGATGGCCTTCGAATTCATCTCATAGGCGCGTTGACACTCGATCATATTGACGAGCTCCGTGACCGTATTGACGTTGGAGGTCTCGAGCGACCCTTGCGTGATCGTACCGAGACCGTTCGTGCCGGCTGTACCGACCTGCGGCGCACCGCTCGCCGCCGATTCGATCAGCAGGTTGTTGCCGGTGGGCTGCAGACCCTCAACGTTGATGAAGTTCGCGAGCTGAATCTGGCCCAGCGTGGTCGCCTTGGCGCTGCCGGCGGTGGTGATCGAGACCGTACCGTCGTTACCGATCGTGACCGACTGCGCGGTGATCGGGATCGTGATCGCGGGCGATACGGGATAGCCGCTTGCAGTCACCACATTGCCGGAAGAGTCCATCGAAAAGGAGCCGTCGCGCGTGTACGCGAGAGTCCCATCGGGCATCGTGATCTGAAAGAACCCCTCGCCGTTGACTGAGAGGTCCAGCGTTCCGCCGGTTTGCAGGACGCTGCCTTGCGTGTAGTTCTTCTCCGTCTGGGCAATACGCACACCTGTGCCCAGCGACAAACCAGTCGAGTACTGCGTGTTCTGCGTGCTTTGGGCGCCGACCTGCTGAACGTTCTGATAGAGCAAGTCTTGGAACGCCGCGCGGCTCGCTTTATAGCCGGTAGTATTGGCGTTCGCGAGGTTGTTGGCGATCACGGACATCTGCGTGTTCTGCGCATCCAGGCCGGTCTTGGCTGTCCACAAGGCGAGATTCATAGTCGGTGTTTCCTGTGTTTACGACGAGCTTTGCATCATGCGCTCGGCGGTCTGTTCGTTTTGATCGCTGGAGTTGATGCTCTTGATTTGGAACTCATAGAGCCGCTGCAGCTCGATCATGTTGACCAGGGACTGCGCCGCGTTGACGTTGCTGGATTCGAGCATCCCGGAGCTGACCGTCACCGTCTCATCGGTCGGCGATTTCCCGCCCGACTTCAGGCGCAGCAAACCGTCGTCGCCCTTGCGCAAGTCCTTGGGGCTGGGATTGACGAGTTTGATGCGGTCGACCTGCGACTGCGACTCCGGCCCCAAGCCGAGTGGCACGACCGACACCGTACCGTCGTTGCCGATGGTCACCTGGGTGGCCGGCGGAATCACGACGGGACCTTGATCGGACATCACGGTGAGCCCGTTGGCCGTGGTTACGTCCCCGGTCTCGCTGACACGTAGGTTGCCGGCGCGGGTGTAAGCTTCCTGGCCGTCCGCGCCGCGCACCGCAATGAAACCGGGGCCATCGACCGCAATGTCGAGCGACCGACCCGTGCTGCCGAGCACCCCGGAAGACAGGTCCGTACCGGCGCTCGCCGCAACCGAGTTGACCCGGGTGGCGTAGCCCGGGCCATAGATCGGCTGGCTGTCGAACGAGAAGGTGTCGGAACGGAAGCCCGTGGTATTCACGTTCGCGATGTTCTGATTGTTGACCGCCTGCGCCTGCATGATCTGCTTGGCGCCCGTCATCGCCACATAGATGCCCCTGTCCATTAGTGGCCGATCTGAATGATGGTCTGAGATTCTTGGTTCGACGTCGTAACCACTTGGGCATTGGCGTCGAAGGCTCTCTGCGCAGTGATCATATTGACGAGCTCCGTGGTCAAATCGACGTTGGAACTCTCGAGCGCGCCCGATTGAATCGTGCCGAACCCGGCCGTCGAAGCGACGCCCTGTACGACGGTGCCGGAGTCGAACGTCGATGCCCAGTTATTGTCCGGCAGCTGTGTCAGTCCCTGCGGATTTGGGAAATTCGCCATGGCCAACTGCCCAAGTTGCGTCGAGCGGCCGTTCGTATAGACCGCCGAGACGATCCCCGAACTATCGATGGCGACGGTGCTGAGTTGTCCGGTGGCATAGCCGTTCTGCGTAATCGAGCTCACGCCGAACGAGCCGCCATAGGCGGTCGTATCGCTGAAATTGAAGCTGACGGCGAGCGGTTGCGCGCCATCCGTCGGTGCATAGGCGAAATTCAAATTGCCGTTGGCGGGTGCCGTGAGCACGCCGGTATCTGAGAACGTCAGGTCCTGCGCGGCGCCGGCGGATTGCCCGTTGATGGTCGTATTCACGGCCCAGACGTTGGGATTCGCGGTAGCCGAAAAGTAGAAGGTCGCGGGGTAGGAATTCCCCAGAGAATCGTACACGGTGGTCGAGGTCGACTGATTATAGGTGTTCGATTGCGCCGGATTGAAGGCACCGCCCGTGGGCACCGCTGAATTCGCCGGCAAGTTGAGGATGACCGAGCCCGTCGTGGTCGCTGCAGGGGCGCTTTGTGCCGTTTGCAGGTTCAGATTCGAGAGTGCACCCGTGTTGAACGTGCCGTTGGCCAAGGGCGGATAGACCTGTAGCGCCTGGCCGGTCGCGGTCACAACATCGCCGTTCGAGTTCTCTTGAAATTGACCGTTGCGCGAATAGACGTAGCCATTGGCACTTTGCAGCGTGAAAAAGCCGTTGCCGCTGATCGCCAAGTCGAGATTCGAGGACGTCGTCGTGATATCGCCCTGCGTGAATTGCTGCGCATTGGTCGTGAGTTCCACCCCCTCGCCGGCCACCGCTTGATTGAGATCGGCAGCGCCGGATGCGTACAGATCCGCAAACTCGGAGCGCGAGGATTTGAAACCGATCGTATCGGCATTGGCGATGTTGTTCGCCGTCACATCCAAGTCGGAACTGGCGGCGGTCAAGCCCGATAGGGCAATGCTGAAACTAGACATGGCTTACTCCTAATTGGAAATCTGTAAGACGTTACTGAGCGCCACCGGCCCCTGACCGACGACGTCCACGCTCATTCCGGTGGTGCCTGAACCCATCGTCACGCTGTCGATGACACCGTTCACATAGGTGGAGATGTTGGTCCCGGTGGCGACTCCGTTGACCTGGACCGTCAAGCCGTATTGCCCGGCGGGCGCCTGCGAGCCGTCGGATAGCGTGCCGTTCCAGGTGAAATTGCTGATCCCGCTCGCCTGCGCACCGAGATTGATTTGCTGCACCACTTGACCGCTGCTGTTCGTGACATCGACGAGCACTTGGGAGCTGTTTTGCGGCACAGCGACGGCGCCGGTGATCGTGGCGCCTTTGGTGGCGAGATCGACCGACGAACTTGGCACCAAGGCCGTGCGGCCTAACAACGAGGATGCCTGCATCGCCTGATTCGATACCAAGGAATTCTGCAAATTCGAAAACGAGGTATTGAGTTGGGTGATGCCTTGGACTTCGCTGAGCTCGGCGAGCTGGTTCAGGAAGGTGTTGCTGTCGACCGGGCTGGTCGGGTCCTGATTCTTGAGCTGGGCCAACATCAGCGTCAGAAAATCGGTACCCCCCAGGCTGACACCGGCCACACCGCTGCTTGAACTGGAGGAAGGGGATGCGCTGCCGCTCGTCGGCGTCGTCGGCGTCGTCGGCGTCGTCGGCTGGGTCGGCTGCGTCGCTGCGGAGCCGTTGGTGGCATGCACGGTCGGATGAATTGAGCTGAGCATTTATGTAGTCCTAGTGACCCATGGCAATCGTTTTGAGGAGCAAGTCGCGTGCGGTGTTGAGCGCATCGACATTGGTCGCGAACGAGCGATTCGCGGAAAGCATGTTGGTCATCTCCTCGATCGGATTCACGTTCGACATGTAGACGTAACCGTCCTTGTTGGCGAGCGGATTGTTGGGCTCGTAGCGCTGCACCGGCGGCGTCGTGCTCTCGACGATGCCGCGCACACGCACGCCGGCGGCCTCGGGACTGTCCAACATCGTTTGAAAAACCGGGTGCCGGGCGCGGTAAACCTTGTTGACGTCGCCGTCGACGCTCTCTGAATTGGCAAGGTTGCTCGCCGTGGTGTTGAGCCGGATGGTCTGCGCACTGAGCGCGCTGCCGGCAATATCGAAGACGCTGAATAAGGACAAGATAATTCCCCTACTGCCCGGAGATGACGTATTGAAGTTCGGCGATCCGGCCATTGATGAAGGCCAGACTTGCCTGATAGCGCACGTTGTTGTCCGCGAACGCAGCTTGTTCCATCGGCATCTCGACGGTATTGCCGTCCAAGGAAGCTTGAAACGGATTGCGGTACTTGAGTATCGCGGGCGAATACCCGACCTCGCCCACCGAGATGTGCTCCGGGTTGGTCACGCTGGTCGTGAGTGCGATCTCTCCGTCGGCACCGGCAAGCGCCTCGGCGAAATCGATGTCGCGCGCCTTGAAGCCGGGCGTATCCGCGTTCGCCAGATTGTTGGCGAGCACACTGAGACGCTGTCCGTGCAGCAGCAAGGCTTGTTCATGAATGCCAAAGACGTTGTCGAACATGGTCGTGTTTCTCCTCGAGGGATACCCTCAGCAAGAGCTGTGCCAAGTCGCCCGCACGGCCCGCTCGCGCGCCGCGGCCTTGATTTGACGTATCGGTGAGAGCCGATCGCGGCGCCAGGAGGCAGCGAGGCGGCGGCCGCGCGGCAAGGAATTGCCGGACGCCGCGGCCGCCGTCCGCGAGTCCTTGCCGGATGGTTTGGCCGCGTGGCTCGCAGGACTGGCACGCCGCTTGCTTATAGTTCTCCATGTTGCAGCGAGCGCCAATATTTCGACGCCGGTGGGCCTTGGTCGCGTTCTGCGCGGTGTTTGGGCTGGCGCATGGCGCAGTCTTTCAAGACATCCCGCGACTCGAAGCCCTGGCCCAAGCGGCCGCTGTGCGGGAACTGCCGGCGCTCACCGAGCGTCAGCGCCTCGTGGTGGGGCCCCTACCGCCCCGTTTGCAACTCGATGCCTGCGACGGCTCGATTCGGTCGTCGGTTGCGCCCGGGCTGCGAGTCGCAGGCCGGGTGCTCATCGAACTGCACTGCGAAAACCATAACGGCTGGCATCTTTATGTACCCGTGCGTGTGGTCGGCACGGTTAGCGTCGCGGTCGCTGCGCATGCCTTGGTGTCGGGATCCGTATTGAGCGCGCAGGATCTGCGCACCGAGCAACACGATTTGAGCGAACTGCCACCGGGCTACCTCGATGATCCGTCGATTGCCCTGGGACTGACCACGAGCCGTGCCATCGCGGGCGGCGCAATCCTCACGAATCAGCTCTTGCTCGGCAGAAAGGCCGTGCAACGCGGCCAATCCGTGACCTTGCTGGCCCGCGTCGACGGCATGAGCGTGCGTATGGCCGGCCGGGCCATGAGCGACGCGCTCATCAACGAGCGCATCAAAGTTGAGAATCTTTCATCTGGTAAGATCGTCGAGGGGATAGCTAGGTCAGAGCAAATCGTCGAAATTATCTTTCAATAGCCCTTCAGTGACGCAGTTCACAGTCGATAACATCAGGCATGGCGGGGGCGCTGAACCAGGACGATTCAAGTTCATCCAAACCCTGACGATAACCCCATACGGGCAGACTGCATGCTCTAGGAGATTTTACGGTGCCGAACAAAATTAGTTCTTACAACGGAGCGGAACTGCCCGCGTCGATCCCAGGATCGACCGGCAATAGCGCGCTTGCGGACAAAACCCAGGCCAGTGCGACTGCGACCACCGCGGCTGCGACCTCGACCGCGGATCAAGTGACCTTGACGGGTTCGGCGCGTACCTTGCAAAAATTAAATTCCGTGCTTGCAAGCACGCCGGTCGTCAATGCGGCGAAGGTTGCGACCATCAAGCAGGCTGTCCAAAACGGCACGTATTCGGTCGATCCGGCGAAAGTTGCCGACAAACTCCTGAAAATCGACGGCGAACTGCAGTAATCCCGTGAACAGCGACGCGCGCCAACGACTCGAGACGCTGCTGGATCGCGAGATTCAGCTTGCCGAGGAATTGGCGGCGACCCTCGTCCGGGAGCGCGATGCGCTGACCGGCAGCGAAGCGTCCGAGGTGGCTGCGCAAGCGGAAAAAAAGGTGCGTCTGCTCGCCGATTTTAGCTCGCTGGAGAACGAACGCCTGCGCCTTTGGGAACCGCCTGTCGGTGAATTTGCGCAAAGCGTCGCTGCCCGCTGGCGCTCGCTCATGCAGATCATGGCGCATTGCCGCACTGCCAACGATATCAATGGCTACATGATCAATGTCCGCCGGCACCAAGTCGGGCAGCTGATCAACATCCTGCGCGGCGGCCCGGCCGTGACCTACGGTCCGGAAGGCAAAACCTTCGTCAAAGCGCTGCGGGCGCTGGCGCGGGCGTGAATCATGCTGGTGCTCAGCCGGCGGCCCGATGAATCCATCTTGATACAACCGGCCGACGGCGCGGATGGTTCGATGACCCTGGCGGAATTGTTCTCCAAGGGGCCGATTCTCATCACTTTATTGGGCGGCACGGGGCGGCGCATGAAAGTCGGCATCGAAGCGCCCGAACAGCTTGCCATCCGCCGTAAGGACTTGACGCCGTAAAAACATCGCGCCGCAAGGACGTCGACTGTATTAGACATATCACCGTGATTTTCGCCGGGCTATTCGCTTAAGCGCAAGCAGTGTGCATAATGGCTCCTCGCCTGACAGAGTCACCGAGGGATGTCATCGATGGAGCGTCGTCTGCACACTCGCCATCGCGCACGCACGACCGTTTACGTGGTCATGTCGGGCCGCAAGAGCCGCATTTGCAAAGCCAAGAATCTCAGCGCGAATGGCGTATTCGTTGAAACCGAGAATTTGGGGCTGCGCAAGGGGCAGCAAGTGCAACTCGCGTTCGCGATCAATCTTGGCCTCGTCACAAAAATTCACCGGCGCACCGCCATCGTCGCGCATGTCACGCGCGGCGGCACGGGTCTGATGATGGAGCAATTCGCCGGCCGGTGAACGTCCGACGCGGCTGAACCTAAGACCCGCCCGCCCGGGTTCTGTAAACTAGGGCGACATGCCGCCCCTAGATCCGCCGCCCCTGGATGCAATCCGCATCCGAGGCGCCCGCCAAAACAATCTCAAGAATCTCGACCTGGACCTGCCGCTCAACGAGCTCATCGTCGTGACCGGCGTCAGCGGTTCGGGCAAGTCCTCGTTGGTGTTCGACACGCTCTACGCCGAGGGTCAGCGACGCTACGTCGAGACGTTTTCGCCGTACGCACGCCAGTTTCTCGACCGCATGGACAAGCCTGCGGTCGACCGCATCGACGGCATTCCGCCGGCGATCGCGATCGATCAGAACAACCCCGTGCGCACCTCCCGCTCGACCGTGGGCACGATGACGGAGCTCAACGACCATTTGAAACTGCTGTTCGCGCGGGCGGCCGTGCTGCACTGCCGGGGCTGCGGCCGGCCGGTACGGCGGGATACCGGCGCGAGTATCGCCGCGGATTTGGCCGCGAGAGCGAAGTACGGCGACCCACGACTGGTGCTGACGTTTCCCATTCGCATCCCGGACAATTTCACCGAAGCGGAAATCACCGGCCTACTGGAGCGTCAGGGCTACACGCGCATCCACGAGCGTCGCGGCGCGACCTTGCAGGTCGTTCAGGATCGCTTCCGCTGGCAGGGCACCGATCCCGCCCGCCGTGGCGAAGCGATCGAAGCCGCCTTACGGCTCGGCGAGGGGCGCCTCGACGTGTACGCGGTCGGCGAAGACGGCGTGCAGGCCGCTCCTTGGCGGTATTCGACGGGACTGCATTGTCCCGACTGCGAGCTCACGTACAAGGATCCGACGCCGAGCAGTTTCAGCTTCAATTCGGCCATCGGTGCCTGCGAGACCTGCCGCGGCTTCGGTCGCAATATCGGCGTCGACTATGATCTCGTGATACCGGATGCGTCCTTGAGCCTCGCCGAGGGCGCCATCAAACCCTGGCAGACCGAATCGAACAAGCAATGTCAGAAGGACTTGCTGCGCTTTGCGCGTAAACGCGGCATTCGTGTGGACCTGCCCTGGGAGCAGCTCTCGGCGGCTGAGCGCGACTGGGTCATCGAGGGCGAAGGCGAATGGAAAAAAGACATCTGGTACGGCGTGCGCCGATTCTTCGCCTGGCTCGAAACCAAGGCCTACAAGATGCACATTCGCGTGCTGCTGTCGCGCTATCGGTCCTATACCGAATGCGCCGCCTGCGGGGGTGCGCGCCTAAAACCCGAATCCCTTCTATGGCGTCTCGGACCCCAGCCCCATGGCCCGACCTACAACATCCGTGAATTGATGTTGCTGCCGATCGACGCCTGTCGCCGATTCTTCGACAGCCTGCAATTGCCGACGCCGCTCGACGAGGCGACCGACGTCTTGTTACGCGAGATTCGCAGCCGCCTGCGCTATCTCGAGGAAGTAGGCCTTGGCTATCTGAGCCTGGACCGGCAATCGCGGACCCTGTCCGGCGGTGAGGTACAACGCATCAACCTCACGACCGCACTCGGCACCTCGCTGGTCAATAGCCTGTTCGTGTTGGATGAACCGTCGATCGGACTGCACGCGCGCGATGTCGATCGCATCGTCGGCATCATGCAGCGACTGCGCGATGCTGGTAATACGCTGGTCGTCGTCGAGCACGATCCCAAGGTCATGCAAGCCGCCGATCGGGTTTTGGACATCGGCCCGGGGCCCGGCGAACATGGCGGCGAGATCGTGTTCTTCGGACCGGTCGCCGCGCTTGCCGGCGCAAGTCGTTCGCTTACCGCCGACTACCTGTTCGGACGCAAGCGCGTCGCGCAACCGACAAAGACGCCGGCAACTGCAGTGACGGGAGTTCTGCGTCTCGAGGGCGTCGCCGAACACAATCTGCGCGACATCGACGTCGAGATCCCTTTGGGTCGACTCGTCTGCGTGACCGGGGTCAGCGGCTCCGGCAAGTCGACGCTGATCCATGACGTGCTGTATGCCGCTCTGCTACGCGCCAAGGGACGCCCGACCGAGAATCCCGGCCGCCATCGCAACCTGCAGGGCAGCGAACTGATCGATGACGTAATCATGGTCGACCAGACCCAGATCGGCCGTACCACGCGGTCCAATCCGGCCAGCTACGTCGGCGCCTTCGACGCGATTCGCACACTGTTCGCGCAAGCGCCGATTGCGCGCGAGCGAAAATACACGGCCGGTACGTTCAGCTTCAATGCCGGCACCGGTCGTTGCCCGAGTTGCGGCGGCAACGGGTTCGAGCATGTCGAGATGCAGTTTCTCTCGGACGTTTATCTGCGCTGCCCGGATTGCGACGGCCGCCGATTTCGCGCCGAAGTGCTCGACGCCAAGATCGAGCGCGCCGGATTCGCACCGCTCTCGATTGCCGACGTGCTGGAACTGACCGTATCCGAAGCCTTAGTGGCGTTTGCCGACGATGCCGCGGTCGCCTTGCGATTGGCTCCGCTCGCCGACGTCGGTCTCGAATATCTGCGGCTCGGCCAACCGGTACCGACGCTCTCGGGCGGCGAAGCGCAACGGCTCAAGCTGGCCGCACATCTCGCGACCCATGTTGCCACGAATCCCACGCGGCGACGTTCCGCGGGCGGCACGCCCGCAAGCCAGCGCGGCTCGCTGTTCTTGTTCGACGAGCCGACCACCGGCTTGCATTTCGACGATATCGCAAAGCTGTTGCGCGCCTTCCGTCGCCTCGTGGCCGCAGGGCATTCGCTGCTGATCGTCGAGCACAATCTCGACGTGATTCGTGCGGCCGACTGGATCATCGACCTGGGTCCCGAAGGGGGTGCGGCCGGCGGCCAGGTCGTCTGCGTGGGTACTCCCGATGAGGTCATGGCGGTGCGCGGTTCGCACACCGGCCGGGCGCTGCGCGAAGCGGAGGAGGCTCTTCCCCTCGCCGCAGCAGTACGCGACCAGGCGCAGACGCCGTCCTCGAGAAGTCACCGCGCAGCGATCGAGATTCGCGGCGCGCGCGAGCACAATCTCAAGAACATCGACGTAAGCCTGCAACACGACCGGTTTACGGTGATCACCGGCGTGTCGGGCAGCGGTAAGAGCAGCCTCGCTTTCGACATCCTGTTTGCCGAGGGACAGCGCCGTTATTTGGAGTCTTTGAACGCCTACGCACGACAATTCGTGCAGCCGGCATCGCGCCCCGACGTCGACGCCATCGTCGGCATTCCCCCGACCGTGGCGATCGAACAGCGCACCAGCCGGGGCGGACGCAAGAGCACGGTGGCGACGCTCACCGAGATTTACCATTTTCTGCGCCTGCTGTACGTGAAGCTCGGCACCCAGTACTGCCCCGACTGCGAAGTGCCGATCGAGCCGCAGTCCGAGGACGCCATGGCGGCGCGCATACTCCAAGAGTTTCGTGGTCAAACCGTGAGCCTGCTCGCGCCGTTAGTCGTCGCCCGCAAGGGCCTGTACACGACGCTGGCAAAGTGGGCGCGCGGCAAGGGCTATGCCCATTTGCGCGTGGACGGCGAACTGATCGCGACGGCGAAATGGCCGCGTTTGGACCGCTTCGTCGAACACCACATCGAGTTGCCGGTCGCCACTCTCGTGATCGAGCCAGGTGCCGAGGCGCAACTGCGCCAGGGCCTGAGTGCCGCTCTCGAATTCGGCCATGGCGTCGTCCACGTGCACGCCGGCAAGAGCGGCCGCGATCAAAACCCTGCGCGGCACGTGCTGTCGACCAAGCGGGCCTGTCCGAGATGCGGCACCGGCTTTCCCGAGCTCGATCCGCGGCTGTTTTCGTTCAACTCGAAGCACGGCTGGTGCAAGAGTTGTTTCGGCACGGGCTTGACCTTGCCTGACTTCGACGCCGAGCAGAGCGGCGAAGAGTCGCTCTGGCGGGAAGCTGCGGACACGCCGCCCGAGACCTGCGCCAGTTGCGCAGGTGCCCGCCTGAACCCGATCGCGCGGCATGTGTTGTTTCGCGGCCAGCCGATCTCGGCGCTCACGCATCAGCCGGTCGAGGAGTTCGCGGCGGCTCTTGGCGCGCTCCGGCTTGCCGGCCGGGAGCGCGACGTGGCGCGCGACCTGCTCGCGGAGCTGCGATCGCGAACGGCGTTTCTTTGTGATGTCGGCCTCGGCTATTTGCAGCTCGATCGTGCGGCCCCGACGCTTTCCGGCGGGGAGGCGCAACGGATCCGTCTCGCCGCACAATTGGGATCCAACTTACAGGGTGTCTGCTACGTGCTCGACGAGCCGACGATCGGCCTGCATCCGCGCGACAACCACGCGCTGCTCGCGACGCTCGACAAATTGCGCGCCAAGGGCAATACCTTGGTCGTCGTCGAGCATGACGAGGACACGATTCGCCGTGCGGATCAGGTGATCGATCTTGGACCGGGTGCCGGCAAACTGGGCGGCCGCGTCGTCGCCGCGGGAACGGCTCTCGAACTCATGCGCCTGCCCGATTCACCGACGGGGCGCTCGCTCGCGTTCCCCTTGACGCATTCCCGCGGCAAACGCCGCCAGATCGACTCGCGCACGCCATCCATTCGCATCCGCGAGGCCACGCTCAACAATTTGCGCAAGATCGACGCGCGCATCCCGCTCGGTCGCTTGACCGTGATCACGGGCGTATCGGGCTCGGGCAAGTCCTCGCTTGCGCGCGAGGTCCTGCTCGGTAACCTGCAGCGTCTCGTCGCGTCGGCCAGGCGCAAGACCGCGACTGCGACGGTCGGTTGCGCGGGAATCACCGACTGGCAGCGTGTCACGCGCGTGCTCGAAGTGGACCAGACGCCGATCGGCAAGACCCCACGCTCCTGCCCGGCCACCTATGTCGGCTTCTGGGATGCCATTCGCCGCCTCTATGCGGAGTCGACGGAAGCGCGCATGCGCGGCTTCACGGCCAGTCGCTTCTCGTTCAATTCTCCAGGCGGCCGCTGCGAGTCCTGTCAAGGTCAGGGCATGCAGCGTATCGAAATGAACTTCCTGCCGGATGTGCAAATCCCCTGCGACGTGTGTCGCGGACAGCGCTTCGACACGGAGACCCTTGCGGTCTTGTTCAAGGGTCGCAGCATCGGTGCCGTGCTCGCGATGAGCGTCGACGAAGCCTTGGAATTCTTCGCCGCCCAGCGCGGCATCCATCATGCATTGCAGTTGCTCAGCGATGTCGGGCTCGGTTATTTGAGCTTGGGACAGGCGAGTCCGACCCTTTCGGGAGGCGAAAGTCAGCGCATCAAGCTGGTCACGGAACTCGCCAAAGTGCGCACCGATGCGCTCGGAATCGAAGCCGCACAGCGCGAGGGCGCGCACACGCTCTATGTCTTGGACGAACCGACCGTGGGCTTGCACATGGCCGACGTCGGCAAGTTGCTGCTGGTCTTGCAGCGCCTCGTCGATACCGGCAATACCGTGGTCGTGATCGAACACAACTTGGACATCATGGCCGCCGCTGATTGGATCATCGATCTCGGACCCGAGGGCGGCTCGGGTGGCGGCCGTCTGGTCGCCGAGGGCGATCCCGACGCGATTCTGCGCAAGAAAAAAGGCAGCCATACGGCGCGTTTTCTCAGCGATTTCCTGCTCGAGCGCGGCGTCGCGTAGTTCATGAACAAGCGGGCATCCATGCTCTGGTTCCTAGGCGCCATGGTCTGGTCGGCATGGTGCGTCGGGATGCTGGGCCGCGGATATTGGACGCCCGATGAACCGCGCGAGGCGGACATTGCCTGGCGCATGACCTGGCAGGCTGACGAGGCGGTCCCGCTGCTCGCGGGCGAGGCCTTTTGCGAGAAGCCGCCGCTGACTTATTGGCTGGCGGCGGCTTCGATGCACGCCTTCGGCAACGAAGCCTGGGCGGCACGCCTGCCCAATCTGTTGTACGCCCTCGTGACCGCGCTCAGCGTCGGCTTGTTGGCGCGTCGCGCCGCAGGCCCGGTGGCGGGGATTGCCGCGGCCGCGGCCATCAGCACCTTGCTCCTGTCCTACCAAGTCGCGATTTGGCTTGCGACGGACGCGCCCTTGCTTGCCAGCGTTTCGCTCGCGCTGCTCGGCGCGTACATCGGCTATTACGCGGCCGGCCGCGGGGAGCGCCTGCGCGGCTATTTACTCATGCATGCGGCGCTCGCAGCCGGCTTTTTGTGCAAGAGTGCGGCAGCCTGGATGGTGCCGGCGCTGACCATCCTCACGCTCGCGCTATGGGAGCGCCGCTGGCGCGAATTGTGGCGCTGGGAACTGTACATCGGTCTCGTTCTGCAGGCCGCGATCATCCTGCCCTGGGTCTGGTTTGTCTACGTCGGGCCCGACGGCCTCCAGCATCTCAAGGTTTTTTTCTGGAATAACCTCGTCGGCCGCTTTACCAATGTGGACGCGCCCGCCGACTTGCAATACACGAGCGCGCATCGCAATTCCCCGGGCAAATACCTGTTGGAGCTGCCGCTCTATCTCTGGCCGTGGACCCTGCTCTGCCTTGCCGCCGCGCGGCGGGCCTGGCAGCAGTGGCGGCGGCCGGGCGCGAATCCCGACGGCTCGCGCCTGCTGCGTTTCGCGGCGGCCACATTTCTGCCCTCGCTCGTGGTGTTGTCGGTCGCCGCGACCGCGCGCAACATTTATTTGGCGCCCGCCTTGCCCGGAATCGCCCTCTTGCTCGGCTGGTGGATCGCCAATTTCGGCGCGCGGGTCGATCGCTGGGATCGACGCGCGCTCGCGGCAACGGTGCTCGTGCTGTTCCTGGGATTGCTCGCCATGGCGGCTTTACTCGGGATCGCGGCACTCGCAGAGCAGCGACGGCTCGATTCGCCACTGCTGTTCGGCCTCGTGAGCGCCATGGGCCTGGGCGTCGCAGCCTATCTCTTGGCGCTTGCCTGGCGCGCCTTGCGCCGCGAGCAACTGCTCGCGGCTTCGTTGGCGCTGCTGGTCGCGTATTGCAGCGTCCTCGTCGGTCCGGCCTCACAGGCGTACGGCCTGGTCGATCGTTGGCAGGACCTTGCCGATCTTGGCGCGCAAGTGCGTTTCGACCTCGGCACGCGCGGGCTCGTGTTATTGGCGCCGGACGAGACGACCCGGGCCTGGGTCGACATGTATACACGCTCGACCGTGAACCGCATCCCAGGCCCGATCGATGCCGTCGCGATCAATCGAGTTCACGCGGTCTTGGGCCAGACACCGCGGGATCTCGTGCTGGTGCAGCTGCCGGGGCGGGCGCTGACGCCCGAGTGGCAATCGCTGGCGCGACGCCTCGGCAAGACGCCGGATCCCGCCGACTTCAGCGATCCGACTTGGCTCGAAAATTCCGGCCTCGTGACGGTCAAACTGTACGCCGAGCCGAACGGGCGGCGCTATGCCTTGCTCGCGCGCGGGCGTTGAGGAGCTGACGCGCTGAGGTCACGAAATAAGCGCTCGTATTGGACCACCTGTCGCCCCCAGGAAAAATCTTCGGCCATCGCATTCTGCATGAGCCGGGTCCAGGCCGACGGATCCTCGTACCAGGCCAGCGTCGTGGCGAGCGCCCAGCGTACGGCCCCAAGATCGAAATCGTTGAACACGCACCCCGTACCCTCGCCGGACGCGGGATCGAAGTGACGCACGGAATCGGCAAGCCCACCGGTTCTGTGCACGATCGGTATGGTCCCGTAGCGCAAGCTGTACATCTGATTGAGCCCGCAGGGCTCGTACCGGGACGGCATCAAAAAGATGTCCGCGCCCGCCTCGATCAAATGCGCGAAGGATTCGTCGTAACCGGAACGAAACGCGGCGCGGCCCGGAAATTCGGCGGCGAGACGTTCGAAAAACTGTACATAGCGTGCCTCCCCGCTGCCGAGCGCGACGAAGCCGCAGCCCTGCCGGCGCAACAACTCGGGGAGGGTGTCGAACAGCAAATCGAAACCCTTCTGTTCGGTCAAACGACTCACGACGGCAAGCATCGGCTGGGAATCAGGGAAGCTCAACTGCGCCTGTGCCATCAAGCGTCGCTTGTTGACGAGCTTGCCGCCCAGCGCGTCCGGGCGGAAATGTGTCGTCAAGTGCGGGTCGTGGCGCGGATCCCATTCTGCATAATCCACGCCATTCAAGATACCCGTGACACCGGTGGCGCGCGCGTTCAGCACGCCCTGCATGCCCATGCCCAGCGCGGTCTCGCAGATCTCACGCGCGTAGGTCGGACTGACCGTGGTCACCGCATCCGCGTACTTGATTCCGGTCTTCAAGGGATTGATGAACCCCTGGCGCAGATCGTCTTGATCGAGCAGCTCGGCACGAATGCCGAGATCGAGCTCCGGCGCCGCGTCCGCCGGCATGCCGCCCTGGTAACCGATATTGTGAATGGTCAACACGCTGGGAACCTGCGCCAAGGGACTGGGCGCATAAGCCGAGCGCAACAGCAAGGGCAGAAACGCGGCATGCCAATCGTTGCAATGAAACACATCGGGGACGAAGTCCAAAAGCACACAGGACTCGAGCACGGCCCGCGTATACAGCAAAAAACGGCGATATTCGTCGGGATCGCTGGTATAAAGCGCGCCGCGCTCGAACATTTGCGGACAATCGACGAAATAGACGGGCTGTGAGGTTCCCGGAAACTGCGTCCTTTGCAGCGAAAACTCGTAGCGTTCGGCACCCATCGCGAAACTTGCGCCTTGCACTGCTGCAACCGGTTGAAGATTCCAGGGGCCGGCGCGCAAGCCCCCATAGAGCGGCATGAACGCGCGTACGTCGTGACCGCGTCCCGCCAATTCGGCGCACAAGGCGCCCGCGACATCGGCCAATCCGCCCGTCTTCGCGTAGGGCATGATTTCCGAGGAAAGAATGCACAGTTTCAGTGCGGACATCCGTGAAGTTTAGCAAAGTGCTCATTCGCGCGTGCCCTCACGCTCTGTTCGCTGGCGAACGGAGTATGCTTGTCGTAAGTGCTGCGTTTTTCGATGCGTGATGTTCGCGTGAATAATCGGCGAGCGGCCATCTGACGACTGTGGCAGTCTGCGCGGGGGCTGGGCTAGCTGGGCATCTTATTGCAACGGTGACATCATGATGGGCACGCGGTATGCGGGGCGAAATAACACAGGACGCTATGTCAGCCGCTTGACCAGCGGTACCTTGGCTGTCGTGATGGCCGGCGGGCGCGGCGAACGTCTCAAGGACTTGACCAAGCATCGCTGCAAGCCGGCGACCCCCTTCGGCGGAAAATTTCGCATCATCGATTTCGTGCTGTCCAATTGCGTGAATTCCGGCATCCGGCAAATCGCCGTGCTGACGCAATACAAGGCCCAATCCCTGATCCAGCACATTCAGCGCGGCTGGAGTTATTTGCGCGGCGAAATGGGCGAATTCGTCGAGCTGATCCCGGCGCAACAGCAAATCGGCGAACACTGGTATCGCGGCACGGCCGATTCGGTCTTCCAAAACCTCGACTTCATCCGCTCGCACAATCCGACCCACGTGCTGATTCTTGCCGGCGACCATATCTACAAGATGGATTACGGCCCGATGATCGCCTATCACGAACAATGTGAGGCCGATATCACGGTCGGCGTCGTCGACGTGCCCATCGATCGCGCGCGTGAATTCGGCATCATGACCACGGACGATACCAATCGCGTGCTCAAGTTCGCGGAAAAGCCGCAGAATCCCGACCCCATCGTCGGCAACGAGAGCTTGGCGCGCGCCTCCATGGGTATCTACGTCATCGCCATGGACCGCCTCGAGAAACTCTTGACCGAGGACGCGGCCAATGCCTCGAGCAGCCACGATTTCGGCAAGAATATCATTCCGCCCTCGATTTCGACCATGCGCGTCTTCGCTTATCCGTTCCAAGATGTGGAGACCCGGGCGCAGGCCTATTGGCGCGACGTCGGCAGTCTCGACGCGCTCTACGACGCGAACATGGAATTGGTCGCACTGAATCCGGAACTCAACATTTACGACCATCAATGGCCCATCTGGACCTATCAAGCACAGCAGCCGCCCGCGAAATTCGTGCTCGACGAAGATGGTCGCCGCGGCATGGCCGTGAATTCGATGGTAACCGGCGGCTGCATCGTGTCGGGTGCCTACGTGACCCAATCCCTGCTGTCGACCGACGCCCGCGTCGAGGAAGGCAGCCGCATCGAGCGTTCGGTGCTGCTGCCGGGCGCCACGATCGGGCGTCGCTGCATCATCAGGCGCTGCATCATCGATGAGAATTGCAACATCCCCGATGGCCTGCAAATCGGTGTCGACAGCGCACAGGATCGCGCACGCTTCCTGGTCACCGACGGCGGCGTCGTACTCGTGACCGCCGACATGATGAAGGCCGTTGCCTAGGCGGCCCCAGCACCAGGCCTGATTTCCGAGCGCAGGCGCAATTGCCGCCAGGCCGCAATCACGGTGTCCGCTTCGATCCCCAACATGGACGGCTCGTCGTCGATCCGACCGGTCAGCACCGTGACCGGGGCGGCCGCCGTTCCCCAGGGACGATAAAGCGCCGTCGATGCCCGACCGAATAAGACGATCTGCGGACAGCCGACCGCGGCGGCCGCGTGCGCGGGACCCGAGTCCACGGTAATCAGGGCATCACCGCGCGCGAGTAGTGCGACCAGACGCGGGACCGGCAGGTCGTCCGCAGCATTGTAGACGTGATCGATTGCGGCGAGTCGCGCAAGCGCTTCATTGAGTTCGAATTCCGGGCCCGTGCCCAAAAGCACGAGTCGATGCTCGGGGCGGTCTTGGCGCATTTGACGGAGCACGGCCGCCCAACGCTCGAGCGGCCAGTACTTATGATTCACCGCAAGACGCCGCGTACCACGCCGCATCGTGCGTTTATTGCCGATTTGCATCAACAGCAGAGCCTCTCCGAACAGGCCTCTGGCTCGCAACCATGAATCGAGATCCGCCTCTTGCGCGGCGCTGACGATGAGCTCACAGCCAAGCTTGCCGGTCGGCTGACCCGGGAGCCGCCGATCGCCCCAGGCGGCCGGCAGGATACCCGCGAGGCGACGCCATTGTTCGGTCGCATGCTCACCGGGCAACAAGGGATGATCGCGCACATCGACCGTCCACTCAGGCTGGATGCCGCCCCGTTGCAACAAGCGACTGGTCGCTTCGTTGACGTCGCAAACCCAGGTCGGCCCGATCCCACGCGCGCGCAGGCTGCGCACGATGCGACGCTGATCCGGCGCCAGCCAATACGGTGTTTTTCGGCTGCGCAGCGTCAATATGTCGCCGACCCCGGGTTGACCGTGCAAGAGCGGCTCGCTCCAGGGGCCCGAGGTCAACACGTCAACGTCACACTGGAATTGCGCATGCAGCTCGCGGATCAAGCTGGTCAGAAGCACCATGTCGCCGAACGCGCCGCAGCGCACGACTAGCGGCCGCGCAAGCCTCGCGCGTAGATCCGGCGCCGCATTGCCGTTCGCCATTGTCCCGCTGTTCGCCATCGTCCCGCTGTTCGCCATCGTCCCGCTGTTCGCCATCGATCAGGGACTCAAGGACGGCGCGGCTCTGACGTTTGCAACGTTCATGCGCACATTGCGCCAGGCACCGTAGCGGTAATATCCCACCGCCAAGAGCACTGAAATCACCGAAGCAAATGGAAAGCTCCACCAAATCGCGTCGGCCGACCAAGAATCGATCATGAAGTACGCGAACGGCACGCGAATGAACCAGAGCGAGGTGATCAGAATCACCAGGGGTGCCATCACGGCACCGGTCGCGCGGACCACGCCGAACAGCACGATCGTCACGCCAAAAAGTGCAAAAGACCAGACGACGATCGCATTCAGGTGCACCGCAATCCGGATCGCATTGCCATCCAAGGGCAGAAACAACCCGAGTGCGTGGCGATTCAGCAGATAGAGAATCGCGATCAAAGTCCCACCGATCAAGAAATTGAACAGTACGCCGTTCATCGCGATCTTGGCGACGCGATCCCAGCGGCCCGCGCCGACGTTCTGGGCCGCCATCGACGAGACCGCAGCCGCGATGGCCATGGCCGGCATCTGCACATAACTCCAGAGCTGCATGGCCGCATTGAAGGCGGCGGTCTCTTCGGAACCGAAGCGGTTCACGAGTGAGATCATCGCCAACATGCTCGAGGAGACGACGAACATTTGCATCCCCATCGGAATGCCCTTGGTGACGAGCAGGCGTACCAAAGACCAGTCGACACGAAACAGGTGCCACTCGTCGCGACGAATGCAGAGTCGATTGTGGCTTCGATACAAATGGACGACCAGCGCGATCAGACTCAAGGCTTGCGCAACCAAGGTCGCGAGCGCCGATCCAGCCACGCCAAGCCGTGGTACCGGACCCCAGCCGAAGATCAGGAGCGGGTTCAGCAGAATGTCCATCGCGACGGAGAGCGCCAGGAACAAGAACGGAGTCTTGGCATCGCCGGAGCCGCGCAAAACGGCCATGAAAAAGAACATGCCGCTCATGAACGGCAACGCCAGGAAGATGATGCGCATATACGCGATCGCCGCGGCCAAGGCGTCGGGCGGTGTGTGCATCAAGGCCAGCAGCGCTTCAGCAAACACGAATCCGAGCAGGCTCAGGCCGACCGACAGGACGACGAAGAAAGTCGCGCTGGTGCCGACGACGCGTTTCGCCTCCGGCAAATTCCCGGCGCCGATGCACTGCCCGACCAGAACCGTGGCGGCCATGGAAAAGCCGAAAATCGCTCCGAACAACAGAAACATGACGACGTTTGCATTGCCGACGGCCGCAAATGCCGCCTCGCCGAGGTACTTGCCGACCCAAATCGCATTGACCGAACCGTTCAGGGACTGGAGGACATTGCCCAACAGGATTGGCAGCGAAAACAGCATCAGCGCTCGGGGTATCGAGCCTTCGGTCAGCGAGAATTTGACTTGCATCGGTACTCCGAATCGCCATGAGCGCCCTCGAACTCGTGGGGCGCAGGGGTAGTTTACCGGCAAAACCTGAAGTCCCACGCCCTCGATGTTATTCTAGGGGGCTTGAATCACCGTGCGCACAGCCCCTACCCAAGGCATTGACAAGGCATGATCCTCCTCATCGACGTCGGCAACACCCGCTTGAAATGGGCGTGGCTGACGAGCGCCGGTTTGTCGGATCAGCAGGCGGTCGTGCATCGCGACGCCAATCCCGATCTGTGGACGAGCGCGCTGTTTGACGCCAGCGTGCGACCAACGCGCGTTCTGATCTCGAACGTCGCCGGCGAGGCAATGGCGCGGACCCTGGCGAGACTCGCCAAAAAAACCTTCGGCGTGAAAGTGGAGTTCGTGACAGCGACACGCCAATTCCTGGAGCTGACCAATGGCTATCTGGATCCGTCCTTGCTCGGCGCCGATCGTTGGCTGGCCGTGATTGGGGCCTGGACCAAGGCGCGCTCGGCGCTGTGTGTGGTCGATGCGGGCACGGCGGTCAAAGTCGACAGTGTCGATGCCAGCGGCCAGCATCTCGGCGGCCTGATCGTACCGGGAATTCATATGATGCGTGAAGCCCTGCTGAAGAAGACCAATGGTATTGCCCAAGCGGTCGCGCAGAGCACGCCGTCGATGGCCGGCGTGCTCGCCAACAACACCATCGGGGCGGTATCGCGCGGCGCGGTGTTTGCCTTGGCCGGCATGGCGGACCGCGCCGCCGAGATCATCGAACAGAGCACCGGCGTCAAGCCGCAGTTGTTCATCACCGGCGGCGATGCGGGCATGATCACGGGCACGATGCGCGCGCGCGGCGAAATCGTGCCGGACCTGGTATTACGCGGCTTGGCCGTGATCGCGGGACAATCCCGCTGACCGGTATGCAGCGAGCACTCAAGGCCCTGCACGAGCTCGCTGCGATCGGAGTGCTGGGATCGCTGGCCTGCTGTCTCGTGCTCACCGCGACCGCGCCGACGCAGTCGCTCGTGGGTTATGCGGCCGTGCGCCAGGGTATTGCAGCCATCACGCACTGGATTTTGGTGCCCTCATTGGCGCTCGTGCTGGTCAGCGGTCTGCTCGCGATCGCAGTCAACAAGGCTTACCACGACGCTCTCTGGGCGTGGGTCAAGGCCCTGCTCGGCATCGGAATGTTCGAGGGAAGTCTTCTGACCGTGGGTGCCAGCGCGCGTCGCGCCGCCGATCTGTCCGTGATGGCGGCTTCCGGTCACGGCGATGCCGCACAGCTGGCGCAAGTCGTGCGTACTGAATGGGGCGGACTCTGGGTGCTGCTGGCGCTCTCGGTCGCCAACATCCTCTTGGCGGTTTGGCGCCCCCGCTTGCGCCGCACAGTGTCATCATAGAGGCATGAAAATCCCCAAAGGCCTGCAACCGCTGATCGACGACGGCATGGTCGATAGCGTGGTCAGGCGCCTGAAGAGCGGCAAGGAAGCCTCGGTCTTCATCGTGGCCTGCGGCGACCAATTGCGCTGCGCCAAGGTTTACAAGGAAGCCGAACACCGGGGTTTCCACAAGCTCGCCCAGTACCAGGAGGGACGCAAGACGCGCAACAGCCGCGATGCCCGCGCCATGGGCAAGCGCGGACGGCACGGTCGCAGCGTGCAGGAAGCGGAATGGAAAAATGCCGAGGTCGATGCGCTTTATCAGCTCGCTGCGGCCGGGGTACGTGTGCCGGCGCCGCATTTATATTATGAAGGTGTCTTGATCATGGAATTGGTGCGCGGCGCCGACGGAGACCCGGCGCCGCGCCTCAATGACCTCGAGCTGTCCGTCGATCAGGCGCGTCGCTGGCATGCGTTCATGATCAAGCAGATTGTGCGCATGCTTTGCACCGGACTCATTCACGGCGATCTGTCGGAGTTCAACGTGCTCATCGATGCCTCGGGACCCGTCATCATCGATCTGCCGCAGGCGGTCAACGCGGCAAGCAACAACAATGCGTTCGCGATGCTGGAGCGTGATGTCAACAACATGCGCACGAGCTTTGGGCGCGCCGCGCCTGAATTGCTCGAAACCGAGTATGCGCGCGAGATCTGGCGGCTCTATGAGACCGGCGAATTGACGCCGGATTCGGCGCTCACCGGTCTCCATGTACGCGACCTGGCCGCGGCCGATGTACACGGCGTGCTCGAGCACATCGACGACGAACGCCGCGAAGCGGAGGAGCGCCAGCGGCGTCGCGAGCAAGCCGACGCGCTGTAACCGGGGCGCCTAGCTAGTCGAGCCGTGCGATCAAGTCGGTCAAGCGGTCCTCGAGCCCCATCAGGGTGCCGAGGTTCGAGCACTGCATCTTCCCAACCATGATGGCGAACGCCGGTTTCAAGCGGCCTGCAGCCATGGCGAGCAAGTTGTCGATCGACATCGTGATCGTCAAGTCGGCGGCCTTATCCTCGTTACTAACCGTGCCCCCGTCGATGAAAATGACGCCGTCGTCCTTGAGATTGAGCTTGAGGGTTTTTCCTAAGCCGGAATCGGTGCCGACCGCGTCTTTAATTTTGGCTGTAATGTCCTGAAGAGTCGCCATGTGCGTATATCCAGATGTGTAGCGTGTCGGACACGCGATCGATGGGACTACATTATGACGACGCTTCGGCGAAAAAACCGCAAACTTTCTCGGGGCAGCGTAGTCCTACCAAAAATGAGCGACAAAATTCACGTTGTTTGCGGACATTGCGACGCCGTCGTTGGCGTGGGCGAAGCTCGCTTGGGCGACGCGCCGCACTGCCCACGCTGCCACTTTGCGCTGTTCGAGGGCAAGCCCATTGCTTTGACGAGCGCGAGTTTCGAGCGCCATCTCGCCCGCAACGATCTGCCGATGGTCGTCGATTTTTGGGCACCGTGGTGTGCCCCCTGCCGTGCGATGGCGCCGATTTATGACGCCGCCGCGCGCAAGTTCGAACGGCAGCTGCGCTTTGGAAAACTCAATACCGACGATGAGACTGCGCCGGCAGAAAATCACCATATCCGCAGCATCCCAACCTTGATCTTGTTTCGCGGCGGTCGGGAGATTGCGCGGCAATCGGGTGCTCTTAGCGCCACGCAGCTCAGCAGTTGGCTGCTGGCGGCACTCGACGCCCCTGCTCAGGGCACGGCGCCCCGCGCAGCCAGGGGCTAAGTCGCGAATTTGTCGGGTAGCAAGCGGTCGTACTCCTTCTTGACGACCGCGTAACATTCACAGGACCGCCGCTCCAAACCCTTGCGATCGAGCACCGTGATGCGCCCACGCGCGTAGCGGATCAATTGGGCTTCCTGAAGCTTCAGGGCACCTTCCGTGACCCCTTCGCGCCGTACGCCCAGCATATTGGCGATGAGCTCTTGGGTCATCACGAGTTCGTTGCTGGACAGTCGATCCAGACTGAGCAAGAGCCAACGGCATAGTTGTTGGTCCAGGGAATGATGGCGATTGCAAACGGCGGTTTGCGACATCTGCGTGATCAGCGCCTGCGTATAGCGCAGCAATAAATGCAATACGGGGCCGGCGCGATCGAATTCGGTTTTCATCGCCTGACTCTTGAGTCGGTAGCCAACGCCCGCGCTCTGCACGACGGCGCGACTCGGCGTCGATTCGCCGCCCATGAACAGGGCCACGCCGATCATGCCCTCATTACCGACCACGGCAATCTCCGCGGAGGCACCGCTATGCAAGACGTAGAGCAGGGATACGATCGACGTCGTCGGAAAATAGACATGGCTCATCGTCGTGCTGGCCTCGTAGAGGACCTGCCCGAGCGGCATCTCGACTCTCTCCAACTGGGACGACCAATGCGAGAACTCGGGTTCCGGTATGGCAGCCAGCAGGTGATTTTTCTTTGCTTCGTTGAGCACGGCGTTCATGGAGGGACCCCCTTTTGATCGACAGATGGGAATCACAAACGCGTCGAAAACGCTCTAGATAGCAAAATCCCAACGTGCACCTTATTAAGTCGAGTATATCGTCGTCTGTACGCTACCGCACATACGAGCAATAGCCCGTACTGGCGCGCGACACGTACCTGCGCCGGCGTCCGTCATGATTCGCAGCTTAGGCCCGTCAGTTCGTGGTTTGCTAGCCGTGATGCGACCCGCCGCCGCCATGCCCGCCACCGCCGCCGCCGGGGATCGAAGGCGCGCCGCCGCCGCCATGACCGCCGCCTCCATGTGGCCCGCCGCCACCGCCATGCGGGTCCCCGCCGCGATAACCCCCGCCTTCGCCGCCGCGCGGCGGGCCGACGCGATAGCCGCCGCCCCAACCCCCGTAATCGTAGCCATAGGGCTCGTAGATGCCCCCGACATAGTAGCCGCCGCCATAACCGTCGCCGTATCCGTCACCGTAAGGCGTTACCGCGCAAGCCGCGGCTCCCGTCAGCACGAGCAAGCCGACGGATACCGAACGGATCGCGCGTAGCACGCTCACTTCGGTTCCTCCTGGCTCTCGCCCGGGGCCCATTCCATGACACCAAAGGGCGCGCCATAGGGATCGGCGAGCAGCGCGACCTTGCCGCCATGACGGTCGAGCCGTGGCTCGACCAGAACTCGGCCGCCAAGCGCAACCGCCTTGGCCGCGGCTTCCGTCGTGTCGGTCACGCGTACGAAGTTGAGCCAATGCGCGCGTCGATGTTTTGCGTCTTTCGGCAGGGAGTTGATGCCGGCCCGTGCAAAGTCCTGACTGGAGAGCACGACGTGCTGGAGTCCGTCGTCACTGGGTAGGTCGAAGACATCGTATCCGAACGTGGACTGATAAAACTTGACCGCCCCGTCGGGGTCGGGAGTCAGCAGAGAACTCCAGATCCATTCGCCTGGCTTAGCCAGGAAGTCCCCGGGATCACCGTGTGTCGCCGCAATGACACCGAACACCGCGCCATCCGGACCTGCGAATACCGCCTGGCGACCGCGTCCGGCATAGCTCACGGGCTTGCGAAGCACGGTTGCCCCGTCCAAGAGCGCATGGCGCACTGTTGCATCCGCGTCGCCCACGGCGATGAAACTGAGCCAATGCGACTGCTTCTGTTCTCCCGTCGGAATTCTTACTTCGGCGAGTCCCGCGATGGCGCGGCCGTTCACGCTGGCGACCGCATAATCGGTTTCGCCGAGATGCAGATCGCGGAACGTCCAGCCGAACAGGCCCGCATAGAACGTCTCGGCTCCCGCGAGATTGGGCGTAACCAGATCCGCCCAGACCACTTTGCCCGGAAGATGCGCGACGGTTGAAGACTCGGAGATTGCCGGCAGTTCGACGGGTGCTGCAACGACGACCGCGCCAAGACTCGCAAAAAAATATAGGACGCCGAGGCAAGCCGGAATGTACGCATTGCGAATTGGACGAGAAGGCATGGACAACACCCGCGATAAGTAACAGTCTGGACCGGGAATTTTCTGCGTGCACCCCATCCAAGTCTGTACGCAAGCGCACGTTCGGATGAAGGCAAGCCTTACTGGTAGAGGTGCCGCCGTGTCAGCGGCAGCGCGGCGGCCTCGTTCGCGCGTTTACCCGCCAAGACCTGATAAACACCGATTTCGCCGGACCGAAAATCCAGGGCACACGCCGACATATAGAGGCGCCATACCCGGTACGTGGCTTCATTGACGTAGCGCAGCGCCTGCTCATGATGACGCTCCAAGCGATTCACCCATCGCTCCAAGGTGATCGCGTAATGCGCGCGCAGGGCCTCGACGTCCTCGATCACGAACTGCGCCTCTTCCATGGCAACCTGCATGCGGCTCACCGTATCGAGCTGCCCATCGGGAAACACGTACCGGTTGATGAACTCCGTGCAAAGAGACTTCTCCCAACCGCGGGTATCCTGCGTGATGCCATGATTGAGAAACAAGCCAGAGGGCTTCAGCAAACGATGGATCGTCGCGAAATAGGTCGGCAGGTTCCGTAGGCCGACATGCTCGAACATGCCCACGCTCGCGATTTTGTCGTAGGTGGCGACGCCCTCCAAATCGCGGTAATCGCGCAGCTCGACGGTGATGCGCCCCGTGAGACCGGCCGCCGCGATACGCTGCTGAGCCAGTTCGAGCTGCCGCACGCTCAGCGTCACGCCGTGCGCAAGCACACCATGATGCGTGGCCGCGTGGATCAAGAGTGCCCCCCAGCCGCAGCCGATGTCGAGCAGGCGGTCATTGGAACGCAACACGAGCTTGCGACAGATATGCTCGAGCTTGGCCTCCTGGGCCGAATCCAGATCCACATCCGGGGATTCGAAATAGGCGCAGGAATACACGAGCGCCCGATCCAGCCAGAGCGCATAGAATTCATTCGAGATGTCGTAGTGAAAGCTGACCGCATTCCGGTTCTCGAGCTTGGAATGCCGTTTGACGATCCCAGGCCGCTGCAGGCTCCGGCCGTCGCCGGCGGCATCTTCCTGGGCGTGCGAGGTCAGCTTCTTGACCAGAGCCTGCAGGCGCATGGCGGCGATCCAGGCGCCGAGACGATCGCCAAGCGAGAGGCGGATGTCTTGCAGGCGATTGCGAATGTCGAGCGCCGCGCGGAAATCGCCCTCGACGTCGATATCGCCGCGAAAGTAGGCATCGGCAATTCCCAAGGGGTCTCGGTTGAGCACCAAGGAACAAACGACCTGGGGATTGCGAAACACCAGTGTGTAGCGCGGTTCGCCAAGGCTAGCGCCGCCGCGGCCAACCAGAATCTGGACGCCGTTCCAAAGACGCAAAGAAACCGTGTCTGCGACATTCTTGAATAGGCACCGCAAGAGATCGGCGGCGAGATCCACGCCGCGCTCGTCGACGGTTTGCACGACCGAGGTCAAGTGACCCGTCCGCGTTTGTTCGTTCATGGCGATGGTCCTCTCTTGTTCCACCGGAGGCGCGAGTCTCGCCCACCGGCCGGTTTTCGTTCGGTGCGGTGGCGCACCGACATCGGTCGCTCCTGCGCCGACTGTTTTGAGTAAGATGAGGTAGTGCGTTCTCGGAGGATCAGCCATGAAATTCGCGACCAAGCAGTTCCGCGTACGCGCGGGCGCCGACGTCGACCTCGATCGCCGGCCGGCGATCATCGACCCGCTGTACCGCTCGGATGCGGATTATTCAGCCATGCTCGACGCTCAGGTCAAAGAACTCAGCAGCCAGCAAAAGCTGCTCTACGCTGCGAATCGCTATGCCGTCCTGGTCATTTTTCAGGGGATGGACGCGAGCGGCAAGGATGGCGCAATTGCGCACGTGATGTCGGGCGTGAATCCGCAAGGCTGTCAGGTATTCAGTTTCAAGCAGCCGAGCCCGACCGAGCTAAAACACGATTTCCTGTGGCGCACGACCCGCGATCTGCCGGAACGCGGCCGAATCGGCATCTTCAATCGATCCTATTACGAGGAAGTGCTCATCGTTCGAGTCCATCCGGAGATCTTGCAAAAGGAATGTTTGCCAGCGGAGACTTTGCAGCATAAGCATCTCTGGCGCGACCGCTATCGTTCGATGGTCAACTTGGAGAAACATCTCGTCATCAATGGCACGCGCGTCATCAAGTTCTTTCTGCACCTCTCCAAGGAAGAGCAACGGCGGCGCTTCGTCGAACGCATCGACGATCCCGACAAGAACTGGAAATTCAGTTTGGCCGACGTGGAAGAGCGAAAATTCTGGAACCAGTATATGGAGGCGTACGAGAAATGCCTTGCCGCGACGAGCAGCAAGCACGCGCCTTGGTACGTAGTGCCGGCCGACGATAAGCGCAACGCACGCCTGATCGTCTCGCAGATCCTGGTCGAGGCGATCAAATCGCTGAACCTGACCTACCCAACAGCCAGCAAGTCACATCGTAACGAGCTTCTGCGCTTACGCGCGAAGCTCGTCGACTAAGCGATCAGGGCGGGAGGTCCTGGCCGCTGGCGCACTCGGATCGGCTTACGCCGCCCGCCGCGGCGCGCCCTCGGACCAATAACCGGCACGACCGTAGTGCTTGTAGATGCCGATTTCATCTGCGCGCTCCAACATGACTTCCGGATCATAGGCGGGCGCGTCCTTGATCGCTTGGCGGTTCAACGAGGTCGTGACCTTGGACTGCGACCAACTCACCTCGCCGATCCACTCCGGCGAGATCAGCACATTATGTCCCAGCCACCAGTTGCTGGTGTTCACGATGGCGTAGCGGATTGCCCAGGATTTCTCGTCCAGCAGGAAGCCTTGGATGTGTCCGATGTCCCCGTCCGTTGCATGGACATGGTATTCCTCCAAAACGGCACAGCTGCGCAGGTGAGGATCACTGTTGCTCTGTTCGGCTTGACGGCTCAAGCGCTCGAATTGCGCCTCGGATCCACCGTAACCTACACCGGTCATCATCATGCCCGGATAAGCGCCCTCGCCCCAGAGACCGGTACCGCCCCAATAGTAGGGATAACCGTAATAGCCGAGATAGCTCATCTCGTGTTGGCGCGAAACGGGCTTTTCCAAATCGATGCTGGGGCTGTCTTTGAGTTGTTGCTTGGTGATCGAAACCGGCAAGATATGACCGACTCCGTCGGGTGCTCCGATTGAGAACGGAGATATCAGCACGCGACGGCTCGAGAGCCACGCGCCGGTCTCGACGATCACATAGCGTACGACCCAGGTCTCGTCATCGAAATAGAAATCCTTGACCTGTCCTAGCTCGCCGTCGGTCGTGCCGATCGTATATTTCTCGAGTTGTTTGGTACTACGCAGCATGGCTTTGTCCTTGAGTTTGCGGGAACTGAGGACACGATGCGCCCACCTCACGCAGACGTCTGTTCGTTAGCTCACACGCCGCGGCGCGGACGCGAGGACTCAACGAGGCGTGGGGGCCATGGCGTCCGCATTTTGTTTCAGCAACTCCTCCGGATGGATGTCGCCCGTCGGTGTCGGCGGCGGATTGGGCGTGCTGGCGGCGTCATCGCTCGGCACCTGCCCGGCTTGGCCGGCGCGGCCTTGGTGCGAGGCCATGCCCTCGGTTTTCGCCCAATCGGACGCCGTCCAGCCACCACCCAGATTATTGATCAAGTTGACACTCGCAATTTGGCGCTCGAGTTGCACCTGCAGTTCGGATTCACGGCTGCTCAAGAACGTGTTCTGCGCCGTGATCACGTTCAAGTAGCTGTCGACGCCGTTCTTGAAGCGCACGACCGAGAGTTCCACGGTGCGCTGCGCCGCGACGGTCGCCTGATGGCGCTGTATGAGTTCCTTGCTAAGAATGCGCAGACTCGCGAGATTGTCTTCGACTGACTGAAACGCCGCCAATACGGTGCCGCGATAAGTGGCGGCAGCCGCATCATTCAGGGCCCGCGCTTGGGACACGGCTGCGCGCTTCGCTCCTCCCTCGAACAGCGTCTGCGCCAACTCCGGTCCGATGGACCAGAAGCGATTCGGCCAGTCGAACAGGTGACTGAATCCGGTCGCCTCATAGCCGCCCGTTGCCGACAGGGTCAGCGACGGAAAATACGCCGCGCGGGCAACCCCGATTTGCGCGTTGGCGGCGGCGACCTGCCGCTCGGCCGCGGCGATGTCGGCTCGACGCTCCAGCAATTGCGACGGCAAACCGACCGGCACGGTCGGCAACACGGGCCGATAAGGCTCCGGCGGCAGCGAGAATTCCGCAGGAGGCACACCGATCAAGACCGCAATCGCGTGCTCATATTGCGCGCGCGCGACGCCGAGGTCGGTCGCCTGGGCTTCGGCCGTATACAGCTGATTTTCCGCCTCCGCCAAATCCTCGCTCGAATCGATTCCGGTCTTCATCAGTGTGTTGATCAAATGGATGCTGGCCTCGTAATCGGCCAGCGTCGAATCGAGTATGCGGCGTTGCTCGTCAACAGCGCGCAACTGGAAATAATCCTGGGCCAAGCTGCTTTGCGTGCTGAGCAGTGCAGTCACGACCTGCGCGGCACTCGCTTGTGCGGAATCGCGCTGCTGCGCAACTGAATTGCGCACGCTGCCCCAAAGATCAAGCTGGTAGGAGGCCTCGAGCGGCAAGGTGTAGATCGTATGCGGCCCGGTGTTACCGCTGTTCGACGCGCTGTTACTGGTCGTCGTCGTGCTCGTTCCCGAACCGGTCCCGGTGACCGTGCTGCCGCCCGCGCCGGAGTTGGCAATCGAGGCGCTGGTACGCGAACGCGTGACCGAGGGATCGAGGCTCAAGGTCGGAAAGAACGCGGCCTGGGCTTCGGCCACGAGGGCGCGCGCGGCGCGGTAGTTCGCCTCGGCCGCGACCACGGACTGATTGGAAATCGCCACCCGGCTCTCGAGTTCGTTGAGCTTCGGATCCTGGTAGCCCTCCCACCAGGCCGACGGGATCTCGGCATCGTGAGGGTCCGCCGGCTGCCATCCTTCGGCGAGATCGCCGGGCGGCACCGCTTCCTTGTATTTGCCTTGAATCGCCGTCTTGGGCGGATCGTAGTGAGGCGCGAAATTACATCCCGCGAGCAGCAGAACGCTGGCAATGCACAGATTAGGCTTCTTGATGGTGTTCATGAACCGAGCGGCGTTCCGGCCGCCTCCTCCGGGTCAGGGCGCGGCTTCAAGCCAAATTGGGAGATCCAGATGTTGAGCTTGTCCATATAGAGATAAATCACGGGTGTCGTATAGAGCGTCAGCGCCTGACTCATGATCAGACCGCCGACGATTGCAATCCCGAGAGGGCGTCGCAACTCGGACCCCATGCCGGTACCGAGCGCCAGGGGCAGACCGCCGAGCAAGGCGGCCATGGTCGTCATCATGATCGGTCGGAAGCGCAGTAAACAGGCGTCGAAGACCGCCTCCTTGGCGGTTTTGTGACCGGCTCTTTCCACTTCGATCGCGAAGTCGATCATCATGATCGCGTTTTTCTTGACGATACCGATGAGCAAGATCATGCCGATCAATGCGATGACGCTGAGTTCCGTATGCGTGACCAGGAGCGCAAGCAAGGCCCCGACCCCGGCCGACGGCAGTGTCGAGAGAATCGTGATCGGATGAATATAGCTTTCATAGAGAATCCCGAGCACGACATAGACAGCCGCGATTGCGGCCGCAATCAACAGAGGCTCGTCGGCGAGCGAGGCGTTGAAGGCCTGTGCCGTGCCGCCAAAGGATCCCGTGATCGTCGTCGGCATGCCCGCCTTGCGCTCCGCCGCGTTGATCAAATTCACCGCATCGCCGAGCGCGATCCCGGGCGCCAAATTGAACGAGAAGGTGACCGACGGGAACACGCCGGTATGATTGACCGCGAGCGGCGCGGTCGTGTTGCCGAATTTCGCGAACGCCGACAACGGGACGACGCCTCCGCTCGTCGACGACAAATACACGTTGTCCAAGGCTCGCGGACTCTGCCAAAAGCTCGGGGCGACTTCCATGATCACGTAATACTGGTTGACCTGGGTGTAGGTCGTGGCAATTTCGCGCTCGCCGAACGCGTCGTACAAGGCCGCATCGATGGCCTGAGCGGTGACACCCAGACGCGCCGCGGTCGGTCGGTCGATCACGATATTGGCCGCCAAGCCACGGTTCTGCGCGTCGCTGTTGACGTCCGTCAACTGATGAATCCCCTTCATGGACGTCAACAGGATGGGACCCCAGTGATTGAGCAGATCCAGGTTGTCGCTCTGAATCGTGTACTGGTACTGGGCCGCACTCTGACGGCCGCCGATTCGCACGTCCTGCACGGCCTGCAGAAACAGCGTCGCCCCGGTCACGGTCGCGAGCTTCGGTCGCAGACGATTGACGATGGCGTCCGCCGAGACCTTACGTTCTTGGAGCGGCTTCAGCGAAATGAACACGCGGCCCGTGTTGGTCGTCGTGCCGCCGCCGCCGCCGGTAAAGGCGATCACGGTCGCCACCCCGGGATCGGACAAGGCGATCGTTGCCAAACGGCGCATCTTGTTCTGCATCGACTGAAAGGAAATATCCTGATCGGCCACAATGCTACCGTTCAGACGGCCGGTGTCTTGTTGCGGGAAGAACCCCTTTGGAATGACCGCATACAGGTACACGGTCAGGAATATCGTGCCGATCGCCACCAATAGGACCAAGAAGGAATGCTCGAGAACTGCACGCAGGCTGCGCTCATACCTCTCCAACAACCAGTTGAATGCCTTCTCGCTTGCGAGGTAGAAGCGCCCGTGGTTTTTCTCGTCCTTCAGCAGCAGCGAGCACATCATCGGTGTCGTGGTCAACGAGACGACCAGTGAAACTAGAATCGTGACCGACAAAGTCACCGCAAATTCGCGGAACAGCCGGCCGATGATACCGCCCATGAGCAGGATCGGAATGAACACGGCGACCAGCGAGATGCTCATTGAAAGCACCGTGAAGCCGATCTCGGCGGCGCCTTTGTAAGCCGCCTCCAGGGAGTTCATGCCCTGCTCTTTGTAACGGGTGATGTTCTCGAGGACCACGATCGCGTCGTCGACGACGAAGCCCGTTGAAATCGTGAGCGCCATCAGTGAGAGATTGTCGATGCTATAGCCCAGCAAATACATGGCGCCGAAAGTGCCGATGATGGAGACCGGCACGGCCACCATCGGAATCAGCGTCGAACGCCACTCGCGCAGAAACAGGAAGACGACGAGAACGACCAGCACGACCGAGAGCAGCAGCGTCCGCTCGATATCGGACACGGAGGCGCGGATGGTCTGCGTCTGATCCAAAGCGATGGTCAGGTCGATGGCCGGGTTGATGCTCGCATGCAGCTGCGGCAGGGCCGCCTTGATGCCGTCGACTGTCGAGATGATATTGGCGCCTGGTTGGCGGAAAATGATGATCAGCGCGGCCGGTTTGGCATTCGCAAGTCCGAGTGAACGCACGGTTTGCACCGAGTCTTGGACGTTGGCGACATCTGAAAGCTTGACGGGCGCGCCATTGTGGTAGCTCACGATCAGCTGCCGATAGTCATCGGCCTTCAACAATTGGTCATTGGCCGACACCTCCCAACGCTCGCCCGCGCTCGCGAGGCTGCCCTTGGCCTGGTTGGCGGTCTGCGCCGCCACCGCCGTTCGGACGTTTTCGAGCTGCAGACCGAAGCCGTGCAATTGCGTCGGGTTCAGGTCGATTCGCACGGCCGGCGAGGAACTGCCGCCCACCGTGACCTGCCCGACCCCGGTGATCTGGGACAGGCGCTGCTGCAAGACGGTAGAGGCGGCATCATAGAGCGCGGACGGCGTTAATTTATCCGAGGTCAGCGCAATGATCATGATGGGCGCATCCGCCGGATTGACCTTGCGATAGGTCGGATTGCTGGGCAGGTTGGTGGGCAGGTAGCTGCGCGCCGCATTGATTGCCGATTCGACATCGCGGGTTGCGGCATCGATATTGCGTGACAGGTCGAACTGCAAGGTGATGCTGGTCTGTCCCAGCGTACTCTGCGCGGTCATCTCCGTGACCGATGCGATGCGTCCGAACTCGCGCTCGAGCGGGGTCGACACCGAAGAGGCCATGATCTCGGGACTCGCACCCGGCAGCGACGCCGAAATCGAGATGGTCGGAAAATCGACCTGCGGCAGCGGCGAAACCGGCAGGATTCGGTAGGCCGCGATGCCCGCCAGCGCGATTGCAACGGTCAGCAGCGTGGTCGCAATGGGCCTCTGGATGAAGGGCGTCGAGAGACTCATGGCGTACTCTGCACCGCGGGACCGCCGCGGCGGTCCCGCCACGCCGTGAACCGGTTGGCGAGACCGTCAAAGAACAGATAGACGACGGGTGTCGTATACAACGTCAGCAATTGGCTGAAGATCAAACCGCCGACGATCGTGATGCCGAGCGGTCGGCGCAATTCAGAGCCGACACCGTGACCGAAGGCGAGCGGCATCGCACCGAGCATGGCGGCCATCGTCGTCATGAGGATCGGCCGAAAGCGCAGCAGACAGGCTTCGCGGATGGCTTCGAACGCGCTCTTATGCTCCTTGCGTTCCGCCTCGAGCGCGAAGTCGATCATCATGATCGCGTTCTTTTGCACGATGCCGATCAGCAGCACGATCCCGATGATCGCGACGACCGTCAGTTCATCCCCGAACAGCAGCAGAGCCAGCAGCGCACCCACGGCGGCCGACGGCAGCGTCGAGAGGATCGTAATCGGGTGAATGTAGCTTTCGTAGAGCACGCCGAGCACGATGTAAACCGTGAGCAAGGCACTCAAGACCAGGATGGCTTCGTTCCCCAGGGAACCGACGAAGGCCTGCGCCGTGCCCTGAAAAGAACCCTGCAGGGCGGGGGGCGATGGCAACTGCGGATCATCGCGCACTTTCTGGATCGCATCGACTGCTTCGCCGAGCGAGGCGCCGGGTGCGAGATTGAATGAAACCGTGGTCGCCGGAAACTGGCCCATGTGGCTGATCAGCAGCGGCGCCGACGCCTGCGAGACTTGCGTAAATGTCGCGAGCGGCACGATCGTTCCGGCGCTCGACTTCAAGTAAACGTTGCCCAGATCCTTGGGGTTCTTCTGGAAGATCGGGTCGACCTCGAGAATCACATGGTATTGGTTCAGCTGCGTGAACAAGGTCGATATCTGCCGCTGACCGAAACTGTCGTAGAGAGCGTCATCGACGTTTTGTGTGGTGATCCCGAGTCGCGTGGCGGTGGCACGATCGAGATCGAGGATTGCCTGGCTGCCGGCGGTCTGCTGATCCGTCGCGACATCGGTCAGTTCCGGGAGCGCCTTGAGCCGCGCCAGGAACTTGTTGGCGTAGCCGTCGAGCTCCGTCGCGCTTGGATCCTGCAAGCTGTACTGATACTCCGTGCGGCTGACGATGTCCTCGACCGAAATATCCTGCACGGGCTGCATGTAAAGACTGATCCCGTCGAGATCCTTGATGGACGACTTCAGCTCCGCAATGACCTCGGTCGCCGATTTGCGTTCGGCGAGCGCCTTGAGATTGATTTGGATGCGCCCGCTGTTGAGCGTGGTATTGGTGCCGTCGACACCGATGAACGAGGAAATGCTCTCGACCGCGGGGTTCTTGAGGATCACCCCTGCCAGCTGCTGCTGCAGCTGCGCCATTTTGCTGAAGGAGACGCCCTGAGGCGCCTCGGACACGCCCTGAATCTCGCCCGTATCCTGGACCGGAAAGAATCCCTTGGGAACGATCATGAACAAGACCAGCGTGACGAGCAGCGTCGCGACGGCGACCATCAGGGTCAGCGTGCGCCGCGCCAGCACCCAGTCGAGCGTACGCGTATAAAACCCGATGATGCCGTCGAAAACTCGTTCCGAGTACTGATAGAAGCGTCCATGCTTGGCGTGCTCCTCGGGCTGCAAGAGCCGCGAACAGAGCATCGGCGTCAGCGTCAAGGAGATGAACGCCGAGATCAAGATGGTCGCGCTCAGCGTGACCGCAAACTCGCGAAACAGGCGCCCCGTGATGTCGCCCATGAACAGGAGCGGTATCAGCACGGCGATCAGGGACACCGTCAGCGACATGATCGTGAATCCGATCTGCTCGGCGCCCTTGAGAGCCGCCGCCAACGGCTTCTCGCCCTGCTCGACGTAGCGCGAGATATTCTCGATCATGACGATCGCGTCGTCGACGACGAAACCGGTCGAGATGGTCAAGGCCATCAGCGTCAAATTATTGAGGCTGTAGCCGAGCGCATACATGGCGCCGAAAGTGCCGACGAGCGAGAGCGGCACGGCGATTCCCGGAATGATCGTCGCGGCAAAGGTGCGCAGAAACACGAAGATCACGGCAACCACGAGCGCGATGCAAAGCATGAGCTCGAACTCGACATCGGCCACCGAGGCTCTGACCGTCGTTGTCCGGTCCGCGAGTGCCGTGATCTTGATCACCGCCGGAATGGTTGCGCGCAGTTTCGGCAGCAAGGCCTTGATGTGATCGACGACGTCGATGATGTTGGCGCCGGGTTGGCGCTGGATGTTGACGATGACCGCGGGAACTCGGTTCATCCAGGCGGCCTGCCCCGTGTTCTCGACGCCGTCGACGACCTTGGCGACGTCCTTGAGCATGATCGGATTGCCGCCAAAGTAGCCCAGGACCAACTTTCGGTAATCCTCGCTCGTCGTCAGCTGATCGTTGGCGCCGATTTGAAAACTCTGCTCGGGTCCGTCGAAACTTCCCTTGGAACTGTCGAGGCTCGCCGCGCTCAAGGCGCTGCGCACGTCTTCCATTTGCAGGCCGTAATTGCCGAGCTGAGTCGGATTGATTTGGATGCGCACAGCCGGCTTTTGTCCGCCGCTGATCGTGACCGCGCCGACGCCCGGCACCTGCGAGATCTTCTGGGCAAGTCGTGTATCGGCGTAGTCCTCGACTTGAGCCAGCGGCATCGAATCGGAGGTCAAGGCGAGCGTCAGGATGGGAGCGTCCGCGGGATTGACCTTGTTATAGACGGGCGGCATCGGCAGCTGTGCGGGCAGATAGCCCTGCGCCGCGTTGATGGCCGCCTGCACGTCCTGCTCCGCGACGTCGATGTTCAGACTGAGATTAAACTGCAGCGTGATGACCGAGGCCCCGTCGGAGCTCGAGGAGAGCATTTGACTAAGACCCGGAACCTGGCCCAACTGCCGCTCGAGCGGCGCCGTGATTGCCGTCGACACTACCTCGGCGCTCGCGCCTGGATAGAACGTGAGAACCTGCATCGTCGGGTAATCGACCTCGGGCAAGGCCGCGATCGGCAAGGCCCGAAAGCCGATGATCCCGATCAGCAGCACGGCTGCCATCAACAGGGAGGTCGCGATCGGCCGCTCGATAAACGGTCGCGACGGGTTCATCCGGCCTTCTTCACCTCGCCCGAGCGTGCCTCGGAGGCCGCCGCGGCGCCGGTGGCTGCAGGAGTGATAGGAGCCGCCGGCTCGGGCTTGATCGTCACCTTCGTGCCGTTTTGCAGTTTGTCGAACCCGTCCGTGACGAGCTGCTGGCCCGGTTCCACGCCCGTCGCCGCCGATTCCTTCCCATCGGTGCTCTGAATCTCGATGTCGGCAGACTTGACGCTGCCGTCGGCTTGGATGACGTAGACAAACGCGACGTCGCCATTGCGCTGAATTGCCGCATTCGGCACGAGATTGACCTGGGTCAAAGTCTTGACGAGCAGACGCGCATTCACGAACTGATTCGGGAACAACTCGTTATGTGTGTTCGGGAACGTGGCACGGGCGCGCACAGTACCGGTCGCCACGTTGATCTGATTATCGACCGTGAGCAAGGTGCCGCTCGCGAGTTTGTTCTTTTGCGTGCGATCGAGAGCATCGACGCCAAGCTTATGCCCGGCGGCGATCTGCTCGACGACCTCGTCGAGATTATCCTCGGCGATCGTGAAGATCACGGTAATGGGCTGCAACTGCGTGATCGTGGCGATGCCCGTCGTGCCATTGGCAGGCACGATATTGCCGGGATCGACGGTACGCAGCCCCACGCGCCCGTCGATCGGCGAGACGATACGCGTGTAATCGACGTTGACCTGGGCCGCGTCCAAGTTGCCCTGGTCCAGCTTGACGGTGCCGGCATCCTGATCGACCAAGGCCTTTTGGGTTGCCAACTGCTGTTCGGGGATGGCGTGTTCGGCGTAAGAGTTCTGGTAACGGACCAAATCGAGACGCGCATTGTCGAGCAGCGCCTGATCGCGCGCCAACTGTCCTTGGGCTTGCACGAGCGCGGCACGATACGGTCGTGGATCGATGACCGCCAGGAGATCGTTTTTCTTCACGATCTGACCTTCGCGGTAATGCACCTCGGTGAGCTCGCCGGCCACCCGGCTCGCGACCGTCACCGTATACACCGGCGTCACCGTGCCAAGTTCATCGAGGTAGACGTTGAAATCGCCGCGCTTGACGCTGGCAGCGGCGACCGGAATGGTCGGCGGCGCCTTCGCCGTGGGCTTCGGTGCGGACAACCATTTGATCAGGAGCCAAACGACGAGCACCAGGAGCAAAGCAGCCAGCGTCCCATAGATCCAGCGACCGCCGCGGTGCTCGTGAGCCGGGGGCGGCTGAATGTAAGTACTTGATTCCGTCATATCCGCGGCATGTTAACTGAGATGCATTTCTTACACGGTATTTCCGACAATTCTTTGCAAAAATCTGCGGCTCGACAGCCACTAGAGGCGCAGACTGCCAATTCGCCGCCATCATACGAGCGGCACGTTAGTTGCAATACGGTTCTACTCTGCTATGAACAACACACTCGATCAATGCTGTGTCGACACCCTCCGCTTCTTGGCCGTCGACATGGTGCAGAAGGCGAACAGCGGCCATCCCGGGATGCCTTTGGGTGCAGCACCCATGGCCTATGTCCTGTGGACGCGTTGGCTCAAACACAATCCGCGCAATCCGACCTGGTTCGACCGCGATCGCTTCGTGCTGTCCGCGGGACATGGCTCGGCCTTGTTGTACGGGCTCTTGCATCTCAGCGGTTACGATCTCGATCTCGACGATATCAAGCAATTTCGCCAATGGGGCAGCAAGACTCCCGGACATCCGGAGCGTGGCATCACCCCCGGAGTCGAAACCACGACCGGGCCGCTCGGCCAAGGCATGGCAAATGCGGTCGGCATGGCGATCGCCGAGGCGAATTTGGCGGCGCGCTACAATCAGCCGGGACATACAGTCGTCGATCACCGCACCTATGCGCTGGTCAGCGACGGTGATCTCATGGAGGGAGTTGCGTCGGAGGCTGCCTCCTTGGCGGGGCATCTGCAGCTCGGCAAACTGACCTGTCTGTACGACGACAATGGGATCACGCTGTCGGGCGGCACGAACATCAGCTTTACCGAGGATCGCGCGCAACGCTTCGCGGCCTACGGTTGGCATACCATCGTCATCGGGGACGGCAATGATCTCGAGGCGATCGAGCAGGCGCTCAGCGCGGCGCGTGACGAGAGCGACCGACCATCGCTGATCCTCGTCTGCACGCACATCGGCTATGGATCGCCGGAACAGGACACGTTCAAGGCCCATGGCTCGCCGCTGGGCGCGGCCAACGTATTGAAAACCAAGCGCGCTCTCGATTGGCCCACCGAGCCGGACTTTCTTGTACCCGAGCAGGCACTCGTCCATTGGCGCAGCGCGGTCGCGCGCGGCGCGGAGTACGAGTCGGACTGGAATACCCGCAAAGAAATCCACAGCCGCAGCTTTCCGCGGCTGGCCGCAGAACTCGAGACGCGCATGTTCGCGCTGCTGCCCTCCGGCTGGGACGTGGCGATACCGACATTTCCAACGGACTCCAAGGGACTCGCGACTCGAGATGCATCGGGCAAAGTCATGAACGCGGTTGCGCCGCTGCTGCCGGCGCTGTTCGGCGGCTCGGCCGATCTCGACCCATCGACCAAGACGGCTCTCGCGGGATTGGGCGACTTCAACCCGGCGCAGACGCCCACGGCTGAGGACCACCAGGGGAGCGCCGGCGGGGGCTGGAATCATCGCGGCCGAAATCTACATTTCGGCGTGCGCGAGCATGCCATGGGAGCAATCGTCAACGGACTCGCGGCTCATGGCGGGTTTATTCCCTTCGGGTCGACGTTCCTGATCTTTTCGGATTACATGCGGCCGCCGATTCGGCTCGCTGCGCTCATGCGCTTGCACGTCGTCTATGTGTTCACCCACGATAGCGTCGCCCTGGGAGAGGACGGCCCGACCCATCAACCGATCGAGCAGTTGGCGACGCTGCGCGCAATTCCCGATCTGGTCGTGATCCGGCCGGCGGACGCCAATGAAACCGTGGCCGCATGGCGTGTCGCGCTGGAATCGCGCGATCACCCGATCGCTCTGATCCTAAGCCGTCAAGAGTTACCGACGCTCGACCGGAGTCTTTATGCAGCCGCCGACGGCTTGAGGCGTGGCGCCTATGTTTTGTACGACTCGCCCGGCGAGATGCCTGCTTTGATCTTGATCGCGAGCGGCTCGGAGGTCGCCTTGGTCCTGGCTGCTGCCTTGCGTCTGCAGGCCGAGGGCATCGCGACACGGGTCGTGTCGATGCCGAGCTGGGAACTGTTCGAGCGCTTGAGCCCAGCCGAGCGAGACGCCGTGTTACCTCCTGAAGTTAAAGCGCGACTGGCCGTCGAGCTTGGCATCGCGCAAGGATGGCAGCGATACCTTGGCTGCGATGGCGATATGCTCGGCATCGAACACTTCGGTGCATCCGCGCCGGCCGAGGAACTCCTGAAACAGTTCGGATTTACTGTCGAAAACGTCTGCCAGCGCGCGAGAGCCCTGTTGGCGCGGCGCAAGCCCCAAGCATGAACGGCCGGTTCAGGGCACGAGCACGGCCGCGCCCTCGAAGCGGCCGGCGCGTAAGTCGGCCAGCGCCTGATTCGCCTGCTGTAACGCGTAACGAGTTGTCTTCGTCACGATGCCGATTTGTGGCGCGAGTTTCAGGAAATCGAGTCCGTCTTTGCGCGTCAGATTCGCAACCGACAGCAACTCCCGCTCCTCCCATAGAATACTGTAAGGAAATCTCGGAACATCCGACATGTGAATGCCGGCGCAGACAACGCGACCGCCCTTGCGTACGGCCTTCAGAGCGAGCGGCACCAAACTACCGACCGGAGCGAAGATAATCGCGGCATCGAGCATCTCGGGCGGCATCTGATCCGAGCCACCGGCCCAGACCGCACCCTGAGCCAGGGCAAACGTTTGTCCATGCGCATCGCCGGGTCGCGTAAACGCGTACACCGAACGACCCTGCCAACGCGCGACCTGGTTCAAAATGTACGCGGCGGCGCCGAACCCGTAAAACCCGATTTTCTTGGCTTCTCCCGCAATGACGAGGGAGCGCCAGCCGATAAGGCCGGCACAGAGCAAGGGCGCGATCGAGATATCGCTGCCTTTTTCCCCCAGGGGAAACGCAAAGCGGGCATCGGCCACTGTCGCTGTGGCGTAGCCGCCATCCCGCGTATAGCCCGTAAACAGCGGATGGTCGCAGAGGTTCTCGCGGTGCATCAGGCAATAAGGGCAAGTGCCGTCCGTGTGACCCAGCCAGGGAATACCGACGCGCTCGCCCAGCGCCAAATTCTTGACTTCCGTGCCGAGCGCATCGATGCGACCGACGATCTCGTGCCCGGGAATGATCGGGATCTGCGGGTTCGGCAGCTCGCCATCGACGACATGGAGATCGGTACGGCAGACACCGCAGGCGAGAACCTTGACGCGTATCTCCTGGGGCGCCGGCTCGCGATCGGGTAATTCGGTCCACTCGAGCGGCGTCTTCAACCTGTTCAATACCATCGCATGCATGTCACGCTCCAAATAATCGGCGCAACACGGTGGGAAGTAGGTCGGGCAAGTCCTCGGCGATAAGACCCGGGCCGAACTCGCGCGCCGCAGCGCCATGCAGCCAGACCGCTGCGGCAGCGGCAAGAAACGGCTCCATTCCTTGAGTCAGCAATCCAAGCGCGATTCCGCTCAAGACATCGCCCGAGCCGGCCGTCGCCAAAGTCGGCGGTGCGTTTGTGTTGATGATCGCCCGACCATCGGGCGCTGCGATCACGGTATCGCTGCCCTTCAAGACGATGACGGCGCCGCTGCGCGCGGCGGCGCGACGCGTGCGCGTGAGTTTGTCGCCGCTGGGATCGAAGATCCGCGCGAATTCGCCTTCATGAGGCGTCATCACGCAGGGGCCGCCGATGGCATTCATGAGCGCCGCCTGCTCATCTTTGAACGCGGTGATCGCGTCCGCGTCGATCAGCGTCGCGCGCCGCGTGGCAAGGATCGCGCGCGTACGCGTGCGCGTTGTCTCGCCCACGCCCGCGCCCGGCCCGATCAAGAATCCTGTGACACGGGGGTCGCGCAGCAGTGCGTCAAAATCGCCGGGCGCGGCGAGCGGCTGCACCATGATGCTTGTCAGTGCGCCGGCATAGATCGGCAGCGCCACTTCAGGCACGGCGATCGTGGTCAGGCCCGCGCCGGCACGGGCCGCCGCCCGCGCCGCCATTCTCGCGGCGCCGGTCATCGGATAGCCACCCATGATCAGCGCATGCCCGCGCGTGTACTTGTTGCCGCCGTCCCCCGGGCGCGGCAGCTTCGCGAGCCACAGGCGCGGATCGTTCTCAAATGTGTTCGGGCGTATCTCGTCGAGCACGTTCTCGGGTGTGCCGATCCCGGTCACGACGAGCTCACCGCACAAATCTCGTCCCGGCAACAACACATGACCGGGCTTCTTGCGAAAGCAGGTGACCGTCAGCACAGCGGCGACGCCCCCGAGGTTCTCGCCGGTATCGCCCTGCACGCCGCTTGGAATGTCCACGGCCACGACCGGAATCCCGCGCTCGGCGACTGCCGCCAAGGTCGTCTTGGCGGCGCCCTCGACGGGGCGACTGAGGCCGGCGCCGAAGAGCGCATCGACGATCAATTCTGCTGCGTCGATCGCGTCGAGATTGACCGACTCGATGGTGCCGCGCCATTTGTCAGCGTGATCTCGCGCTGCGCCGACCAATTTATCCAGAGAACCCAATAAGGCGACCCGCACGTTCCAGCCGGCGTCGTCGAGGCAACGGGCCGCCACGAAGCCATCGCCGCCGTTATTGCCCGGTCCGCACAACACGGTGACGCGACGCGCCGACCAACGCCGACTGATCTCTTCGGCAACACCGCGCCCGGCGTTTTCCATCAATTTGGAGACCGAAGTGCCGGCCTCGACCGTCAGTCGGTCCGCCTCCCCCATCTCGCTCGCCGTGAGCAGTGCCGTCGCAAAATTCATGGAAATTGGAGCACCACGCGTCCCGGCACATCGCCATGCTCGAGCCGCTTGAATACCTCATTGATCGCGGACAAGGGCTGAAGCTCGATGTCCGCCTTGACCTTGCCCTCGGCGGCGAAGCTCAGGGCTTCTGCAAGATCTTCACGGTTGCCGACGAACGAACCGCGAATGCTGATGCAGGCGGCGACCACGTCGAACAGCGGCACTGGGAAATCGCCGGGCGGTATGCCCACCAGCACGCAGATGCCGTGTTTGCGCGTCATGGCGACACCTTGTTTGAACGCAGGCAGGGACGGCGCCGTAATGAGGACGCCATGTGCGCCGCCGTCGGTCGCCTTCTTGACGGCGGCCGCCGGATCGTCTGTCCTGGCGTTGACCGTTGCCTCGGCGCCCAAACTCTTCGCGAGCGCGAGCTTGCCGTCGTCAATGTCGACGGCACATACCTTGAGTCCCATGTGCTTCGCATATTGAATGGCAAGATGCCCAAGACCGCCGATTCCCGACACGACCAGCCATTCGCCGGGCCTCGCTTCGGTTTGCTTGATGCCTTTATAACTCGTGATGCCCGCGCAAATAATGGGCGCCGCGTCCTGTGCCGCGAGACCGTCGGGAATGTGGGCGACATAGTTCGGATCCGCCAATAGATATTCTGCGAACGCGCCATTCGTGTCGTATCCCGTGAAAGTCTCTTCCGGACAAATGGTTTCCCAGGCCGTCAGGCAATACTCGCAGTGACCGCAGGCAGTATGCAACCAGGGCACACCGACGCGATCCCCCTCTTTGACGATCGTGACGCCCGCGCCGACCGCGCTCACCCGACCGATGCCCTCATGCCCCGGGATGAACGGCAGATGCGGTTTGACCGGCCAATCGCCGTCGGCGGCATGGATGTCGGTATGGCATACGCCGCAGAACTCGGTTTTCACGAGAATCTGGCCGGCCTCCGGGGTCGGGATCTCCCACTCGCGCAGCACCAGGGGCTTCTTGAAATGTTCGACCATGGCGACTTGCATCGTTGTCATGAATTTACTCCGTTGGATGATTTCAGGCGGCTGCGGCCGGCGCGCCCAAGCCGCGGATCGCCTCAGCCATGGCAACGCATACGGCCGACGCATCGCCGTATACCATGTATGTGTTGTCCGCATAGAACAAAGGATTGACGATCCCGGCGTAACCGTTGCCGTTGCCACGCTTGATGACGTAGCACTTCTTGGCCTGGTCGGCGTTCAGAATCGGCATCCCGAAAATCGGCGAGGTCTTGTCGGTGCGCGCCTCGGGATTCACGGTGTCATTGGCGCCGATCACGAGAGCGACATCCGTCGTCTTGAACTCCTCGTTGATATCGGCGAGCTGCACGATGAGATCGTAGGGCACGCCGGCCTCGGCCAGCAGCACATCCATTTGCCCCGGCATGCGTCCGGCGACCGGGTGAATGGCAAACTTGACGCTGACGCCGGCTGCTTGCAGCAGCTTGACGAAATCGTACAACTTGCCCTGCCCTTGCGAGACCGCCAGGCCATATCCTGGGCAGATGATTACGGATTTCGCATAGCGCATGAAAATACCGGCATCGCTCGCCTGAACGGGTTTGAGACTGCCTTTGATAGCGCCCCGCTTTCGCTTCGCACCCGGGCCGAAGCTCATAAACAAGATCTTGGCGACCGACCGATTCATGGCCTTGGCCATCAACATCGTCAGCAGCAGACCGGCCGCGCCCACCAACATGCCCGCGATCATGAGCGCGGGATTCTGCAGCACGAAACCTTCCAGGCCGACGGCAAGTCCGGTGAACGCGTTGTATACGGAGATCACGACCGGCATGTCGGCGCCGCCGATCGGCAAAGTCATCAAGACCCCGTACATCAGGGAAATGCCGAAGAAGATCTCGATGAGTTGCGGCACCGGCAAGACCTGCGTCAGCGCAGTGCTCGTCGTCAACACGATGTAACCACCCACGCACAAAGCGACCAGCAGCACCACGCCATTGAACACCTGCAGGCCGCGTAGATGCAGCGGCTTCTTGAGCAGAGCGTCGAGCTTTGCCCAGGCGATGATCGAGCCAGACAGAGAAATCGAGCCGATCAATGCGCCTAGCAGCGTCACAGTGAGCGGTATTGCGCCATGGGTCTTGAGGCCGAAAAGCTCGACGGCTGCGATCGAGGCGGCCGCGCCGCCGCCCATGCCGTTGAACAAGGCGACTGCCTGTGGCATGGCCGTGATCGCGACCTTCCGGCCGCCCCACCAGGCGACGCCAACACCCAAGACGAGGGCGCCGCCTGCAAGGCCGATGTTCATCGGCAGATGCGACCTGGCGGCCGCAGCGACGCTGAAGACGTACAGGAAACTGGCGAGAATTGCGGCGAGCATACCGATGCCGGCCACCAGAATTCCCGAGGGCGCGGTCACCGGGGAAGACATGCGCCAGAGACCGAACATCAGGAGAAATGCCGCCATGAGGTCGATGGAGCCGACGATTGCCTGGGAGATCGTGACGAGCATGCGGATTCCTCAAGCCTTCTTGGCTTTAATCGCTTTCACCGCCGTGGGTTTCGCGCGCTTCCCCGGTCTTGCATGCTTCGCATGATGCTCGGCGGCGTGGCCGCTGGTCTTGAACATGGCCAGCATACGTTGGGTCACCGCAAATCCCCCGGCGACGTTGCCGGCGCCCAGCAGCACCGCGATGAAGCCGATGGCCTGTTCGAGCGGGGTGGTCGCATTGAGCAGCGTGAAAATGCCGCCCACAACGATGATGCCGTGCACGAAGTTGGAGCCCGACATGAGAGGCGTGTGCAGAATCGCCGGCACACGGCCGATGATCACCCAGCCCGCAAACGCCGTGACCATGAAAATGTAGAGGGCGATGAAGCCCCCGATGTCGATCTGGAAATTCATGGAATGCTCCCTGGCGGTTTAGGCCGCCTTGGCAGTGGGTTTGGTGGGCTTGGTGGGTTTTGCCGGTTCGCCGGGAGGCTTGTTCGCGTCGCCGCTCCGCGCATGATCCGGCTTCGGCGCGTCGTGCGTGAGCTTGCCGGCGTGCGTCAGACAGCTTTTCGCGAGCACCTCATCGGACCAATCAATGGTGATGATATTGGCCTTGAGGATCAGTTCCAGCAGGTGATACTGATTCTTCGAGTACAGTTCGCTCGCATCGTCGCCCAGCAATGCCGGGACGTTGAGCGGTGCGACGATCGTCACCTGACCCACGTGCGCAGTCTCGCCAGGCTGAGTGTCTTCGCAGTTGCCACCGCCCTCGGCGGAGAGGTCCACGATGACGGCGCCGGCCTTCATGCCGGCCACTTGTTTCTTGCTGATGAGCTTCGGTGAGGCCTTCCCAGGAATGGCGGCCGTGGTCACGACCAGGTCGGATTCTTGAATATGCTGCGTGAGCACCGCCGCGACCTTCGCTTTTTCGTCCGGCGTGAGTTCCCGGGCATAGCCGCCTTTACCCGTCGCATCGACACCGGTATCGACGAAGGTGGCGCCCAAGGACTCCACCTGTTGTTGCGTTGCCGGCCGCACGTCGTAGCCCTTAACGACGGCACCGAGACGGTGCGCGGTGGCGACCGCTTCGAGACCGGCCACCCCCAGGCCCAACACCAATACCTTGGCCGGACCGATGGCGCCTGCCGCGGTCGTGATTTTGGGCAGAATGCGCGCGAGCGCTGTCGAACCGAGTTGGATCGCATAATATCCAGCCAGCGCCGATTGACTCGACAAGGCATCCATCGACTGCGCACGCGTGATACGCGGCACCCGCTCCATCGCAAAACAGGTGATCTTTCGCTCCAGCAAACGGCGCACGACCGCAGGCTCCTTGTGCTCGTAAATGAAGCAGATCAGGATTGCGCCCTCGCGCATCGCCTCGATCACATCCAGTGCGGGCGCATTGACCGCCAAAACGACGTCGGCCTCTTTGACGAGTTCGCGTCGGTCCGCAAAAAACTTGACGTTCTCATAGGCCGCATCGGTCAACTGTATTGCGTCGCCCGCCCCTTGCTGCATGTGCAACTTAGCGCCGAGCTTGATGAGCCTCGGCACGACCGAGGGAACCAGGGCGACACGCCGTTCGTGCGCCTGCGTTTCTTTCAAAACGGCCACATTGACGTACATGAGTTCAGACCGGCGCTTCCAGATGCGCCGTACGCACGAGCTTCTTGTTCACGAACTCTTGAATGCCCATGCTGCCGAGTTCGCGTCCATAGCCGGAATCCTTGATGCCGCCGAACGGCAGTTCGGCGTCCGACCAGGAAATATTGTTGATGAACATCATTCCAGTCTCGACCCGCGTGGCCACGCGCTTACCCCGAGCCAGGTCCTTCGTGAAGACCGAGCCGCCCAGACCAAAATCGGAGTCATTGGCGAGCGCAATCGCCGCATCTTCGTCATTAACCCTGAAGAACAGCGCGACCGGACCAAAGAATTCCTGACGGAACGCCGGGTTGGTCGTCGCAATATCAGTGAGGATCGTGGGTTCCATATAGGATCCCGGCCTGCTGATGCGCTTACCGCCGAGAAGCAGCTTGGCCCCGTGAGCGACGGCGCCGTCCACTTGTGCGAGCAATGCGACCAGCGCATCCTCTGTCGACAAAGGTCCAAGCGCCGTTTTCTCGTCCATCGGATCGCCGGGCTGCAGTGCGGCAAGCGCGGCGCGAAATTTCTCGAGAAACCGATCGGCGATCGAATCGACGACGATGAACCGCTTGGCGGCGCAACAGGTCTGCCCGGTGTTGTACATTCGACCCCAGACGGCCCATTTCACGGTATGTTCGAGATCCGCATCGTCGAGCACGATGAAGGCATCGCTCCCACCGAGCTCCATCGAAGAGACTTTGAGGTTCTTGCCTGCACGCGCGGCCAGGCTGCGACCCGCGGCAACACTGCCGGTGAGCGCTACGCCTTTGATGCGCGGATCATCGATAATTCCGTCGCTTTGCTCGTGCGAGATCAACAAATTGGTGTACAAACCCGCCGGCGCACCCGCCTCGATCCAGAGCTTTTCGAACGCGATCGCGCATTGGGGTACACAACTGGCGTGCTTGACCATCAAGGTGTTGCCCGCCATGAGATGCGGACCCGCAACACGGGCCAATTGATAGTACGGAAAATTCCACGGCTCGACACCGAAGATCACGCCGATGGGACTGCTCTCCATGTGCGCTTCACCGATCTTGGGATGCAGCTTGACGGGCGCCAGAAACTTTTCCGCGTGCTTGGCATAGTAGCTCAGGATCTGCGAGCTGAATTCCACCTCACCGCGCGCCTCACTGATGCGCTTGCCCATCTCGATCGTCATCGGCCGCGCAAATTCATCAACCCGGGACTTCATGATCGCCGCGGCTTTGGCCACGACCACGGCGCGCTCCGCGTAGGTCTTGTGGCGCCAGACCTCATAGCATGCGGTCGCGGCGGCGATTTTTTGTTCGAACTCTTTGTCTGTGATTTCTTCGAAGGATTTTACTAGCTTGCCGGTCGCGGGATTGAAGCTTTGATAAGCCATAAATAAATTTCTCTACGTTTGATGTTGGTCTATTGAAGAAACCAATCTACGCGGCTTGTGCGCATGACTCTGTTCGTCACTGCACACTGCACCTGAGAATTTCGTCACGCGTTCGGATTTCGTGCGCTGGCTTCCGTCTCATGCATGCGCCGATGACCCCGCACGGAAAAGAAACGCCGCGCAAGATCTAGGAGGACATCGTCACGCGGATCATCGAGACTTTCGACGCCGTAAACATTGGCGGTCATCTCGGGATGATGTTTGTCCAGAAAGGCTTTCAATTCGAACTTCGTGTTGCCGGGACCCGTGAGAAGAATTCCGCCCACGTCTGCGATTGCGCCGACTACTTGCGCGAAGTAATCAGCCTGCACGTGACCGATCGATGCGCGCGACTCGATCACCAACTTTTTTTCTTCATGGCTGCCCACGACAAAAATCTTCGCCTCCCGTCGATCGATCCAGACAACGTTACCGATGAATTCGCTCACAGCCCACGTCCTTGATCGGCTGCGGCATTCACGGTCGAATCGAGTTTGTAGAAATCGCGCGCCAAGGCGAGAACTTCGGCATCGCCGGCATTCGCCAAGGTCTGATCGGATACTTTTGCTGCCATGTCCGG
>Ga0209208_10000174_pt1 | contig 73195 bp, 44 predicted proteins | sample S1TSphfallax_3_FD_187694 | JGI IMG/M metagenome (GOLD analysis project Ga0209208, IMG submission 187694) | Host-associated microbial communities from peat moss isolated from Minnesota, USA - S1T2_Fd - Sphagnum fallax MG (SPAdes) (version 2) | ecosystem: Host-associated > Plants > Peat moss >... | reverse complement strand
TTGTAGATTCCATAGTACACTAAAGGAACAAGAGGTGTGGTTGAATATGGATCAAGTTTGTGATTATTTTGTGTTTGTTTTGAACTTGGATCATGCAATTTGCAGGTGAAAATATTTTAATCTATGCACATGTTTCATGTGTGTAGATGTGTCACTTTTGATAATGTTGAGTGTCAATTTAGAAACACACAACAATACAAAAAATTGGTGGCATTCATAGTTTGGTAGTTTTGAAACTCTCAATGCCATTTCAATATAACCTTTGTGGGGAGTTAGAAAGTTTACTATTGGGAGGAGAATGGTGATTTTTCTCAAATCCAAATCATGATGAATCTTGTGAATCTGTATTAACTTGAAGTTTATTCATGCATCAGTTTGGCTTTAAATTGCATTAACCATTTTTTTCTTGGTCTATGCATTTTGACATAATCATGAACTTAATTTAAAAGTGCATCTTAGTGTCATCCTAGATTTCCCAAAACTTCTTTTTTTTTGTTGAAAGTTAAAGTATGTGCCTTACATTTGCATTTTATTACAAAATTGGAATTGACAAGGTTATTCACCATTAATACCACTCAACAAACTTAGGGGTATGTTAATGTTGGTAACTTTAATTATTTGGGTTGTGATTAGCACTTGAAATTCCTTGAACAATTCATAAAATATGCAATGCAACATGAAAATATAGTCATGCAAAGGAATCACACATTACAAAAAAATTCAATACACAAAATTCAACCATGAAAAATACCATTATTTCATGTTAAATCATTATTTTGCACTAATAAATGGGTCAAAGCATGATTGGGGTACCCCTTTTGGAATATTGATTCATTTTTAACATACTCAAATTCATTTTTATTTTTTTAGTTTTCCTATGACTTGTCTTAAATTTCCCCCTTTTTTTCATGTCAAATGAAATAATTTTGTTCCAAATTTTATATAGGAATTTACATATATAATATAATATAATATATTATATTATATTATATTATATTATATTCTTTATTATTATAATTTGCACTTATGAAAGTAAGAATAGTAAAAAATTTCCAATGTTTTATCAATGGCCCAAAATTCCCATAAATTTCATTTTTTGAATTTTTTTACATTGCAATAGAGCATTTGGTTTTTGTTACATTCATGCATTTTATTATATTTGTATTTAAGGTGTTTGTGGTAAGAATTTTGGGCCAAAAAAAATTGTTTAGACAATCCTTATGAGTTCTTGAACTTTTATTTTCTCAAGAAACAAAGTCTTGGATTTTTTCCAAGACTTGGTAGGAATTTTAAAACTTGTTTAAATTTAAAATGTTATGCATAGAGTAATATCTTAGTAATGTATTTATCTGTGAAGAAAATCAACTTTCAACATGAATGTGCGATAAAGTTATAACATGTTTTTAGTTAGGGGTCCATTGGATATAAAAGGAAATAGTATTTTTTGGTACCCCAACCATGTTTTCACCCAAATGAGTTTTCTAAGTTGAAATAAACACGATAATGGTTCAATTTTTTAATTTGATACACAATATAATGCCCTTAAGGTCCATAAACATAAATTTTAGTCTTCATCATAACAATTATTACATGATATAAAATCAATGCAACGAGAAAAAATACGACAAATTCCCTTCAATTTGAATTATAAACAAAAAATGTTGCTAGATATTAAATGCGATGAAAGTGATAATTGGAGTTCATTATTTAAATCCTTAATGGATCATTTGGAAAAATAAATAAATACAAAACTTTCAGTTATAAACAAAATGAACAACATTCCATATTTAAGTAAATGTCATATGTCAAGTAGTGTTAGTTCTTCTCCACCCCTAAAAAAAGGTGCAAATGTTTTCAAATACATGTGTCACATAGCTATTTATTAAATAATATTTGTAGGATTACATGGTCCTTAATTTAGGTTCCTATGTGGGTATTTCAAGCACAATTATGTAATAACATAAAAACATGGAAGGAAATGTCTTTTCTAAATTGAGGGCAAGTTGAAGGCTTGATAAATAATCATGTCGAGTGTAATTCAAACATGAGAAAGGTGGAGGAGAAATATGTAACAATTAGTTGATGGGAGCTTTGGTTTGTCAAGTGGTTCAATGGTAAATTCCAAAGTTTGTTGTTTATGAAAACACATTATGCGGTGACTATTTTTGCCTGAAATATATTGTTACAAAACTAATATCATAATATGCAATAAGCTTGAATCTTGATGTCAACTATTTGGCAATTGAAGCTAAAAGCTTTTTAACGTACATGCAATTTTTTTAACTTCAAAGTTCATTTTAAATGGAAACTAATTTTGATCCAATGGTTAGATTTAGAAGATTCAATAAATTCAATGTATATAATATATATAACATACATTTTTGGACATCCATAATGCCTCATGTTTGTGGTTCATGAAAATTGTAACCTACAAAAGTGAATGCAAAACTAATGCAATTCACATTTTATATGAAAATGTTTATTTGATTTAAAAGCGATGCCTTTATAATGATTACCATAGTACTTGGGCAATTTCAATGTAAATTAAATTGTTTAAAAAAATTCCAATTTCTTGAACATAAATTCAACAACTTTATGCCAAAGTTTTTAGAAATCTAGTGAAAATATTGTATGCATCACTTTAAAATAGAAATATTCTATCCTTAGCCCTATCCAAATAAATAACACTAAATGTGAACCATCTAACCACAAGCCTAATAAGAAGTTAAAAAAAATATTGTGATTTTATTACAAATATACCTTATTAGAAAAATCAGAATAAAAAATTCAAGCGCCAAAATTTTAAAAGAAAATTATATCAATTATGCCCAAAGTATTACAATAACTTAAAAGTCCTAAGTTACTTAAATGCACTTAAAACTCATAAGAACAATTTTAAAATGTGATGTCCAACCTTAACAAAGAAACCAAATGTACACAAATTAAATTTGTGACAACAATTTTTTGAGGATGATAATGTGCTTATGTTCAAAACGCATTCATATGCCCAAAATGGATTGTTTCTTAAGCTTTAGAATTGAGTCAAATATTAAATAGAAAAAACATGTTCCAATGTGTCATACACAACAAATGGAAGGTCAAATCAACACTTATTTTTTCATGTTTTTAAGTGATAATAAACTAAATTAATGCTGAAAATGTGTGACTATTTCACAACAATGTTTAATATGTTGCTAGCATATGGATAAATTTAAATGAGTTTAATGAATATAGAATAATCAAAATCATAGATATATATATATATATATATATATAGTCTCTTGATCACACTAAAATAATTTCTGAATTAAAGTCCTCTTTTGATTGATGCACACTATATGGTTCACCAAATTTGATGTGGTTCTAGTAATATTGTCCAAAATTCCCATGGTATTTTGATTTGAATCCATGTTACAATTCTTCTATTCATAATTCATTTATATTTTCTAAATAGTTAAAAATTTCAAGCTAAATAAAATATTTTTAAAATGAAAAATCTATGATGGTTCAAGAGCATGAAGATCCATTGGATTTCCATATGAATGTTTTTCATGTTTAAGTACAAGGTTTTTTTGTTGTGAAGATGAATAATTTACATAATTAAAAAAACAAATTGGCTCACATGACATATTGGAGTTTTAGGGCTTTGAATTAATAGGTCTCATGTACATCTTGTCCTTGCTATAGTTGTTTTATAGTTTATTCCCCAATAAAAATATGACATGTCGTCAATGCGGAGTTTATGGATGTTATAAAACTTTTTAAGACTAAATTATTTCACCTTTGTATTGATCAATATTTGATCTTCTAAATTTGAAAACTCTTTAAATGTGAAGAGATTGATTGTTCCCATGGTTTTTTGCCCTTGATTTACATAGTGGATGTTTTGATCCTATTTAACCTTTAAAATAATAATTTGTTCTTAAAATGACCTAAAACAAACTTATGATATCCATACATGCAATTTAGAAGATGGGTCATGGATACCCATTCACCATGTTGTGGAGACAATAGTGACCATTGAATTGAAAATTTCATGTATGATAGTAGCCCCATCTAGTGCATAATGAAAAATTGTAAATATGGTTTCATTAATTATGTTTTTTCCATCTAGAAATGTCATTCCAAGAGCTTGATTTGCGAAGGTGTTCCAAGTTGAAAGAACTACCTTCATTTATTGGCCAATTGAATGCACTCCAAAAGCTTGATTTGAGTGGGTGTTTTGAATTGAAAGAATTACCTTCATTTATTGATTGCACTTATTTGTTTGTTTAATTTTTAAAATTATACTATTTAAAAAGATGAGCTTTGAAATTATTCAACCACATGCATTTTTACATACTTGTTAAGATGTTAAAATATCATGTAAAACTTGAGTGATTATTTTTTGTGAGAATAGGAATGGTTATTAGTTCAATGTATTTTTTGTGTGTAGAGTATTTGCCATTGCATGGAATTTGGGTGTTACAATTGTTAGGCACTATTACAAGGTTTATAGCATTAAATAATTCTCAAAAAGGCAAGTTGTGAAAAAAAATTTAAAAATATATAGTTTTTCCCTTACAATTTTTTCCAATTTTTTTTTTCCAAAATTGATATTTGACCTTATTGAACATGGAAATTTTAATAATGTTTGTGGGCACACTTGATTGTCAAAAATTTGAAATATTCAAACATTTTGACAAAAATTTGCAAATTATTAGTGGCAAGTATAGTTTATAAAAAAAAGTGCTTAGCAAAATTCATAATTCAACATTTAGGTTTCAATAAACCCTAAATTACTCGGATGTCCTTAGGGTTAAACCCTAAATTACTCGGGTGTCCTTAGGGTAAACCCTAAATTACTCGGAAAGCCCCTAGGGTTCCCCATGCCACACAGGTAAACCCTAAATTACTTGGAAGCCCCTAGGGTTCCCCATGCCACACAGGTAAACCCTAAATTACTTGGAAGCCCCTAGGGTTCCCCATGCCGGACATCTAAACCCTAAATTGCTTGTGCAGTGGACATCGTGCTCGTTGCTGGTGTGCGTGTGTGTATGTGTGAGAGAGAGAGAGAGAGAGAGAGAGAGAGATCGCGAGAACGAGAGCGAGAGAATTGGAATGCATGCATTGTGGAGTTGGGGACGAGGAAGAAAATGGGGCTGGTGATGGGTTTCGAGGAGTTTCAGCAGGTGCATGCTGTGCTGCTGGCATCGGCAGGGGTTCCGGCATCGTTGCACCGGTTGCTTTTCGAGAAGCTGTCCGCAGATGTGTTCGATGGAGGGAGTTTCTTCCGGATTGAGCCTTGTGAAGACGGGGTGCAGCAGCGCCGACTCATCTTGTCTTGTGAAAGCATGGCCAAGAACAGCAATGTGTTCTTGATCGACCATGCCTGGTCTTTTCGTCTCTCCGAGGCCCGTAAGCAGGTAAGCACCTCGTGAAATCATCGGAATTTATCCGATGATCCTTGCCGCGGCAGCTTAGATGAAATTCTCTGCAGCAGTAGAGGAAACCATACTACAATGTACTTGGAAATTACTGATCGATTTTTTTCCCCCCCCCCCCCAATTTCTCTGCTAGCAGCTGCAAGAGATTCCTGGCTTGGTTGAGAGGATGGCCACTCTCATGTGCGTGGTGGATGAGACAGAGGACCATTGTGATACCGAAGACTTGGAAAATGGAGAGGAGACTTCAAGGACCGAGGAACGGCCTAGTCTCGAAGCTGCAATAGAAACAGCACAAGAAAAAGCTAATGAGAAAGGGCAGACGCTCCAGTGGCTGGAGCTTGATGACCAAGGGATCACTGATGCTGATCTACAGTCAACAAATTTGTCTGCAAAATGCCCAGTGAGTGAACTGACTTTAGCTCAAATGTAGGTATGTGTAGATAATCGAATTTTGGACTTATCCCTGCTCTGCCTCCATGTGTGCTCCAGGATTTGGTAGGTCTCAGCCTATGGGGGAACCCAATAGAGTCGGTGGATGCTGTGGTGCACACTGTAGCAGGGATTTCTTGCATGCGCGCTCTTTGGTTGAACGACACCCCTGTCAATACACACCAGTAAAATGAGCCTTTCACACTCTTTCCTTTGTCTCCTTACATTGTGTGGAAAGACCAGAGTTCCACCCCTTGATTGAAACTTTTCTGCTAAGTGTCATCTTTAGGGTTTAGGGTTACAGTAGCTGAATGTTGAGATCCATGTTGACATTGTTGAATGGATTCGTGTCATAGTATTTGTGTTCATGTCACTGGCTGTGGTGTTGCAGTGGTGCTTCTTTGGAGCAGGCTCTACTCAAAGTGTTACCCAAGTTGGAAATTTACAACAGCAAAGTCACTGAGAAGTATGGACAGTGGGCTATTGCATTTTGTGCGGGTATCTTAGGAGTTGAGCAGCCTATGGGAAGTTCAAATGGAGACTACATGCTGAGCGATGTGACTACGCTGGATCTGTCAGACCGTCACTTACAAGTGCTTTTGCCAAATGTAAGATGTTCTTGTTCCATGTTGACTGTTTATTTGCAGATATGAAGTTGTTTTTTCCTGTGCATTGTGTCTAAGAATTGTACAGTTCAGTGCTGTTTGAAGATTGTCAATGGCTTGGCATTAAGAACTTGCACCTGATGTACAATGGTCACAGTGCATCCTCAGTAGTTAAATTTTTTGTTGTTTGCAGTCCTCAGTGATGAATGCCTTGGTGATGCATCAGTGTGGGCATGGTTAAAGTTGCTGATGTCAGCTGTCATGGCAGGTCTTTAATGCAGATGGGTTACCAAGCCTCACTTCATTGAATCTCCGAGGAAATCTGTTCAAAGATGAGACTCCAGCAAGTTTGCTGAGAACACTGAAATCCTTGGTCACTTTGCAGTCTCTACAGGTGACTTTTGCACACTTTTATTCTACTCATGCACTCAAATTTGATACTGGTGTTCCTCCCCCTTTTTAATTTTTATTGATTCCATTAGTGGTGTATGCTGAGCATGGCATGAAGATCAGATTGTCATTGTGGAAGAAGGGTAGATATGAAATGGCTGTATGTTGTTGCTGGTGGATTGATCTTCAGTCTTCTTATGTGATCAATGTACATTTGTCCAGGTTGACATTCCTGGGCCATTTGGAAGTGCTGTTAGCATAGCAGAGGCTTTACCAAACCTTTACCAACTGAATGGCATGAGCCTAAGAAAAATATTGGAAGGAGACAAGCAATTTCTAACTAGTGATCTCAAACCACGCCTGCATATCTGGTCCCCGAAAGAACCCTTGTTGGAGCAAGTCATGAGTGCCATGTGGCAGTATGTTCTGACATACAGGCTGGCTGATGATGAGAAACTTGATGAGACCCCTATATGGTGAGATGGGCCTTCCAGTCCCACCAGTCCTTTATACCTTATTTTGCTCTTTGTACTCTCAATACTCTTCAGTCAAAGCCTCACTTCATGCTAGAGTTTAGTGCTCTATTTTAGTGTGACATGGTCTGTTTATAGACAGGACTTCAGTGATTGTACCCATCCATACCCATTGGCCCCTTCCCCTTTGATCCACTGTTACATGGATGCTTGGTCATCCATGCTTTGTCTTCAAGAATTGTTGAGGCGAGCTTACCAAATTTTGTGTGACAATGGACCACAGTCAGGCTATGTCTAGGCAGACCTTGAGTTGGGAGCCAGTTTAATTCTTAGTTCTTTGATCAAGCATGGATGGGGTGAATTACCCACCTTAATGTTGCGTTCAGAGTCTTGGACATGGGTGATATAATATTAACTAATAAGGAATCCCCCAGGTATGTGATGGATGAACTGGGCTCTGCACTTCGCCACAGTGACGACCCCAACTTCCAAGTTGCTCCCTTCATGTTTTTGCCTGATGGTACCTTGAAGTCTGCAATCAGGTGCTGGGTCTCTCACCTTCTTCTGCCTAGGCTTTGCCTTTTCATGTGTGTCTAGGGAGAGACAGATGCAAGTGGGTTGTGGCACAGGAGAGAGGGAAAGAGAGACTGCTTATGTTTCAACAATTGCTGTTTGTAGCAGAGTAGACACTGCCATTGAGGGAAGGCCCTTATTCAAACCTTTTGATGCAGCTATACACTGATGTGGCCGATTGAGGATGTGGGAAAGGGCAATGAATGCATGCGTGACTATTTATTTGGAGTTGGAGAAGACAAGCAGCGGTCCTCCCGATTGACAGCTTGGTTTCACACCCCTCCTGATTTCTTCAAGCAGGTTGGTTGTTCTCTATTTGTGAGACTATTCTGAAATAAGGTAACAAGTTTCTTTGATGGATCAACAATTTTTTTTGAGGATTCAACTGTGAAATGCCTCTCACTGAGTCATGTGTGGATACGTATGGTCTCAGCTCCACCATATATGATAGTGATTGATTTTCCTCTAGCAAATTTGTACTTGTGGCACATCTGATGACCCACATTTCAGCATCAGATATTGTTTAGGTGAAATCTCACTTGACCCTCATGATACTGGGTTTCTTCAAATCAATATAGGTGGATTTCAAATACATGGTCTTCAGTTTTTCAAATACAGGCAAGGATGCAACTTTTACATAGGAACAAATTGTTTGTGTCAGGCGTATGAAGTTCATTGCAATGAACTGAAGCAAGTCAAGCTGATGAAGGGAATCACAGATGGTTCCCCTACACAGAGTATCCATCCAAGTGATGGACGACCTCTTCGTGTGTATTCTGACATCCCTGCAGTCACTGACCTTCTATCGCAACCAGAATTCATTCTGGGTGAGAATGATCAAGATCTGTCTCTCAGATTTGTAAGCTGTGGTTTGACTTCTACTTTATCAAGTTGCTGGCATCAGATTCCAACGAGACCCTAAAATGCCATATGCAGTTTCCTGTCTTCATTTTTGTTTGTTCAGGATGTTGTGGCATCTTTAGGGGTTGGTGCAAGGTTTTGGGGACTTGAGTGAGTATTTTTTTGAAGTCCCGTCACTGAAAGCCACTCTTAAGATTCTGCTTTGCTGAGTTAGCATTATTAGACACACATGCAGTAGTTACTGTGCTAAGGATCTTGGGGTAATTTATGACCGAGCATGTGGTGGTGCAAGCAGTTGAGGACGTACTGATGGCTGATATCATATGGACTCATTTGCAAATTGATGATGAGTTCCAAAATGAAGTGGGGCTACAAAGGCATCAATATTTGAATCAATTTCCGGGTGAGACATGCTTTGTTATGAAGCATTTCTTGGCGCAGACAGTGCAGAAGGTCCCTCCCTTTCCTTCTGGATTGATGATACAAGACAGTAGACAACATATCATAGCTGTGCTACAAATGCTGGTGATTTTTTAATTTATGGAAGTACTGTGGTCCCCGAAACTGGGAGGGTGTTATAGGCACATAGTGTCAGCTGGTCTTAACATATTCGTGTGTTTGTGGATGTGTGTGGGAACTCTGTACTAAGACATTGGAGGTATTGAAGTCCCTTCAGGAGAGTACCGTTGAAGGAAGACACTGGTCTGCTTCCTAGTTCCATAGACTGTAAAACCTTCACCAGGAGATCTGTTATGTCTGGAAGTTGTCAGGGTTGTTTTCTGTGTGCCCAGCTTGCAGCACACTTGACATGGATTTGTCGGTCCCATTGTAGGCATATGGTTCACCAGCTTGGATGCAACCGACATACAACATGGAAACACAGCTTCCAGCTTTGATTGGTGACTACCTGGCAAGACAAGAGAAGAAGCAAGATAATCTTTGGATTGTGAAACCCTGGAACATGGCCCGCACTATTGATACAACTGTGACAGGGAGTTTGCCAGCTTTGTTGCGGCTAGTAGAGACTGGTCCCAAGATCTGCCAAAAATACATTGAGAAACCAGCTCTGTACCAGGGCCGAAAATTTGACCTGCGCTATATTGTATTGCTGAGGAGTATCCAACCTCTGGAGATTTTCCTCTCTGACGTGTTCTGGGTAAGTTCAGTTTTCCAGATGCCACCAAGAAATGTTGAACAAGTTTTTTTGTTGGTTTTCTTGTCTGGTGCACAGGTTTATTGCTTGCTACTTCATGATTGATTGAATTGTTTAGCTGTCTGTGTAGAGTTTTGGTCCTGTTGACTATGTAAAAGCCCATTTTGGGCTCCTTATGCATCTAGAGGTAACAAGGACATGTTGTTACTGCAGGCAAGATTCTCAAACAACCAGTACACAACAGATAAGAACAGCTTGTCAGAGTATGATACACATTTCACAGTGATGGTGAGTGACCCTGCTACTGGAAGAACTGTTGCAGGATTTTCTGTGCATATGCTACTTGTTACCCTCATGAGGATACATGAAGTTTCAGTAGATATTTTGTTCAGTTCTAGAAACGCAATAATTTTTTGGGAGAGGTACATCATCATGTGACCTGACCTGTCTTAGGTGGAGATTGTTTCTCACTACATAGGAGAGCAGTATGTAGTGATGCAGCATCTTTGTTGCCATTAGGAAGTTCAATTCTCAGCAAGTATACTTGGGGATGTTCTTTCTATTGTAACATTTTCCTTGGCTGACTGAAGTGCAGAATTACGGTGGTCGACCTTTAAATCACATCAATGCCCATGACTGGGTACCTGAGTTTGAAAAGGAGCATAATGGTATGTTAATGATCTCTTGGATCCAAACATTTCCCCAGAGGACTCAGATATTTGTGTTTCACCTGTATGGAATTCAGATGACTGAACTCTATTGCAATGACATTGAGTCTTTTGTATTGCATTTAATCACTTTTGTTTTCTTGTCTACCATGAATCAAGTCATTTTGTTCACAACCTAGAAGAGAGATTCCCCAATTGAAAAGCTCAAGTGAACCTATAATGGGAGCATGTGGTTTTCCCTGCTGCACAAACTTCAGAGAGCGCAGCTTTGAAAGCATTGTTTTGGGAACTTGGGGGCTCACAGTTGATTGGTAGATGTCCCAAGATGACCTCTTGGATTGTTGGGTGCAGTGAAATGGCAAGACATACACCAAAGAGTCAGGAATGTCCTGCGTGCTGTTTTTGAGGGAGCAATTGCTACATCTCCAAATATGCACTCTCCCACGTCAAGGGCCATATATGGTGTGGATATTATGCTGGATGACGCTTTCCAGCCCAAGCTTTTAGAGGTACATTGTTCTTGTCTACATCCCTTTTATGCTGTTTGAAACTAAGTTTTGAAAACCCAGACTGCATACTAGATGGTGCTCCTTCTGATATTTTCTGCAAGTCATATAGAGCATTTAGGCCCCTGCTTTGAAGGAAATTTAAATATTCTATTTGGTGATTTTTGTCACATACATACAGCTTGAATATTTCTCCTTTCTCATGTCACCAACTGTAGCTCAGCTATTTACTCACCTACAAACACTTTCTATTTTTTGTTTATGTGCAGGTTACGTACTGTCCTGATTGTGGGAGAGCATGCAACTATGATTTGAAGAACATTTTAGGAGATGGTGAATTGATACGAGGGTCCGACTTTTACAATGATGTCTTTTCTTGCCTCTTTCTCAATGAATGTAAGCACATGTGTCCTCTTTAGTGATTTTGGCACATAAGAGGCACATATTCTGTAAGTACCTGCAGTGGAGAGCAAAATTTCACCTAAAGGGTGGAAACCCGCAACCAGTGGACATGAGCCTGCACCTGTTCACCTTGTAACATAGTTTTGTCTTTGCACTATGTTACAAGGTGAACAGGTGCAAGTGTATGATACTTGCCTTGAGACAATGGTTTTGTATTTTGCTTTGACATTTTCCATGCTAAAAACTTGGAAAATCAATCAAGTATAGGGATCTTTTTTAAATGCCAATTAAGTAGGATCGTGTATACACATATTTAAATATTCACCTTTTATAAACATATGGAAGAACAAGGTACATAACTTCCCCACCCAATAGTGGTAAAATGAAAACCACATAGTTCCAATTAGACAACCAACCCACGCACTAGCACCTAGGTACTATAATCATAATATGTTTAGAAAACATAGAAAACAACAAAATACACAATGTTTTTTATATGATGGAAGTTTAAAAATTCATGGAACTTAATAAATGTTTTTTTATAAATTATTATTTTAAAAAGTGTTTTTAATGATTTAAAAAAAATTGATGGGTTTAATAAAATTAGGGTGTGATGTTTCTAATGGTATCGCCCAAGGATAGGTTTACTCAACCATAATGCTATCAAACACTATTTTTTAAATATTAACTTTAGCCTTACTATAGGAAAAGACATCCTATCACCTAATTGTTGGAATTTGATCTAATGTATTTCAAGATATGCCACATGCAATTTGTCATTAAATCTATTTTTTTTTCTAGAACTAATTGATCTTATATTACCTATAGAATGACTAGAAAGGCTTGTTGATATGCCTTAAGTGTGGTAAGTAGAAATTGGATTTTAAGATAAATAAGTCATTGAAAGACAACTTTCCAAGGCTATTCGAGAACACAAAATCATTTTATACATGCACAATGAACCAACAAAAAAAAAGGCTTGATTTTAGGAATTTAAAACCTATTTTGGGAATCATCATTACCTCCTTTGGCTTCCTTGCAGCAATAGTGACAATGGCTTCCATCTCTTTGAACAATTTCTAACCAAATTGTTTCTATCTCAAACAAGTAACCCGTATTTCAAATTTCTTGGTTAGATTCTACTACTACTATTCTCTTCAACCTTTGAACCTAGGAACCACACAACCTAGGGACCATAGGAACCATAGTAACCATGGTAGAATAATAGAATCGAGGTTGGTTACCGCACAACCTAGGAACCATAGTAGAATCACACATGGTCTTTTATAATCACTCTTGTGCCTTTTAAGAAAGCCCAAAATCTAAACAATGCATCAAACCACTATCAAGATTAAAATTATTGTGTACACATGTGCATATTATCCATCAAAGGTTCATATAATGTAATGAAAATCTATGAAAAATCTTTAGCTATTGACCATGTGTCCCCTTATCACATTTGCGACAAAAGTTAGTAACAATACTAGTTACAATGTCTCAAAAACAAGGTACACTAGATGGATAAAATATTATTGTGAGAAAAAGACTCCTCTTCTTCATAATTCTCCCTTAGTCCATATTCTTTACTATTAGGAATTCATTTAATCTTGTAGGAGATGGCAAGACATGCAAAATCTTCCATTTTGACATCCTCATTTTAAGGGTATCATCAAAATCACCAAGCACCATGGATGTAAGCTTAAAGATTGTATTAGCCATTGGGTTACCTTGATCCGCTTCTAGAAAAAACATGCAAATATGTCGCAACTATAATCTATAAAATTGCAAACCTCAAAAAAGACATTGAAGATGTTTTTGCACATTCCAAACTAATTTCAATCAAGGAAAATTCAACCTAAAATTGTACCTTTTCCCTATGCATGAAGCTACAATATAACTAATGGTAGTTCAAAAGCAAAACATCTTTAACCCAACATTCATACACAATGTTGGGTCAAATAGAAGGTCACATTTTTCATTGGCACGTTTTACAAAGAACTACATACAACCATATTGAGTAACAAAAGGATGTTTAAATACTAGAAAATACACTTGCAAATGGAGCACAAGTTGACCACTAACATCATTGGTTTCGTTGTTCACATTGCAAGGTGTTCAATTGGTTGAAGGTTAGAAAAAACGTGCTTATTGAAATTCTTGTTTACAAAAAAGAGTTGCAACATACACTATTGTTTCTTTGTTCCTTCCAATTGTGGTGTAGTTGACATGATCATAAGGTCTGAGTCATGACACTTAGACAATAATACCCCATATTCCTTCTCCTCAAGTGTGAATGTTTAGGTGGAGCAAAATGTAATGAATTCAATTTTTCCACAACATTTTTTATGATATCATTAACTTGTTGATGTAGTTATTGAATAAAAATTTAACCAATATTTTTTTTGAGATATGCCATAACATAAAAATAACAAATTAAGGTTAATGTGACCTTAGGTAATGGATACCCATTGGTGGATAGTTCCCAATGCCATTTCCTGTTGTGACCTCGGGCATTGGATACCCATTGGTGGATAGTTTCCAATGTCATTTTTCGCCATTCATAGATGCAACCTATTTATAGCATTTTAAATATTATAAACAATTTTTTTAAAAATTAATAGGTAAATCTATGGGTTAGAAATATATTGATGGGAGTTAAATTTTGTTGAATTTATCTATAGTATTTTCAAGTAAATTAATCTAGTTGCCACTATAAAATGAGAAATTTTTAACAATTTAAAATTTTCCTATTGTTAAGACAAGGAAAAACTTGTTGAAATTTTTAATTTCCTTTAAAATTAAATGATAAGGATTATTGTAATTTTCCTTGGGTATTCAAATTAATAGGTTACTTCATTTTAAATACATACATAATCATGTAATCACATGGTTGAGTAATCATGTAAGTGCATTGTAGTTGTAACAATAAATAATGATACATGACTAAGACACGTATGACCACATGATTAGAATTAGGACATAGTCGTAAATTGCCTTAATCATGAAAGACACATTTTGGTGTTGTGTGTTTCTTCCTTGCATTTTCATTGGAGAATGCATTTATGCTATTTACTTTTTTAAAAAGAAATTAAATTAAAATTTCAAAAGGTTTTCAGGCACATACTAAATAAACATCAAAGCCTATTGGGATCCAAGAGTAGTGAAATCTTCCATTATGTTCACATATTCGAGTTTCATAATGTAATTGACCTTTTCGATTAATTGACCATGAAAATGGGGTATGTGCACCTAGGTGCACTAGTCCAAAATGGGGTGGGGTGTGGTTCATTAACCTAAATCACTATGAGATTTCAAAAGTGAAATAAATTCACCTGACCCTAATCATTTCACCTTGCCTAAAGTTATATAATTATAAGGTCACTATGTAATTATCATGTTTCACTACTAATGGATATAATCCATTATAATAATAATAATAAATTAATTTTCTTTTAAATACGTTAGGGTGTTTTCCCCTATGTTATTTTTGGCTATTCCATTTTAAGATATTGTATCCTTGGTAGTTTTTGGCTATTCCAACTTAGGTTATTTTCAATTATTTTAAGTTATTTCACCATAGATTAGTTTTTGTTATTTCTACCCTAGGCTTTTACTAGTTATTGTAAACTATTCCTCTTTATAGGTTATTTCACTTTAAGTTATTCTAATTTTTTTTACTTAAAGTTATTTTCAATTACTAAAAGTTATGTTGTGTGTTTCAATGTTAGGTCCTATAACCGTCATTGTCAACATCCATAAACAAAAAACATAACACTTGATAAACTTAATACATCTATCCAAATGATTCAAAACAAACTCATTTGTGATAAACAAAAATTCAAGCCCAAAACACACAAATCCACACAGACCAATGTGCAACCCTAAAACTTACATTAAAAATAAAAATTGTGTAACATACAACCAATGTGTTTTAGAATCTCAAATGACCAAAAGTGATTTGAAACCACTCACAAATGGATTATATCCCAAACACAAAATGTTTGCAACCATGTTCCCATTGGAACCAATTTCAACCCAATTATCTTAAAGTACCTATGGTAACTATGGTAACGATGATAACTAAAATAGAAACATGTAATTATTTTGAACAAATTGACATCTATTCCACCTTAGGCTATCTTAAACTATTTTATCTAAGTTATTTTTGAATATTTGAAATTGTTCCACCTTAGGTTATTTTATGTCATATTACCCAAATCTATTTTTGATTGTTTTAGGTTATTCCATCTTAGTGAATTTTAAGTTATTTTTACTATTCTAGGTTATTTTACCTAAGGAATTTTAGGTTTTTTCCTTTTAAATTATTCCATGCTATTTTATGATATGTTATTATGGACTATTCTACTTTTGGACCATTTTAAATATTCTACCATAGGCTATTTTGGGTTATTCCACCTTAAGCTAATTTAAATTATTACAGGTTATATTTTGGGCTATTATAAGATAAACCTTATAATAGTTGAAAATAATATAGGGTAGAATAACCTATAATAACCTAGGGTGGAATAATATAAAATAACCAACAATAACATGGGTTACCCTAAACCTATAATAATGGGGAATAACTTAGGATATATAGCCTAAAGTAGCCTAAGGTGGAATAACTTATAATAATGGAAATTAACCTAAGGCAGAATGACCTAAAATAGCCTAATGTGGAATAACCTAAAATAGACGAGAATAACTTGGGTTAAAATAATTTTAAATAGCCTAAAGTAGTATAATTTTAAATAATCCAAAGTGAAACAACCTATAATAACTTAATGTCAGGGACATTCATGGTTATGGTATTACTTTTTGATCATAAGACTCAAAGAGTTTTTTTTTTGTTATCTTTACATGGAATAAATTTAAGTTCAAAATATTGGATAATTCAAATTATGCTAATTTTCATGGTGGTGGTGATTTTTCATTTGCGTATGTAATGATGCATCAATATTTTGGTAAAAAACCATAAATGTAAAAAATGAATACATAAGTTTTTCTAAACAACTTGACATGTTTTCTTGCATGATTATTTCCTACACATGTTGTCGATACTTGGGACCACAAATTTTTTTAGCCTGGTGAACCCAAAAAATCAACCAAATGGCCCAAAAAAATCATTTTCTTTACAACCCTTTCGTAATGGATTTTGTAGCTTTCAAAATTCTTGTATCATATATAATTTAATCAAATGCATTATGTGAACATTGCCATATATATATAAAAAAAAATTAAATGAAAACTATAATTAAGACAAGGATTCAAATTATTTAAAAGAACTCAAAAATACATATATGTTGTATTTAATCTATTCTTGGATTTTTTACTAGATTACCATGACATCATTATAATTAAAGTCATACACCAGTCCATTATAATCATGAAGTAATAATGTAATAAGAATCTAAAATTATTTTTTGTAGTCCCTTCTTTGTGAAATTATCTTTTTTTGGTACCCTAACCATGAATGTTTTCAATACAATAAGCTATAATTGCCAAGGGTGTAATAATTGATAATAACTTAGGATAAAATAACCTAAAGCAACATAGGGTAAATAACTTATAATAACCAATAATAGCCCAAGGTATAATAACTTAAAATAATTTTTAAATAATATAAAACCTTAACCTAAAGTAAACTGGGAATCACCTAGGGTAACCTATATTAACTTAGGATTAGCCTAGTAATTTAACTTATGTCAACTTACACATAGGTTAGAAATAGAATGTTCATAATAATATGTGGTGACAAACCATTTCTTTTATTTAAATAGTGGACCAATCGTTAAGGACTTATTATTTAAACATGAAGGTGAAAGTGTCGCAACCCTAGCTTTGGGTTCGTGACCAAGGTAAAAGGGTTGTAAGGGTGCGGGCCAACAGGAAGTTCGAGAGTCACATCACATACTCTCAGGAGTGTAAGAAAGTGTGAGGGAGTGAACCCTCACACTCCCAAGGCAACTCCCACCTTGGGAGATGGAGTCCCAGTGGACTTTGAAAACTTTAGAGAGCGATTTGAAGGGTCAAAACTCAATGGCTTATGGCCTTCTTTATATCATTGAAAAGCTCTTGAAAATTAGATGTCTAAAATGGGCTCGCATTGCTCATTTGGACATTTGAAGCACAAGTTATGGCCAAAAGAAGGGTCGAGAGTCAAATTGCCAATTTGACTCCCGACCATAAAAAGTTGGGAATCAACCTGATTTACTTAGCTGCAGCCGACTTGCAACATACTGTTGAAAAGCTCTCGACGAGAACTACAACTTTGCTTCAGACCATACCTCGATCCGAGGTTTGCTCACAAAGTTACGGGGCTCCAAAGTCGCGAGAGTCCTAGTTGGCGCAATTTCGGGACTCGCACTTGGGAGTCCCGGGAGAAAAAAAGTCATTTGGATGTGGGCCCCGTGGAGAGGTGCAGAGTATACTATAAGGGGGAAGGTGGTGGCTTCCCCCAAGTCCGGGCCGTGGTGAGTCTTGTGTGTCCGTGTTGCCCGTGGCTCGTCCTAGCACCAAAGGTGCTCCAACTATGCACTAACCACTTTGTGTGGGTTGTGTGCAGGCCCGTGTGAGTGAATAAGCTTGTCAATTCTTCCTAGTCCCATCCCGGAGCTCCAACACACCCCTCTTCCCCTCAAAGTGTTGTGAACTAGGGAGCGCATCCCGACTCTTCCCTCTTCCGCTGTTTTTCATTTGGACTCACATTTGAATCCTTCAAGGAGTTGGGAGTGCGTCAGGACTCACTTGAAGGTGTTGTTGTGAGAGTGAACTATGCCTATTCTTCTTCCTGATGTTGTACATGCATTTTTAATTCATTGGTAGAAAAAAAGGAATGTCAATGTTTCCATCTTAAATTAGCTACATAAGGGTCACCACAATTTAATGACAAGGGGCATATTTCGACAATAAAGGTGCATCAAAAAGGTTGTGCCAGCCAAACTTTGGTACAATCTTTGCCCAATATTAAGTTATGGAAGTTTTAGGTGAGGTGGACAAGAGGCTTCATATTTATCCTATAATTATCACACCGCAATGATCAATGAAATAACAACCCAAACCTAATAACATGCATGTTTCCAACCTTATTTCCTTTTTAAATTGGTGTTCCTAAAATGGATAACAAGCCAATCAAAGTATCATTATAAACCCATGTGAATCACTTTATGAATTTAAATGAAAAACTCTACCAATTTTCAAAATGTCATTTATTTTCATTTTTCTATTTAACATAATACAATGTAAACAAATTGTCTTGGAGCTAAATTAATGGTATCAAAATCATCAAACATGAATGAGAGAGAACTTTTCAATGAAATACAAATTACAAATTTTTATGCTATCATTGTAAGCCCACAAAACATACATTGTAAGAAAAATATTTCCAATTTATCAAGACATTTGAAAGTTTCTAGCAAATATGTCATGACCTTTAAACCATAATTTCAATATGATAAATTTCATGGGAACACCAAGTCTATTTTTCACACTAAATCCCACATTTGTTAATCATCCTTTGTTAACAATTTTGAGCAAACAAAACATCAATCAACCTTGACCTTTTTTATGACATAAACATGTTGAATAGAACAAAACAATGCAAAAGTTCAAGCTATATTTTTTCACACTATTACTGGTGTTATTTTCAAATACATGTTATAAGTGAAAGACATAAAACATTTATGTGACAACAATGTTGGCATACTTGGTCACATGAAAGCTTATTATGGATGTTGTGAATGAAAAAAATAAATGGCAACTTACATGTCCATACATTATTATGCCTAAACAATTTTTTGAATCCCAACACATTCATACAAACATTGCGTGATAATAATAAAATTTGAAATAACATGATTAAATATTTAATTGATATCATGTAATGAGACATCAATCAATAAAATTCATGCAAAACATTGATATTGACAAATTGCATCAATGACAATATTGATCACATACATCCATGCATCAGAAGGCCCCTTGATACTCACAACAAAACATTTCTAGGACTCTTTCAAAATAACATATATAAATTAATCAATATATGTGGTCAACATGTTTGTAATCCAATATTTTATAAAATAGATACCAATGCATGAAAAAAATTATGAAGCTATGGCTTCCTTGAACCTTTAGTCAATGAGACCCATTTTCATGTTGAAATTGGATTATTACACATAAAATGAATCAACAAATGGTAAATAATGCAAGTCCATGGATATTGTTGACAAATCATGATTTTAAATTTATAAAACTTCTAGCAAAGATATTACATAACATATTACATTACAAATACATCAATTTACACTTCACCCATGTATTCTCTTTTGCCAATTACAACACAAAAAACTCAAACAATAATTGAACACCTAAATTCTAATTATGATTCAATTGATAAACATCGATAATTGTTATATGTGCTTTGAATATAATCCAAAGCTAACAAGAAATATTAAGCACTAGAGCAATCAATTACTTGTTGAACTTACCAAATCATTTAATTGATTATGATTTCATTTACATACCTTGATAAAGTTTATTTACATGGGCAACAAAACAAAAAAACAACCAAAATGTCCAAGCAAAAACGATAATGAGAGTGCTAGCAATTATGAAACATTCACAATTGATAAAAAATAATCAAAATCAACAATATATCATACATAAATTTAGGGTCAACTACCAACAAAAACTTGATAAGTTAGATTCTCTACATCCTTACAAATTCTCCAACAAAATAAATAAAATCAAGATCTATTATCATAAATTTTGGAATGAACAGCTCCAATCAAACACTCATAACCTTTATGAATATAAAGTTATAAAGATACTAGTTATGCAAAGTTACACAATACCATCACAAAATAATGACCCTAATTGTTTGAACATAACACATCATTGAACAAATAGAAATAAAATGTATTTATTATATAGCACAAGCATTATTAATACTTGCATCATAGAAATTACCAAACACTTTGAAATAATGGAATCATAATTTAAAACATACACAAATGCCAAACCTTGATATATCAACATCAAAAAAATTACATTTGCACTAAAAAATGACCCATGCAAACATAAATCAAAATTCACAACTTGAACTACATCATTTACCACTTAACAACATGCAATCACACAATATTGAAAATGATATGCAAAAATAAAATAAAAATCACCATTATTAATTTGAATTTTTTAAAATACAAGCTAAATAAATTACATACTATTTCATTCAAAAACTTCATTGAGAATACTTAAAATAATCAATTGTTATAGTATGTAGGAGGTGCGATAAGTATTAATAAAACAAAAATAATTAGAGTTGTCTAAAAATATTTATAAAAAATGGAAAATCAACAAAAGTTCCATGTTGTAACATACAATACAAATGCAACCTTATTAATAAATTAAACAATGTTCCATTCTTTATTGGTGTTTTTAATAGACAAACACACCACCAAAAGAAAACCCGATTCAGTCACAAACATATAGCCCAATATATAATTTATTATTATTTGATGAAATGTCAATGGTAGGTTGTACTCTACTTATTAGAATGCATTTAGAACTTGGAAATTAATGTTCAATATTTTACCATTCAAAAGCATTAACATAATATTCATGGGAGATTTTTTACAATTTCCTCCAATCATTAACACATCATTATATTCAACAAATATCGCACCACTTTTTGTATTCGCAAAATTAACTCAAAAGAAAAGTCATAGGTAAAAGCCCTTGGGAAAATTACATTTGGCCAAATAGTGTTATGATAATAAAACAAATGAAACAAAACAAAAACATTCAATATGTTATTGATAATATTTTAAATTCAAAATTTTAGTTCTTGAAAACATGTTTCATATTTATTTTAAATGTGAACTTATAGTCCATTTAGAATGAATTGTGAAATGATATGCATTCAAAAACATGAAAACAAAAATGTCACACTATTATAGCAATTGACATGTATAAAAAATGCCCAATAATAACAATATCAAGTACATCATAAGATAAATGATGTTCACAAGTAAGATTCAATACTTTGCATCTTTCCTTCTAATTTACAAAGAAATGAAAATGATTATAATGAAAAATTTAGATTCTGAACTATGAATTGTCAATGGGAGCATTAATTACATTGAAAATATATTTTTCACATATCCTAGAAGGATATAAGAAGAGGTAATAATGCATCCCCCCATCAATATTTTAGTGAATTCATTAAGAAACACAACATTTGAGGCTCTAAAAATGTCATACCAATGGTACCAATTTCAAGGAGCTTCCAATAAAATCATCACATATCAAAATCAAACACCTACCAAATATTCACAATCAATAGATATTAATTGTCAATTGCACCAACTTTTTGTTTCATAGATTCCAAAATGCAAGGACAAACATTTGAACACCTAATAATAAACCCATGCCAATCACTTGACAATGTGCCATGGAACATGCACAACACATATGTAACATCATCAAACCTATGTTTCATAGGGGTGAAAGTACAGCGCGATGGACCAATTTTGGAAAAAACAAAATTCACACATGAGTACACAAATTTGGCAATCCCTTTGTTAGCCCTTTCACAATTCCAAGCCCTAGCATTATAGTAATTTTTGAAAGTTTATAACTTTTTTAAAAATGATTCAATCACCTTGATCTATATCCTTTTTTCTTTTTTTTTTCCCTATATGAGTTTATTATAATGCTAATATCAACATGAATTTTTTCTTTTACTTCATTCATTCATTCATTCATTCATTTTTCCAATCATAGTTATGTTTGAATAAAATAATTGTTTAGATATTCATTGTGCCTTAGGCCTTCTTGAATAAGATCATTGGCTTCACACCATTGTTAAGATTGATTACACAAACACATTATTTTTAATTTCTTTTTTCTAATTCCTCATTTTTATGTCGATTATGAACTTTTAAAAATATTTCACTTTACAATGCCCATGCAAAAAAAATTCATTCTTCAAATTTTGATTTTTGCATGTCATCTATATATTTGATCAAGTTGTGTTATTGAAATCTAAAATTTCACATTTTTCCATGGGAAACAAGTTCACATTCATATTTGTAATTTGTAACAAAATAAATCTACATATCTTTAAGTCAAACTTAAATACAACATAATTATTTTTAATTGCAATTTTTTTTAATGCATTATGTTACACATTTAAACTATTACACATATTTGAATTCAAACCATAGAAATTCAATACGATTATTCAATAACTTTTAATTACATTCATCACTTGCAAAAAATATTGATTATAACATCCATTTTGGTTTAGTGCACCATATTTTTACTGATAGATGGACTCATAATATTATGAAATATAACTATCTAGGACATACATAAAGTTAAATTCAAAAAGGTATATTTAGAAACATTGACACCTATTTCAAAACATAATACAACCAAAGACAACAAAACAAATCAAAACAAACATTGCCCTCCAAAACCTACAACAAAAAAAAGATCATTGGATTATGATAGATGACAATTTAGACGATGGCATTGTTGATTAGTTATTGACTATGGCACGAAGAACTCCAATTAACTAAAGATGATGAAAATACACTTTTCAACCTAAATAGATGGTTGAACAATTCATTTGGCAATCACGATGCAAATGTCATATGTACAAAAATTACAATCATTAGGTTACCAACAACACATGTATGCAACATAAAAAAATCCATATATGCTTAAATTAAAAAAATTCAACACATTTTCATAAACAACAATCATTGGATATTAGTTAAAATATATGCCTCCAATCTAGGACCACACTACTCAATACATGATTCAAAAACACTAATCATGAAAAGTTTAATAGATGAAACTATATAATTATTAACTAACACAATTAATGTTGAACATCTATTGCATAAAGATACAAAATTCATGCAACAAATAGACAATTCATCGTTTGAAGTTTTCCATAATAATGTATGGAGTTGATATAACATTTGGACTCAACCTTGAACAACTTGTTTATAATTTCTCTCCATTTTCCAAACACCCACCATACCTATTATGGGTTGCATATGACCCTTATTTAAATCTAGTAAATTGTCATTGTTATTGTACAGCAATGTAAAGCCCAAGTTATATATATATATATATATATTTCCATATGACTAACGACTTATTTATATGTAGGTTTCAAACCAAAACAAAAAACAAAAAAACCATTTCATAATAATTTAGATGTAAAAATTGAGAAAGGAGTTTAAACTTGCAAATTAATCCCAAAAAAAATTGTTTGGTTTATCTTGTTGCACCGCATTGTGAACATTGCCCCCTCCAATCCATATTTTCCGACTCTATCTCAAGTGATGACATTTATGTCAAAAGATCCAAAGTTTCCAACTTCAAACACGATCATGTGTGACATTTGATAACATTATGAAATACAACACTATTTGCCAAGGGTAATTTATCAATTGAATAGGAAAAAGGTCTACTTTTGGCAAGTTTTCATCAATTGTTTCCTTGACAAAACTTACATGTTACTTGCTCATTCATTCATTGGTTCCCATACATCGTTGTATGTGTTTGTTATTCCATGCTAATGTACACACATTTTTTCATTTTCATAGAAATACCACATTGATGTCAATTCTTGTCTAATTCAAAATCTATGTCCAACAATAAAATAACATATGTTTCTTCTCAATGGATAGAGATTTTTTATAATATGAGAAAACCCATGTGGATTTCTTATCCAATTCAAAACCTATTTTCATTGGGGGAAGAACCTACATCAACATAAGAGAGAGAGAGAGAGAGAGAGAGAGAGAGAAATAACAGTTTGGTTCTCAATTGGTTCCACATTTCGAAGCATGTGGATGTTTGTGTAATAGTTTGTTAAAACCAATACACAAACTCATATGTCATACAAGTGCATGCACACAAAGATCATAAACCTGTACAATTGTATGCCTTTTATGACATTAATGTTCTTGTAGTTTATGATCTCGATCATAAATTCATAAGGGAGTTTAGGGCTATAGGGAACAAGTGGTTGATAAACAAGATCATACTCACCTAATTGACAATCCTACACTAAAACCATACCAAATATATATATATATGGAGAAGGATTAGTTCATTTCTATGTTAGGAATGCACAACAAAAAAGAAATATGTCACATCTGTAGAAACCCATATGCATTATACAAAAAGGGCCAAGGAAATTACACTATTGCTTCTTCTTTTTGAGTTTCTAAGTTGATTTGTATCATTGAAACATTCCCATCATCTTATGGAAATGAGTGTTAATTAGTCAACTTGACAATTCTAGCATTGAGGGTGTTGTAGATCCAATTGAATGTGTAGTCCTTGCCTGGATGCATGGCCCAACAAAAGAGAGAAAAGCTGAATGAAAGACCAAGTGGGATTCACACAGCTCCTTCTTTACAAGGCTCTATTCAAAATCATTTGGAAAGCTCTCCAAACACAAAATTGCAAGAAGAAATTCCTCTTTATTGAGCAAAACTCTAGCCCTTTTACACAAATCCTTCAAAGGTAGCCTTTATTCTTTAGAACGACAATAAGACTGATCATCTGAGAGACAATGAAAACTATAGAACTATAAATCCTCCAGAACCCGTAAAAACTGACTACTCATATTGCCAATGATAGAGATATTTCAATTAACATGAGCCATACTAGTCCTGTCAATACCTGCATACTCTGGTTGAGTTCATTTATCAAAGATATCACAGGAAATACCTTGAGGACTTTGGTTTCCAGCTAAATCTAAGTTACAAGAGAAGCAATTAGAAGCACAAGTTAACTCACAAGACATTTTAGTGAACATGGCTGACTTCAAAAGAGTATTTGTCCCAAAGTGTCAAAAAAGAAATACAACAAATGTGCAGGAGCTTCGAATATAACCTTCAACCAGTTTGGCAGTAACAAGAAACTAAGAAGCTGCTGCAGAGTGCAAGGAGTCTGCAATACAAAATACAGAATACAGACAGCAGAACAGCTTTGTGAGAAAGCATGAACCTATGCTGATGTAGATGCTTTCCAAAGTTGGACCTCAAGATCCACTGCAGAAACGTATCCATCAACTATGCAGATACCATGTGTTTAGGGCTGGACCTCACACTAGGCACATTTCCTGAAATGAATTTAAAAGCAAAGAGGAGTTAATGTGACAATTCAAATCTTGAAATTTATATACCCTAGTGTCCCGAACATCTTGCTGATGCTGATCAATATGGATAAACCCTGACCAATAAGAAACATCAAGGTCCCAGAAAAAGAAAGAATTTGTGTACCTAATGGCTTTGCACTCTTTCAGACCCTCAATTTCCTGTGCTAAAAAAAGCTCCATCCTCTTTACCAACAATGGTAGAGTTGGTGGCTTGCCTCTTGTACTAAGAATAAGCATGAGGTGAACAAATGCATATAATGGACAATCCTGTGATTACAGGATCTTGAGGCTTAAAAATGCCCAATCCACATTGAGGACAAAGTTCAAAAAATGAAATGCACTAAAATACGACAAGAAGTGAGAATGCCATATAGATCAAACCGCATGGGTATGCCACTAACACTTTATGCTCATCAGCATGAGGAACCAAAACAGCCATCAAGCTTGTGCATGACCGCGTGCACCAGAGCACTGTTACTGCAGCCATAATTAGTTTCACAAGCCCCCTGCACATCCCCACAACTACACTTAGTACAGTGTAACTGTGAACAATAATGGCTGTATTCATGCCAGTGAATTATCCATTTCCAATGCCAAACATGACAATTAGGGGTGGGTTTAGCTTTAAGCTAACTAGCTAATCTCCATATGCGAAGACTGCAGGAGTGGAAAGAAGCAATTTAAATGGAATTATGTTCTGGCATCTCTGTGTAAAGAAACATAATTAAGTAAGAGAAAATAGGGGAGGAAATTTTTTCTGCACCTGCCAGGTACAAATATTGATAGTGCAGAAAACAGCACCATGGGAATGAGACAGTAGCCTACTAAGCTAACACACCGATACAAGTCGAGGCTGCCATTCTTCCCTGCCAACAAATTGAAAACCATGTACAAGAACAAAGAAGCCAGTGTTGTCCACCCTAAGATCACTCCGAAATGTAGTTTACCAGCAAGAAGCTGGCATACACCAAATAGGACACAGAATATGATGGGCCCTGACAAATCAGCATCCTCATGAAGATCCGGATTTATGCGGAAGGGGTTCAAAACTGTAATAGTTCTTCGCATGATTTGTGGAATGTTGATCCCAAGCTCTGCCACATCACGGAATAAAGGTATCAGTCTCTGCACTTTCCAACTATGAAGAACCTCACCCATGCAGGTAGAAAAGAAGGGGATTCCTTAGTCAGTGATAGCTGTTATGACAGGTGACTGCTACTACTTGAGCTCTATTCCACACCCCAGGCATCAAGTTCCAGGGCTCAGGGGTTCAGGTCTACATTCTAATAAAAGTGGGGATGCCTGGAACCACAACCAAAACAACCAAAGATAATGAGAGAGAGAGAGAGAGAGAGAAACAATGGAGAACTTTCAAAGCTATTTTGGTCATTTCAGGACAAAAAAACTGGCTTTGGAAAGCTCCCCACTTAGGACTAAGAAGTTCTTGATCAATTATTTGAAGATTCTAAGCACAAAAAAAGAAAAAAGAAAATTGCTTGTTAAGAAAACTTCTACTCCAAACTAGTAGAAACTTTAAAGCATAACCTTTACTCTTAAGCAGACCAATTACACTTGCCATTTCAGTTACCAAAGAAACTCTTTGGAGCTACTAAAAACAGAGCCTGAAAATCCTATAGAACTGCCAATTCAATAGCAATTGCCTATTGGAATCCACACAAGGCATATGACTTATGTTTAAACCAGTGTTGGGCAGGTATCGACTTTTGAACATACCAGCTGGTAATAGTCTTGCACCTGTTTTTTCAAAGTTCAGGTATCTCTTTTTAAAACTTCATACCAGCCTAGTATTGGATCTCTTTTCAAACTTTCATAACAGCCTGGTCCTATTAGGGTCCCAGGCTGATTTTTGACTGGTATGAATGAGGCAGGTACATACCTGGTATTGAGACTAATGCAGGTATTACCTCAAGCCCCTACCAGGTAGACACTAGTACAAGAGGCAGGTATTTACCTTATGTCCCTACCAGGCAGGTATTGGTATGAGGTTGCTATTGCCTTGCGCCATATACTAGTCTGGTGGTCAGTCCTTTGATAACAGTACCAGTATCAACCTATATACTAGGGTTCCAGCCTGGTACCTGCCCAACACTGGTCAAAAACTTGGATACTCTGGGTTGAGAGAGCTTACTAAAAACCATTGAAGCTTAAGCTATTGTACTCCTAGGATATTTCTGAGTCTCCAAAGATCGCAGCAGAAAAGCATTAGGCATACACAATTAAGCTCACAAAAGGGTCTATGATATATGCTGTGGCTGGAGAGTCTTTTGACTAGCTAGATAGCGCAAAGCTGGAGAAAGCAGAGATATCAGAAACTATCAGATCACCTACAAACTTCTTACTGAGGATGATGGGGGACTTGAGCATCATATCAAAACTTTTATTCTCTAGATTGCAAATCTGATAGGCTTGATCTTTGTATAAAAGAGTTGAGAAATCGAAGGACTGAACCAAAAAAGGGAATAAGATTTTGCCAGCCAATCTTTGTTTGTTCTTGAGCAATTCTAGAGCTCCATCATGATAATGATTACTTCAACCTCTCTCTCTCTCTCTCTCTCTCTCAAAGGATGCCTTTTTGAACTTAACCATTTTTTCAGAGTGGACAATCAATCAGCTTCTTGCATTGTGAGGTGATAACATAGCCTCAAACACACAAAAGCTATGCACACCATGGTACAAAAGGACAGAAAAGAAAAGAAAGCACTACTGGACGCTCTTACCTGATTCTGAACTCAGTTGTAACTATGAACCTCGACTGTGTTGGAGAATGCAGATGCTTGTGTTCCTGACATCTGCATTGAAGAAAGATTCTACGATATAGGTATACTCAGCTTCTTCGCCGTGTGCATTTAGGGTACTGATAATAAGAATGTCGTGGACGGTTTTTGTAGGAAAAGAGAGAGAGAGACACACACACACACATACACACACAGAACTCGAGAAGCGGCTAGGCTTATGAACAAGAGTTGATTTACACACACACACACACACACCTTCAAGAAGCGGCAGCTCGTCTTCAAACGCGCCGAATCCATTTCCGCTTCCTCCGCCGTAGGAAAGACGGCCTGAAGGTGGAGCTACATTTCCTGATGAAGGAGCTCCAAGGTCGAAAGGCATGAAAGGGAGAACAGACGCTCCGTTCCTCCCCATCGGCCCCTGCCCTCCTGCCATCTGCCCAGCAGGAGCCCTTGGCCTCTGCCCTCTGAACGGCTCCGCTCCATCGAACGACAACGCCACATCGTCCCTCATCGCTACCCCTTGTTCCTCTCTGTCTTTCTCTGTGGATAGATAGATCGATCGATCGATCGAGCGTGCTTCCTTCGCTTAAGCGCTCTCCCCTCTCACGAGCTTCCCGCAAACAAAACAACAAACCCTAGATTTGTCGTGCACCCAAAGCTTGAGATACCCCAAAAGGGGAAGGGGGGTGCGGGCAGAGTGACGACGGGTATCATCCGGGTCTTCACAGAAAGAAAGAAGGTGTTGAACAGGCTTGTGTGTAGGTGTGCAGGAAAAGTTGCTATGCCTAATTAGATTGCTGGATTTGGTGGTCTGATTTATTTCTTTTCTGTAGTTATCCTGAGTGAACTGACAATTAAATTAAATATGTAATAAAATTTGGTAGGTTTAAGAGAAATTTAGAGAATCAATGAAATCAATGCTAGAAAAAGACCATTATTTTCAATGTTTTATAGAATAGGGTTGTTTGTAAGGCTCAAGATTATTTTCTCAACCAATGAGATTGCTAAATTTGGTGGTTTGAAGCCGTGTTGTGTGTGTAAATGGTTTGAGACTTACTCCATGTAAGTGTAGATCCCATAATGAAATTTATTTACATTCTGTGTAATGTCTAATATTAAGTGTAAATTTGTTTTATGTCATGTAAAATAATGTAAATTTTTTTTGGGAAAGGCGGCCCAAAAACAAGATGACATTATGAATGACCTTAGTATATACATTTGCACTTTCCAAAACATTTACACAACGTTGTGTAAGTGTAAGAAGTTTGGACATGTAAGTGTAAATCATTTACACTTACACATGATTTACATGCCATATATACAACCATTGACATTTACACACACAACATTGGTTTGAATTTGTTTTTTTCATTGATCTTGAGTAACAGCTTTTTGTAACAACTTGGTGCTGGTGTTGGGTACTTTTCAAAATGTTCATATTAGGAGTCTTGGTATTGGATCTTTTTAAAACTTTCATTCCACCAAACCTAGTCCAAGATTGATTTTTGCCTGATTAGGCAAGTTTATATTTTATCTATGAAGCAAGGTAGGGTAGAACAACCCATAACCAAACACTTAAAGGTTTAGAGAGAGTTTGGACTTTCTAGGAGTACCTCAATTGACCATGGAGTCTAAAGATGAATTGTAGAGCACCTCTTGGCCCTCCCAACACCATTTATTTCTTGTCATTTGAGTGAAAATAGAACAAGATATCATGTCCCAAAGTCAGACACACTTAATTGCTGGAAAAAATAGCCAACAAACAAAGGATTGCCTATGATTAAACACCTTTGATCCTATTTTCGTAATAAAGTTGATGAAAGTAAACACCACATGTCTTATATTCAAAATTGGATGAAGGGAGAAATAGACAAATTTTTATGTAAAATTGTAAATCAACCATCAATAGTTAGGATCCAAAATTTCAAATAGGGTTTCACATCCATGGTGATGGGTGTTCCTTTGTTCTCTAAACCTTAATTTCCACAACACTAACCTTAATTCCCCTAACACTTGGAGGCATCACATGGCTTCCTAATACGATCTCTCTCATTTCCTTTAGTCAACTCCTTTTGGTTTGGTCCTCAAAGCTTGGAGGTGTCGCTAGGTTTCCCATTACAATCTCTTTCATCTTCTTTTGACCTTAGCAACTTTGCAATGACAATGTTTGCACTTTGGGCTCGAGATGTGCACTTGGAGCTAAGCCTCTTGAACTCAGTCATGTGGTTGTTTCTCCTTGCAAGGTTTGACCATGTTTGACTTGTTGATGTTTGGGATTTGCTCCATTATCCATGCTCATGTTTGCCTTGTGTGTGATGTAAGTATGGAGCACAACATTTGAACTAGCCAAGGGAGAACAAAAGTTTTTGTGCTACAAGTTTAGTCCTTCTCTCTCTCTTTGAGCAAGAGCTTGAACTCCCATTGTTACCTACCTTGGTCCTTTTCTTTTTCAAATTCGAGTTTGAAGAACTGTTGCCATAGTCTTTCTTTTTCCTCTCCTTGAGCTTGTGTTCAAACTGTTACTACTTTGGTCCTTTTTTGTTTCCTTTCTTTGAGCTTGAGTTTGATTGCTACCTACCTTGGTCCTTTTCTTTCTCTTTTTCTCTTTTCTCTTCAAGTTGCTGCCATTTTGGTCTTTTTTTGTCGCAACCCTAGCCTTGGGCTCACGACCAAGGCAAGGGTTTGCAAGGTTGCGGGCCAAGAAGGAAGCCTGGGAGTGAAGGAAAGTGTGAGGGAATGAACCCTCACAATCCCAAGGGAACTTCCACTTTGGGAGTTGGAGTCCCGGTGGACTCCCAAATTTTCAAAGAGCAATTATAGGGGTCAAAACCCAATGTATTGAAGAGTTTTTTATACCATTGAAAAGATCTTGGAACGTAGATGTCTAAATTGGGCTCACATAACCCATTTGGACATCTAAAACACAAGTTAGGGCAAAAAAAGGGCCGGGAGTCAATTTGACTTCCGACCACTAAAAGTTGGGAATCGCCCCAATTTCCTTGCATGCAGGTGCTATGCAACATACCATTGAAAAGCTCTCAATGAGGGCTACACCTTTGCTTTAGACTTCATTTTAATCGGAGGTTTGCACGCAAAGTTATGGGCCCCCAAAGTCGTAGGAGTCCCAGTTGTGGGAATTTCGAGATTCCCACTTGGGAGTCTCGGGACAAAATGACATTTGGGTGTTAGTCCTATGGCCATGCACAAAGTATACTGTAACGGGGAAGGTGGTGGCTTCCCCCAAGTTCGAGCCGTGGTAAATCTTATGAATCTAAATTTGCCCGTGGCTCGTCCTAGCACCAGAAGTGCTCCAGTTCTGCATTAACCAACTTATTATTTGGTTTTGTGCAGGTCCATGTGAGTGAATGATTGTTTGTCATTCTTTTTAGTCCCATCCCAGAGGTCCATGTGAGCAAGTGATTGCTTGTCATTCTTTTTAGTCCCATCTCGGAGGTCCATGTGAGCGAGTGATTGCTTGTCATTCTTTTTAGTCCCATCCCGGAGGTCCATGTGAGCGAGTGATTGCTTGTCATTCTTTTTAGTCCCATCCCGAAGGTCCATGTGAGGGAGTGATTGCTTGTCATTCTTTTTAGTCCCATCCCGGAGTTCCAACACGCCCTTCTACCCCCAAAGTGTTACAAGTTAAGGAGCGTGTCCCCAACTCCTTACTTTTTCGTTATTTTCACCTCAAACTCACATTTGAGTCTATCAAAGAACTTGAGAGCGCGTCATTTTCTCTTTTCTCCTATCCTCTCTTTGAGCTGCTATTGTCGTGGCCTTTTTTTTTCTCATCTCATTTCTTCTCCTTGAATTGTTATTGTTTTGGTCTTTTTTTTCTCCTCTCTTCTATTCAAGTTACTAATGCCTTGGTCCATTTTTCTTTCTCTTGTCTTTTCATGTCCTCGAGTTGTTGCCCTTGTCCTTTTCCATCTCCTCTCCTCTCCTCTCTTTAAATTGTTGTTTGCTTTGGTCCTTTTCTTTTTATCTTCTCCTTGAGCTCAAGGTGAAGCTACTATTGCCTTGGTCCTTCTCTCTCTTTCCTCTCCTCTCTTAGTCTTTCTTTCTAAACCCTTGCTTGTAGTATTTATTTCTTTCTCTTCTCCTCAAGTTCAAGCTCAAAATGTTGCTGCCCTAATCATTTTCTTTCTTTCTCCTTTCCTTTCCTTGAGTTGTTGCCATGGTCCTTCTTTTTTCCCCCTCTCCTTTCTTCGAACTACTATTGTTTTGGTCACTCTTTCTCATTTCCTCTCCTCTCTTCAAATTGCTACTGCGTTGGTTTTTTTTTCTTTTTCCTCTCCTTGAGCTTGAACTCAATTATTGTTTACCTTGGGTTCTTCTTTTTTCCTCCTTTCTTTCCTCTCTTTGAACTATTGTTACCATGGTCCTTCTTTTTTTCTCCTTTCCTTGAGTTCGAGTTGTTATTCCATTGGTTTTTTCCTCCTTTTCCTCTATTCGAGCTCAAGTTATTGCTACCTTGGTCCTTTTCACTTTCTTCTCTTCGAGCTCGAGGTTGGACTCTTATTGCCCTGGTCTTTTTTATTATCCTTTCATTGAGTTCAAACTATTATTGCCTTGTTTCTTTTCTCTCTCCTCAAGCTCAAGCTATTGCTACCATTGTCCTTATTTCTTTGCTCAAACTCAAGTTACTATTGCCCCAGTCCATTTTACTTTGTTCGAACTCAAGCTATTATTACCTTGGTCCTTCTTTATATCCTCTCCTTGAGGTCGAGCTCGAATGTTTGCCTACCCTAGTACTTTTTTCTTTTTTTTCCTTGAACTCAAGCTACTTCTTGCCTTGGTCCTTTTTTCTCTCTCTCCTCAAGTTCAAGTTCAAGTTATTGTTTAATTTAGTCCTTCGATCTCTCTCTTTGAACTATTGTTTGCTTTAGTCCTTCTTTCTCTCATCAAATTCAAATTGTTGCCTGCTTTGGTCAGGGTTGTCACAATGTATGTGCATCCGTCATGACGTGCCGGATGCATTTAGACCTAGACGCACCCTTACGTCACATCAGTATAGGGTCAACCTAAGTCAACCTGAGGTCAATTTAAGTCAAAGGCACTCTTAAGTTGCCCAGGGCAAGCTTATGGGTTACCAAAATTGGACTTGTTTCAATTGCCATAAACCCTAAGGCAATTTTATTTTTTTGGTTGTTAATCATGTGGCAACCGAAAAAAATTCAATCACCACATGATTAGCAACGAAATGTTGAATTTCAATTGTAGCCTTGAAGGTGGAGTTTGATCTTATTATTGAATAACTTAATTATATTAATCAAACCTATTGTTCTTGTGTACAATGTTTTATCGATGGAAGGAAGGCAAAACATGTGGAGTCCATGGTATTTGATGCCACATGACAAGTTAGGGAAGGTGGAATGCAAGTTTTACAACAATGTTATTTCATATTACAAGGATAAAATGTTCTTCCATTTGGGCTATCAATATGATGGCGATGGGTGAGTTGGAGTTTCAATGTGTTCAATAGCACATCTAGGGGTGAAGGCCTTATTTGCCCAATGTGGTGGACTTGTCCCTCCACCACTAAATGACATGGAAGTACTAGCCCATATTTCAAATGGGTGAACAAAGGACATGGCCATTGAAACAACAAATCCTTCAATGGAAGGAAATTTTCCTTTTCTGTTTTAGGTGGAAGGGGCTTGAATTTTCATCCCCTTACAAACAACACAAAAGGTTCTAATAGATCCACAAATAGCCACACTTGAACCTTTTGACAAGTTTCATTGCCAGAGGAGTTGAATTCAACCAAAAAACAAAATTTGGACAAGAAGTGACAATTTTTTTTTTGAGGCAAGCATCCCCTTCAATGTTGTGCAACACTTGACGTTCATAGAAGTTATGAAAACAACCTCTAGATTTTGAACCTATTATAAACACCCATCATACCATGGATTGTGCACATATTTGATAAAACAATCCAAGGTGGATGTGTCCAAACAAGTAATTGTAAAGATGCGAAATTCAATTCACAAATATGGAGCAACCATTTGTTTTAATGGTTGGACAATGTTGCACGACATCCATTGTTAAATGTTATTTTCTTTGTCCAAGTGGTGATGTATTCATAGGTTCCATTGACATAACTAGGGAGTATAAGGATGCCCATAAAATATGTAATGCATTGGTTGAATACATTGAAACCATTGGACTCAACAACGTTGTACAAATTTGTATAGACAATGTTTCGAGCATGAGAAATGTGCCTAACCTTCTAATTTGTCATTTTCCAATTCTTTATTTTCAAGTTTGTGATGTTCATTGTTTGAACTTGCTATTGGAAGATTGGGGAAAAACAACACAAGTGAAACAAATTATGAAAAAAAAGAAAACTATTGTTTCTTTCATACAACAACACCATGCACCACTAGCAACCTTTTGTTGTTATGAGACCAACTTAATGTTAAACCCCATTGAAACATGGTGTGCAACTAATTTTTTAATGGTTGAGAGGTTGTTTAAGCTTAGACCTACCATTGAGCAAACAATTGCCAATCCTAATTCAATAACTTTTGTTAACTTATTGCATGGCAACCATCGTAAAAAAAAATTCTCACCAAGGTGAAATTTGTTTGAACTAACATGAAGGAGGAATTTTGGGATACTTGTGCCAATTTTGTGCACATGGTGGAATTGATTTTAGTATCATTGAGAACATTTGATGGCAAATAACCTTGCATGGGGACGGCATGGCTTATCGTGAAAACATTAAAACGACATGTTTTATCATTACAAGATCCACCATTTGAAATTGCCATCAAACCTTGTAAATGTGATTAAAGATGAATCTTACTAAAGGTGGAAGATGTTGACGATCGACTTACATTATGCACTTGGGCCTTTCTCAATCCATACTTATTGGGCGAAGCTTGCCTATATGATGATGCAGATGTGAAGGAAGCCTTAAACAAAGTTTTGCAAAAAACAATGAATACCCTAACTACCTATGAACTAGCTTTAAAGTATTTTGCAGATTTTATTGAAAGTTTAAGTCCATTTTCTGACACCCCCCCCAGTGAAGGACCTAGACTTGCTCCCATATGAGTGGTGGGATTTGATTGGAACTAGTTGATGCACATTTGCACCCATTGCCCATCGCATTTTGGCACAAGTGTGTTCCACATCATCTTGCGAACAAAATTGGAATTCATATTCATTTATTTATAGCAAAGTGCAAAATCAATTAACATAAAATTGGGTGGAAGACTTGGTGTACATATATACTAATAACAAGCTCTTGCGAAAATGACATGGTGTCAACCCCATGGCATGGTATGAAAAAAATATGTTGTTTGAAGATTGGACATTCGCTTGTTGATGAAAATGCAATTGAAAGTGACTCATTGGGCGAAGACCCCATAGCTCTAGACAAGCCATATGAGGATTATGAAATCAAACATGACCCCTTTGAATTTTCTAATGATGACGGGATTCCATTTTCAAGATTATTGTTTGTTTTAACAGTTTGGTAGGTTCAAAGGTTTGATAATGGTCATGCAAATCTGAACATGCCATTATTAAAAAATTCCATTCAAATATTTAATGCACCCCCCCTCCTTGCTATAAATGTTCCAACGGCCCCAAGTCAACACACGCCCATGCAATTAATGGGTTCCATGGAAATGTTCCCCCCATTTAGTTCAAACACACCATTAACTTGAATCATCATTCTAGAATCAAACGCACACTAGACACTAATAAACACCTCAAACATATAAATGGACCCACTCATCAATCCTCCCAATATTATAGTTGATGACATTGGGGATATTACATTGGAACCACCCGTGGGCTTGCATATGGTCACTAGCACAAGTGTACCCCAAGTTACGGATCTAAATCCTTCAAGTCTTAAAGCTACAAGACTTGAGAAGTCGATATAAAGTGATTCATATTTTGACCACACACCAATCAACTAGTACCTACAACATCCAAGACCCTTAATGCTTGAAATTGTGGGGTCAAGACTAGTTGTTGTGGTAATTTCCATGAATTGTTTTCAATCACCTATTGAAGATTAGTCCACATGTTGACTTATTCAAAGGAAGAGGCCCACCAATCAAACAATAATTGTTTTTTGTAGGTAAACATAATTATGAATGACCACACACCAATGATGGCATTTTGGATATTGAAGGATGGTGCCTCACCAAACAAATTGTGACAAGACATTTAGGGCAAAATATCATCACAACCTTGCGTGGGACAAACATTTCAAAGGTGGAGGAGGGGTGCAACAATGATGATGATGACAATGACACTAACATTTTTGATGAGACAATTGAGGCCCCAAATGATAGTGACTACCATGAGCTTTGACCCCAACATCCAAAACTTGCCATTAATCATCCTCCTAGGTGAATCATAAGGGCTTCACAATTATAGGGTGGATGAATGAATGGGTGGACCAATTTGGATGTCATGTCGCCAATTCTACCTTGTAGTTGCCATTGTAATGCCCATGTTGCTTTATAAGTCTTGAAGTTTATTAAAATGGACTTGGTTTTAAAATCTTAACTTGAATATCTACATGATGCACAAAGTCATTTTACAAAATTTTAAAAATTGTAAATGCCATGGACTTTTGAACTCAAAACACACGGATTGCACCTTTGACTACCATTTATATATGGACTATGTTATAGTCCATTGACTCATGGGGTGTGCATTAAGGATTTGGAATTAGTAAGATATCATATCAAAGAACTGTAGGAACAAATAAATAATTAATTGAATTAAAAAACTACACTTCTGGATTTTAAAATGGGCTAATTAGGAGCATTCTTTCATAAGTCCATATCATATTGGAGGAGGAAATATTTCACAATTTTTTTGCATAGATGTTTAAAGAAATAAAAAATCTAGATGTGTCATTAATGACATGGAAAAAAATGTAGGAAATCAATGTAAACTAATATAAAATGGTTTTTAATTTCCAAAATTTTGAGTAAATAAGGACTTTGGTTGTGTGGTGAATTGGTCCACCCATTCATGCATCGATTCCATAGGCATTTGGCATTTTGCAATACTTACACATAGGTTTAATTTTATATACAAATCCACATGGTTGCCTAAACCTATTTTCTTCCAACTATATGTTTTTTTGGTAAAAAAATTGTAACCATCTACTTTGGGATCCTATTTGGAAATTGGTGTATTTCATATAAGATAGTTTCATTTCCATAATTCAAATTCCAAAATTTCAATTTCAAGGGCATTTTGAATGAAGTGCCATATAGTTACAATTATATGTTTTCCAATCATTCTAATCACATTGTTATCAATGAAGTTAAATATTCAACAATTATGGGCCATATTTAATCATCCAATTCATTTTTCTTTTGTAAAACTTTACATATGATTGTAGTTAACTAGGTTTACATTAATTGTGACAAACTTTTAAGGGAAACAATTTGTTTGTCCATATTGCCCCATAAATATCAATTTTGTACAATATTGAAATTACTATACAATGTACATATGTTGCATCTAGTGGCAAATTCCACTTCACCCCATTGCTACGATCTATTATCTTTTCTATTACTATTTTCCCCAATATTATTTGTTGATTAATGCGATTTCCTAGCCCAATGGGTTTCCCATTCAAAATTGTGTCTAACCTAGGAAGATTATTTATTTCATTGAGCATTGCAACTGTGTGAGGACATATTGCAATTAATAAAGCAAAAACAACATCATCTTTCAAATGTGACCTTTCATTAATCTCTTCCAAATTGGCTTGGTCTTCAGGCTAGATTGCTTATGGCGAACCCACCCAATCTCCTCCCCCATCATATTATACCAAGCACACTTCATATTCAAACAATATTCAAACTTGTTGGTTCTTGGGTTACATCACCTCCAAAACATTTGATAAAACCTATGGTGTCGTGTATTAGTCATTGATGGGTGCAACAATTCACATGCCTTTTGAATCATGGATTCGTCATATTGCCATTCGTTGTATAAATTCCCCCATGTGATAACAAATATGCCAACATTCCAAATCTATTTCATGTCTACGCCCCATGCTTGTGGCCAATTGGGTGTGTTAAATGTGTTGTATTCCCAATGTTGTGGCATGGTCATTTGAAGATTGAATTGTTCATATAGGTGTCGATGAAATGGGGCCCTACATTGTGGACATCTCTTCCTTGCCACCATCAAAGTGATTAGGCATTGCGAATGGTACATGTGTTTGGGTTTAAGGTTTAGGGTTTAGCATGTAGCCAACTTTTCACATAGTGCATCATGCTCCAATGTCACCTCATGAAGTTGCATCTACATTAAGCCCATTTCCCTTCGCAAAGCCTCTAGAACATTTTTAGTAATGTCAACTTGTCTTATGGAGGACAATATGCTAGCACCCTATGCCAATTCCCCTTGACTGTCTATTGTGTCAAATGGCATATAACATTAGTAGAAATACTAACACATGTGATTGTTGTTTGCGACTAGTTTTTAATCGCAAACAACATTTGCAACTAAATTGGTTGTAGTAGCAAATCACAAGTCACATGTGAAAACCAGTCGCATGTGACAAACAAAATATTTTTTCATCAAATACATATATGGCCGTCATATAGTGTATACATGAACGATTTTGCAACTAAAATTACAACTATATTGGTGAACAGTTGCATTTTGCCATGTGGTATCCACTTGACTTATGCCACATGGCATTTATATGACTTATGTGGCACATAGGTTTAGACATAGGTCACGTGGCATATGTCTAGACTTAGGTGATCACCTAGGCTAGGCCTAAATTTAGACCATGTGGCACATAGGCTAGGTTTAGAACTATGCCACTTAGGCTAGGCCTAGATTAAAGCCACATGGCATCAATTAAACATACCATATTTTTTTGGGGTTTAGTTAAGGTTGAACCTTTTTTATTGGCTCATCCCAAAATGTAATTGCATTTTAAATTGTACATTGTGTTTTTAGGGCACTTATTTATGTAGTTGACAAAACTAAAATGGGAGGCAAAACATATGGGATTAATTTTGTAATTGCAACTTAGTTGTGTAATTACTTGGGTTACTAGTGACTACCTAGCCTAACCTACTACTCTAAACCTAACTTACAACTTATTAACCTAGCCTATTAATTAACACATTTAATGATGTGGCATTTAGTTTAATCATGTTACCATGTGGAGTGGAAAAAAGGTTAATTAAGTGCCATATGGCATGGCTTAAGCCTAGTTTATGTGTTATGTGGCATGTCTTAACATAGCTTAAGTGCCACATGGCATGGCCTAAGCCTTGCCTGGTTGCCATATGGCATGTTTTAAACTTAACACATGTGTCACGTGGCATGGCTAGGCTTAGCCTAGGTGCCATATAACATGGCTAGGCCTAACACATGTGCCACGTGGCATGGCATAACCTAGCCTAGGTGATGCATGGCATGACATAGGCCTAACTAGGTGCCATGTGGCATGGATAAGTCTAGCATCAGTGCCAAATGGCATGGCCTAGGCCTAACATTTGTGCCATGTGGCATGTCCTATCCTAGCCTAACCTAGGTGCCACATGGCATGTCTTAGCCTACTTAGGTGCCATGTGGCATGTTTTAGCTTAGCATACGTGCCACATGACATGGCATAGGCTAGGTTAAGTGCCATGTGGCATGTTTTTTGTCATGCTTAGGTGTTATGTGGGATGGTTTAGACCTAACATATGTGCCACATGGCATGGCCTAGGCCTAGCATATGTGGCATGTCGTATGCCTTGCTTAGATGTCATATGGCATGGCCTAGATTTAGCATATGTGCCATGTGGCATGTCATAGCCTAGCCTATATGTAATGTGGCATGGCCTAGGCCTAGCATAGGTGCCATGTCGCATGGCTGAAATCTAGCCTATGTGCCACATGGCATGGCTTAGGCCGAGCATATGTGCCATGTGACATGTCCTATGTTGTGCCTAAGTGCCATGTGGGATGGCTTAGACCTAGCCTATGTGCCACATGGCATCATTGGAATTTGGGGGTGTTCTTGGTGTTTTTGGAAAGCCCTTAGTGAGTTAGATTTAATATTATTTATTGCACAATTTTCAGAGTTAAGGTATAAAAGATATTGATTTTTGAGTGAATTTTGTCGTGAAAAATTCAAACAAATTACCAAAATTGGGTTTGGATGGAAAATCCAGTTGAGCCCTCAATGTGTTCACATTGCAAAATTTAGAAATTTTCAATAATTTAAATGTGAAAAAAAGAAAAGTGTTAACACTTGTGCCAACCACATAAGCTACACTAGTCTATATACATATATATAGGTCTTGACTAGTTGTTGGTTTTTTTGAAAAATTGTTGAGTCTGGTTTGAGAATTTATAAAAAAATGAAAAACCCTTTGGTTTTTGATCTAGGGAATATTTTTTTAAATGAAAACCTATCAATTTTTGGGTAGGGTTTAATTTATAAATTATCAATTCCTAGTTCGACAATTCTAAGCTTTATGAGACCGCTTAGTTTTGGGTTCAATGTTGATTGTAGGAAATGGGCAAGAATTTTTGAAGAACTTGATTGGGCATTGTAGGTCATTATTTGCTTGAAAGTCATTATTGAAGGGGTATGAATTGGTATGAAACTTTGCAAGCTCAAGGGTGTAAGTTTTTGCTTGTAGTAAGTAGTAGCCATTTTTGTTTGGTTTCAAGTGTTCAAGTTTATGGTATGGTTCTAAATAAATGGACATTGTAAGTTTAGACAAGTGTTGTTTGCGTAAGTGTGAATTGCGTGTAAATAGTCATGTATAATTGCGTAAGTGCAAATCATTTACATTTACCTACACAAGTTCTTTACACTTACATTACTTGTAATGTATATGTTTTGAATGACACTTACATGATCTCATGTATCATTTTTTTGGGCATGTAAAGTCATGTATATGAAATTATGTTATAATATCTTCAATTTTTTATACACCACAATCTTCAATTATAACATTGGAGGTGCAATATCGTATTTTTTTATGAATCTTTATTCTTGTGGGGGAATGAATGCAATATCTTTTGCATATGAAGATTTCACTTCTTCTTTCTTGGCTATCTCTTCATTGAATTAAATAAAATAGTTATGGAGATAGAGCATGTTCAACAAAGGGAAAAAGAGGAGAAATTGGGGAAAATGGGCATAAGCATGCTATGGTCCCAAAAAGTCATTGTCACATCTACAATTTTTTTTGCATTTGGTTCTTTTTTTGGTTCAGGTATGGAAAACACATTTTAAATTTCTCTTGTTGGCTTTAAGTATATTTGTTAGCTTAAGACTTAAATTAGGCATTTTTTATAAAAAAGGTTACAAACATTGAAAATTTAGAGTATATTTTTGACAAAATATCTTTCACATGGTATGAATTTTCTTAAAATATTTTAAAAATGAGGTTGTGGGTAATATTTTTTGATGGAATTTTTTGTGATGAATGATATTGAATACATCAACTAAATTTAAAGTTATATTGAATTTTTTAAAAATCAAAATTGGTCAATACCTCTACATCAAAATGTGCATTTTTTCATTTGATAAGCAATAAAGGCATAATCTCTTCTTTTCATTAAAAAAACCACTATCATATGGAAGAGGAAGATATTTTGTACATGGGCCATGTATTAATATGGCACTTTGCTTTTGTTTATTATTGTCTTATGAATCACAAATATGAAGTCCAACGACTATCAAAATATATATGTCAAATATTTTTTGTAAATTGAATTTATTCAATCTTCTTTGTTTGACCATTGAATCAAAGTTAATTTTGATTTAAACAAAACTTTGAGTTCTAAGAATGTTTTTTAACACATTTTAAAGCTTTTGCTTGAATTTAGAATTGTCAAATGTTTGCCAAAAGTGGCTTCATTGTAATATGCCTTCACTCAAATGGCAAGCAAGAGGATCAACAAGCTCTTCGAGGCTCTTGCAACTTGTATAAAACAACCTTGAAAGGAAGTGCCAATTGTACAACTAAAGCTTTGTAAGAAAGGGGGAAACCTAGCATCACCACCAAGATGATGAGGACAAAAAAAACAATCACTATTGCAAAGAGGGGGAGAAGAATTTATTTGAACTGCGCATGTAAGGCAATGGAATTCCTATATGTTGCAGTTAAGTAAGAAGAACATAGTTATGAAGATGGAGGTGATTCAACAAATAAAGAAACAAACAAAAGGGGGGAAATAAAAGCGAGGACAAGAAGGACATGTTTGGGTCGTAGGGGCTCATGTTTTGCACACATTTTTCTCCTTCGTTTATTTATTTACACGATTTTACACAATTTTATATGACTTGTAAATGTATTTTTTAAACACTTACACTTTGACAATTTACACAAGATTAGGTCAAGTTGCATGAGTGAACATTAAAACTTACACATCAATGAACATTATCCACTAACACTTCATGTGGATGAAATTTATACACTTACATGATGTGTATATCATAAACCCTGGTCACAAACAACAACCATTTAGACTTTAGACTCTTGTTGGAATGTGATATAGATCTAGATCCCACACCTTGTTTCCTGCTGAAAACAAAAGCCAAATTATATAATTGTTTCACTACTTGTCTTTCTTGACATGTAAGGTCTGATTTTCTTAGTGGTCAACAAATATTGTTTTGAAAATGTTATTGGAGGTCATTTGATAGGTTTTATTTGGTTGCACAACAGTAGTAGAACACAAATTATGTTCTTGAGCCATGATGGTTCTAAAAGTATGGTCACACTTAGGGTTAATTTCAATGTTAGGTTAATGATAAAGATGGTGTTGCTAGTCATTCTTAACAAATATCGAATTTTTGGAAAAAAGTAGATTTCAAAGCCAAACATTGATGTTAAAGTTTCAATAAATGAAAAATAAAGTCAATGTTTGGCATGCATTTTTGTTTATCCTTTTTTTTTCCCTCTCACAAAAAAGAAAAAAAATCTATTATTTTTGTAAGTGTGGACTAGATTACAAACTTCAAAATGATAACTTAATATTAATTATTAATTAACATCATGTGTGGACCTGTTGAAAAACTATGTTTAGAAGGTTGATTGGAACTTGCAATGTTATAAGTTGTGGAATTGTGATTTGTGACTCTTCGTTGATATTACTCAATCATGTTATAGTTGTAAGCTCTAAACACCAAGTGTAACTATACCTTAAACGAAACTAGATCTCGTTTCTAAATCAGACAAGGTTTGATATTCCCTTGGAAAACATCAAAACGTCTTTGAAGTTTGAACTGTTTTAGTTTCATCTATATGATGGAGAGATATTTATCATTTTAAAAAAACAAACAAATTCACTCTACATGTACTGCTCCTTGCAAGAAGTTTGAAACCCATATTTACTTAGCTAAAGGATTGAGTATCAAACCGTGTAGCCTGGATTCAATTAAGCTAATTGAATCCAGGCTACACGGTTTGATTCTCGATCAGCAAAGTGGTGACAGACATTTGATTCCAGTCAAAAAGTGGCTACATCTCTTCAAAAACCAAAAATTCCCTCATTTTTGGGTAAAATAACCAAGAATTTTATGATTGAATATTTCCCAAAAAAACATTTATGTTGTTTTTTGTTGACATGGTGGAAAAACTTGCCACAAAAAAAGATACAAGGCTTGTTAAAATTCCAACCTTTTTTTTTTGGGGAGTTTTTTAAAGTTGGAATACTTTTGAGTGTAGATTGGGACTTTTTAGAGCTAAATTAGTATTAGTTAAGATAGTGATGCTAGGAACTCGCAATATACAATATTCAATTTGGAGTACAAACCTAAGGTTAGTGTAGGACTTTACAGTTTTCATAAATTTCAGGTCTATTTGCTCCATTGAATGAGGTATTGATCAACACTTAATACAATATATGTAATATAGTGATGTAGTTGATTTTAATCAATCAATTTAATGTGTAAGTGCTTACAATGGTGTTATATTTGCAGAACACATATGAGAAAAATTCTGCTTAAAATTCCATGGCCATCATGGGGTGCAATGTGGTGTGATATTTGCAATACCCATATTCTTACTACAGAAAACATCAATGTATATTACAATTAGTCAGCAGTATCTGGTAAGTTCCCTTCAAAATTCCATGACCTGCAGCATGCGATCATATGCATTGACAATCTTCCAATCTAGGAAAACTTCAGTGGAAAATGTAGCTTACAACAAACCTGGAAACTCACTGAAGTACCACAAACAACCCAATCTCTAAAGATTGCCAAATAATAATATGACTTCCAATCAGAATCCTAAAGCTAAGAAACCTAAGACCAAAAACCAAATTGCTATAGTTGATATTATGGCAATGGAACAAGAGAATTTTATTTCAAGAAGAGAATTAGAAAAACGTCAAACAGTACCAAAGGAAAAAAAAAAAATTCAACACAAAGGAGGCCTAGGCACAACAATTGCGTACCACTTGATGTTGGAATGAATGCCTTGTCTAGAGTCTTGACCAAACAACCTTCCCACAAAAAAATTTCCCATTTGATTTGGGTGTTCGAAAACCCTAAAACCCAAACCAGCTATTGAAGAAGAAGATGCAAACTAACCCATCAATTGCAAAATACACCTTCTTTGCCTTGAAAGTTTGAACAACTATCAAGGCATCACTTTTATCTACGGGTTACAATCTTATCGAGGAACATTAGCTTGGTTGGTTGGCTACATCAGACTCAATTCATCAAAATAGCATTACCTAACAGCTCATGATATGTAATCCAATAGTCTCTCTTTTGAAGACATGCACCACAGTACTTGTTGCACATCTTACAAACAAAAACAACTCTACAGAATTTGGTTCTCACCTTCGGGGAGAAACTTTTATGTAAATTTTGGCTTCTTAATGTAACTTGTCAACCAGCTTTTGCCATTGATAAAATTTACAGATAAGAAGGGCTTGGCCTGCGTGGGAGTTAGGTTCTTTGCCCATGGTACTCTTTGACTTGTGTTTGCACCCGGTCCATAACACTTGTACTGTCCAAAAAACACTTGACTGTTCCACAAACCCAACACGGAAAAAACACAAAATGTCAAAAGATGTGTAAGGGGTTAAGGGATGCACAATGGAAGTGTAGGTTTAAGGACCCAAGTAAGGGGGGTTCACAGGTCTGAGCTTTATGAATAAAGGCAGTAGCCCCAGTGAACAAGGGTGAGAACCTGTGAGTCCCCTCATGCATGGGTCCCTTAACATTTAATTAAAGAAAAAAGAAGTGGTTTAACCAGGGATGTAACTACTTTTTTAATAAGCAAAAAAAAAAAAAAAAACACAAACTTACTGATCACGTTGGGGGAAACCAAAGTCACTCCAGCCTCCAGGGTAAATAATGTCATTCAAGTAAGTGTAGGAGTACACGGTGCGAGAAAAGTTTCCCCATGCCCGGCCCAAGTAAATTTGAAGCCCTTGCCCATCAACCCGGCAATCCAAAAATGAGAATCCTGTGTGCATGCGGGATTCATTTCTCTTCTGGGCAGAGAGTGAACCAAAGGAATCTGCAACCTCCAGAAGATGGCAACCCTGCCCAAACCCCCCCACAACAAACCCCATTTTCATCAATGTCCTACTCTTAACTAACCTTGGACCATATACTATCATAATAAAATCAGACTAATGATGTACTAGAGAGCCAAGCTTCCTAAGATGGGAGTGTGAATGGCTTGCCCACCATATGCAAGTCTAGCCTACGGTGGGCATGCCAGGCATTACCTACCTACCAACAGTTCTCTCTAGTACATACCTTCCAAAATCATGATAATTATTGCTAAGAATGTTTGCTAATTTGATGTTTAGCTTTGCTGAACAATCTAAGAAATATTGATTAAAGAGAACACTCAAAATGGGGAACCAAAAATATAAAAATGGACAAGCCATTTTTATAGGCCTAAGCAATTGGGTCTTCTAGATATCAAATGTAGAGTAAGCCATCTTCCATCCACTATTCAAAGAGTGATGGGGATGATGGAGGGTTATGTTTGAACATACCCTGTAAAGAGAGCGCCCATTTCCGAAAATGAAGTCTATTGAACCCACAATCAAACTGCTCTCAAAATAGTGCCGCCCATTGTGGTCATAGAGTGTGTCCTGATATACATATATAGTTCAGCAACTGTTAGTAAGGAAATGCTCCATGAAATTCACCGAAAAATGAATTTGAATATTGACACAGTAAAATTTCATGTTGGGTTTGAAGCATGCAAGAAAGCATAAACTAATTTAAGCACCTGGCTGGTACTACTTTTGTAGAAGTAGAAAATTGTTTGCCAATCAAGTTTTTACCTGGAATCCATAGAAGGAGCAGTTGTAGAAAGCAGCTCTGTCTGCAGAGATGCGCATTGCAACAGCTTGCTTCAATATTGCACCAGGCGCTGGCTGCGGTGCTGAGTTCTGAGCATGTACCAAAAATACATAACAAGAGAGAGATTACAGGTGAGAAAGAATCAGATGTAGCTTTTAGCCAAATTTGGCTAAATCTCCTGGCGGATCATCACCATTTTGGTTGCATCACAAAATTGACAAAAAGAATCACTTGTGGAGAGCAGCTGGGAGAGAGGGAGGAGGGATCCGTAGGTAGGCTGATTACAGTGTACATACACACATACCCTGAACTGAACTCCTTTGGCAATGAACCACTCGGAGCTGATCCCGACTGTCGCGCTGCGGTACGTCTTCAAAAGAACGTCAGCGTCGTCGAAGTCCCCAGCCGTGTCGTTCCATGTGATAATGGTCTCGTTCATGCCTTCTCCCAGAAATGTGATGTATGGTTGCGTTGAGTTGATGGTGACCTTTTCCCTGAAAAAAATTATTGCAATATGGTCGTCAATGCAGCACCCCCACCCCGGCCAGAGCCAAAGAAAAGAAAGCAACCAACCAAAATCTTTTGATCAGTAAAGTTCGCAGAGAGCATCTCCACCGGCGCTCAGTATGTACGGAGCGGACCCTACACTAGAAATCTTGGTTGAGTTACAACAGCCAAGATTCCCAAGAGACCTACCCAGTATACAGATCCCTAGACATTTATTGCAGCTGACCCATGGGTGGAGGAGGATCAAAGCATCAATAGCTGGCAAGCTTGACAAACATCTAGAGGAAGAAGAAGTTCATGCAAGCATTGCATTTTCAGCTTGAAGCGATTTTTCTTAGCTTTGTATGTCTTACTCGTAAACGCCAGCTTTGATCTTGATGATTGTCCTGTAGGTGGCGCCGGGTTTAATGGAGTTGAGAGCTTCATTGATGGTCTTGAAGTCGCCCTTGCCGTCTTTGCCCACTGTAATCTTCTTGGGTGTCCCTGTCGGAGGTGGCTTCACGCCGATGCTGTCGTAATTCTCCTTGGGCGCCTTGCTGCTGCTGCTGCTACCTTTTCCACTGCTACTGCTGCTGCTGTGGTGTTTGTCCTTCTTGTCGTCGTCGCCTTTCCCGCGTTTTTCTCCCCCTTCTCCTGCAGTAAGATTGGGTATGTCGTCACTGCCAGTATCTGCAGCGCCGGGCGTCGTCTCGTCGTCGTGGTCAGAGTCGGAGGTCTCTGCCATCTCTTGTAACCATGCGGCAAAATCGTCTTGCGGTACATTGTCTGACACGCCGACGTCCGTCGTCGTCGGCACTTGATGAGAGAGCTTGACACCCGCCATCAATGCAACAAGAAGCAGGGCGAGATACCAGCTGCTGCGTATCACCACGTAGTGTGGAAGAACCACCCTACCACGTCTAGTCCCTGCCATTTTCAAGCCTGCAGCACAACATTTGCGAACGCAAATCAGCAGCTCGTGCTTGCATGAGAGCAGCAGCATTGCGTGTAATATTGTACCAGGTCCTCAGCTGTCTCTACTAGCTAGTCAGTCTCTCGCCAGACAATCGACCTCACAAGCCCCTCTTCCAAAAGAAATGCAGCTTGCAGGCCATGACTTCACTTAAGAGCAAACCGAAAACAAAATAGCAGATCAGAGACGGAAGCGGCATCCTCTGGGAAAACCAACCTGCAAAAACAACAGTAATTCCGTAGCGGGAAGCTCGATCGTGAGAATACAAGTTCGACAATTGCGAACCTGAGCTGCAGCTAGGTCACCAAGCCGAACAACCAGCTCGCTCGCTCGCTTGCTATACGGTTGGAGCTTAACCAGTAGTCAACGTAGCTTAAATGTGCAAACTTCTACAGCAAAATTGCAAAACAGCGTAAGCTGCTTTCATTTGCAGCTCTCTCGCTCGCTAGCTCACTCATGCACATGAAGAAGAATCTAAAGAGGAGGGGGGGTGGGTAGGGGAAAAAACAGGGGGAAAAAGAAAACAGAAAGAGTTCCGACTCTACTCTTGAGTGTGAAGCTGTGAGACACGAAGAGTGAGCTTCTCCTTTTTAGACAGCGAGAGAGAGAGATGGGCGGGGGGGGGAGTGTACGAGGGGGGCGAGGAGAGAGCTCCAGCGCGACAAAAGTGGAGCCAGAAAAAATAAATTTTGCCGACGTTTGTGCGATCTCTGCTGCCACAGACACTTCGTCATCACTATCATCCCAGCCCGCGCTTTGCAATCACGGTCACGATCATCACGCCCACCACACCCATTCTCCCTCCCCTCCCCTCGCCCCCACCGTCATCAACGGAACGGCAGTACCACACTGGTCTGCCAACTACGACGGCCTTCTCCTTTCCTCCTCGACTGTCAGGAAGCGTCAGAGAGCGTCAGTCAGCGAGCTTCGGCAACGGAGTGTGTCCCTTCTCTCCTTCCCTTCCTCGACTGTCAGGGAGTGTTGTCAGAGAGCTTCGGCCAGCGGACACCGAACACGTACGTACTTTGGCTGGGTTCGAGCGCACGACCCTTGTGCTGTGGTGAGAAGGACTTTGCCAGTAGACCAGTCAACACACTATGGCTCAAAACTCACACCTAATTAAAACCAAAGACAGGGGGGGCGGGGGAAGGGTGGACTAGGGAGCGGGGATTTTTATTTTGTTTTTTTCAATTTTGTCCAAATTTCGAAAATTGGGGAATTTTTCCCAAAAAATAGAAAAACTAGTGGAATTTACACTGACACTTTCCCCTCCCAAATTTTCCACTTTTCAAAGTGGAGAAAACCACAATTTGTCAGAGCAAAAAATACTGGTGGGAACTCAGCAGTGTTTGGTTTTTTGGGCAAAATCATCGTATCGAAAATTTGTTGAATTTTTTTTCAAAATTTTAGCTTAAATTATTAGTAGAAATTTCATTTTAGAAATATTTTCCAAAAAAAAACCATAAGATTTTTTTAAATAATTGATCATGACTAGTAGCGTGCAACAATGTGAAGCTCAAATTTTTTAGCTCAAACTTGGAACCAATGTGTGGGTGATAGCTGGAGACTCGTAGCTTCAAACCTGTTTTTAACCATGTTATTAGCTATTTTGCATGGTTCCATCATTTCTCACGATATATGCTTGATCTTGCCACAAAGGGTAGAGCCAATTATGCAATATGACTTATTTGCTTGCTTGTATCATAGAATGGATGTGTTGATTGAGGACCCTAAATTGTCCACTAACAAGCTCTTAAATGGGCTTATTATTTTGTGCCCTATTTTCTTTTCTTTTTTCTTTCATTGTTTCACACCAATTTTGAACCCACCACCTCTCTAAAGGCCGTCGAGATATCTACCATTAGCCTGCTTATGAACATTGTGTAAAAGTAGTGCTCCTAGAGCCCATTAGAGAAGAGCTCCTAATTTAGTAAATAAGAGTACACACCTTAACTCTAAGATTAAGGGGTAGAGTTCTAATGAGTAGCGCTCATTAGGGGATATTTAGCATCTTGCTTGTGTGATTGGATGGATCTAGCATTTGTTTTTTGGGCAAAATTTGCCCTTTTGTGAGAAAAAGGCTCAACAACATGTACAAAGGGTATATTATGCAAATATATGGTATATTGTATATTAATATGGTAAGTAGAATCCTCCAAATATAAATAAACATCACAATGGTGTGGGTATTAAACAAATTAATGAATCCTTTTGCCATTGGCCCAAGTATATTGAACCTCTTGTAAGGTCTTCCATTTCAATATTGTTTTGGTTGAAGTGAGTTTAATTTTAGAATTTTTATGGAACCTTGTTAAATTATTGAATTTAGTGTAATTTTCAATTTCTCTTCAAATAAAATTTAATTTGATAACTTTTGTTCCATTGCTCCAAAAATTGCAAAATGACAAAATGCACATCATCTCATCAAGGCCTTTTAGATGGTACCAAATGGACAATAAGGGGGCACATGGTTTGGGAGAGTTATGGCATCATCACATCCAAACAAAATGAATGTCTAATTTACTAGATAGATTGTCAACTTCATGTATCCCTATGATACGAACCGTTCATTTTTGTTTTGAAATATTGTGATATTTTGAAGTTACAACCATCCATGAGATTATTTAACCAAATTTGGCTATAAATTAATTATGCTAGTCAAATAATCGAGGCATCTTTGTATTTTTGGCTACATGTTAAAAAATGTTAATGAAATACGATGACCCTTTTAAAAAGAATTTTGTTGAATTTGGGCCTCATTCCCCTTTAATATAGGTTGAAATGAGATTTTTCAAGTCAAAAAATTGCAATAAATCATTAAAAATTCATTATTGTACTTATGATTGATAATTAGCAAATATTTCTAGAAAATATATGCATACGTTCCACAATTTGGGCATGACAACCTTAATTGTTTTAAGATATTCAACAATAAAACAAAATAAAAGGTTTTCCATATATTGAACTAAGTATTCACTTGTAAACATGTTTATCCTAGTGAAAGATGAATCAAACACTTAGATTCTTGCATTTTGACATTGTATTTGACTTCCAAATCTTATTTTAAAATTCCAAATTGTGAACATGATTTTTATAATTAAAATTAAAAAAATTCCATACCCATTTTTTACCTAAAAAAAGGCGTATGTTGGGTGGGGGGGGGCGGGGAGTGAGGGTCCTATACCCTACTCATCTATCTATAAAAATAAATTGTATACTCAGACCTTATTCCAATGGAAAATTTTGACCACTAATATATCTTTATTTGATGGGTGTATAATTGGAAAAATATATATACACTCTTTCCTAAGGATATAATCAAAAACAATAAACTTGCACATGAACACTAGAAAAGAGACCCAAGAAAGGTGCACATAGTTTCCCTCCTTGAATGGGATATTCCTTGTAACTCTGATTTTCAGAGTTCTACACATATACAAGAGTTCAAGATTGCATTTTCATATTCTTCATTTACTTCTCATAGTTAGTCAAGGAGCTAACAAGGAGGTAAAGGGTTTCCCAAAAAAGCAAGGATGTTCATCTTATCACTTACCCCAAATAAAAAGAAAAAAGTGTAAAATAAATCCCAAGGTTGGGAGCTTTATCAAGTTTAAAGACCTTTTCCAGTTTTTTTTTCTTGCTTGGTATCATAAAAAAAAAAGGGGAAAAAAAATTGCAGGCATTTCAAAAAACAAGATGCTTGCAAAATCCACAAACAACAAAGGAAAAAGTACTATGGGCAACATACCCTCCAATTACATTATAATAATTGGAACAAGTCTTCACATAATTATTAACAACTTGCCTTATCTCTTTGAATTCTCATAGTATTATCGTCATTGGTTTAAATGAAACACATGTATAGGGTTCATTAGTGATCATCGCCATAACAATTCTAAATGTTTTCCATTTGAAAATTATGAACACATTTTGTTATTACCTAACTAACTCACTCCTGTCACCAACTTCATGTGACGATTATGAAAACATTCCATAAACATTTTAGTTTTTCATTTTTTTCACCAACCCAACTACATGGATATGAAAAGGAAAATTAACATGTGTTTTTTTATGATTAAAATTTCATAATTTGGTTGAATTGAACTTGACAAAATTATGAAAAAAAATTCAATTGAAACCAATTTGCAATGTGTCTAAAATTAACAATAACATGTTCAAAAACATTTACTAATGTAAAATACAAATATAAACCAAATACACAACCTCTTGCCTTCAAAAAATTACATTCATAAAATTACTTGTGTTTCATGTTTTTTTCAGTACCAATGACAATCAATTATTTATGTTTATCAAAATAATTTTGGGCATATTTTTTAACAGATTCATTAAAAGTGTGTTAGATGGATAAGAAGAAAGATGGCATGTTGTGGTGGGTGTTTGAGGAATGAAAATGTATTGTTATTGTTTATGTTGTTGTGCAAATGTAATCGCATTTGTGGAAAATTATAAGTATATTGTTTCAAGTTCAGTGCAAAATTGATTTATAACAATCCCAATATAAGAATAGTGTTTAACTTTTTCAAAAATCCTATAAATTAAATGTTACTAAACATGATTCATTCACAAGACATTCCATGACAAGATATCCATACAAGACATAATTTGCAACATCCAACTTGCTTAACTTCAAAAGGAACATTTTGTGGCTAGGTTTGGATACTTAATCTTCAAAAGTTTGGACAACATTGTTGATAATCCGATCTTGGTGCCATGTTAAATTTGAAAGAATTTGAATATACATATATTTAGGGACTAGAACTTTTGTTAGCATGAAAAATGTAAGGTTTTACAACAAAAGAAAGAGTTCTTCAAGATGTAAACCTCCATGTACTAGACCATTAATGTTTGAGGAATGTGACTTAACTACTTCATTAAAGTAAATGTAGAGGAATAATTGCTCATCAATATCATTTTCTAGATGCAACCCACTATCCGCCCTATAACCTTACATCCAATGCCACAAATATTCTAAGCCTAATATTTTCCTCCCTATATTCTTAATTTACAATGCCAACTTTCTTGGGCCCCATATTGTCCAAAACATTAATTATGTGATGCCCTTTTAATCATTTATAAATATACATAGCTAGGTCCAACTTTATGCAATCCATGGATGAACTTTAAATACCTATAGGTGCTCAAAGAAGGGACTATTTGAACATTCAAATCTACTAAACCTTCAACAAAAAAAATTACGAAAATTCACATAATAACATTTCAGAAGGTATGTATAGCAAAGGAGGGATCCAAATATAACATTTATAATATTTCCAACATATGTATCCCAATTAATTCAACTCACTCATTTTATTTAGGTCATTAAAGACCAGTAAGATTGCAAGGGGTTGTTGGTTGTGTGCTAGTTTTTTAAAACTCATTTAGGAATGGTGTAATACAAAAGATTTATAGTTAGGGATGACAAAGATTATGATTTCACCACATGAGCGCAAATCACATGCACGTGACAAAGGTGCAATTATTTCCTTTAGCATAACCATTTTTTTTGTTTAACATTATGATGGGTGTTAGTTTCATTAGCACATATTTCTCCTTTAGTTTCACATCATGGAGAGGTTGTAATCATGGCACTCAATGTTAAGTAAATTCCATTTGTAATGTTATTGTATTCATTTGGATGTGAATCTACACATATGAATGTATGTATGGGCATTGGGTGTACTAAATGTTTAGATGAACCATGTCACCAAAGCTAGGTAGAATCATTCAAGGTCATTAACAAAATGCAAGTGGACACAATTTTTATTAGCGCCAAAGTCACCAACATATATTAAATGAGTGAACCTTTAAGTGTTTTCTTATCTTGTAATTAGCAAAATTTCAAGAATATAACTATTGTTCTTGGAATCAAGCAATGATGTTCTCAAATTTTTGATGGTAATCATTTTCTATACCAACTTCCATATAATTCAAAGTTTGCTAAGCATTTGAGAAGCTCTTGAAAAATATGTATGTATTTGAAAAAACTCACTCCTTCATTATGTTTTCCACCCAATTTTGTTGGGAATCATCTCTCCAAATACCTTCACACAATGATAAAATGAACATTAGCAGAAAATGTCGTTTTGCTCAATTCAACCCAAAATGTTGTATTATTCACTTGCTCTCACAATTTGAGAACTAAAAACATTATAATAATCAATCATGTTTTCAAGTAAAAGTAGCATAAACATTAGACATATTCTTGAAGATTAATATTGCAATATGTAAAATTTAAACAGCTATATGAGAATCTTCCAAAAGAAGAGTTGTTACAATAAGATTTGAATTAAAATAAAGACATTTCATGGCACAAAATAATTTGTAAATTTCAATGGAAGGGTTGACAAGATTCATGGAATACATAAACTTATATTAAGAGATTTTCAAGATGATTGAATAATGCACACAAAAGAAGATTGAGAAAGAGGGCCCAAAAGATGCCCATACTTAAAGACAATCAATTCTTGTTTAAGGAAACGACCATAGTGAGTATTCACGAGCCCTAGTGCCAAATAGTGCAATATGAATATCATAGATGACATTTGTTTTTGAATGAACATCTATGCATCCACCCTTAGAAAAAAATTTAGGTAATGTAAAGTAGTCACATTGTACTTAAAATCTCTTATTGGAAGACATGATTTTGGAAGGGGATTGGATCCCGCCTCCTCACAGTGTAATTGTCATCAAAGAACTTTGTTGTTGCATCCTAAAACATAACAAATTTTTTTGCTTCAATTGTCAAATTCCATTTATAAATGAACTTTTGAAATTGCTTTTAGAATTATGTTCAGAATTGTCCAAGGACAACCATAAGCTTTGTTGTACTAGTTCCTCATTTACTCATCATTAGGTTTTGAAAACAACAAAATTTCAATGATGATGATATTTGTGTTTTAAGGGAGCAACTTTAGATTCCATGTTTTGGATGAGAATTACACCTTAACCATTCATTTGCAAATCCTTTTCATGTTTGCCTTCTCATATTGTTACATGCGGAAATTGTCGTCCCAAGGGGTGCCAACACATATTTGAACTCAATTTAGGCCACATCACATTGAGTGAAAATGTTAGCATTTTACATATATATTTGAAATTGATATGGTTTCATGATGTAATCAATATACAATTTTATGTTATATAATTGGAGGAAGTGAAAATGATTTCTTGAAAAAATCGATATGATTATGGAATTTGTTTTGATATTGTAGGTTTCAAAGAACAATGAAATAATAACAATACTTTGACCTTGTGTCAATTTGATCATCATTGGTAGTGAGAGCAATGTAAAGCCCAAGTAGTTTATATTCATATTATTGTACTTTCAACCAATGTTTGGAATCAAATAATCTTAGGAGGGGAATTTTTTAATTATAAAATAACCTTTCACTTCCATTTTAATCAATAATTAAACCTTGCATAGTAAATGAATTAGAAGACATTGACGTCATGATTGAAATTTGGTTGATGATGGGATCTTCTAGTAATTTGTAGCTCATCTTTGGGCATTGAAATAAGATTTTGAATCATCTAATTGCATAAGTAATATGAAAGTTGTGAAAGTTATTGCCCTCCAAAATAAAGGGGGTTTTCCATTTGAAGTATATTCTTACCACACCTACCACTCCTAACATGTGCACTATTATCATATGCTAACAATCCTCGATTTTATCTCATAGAGTTTGCCAAAGTTCTCACCTTCTCAGTTATATAGTTGCACCAAAGGCAGATTATCACATCCTCTAGTAGAAACTTATACTTTGTTGAGCTTGCAAAGTTTCAAATGTTTTTGGTGTTGAAAATGTGATGAGCCAATAGAATTGGCTAATTGTCTAAAAACAAATAAATACAAGAACTTGAGAGGCATCCCATTTGATTAATAGAACTAACAGAGTTTAGGGTTTACGTCATATTTATCTTAATTTGTTTTTACTTGAATGCCAAAACATATCCAACCTTGGATATGTGGATTTTTTACATATATTCAAGGTTACAAATAGGATATAATTTTTCAAATTTCCATTTTTAAAAATTTGCATTTCATTATGGTATGTTGACGTGAGAAAAATAAGTCAAGAAAAATAATATATCTTGTATGTATTCACACTTGGTATTAGGGACTCTAGTGTGGAGACCCTTCTCACCATACTAGGTAGTCATTTAAGACTTAAAACTTACTTATCATGAAAATTTTATGTTAAACTAACATTCACTTAGCATTAGGCTATCACCCATTTAACATTGGGTGCCACCTAGGATGCCACATAGATTTACATTTAACATCGATTTAACATCAAGTGTGAATGCACCATAAGAGGGGAGAATACCTTCAAAGTACTGAAATTAGATCACAGTACCATATGTGTAAGTGAACACACTTGCAAAGATTTTGTGTAGGGTAAAAAGCAAGGGATACTTTGAGGAAAAACCCAAAAAAATTGTGGGGAATTCTGAAAGACTGAACACCTGCTTGCAGTGGGGCATTCCATTTTCAGAAATGTCTGAGGAATAGAATATCATAGTACATGAACAGTTTTGGCATTAATTTTGAATTTTTTTTGTTGAAATATTATATATATATACTTGTTGAAGTTTTAAAATTTTATTTATTACTTGTGTTGAAATTTTTATAATTATTATAAAATTTCAGAATGAAAAAACCATTTGCACTTGAAAATAATAACCAAGTGTCAATTGAAATTAATTAATTATTCAGCAGTTTGTTGTCAAATCTGATCAGGGAGTATGGTAGGTGGAAAAAAGAGACTCTCTAAGGTGCTTTCCAATAATTACACTAGAAAAATCAGCACAGGTCTTTAGTCCTTAAGAGCTCTTGACAATTGCCACATACAATGACAATGGCGAGTCCTTCCTTCCTTCCTTCCTTCACCCATAAAATTAGAACTCCAATCAAGTGGACTTAAAACTCTCTGGCCTGCTGCTCTTATGTACTTCAGCAGCATTGTGAGCATTGTGTTCGTTTGGAATAAATCTCACTTGACCCAAGTAAAAAACCAGATTACACCTGACCCAAAAATTAAACCATTAACCAGAGGGAGGATCCTAGGCAAGGAAGGACATGCACCTCTTGAGCACAATCTACTTGTAGCCAAAACAAAACACACATTTATGCTTATCAAGTAAAACACCTCCAAATGACAAAACATACTTGTTAGCCCCTTTCTTTTTCACATTCCCATTCTCTCTCTGTACTTTCTTTCTGTAAGCATCCAACAAAGCACTGTCAACTCAATCCAACATCTCGGCTTCTTAGTAGGCTAGCATTACATTAAGAGTTTAAAGATTTGCTTGCTTATTATTATATTGCAATGATGAATAACACTGAGTTACTCTACTCTATAAATGAATCTAAACACAATATCCTTGCCCTTGGTAGACAAGCCCAATACAAATGTGCCAAACTTAGTTGTCAATATAAACCCAGCTGATCAGACTTTATTGCAAGAAGGCAAGACAATGAGGAAAATGGAGAGTGAAAATGGAGAAACAAAAGGATATATATATGTTCTATTTTTAATTACTACGTGCCAAATGTGTAATAGGAAAGACTCACCACATACATCATAACTCCATGCAAAAAGCTTGTGAGATTTAGGGCTGGTTCTCAGAAGAGAGCTGTTGAGCAGTAGTAACATGACAAAACCAACGGTACAAATGTGAAAAAAAAAGCCTTCGGAAGAAAACAAAAGTTCTAAATATAAGTTCATAATGTGATTCATATTAAATATTATAGTTCATGGGTGCACTCACCACTTTGTCTTTTATTTTGTCTTGAAGGAGCCATATTGATTGGCCCATCAGACAATGTTTTTATGAACCTTGGGGCAACTCCCTAATAGAAGCACCTCTTTGGACCCCAGTCACAAAACAGAAACAAATGTACTCTCCTATGACTCACCTTTTCAGTTTATATACATCAGAGTTGAACTTTGGGCAAACCATATGGGATAAATCTGAGATGCTATTGCAAAAGTATTGGGGAATAACTTGAGAACCTCATGGGAACATGATGGGAACACATTGGGAACAAGGGGAAAAATAATAATAATGTCCCCTCTCCTCCCCCTCCAAAAGAAGGAAATTGAATCTCCATGAATGCATGTTGAACCTTCCCATTGACTGCATGAAACTTTTATTTCCAAAAATGTTTGTCACCATTTTTCACCTAGACTATTAGCACGGGCACAATTTGTGAGACATAACAGAGTTATCTATAAAGATGAACAAACACAACACCAGAAGCCCATGTTTGCCTGACTCACTAAAGGAGATTGCAAAGACAACATCAAAAAAATTAACATGGGGCCAATGAGGCCTGAAACGCAAAAAAAACCATCCTTGACTTGCGATGAATTGAGTTCATCCCAAGTTGAGGTTGAGAATTGATTTTTCCACAGAAATAATGTACAGAAAGTCAGAATAGGTTTAAAGCCCCACTTCCCCATCACAGGAAACCAACTTTAAAGGCTCTTCTTGTCTCTGCCATCTGATCATGTCGTCAACAAAGTTCTTGAAAATATTGCATACCCAATTTGGCGCTTGCACCTGTGTGTTATGATATGGAAAAAAAATACATAACCGAGTTGCCGCTCGCAGATATGTGTTATGATTTGCAGCCTACAGATATGAGTTATGATTTGCAGATGTGAGTTATAATGGGCTTATGATGCAAAAACAATGAGTACATGATACATGTTGCATGTACTATCTCCAGTTGTACACATGTTGTACACTCTTAGAGCATCCCCACAGGTGCTACCCCGCAAAAATATTTCTCACGTCCAAGTTTAGTTATTTACATTTTGGCAACCCCACCCATATAAAACTGAAATGGGGACTGCAAATAGGTGAGAAACTACTAATAACAAGCCACGTGGAGAAATCATGATGATTGGCCAATCGAAAATAGGGAGCAGCAATCCGATCATATTTATTACACTTGTCTCTAGCAGGTGCACACCTCTGCTGCTGCGCTATTTACGAGCCTCAGGAAACTCAGCACAAATGCAGGAGAAAAACCATTTTCTTGAGCCAAACCTGCATATGTTGAATTTTCTTCATCCCATTTTAATGTGCAGTGTCACATACTGAGCACTGGTGGGGATGGTCTTAGTGTGGCTGTGATTCATATTAGTTAGATCCTGGATGTGCTCACAACTTTTTCTTTTATTTAAATGAGCCATATTGTTTTAAAGGCGCCCATCAGCAAAAGTTTTAGGAACATTGGGCATGCCCCCAATAGAAGCACCTCTTTGGACCCTCAGTTGCAAAATAGAAACAAATGTGCTCCCCTAGATTTCACCTCTTCAGTTTATCTACATGGGGTTGAACTTCACCCTAACCATAAAGGATATAGCAGAGGTGCTATTGGGAACATCTTGAGGAACACTTTGGTAACCCTTTGGGAACATAATGAGAACACCCTTTTGTGATGGAAAATAAAATGTCTTTTGACTATTCCAGGTATATTAAGTTTCTCAACATGGAATTAATTAAGTATTCGAAAAATATGTGTTGAAGTTGCCCTTGTACTTAGCTACAGTATTAGATTGGGTGCAGTGATTTTCTTTGTTTTGGGCAAATGTTTTGTCACATTTTGACACAGTTTTTAATTTGGGGCAGCTTTTTCACCAATTCTTTACAAACATGTCGCCAATTTATGCTAAATCTTTTTTCTGGGGATATTAGAGTTGTTGGTAAAGTTACCCTGTCTTCACCCTCTCTTTCACCCCCTATCCCCTCTTTCAGTGGTATCCACAAAGTAATGAATTTTTTTATTGAATCTCAGTATGAAATGCTGAGTTTCAGCATTTCATGCACAAGGTTCGAGAGTTGCTGGACAGGTAGGAACAGTGAAAATATATGTAGTACCATGGGAGGAAAGACATGATGAAACTCAGCTTTTTGTATTGGTGGAAAAACTAGTTTGGGTCCCACTTATTTCGTTTTGTAGCATTTTCATTCCTAGTTACACGTTTGATGCCCTATTACCTTAGTACCTTGGCCAATTCGACACTAAATTATATTATTTTCAGAAATGGTGAAATTTTCAAAAATTATTTATTCCAAATCAAAAGTTATTGTGAAAGAAAATAGTGAATATTTAAGAATATTTGATTTGTTGAAATGAATGTTTCGAAATTAATTAATTACTCTACGAAGAAGTGTTGAAATGGCCAAGATACTATGCCGAAACTGGCCATTCTTGCGCCTTAATTGTGTGACTTTACGGATCTCTAATCAATAGTGAATTGTGATGCTACATCAGAAAACTAAGGAGAAAAAACAATTGATCAGGTGAGTTTGAAATTTTGAAATTTCAATTTCCCCAACTTTGTAGGCATGTTTGAATTAGCAAATTGGTCTACTGGGTTTTGGACTATTGGTTTTTTGGGGGGTAAGCCTGTCACCAGAGTCATCAATACGATAAATAAATGAATTAAAAAAAAATTGTAACTACCCCAAAATCATGTACTCTTGTTTATCATCGGGTAGGTAGGCATAAAGAAAATTTAAAACTTTGGAAGAATGTTATGTACTGCAATAGCATCCATCATGAAGTTATCATGAATTTGAACACACATAAATCACAAAGCATGGGAAGGGGAGGGCCACCTCCGTAAGATTGAGAGTGAAATTAAGAGTTGTAGGTGTAAGACCACTCCCACTCTGGAGGAGTATGAGGGCCAAGGGCATATGATCCCTGTATTAAAGATTCTAAAATTTAAACACAAAAAGAAAAAACAGGATGAACCAATTCTATGTAATGTGGTTTTTTTAGGTATTTTTGAATGTAGCCTAAGTTGCGATCATGCATACAAAGATGTAGGAAAAATGGCAATCATCCTCATGACACTTTAGCCAGATCTGGCTATAAATAAAATATGAAGCACACATTTTTCAAATCAAAATTTCATATTTATAGTTACACACTGAAAACCAACTATAGGCTTTCTAGTGATTTTTACTTTTATTTTTCTCACTTTTGACAATGGAAACCAACCCTCCAAATCATTTGATTTCTGAAACTTTTATTTTTGTTATTTCGCTTTTGGGCTAAATTGCACCAGCAAAATAGGCAGTTCTGTGTAGGGTAAAGCCCCAGTGCAGGGGAATGTCCAAAATAAGGGGCCTAGGATGAGGCAGCAACCAACTCCCACCCGACATTTTGTGAATGACCCATCTTATGTAATCAAATTTGGCTAAATCATCTTATAGATGATCACCATTTCAACATTGTCACAAAATTGAAAAAAAAAATCATGATATTTATTATGTCAAAACATAATTTTCGTAACTACTCTCATAAAAATACACAATCAAATAGAACCCCTAATTTATGTCATTTAACATAAACAATACAAAAATGACATAAACAATAGGTTCAATTTGACTATCTAGTCGTTTTTTTTAGTCATGAAAGTCACATTTTAACATAGCATGTTGTCAAATTGGCATCAAACAATCATATTACCTAGCTATAGCTGGTAGCATAGGTTTTTTATTTTTATTTTATTGGGGCTTAAAGATCCATCTTAAAGAGGGTTTTTCAATATAATTTTTTTTAAAGTAGTTTGAAGATCCCAGTTTAAATTCTCTCTTACTCTTAAGGAGTAGGTGCAAGATCACTCCTCAATTTTCCAGGAGGGATGGATATTGGGGGACCCTCCAATTTTCAAATACACAAAAGTTCTCTTGTACTTTATGAGGTAGCATCAACATAAGAGTCAAAGTGCAGGAAGGTGCAAGAAGATCCAGTTGTAAAACGTTGTGCGAGCAAAATGCCCTAAAAATACTCATATGTGAACAACATAGTGAAAGCAGTTTTGGAAAGCAGTTTGTTAGCCACCATTGTTGTCTGCAACAACAAAATGAAAGCAGTTTTGTAGCTACCATTTCTTTGCCTTCCAAATGTGGTGTAGCCAATGTCAGTCAGTTCAAGCTTTTATGAACTCAACTTAATTGAGGGACATGTGTAGGAAGGTGGATAGAGATGGGACACCCTTTCATGACTGCTCCACTGACAACACAATTTTGCTTCTTGGCTTGCTTGCTGCCTTAATTCTATGTCATGAATTTGAGGCTACACTACAAGTTACAACAGATTCATATTGGTTTTTTTTGTTTTTTTTTTCTCTTCCCTTTTGGTAGTAGGCCTTTGGCTCATGAACACAAGTGTGAGGTAAACTAAGTGATTTGATCATCAATTTCAAATGTAACACATTCCCATTGTTGGATCACTATATATACCAATGTTGGACGGTTATCTGGTTTGTTATAACAACATCAAACAACCGACCCAAAAACTGATATTTATCATGTATATTTTTACATTCGAAATGGATTAAACCTATATTGTAAGGTGTAGTTATTGCCATATGAAAAATCATATTTTGTTGTAGTGCAAGCAAACAAAGCTTCGGAGGTGTTTTTGTCAAGTGAGGATGGCAGCTGCCATTCCAACATTGTAATCTAAGCACATTCTTCTGCCAATATGACAATTGTCACACAGCTGAGTACGTACTACAGAATGGGCTGTCTACAGCAGATTCCAGGTCTTAGCAGGCACGGCCTGAGTGGACCAGCACCACCATGAGCGTTTTTTTATAAAGTATTTTGTCAAGGGTGGCAATCATCTTTAAAATAATTTAGCCAAATTTGGCTACATACGAGATATGGAAGTAGGAAAAAAAAAAAAACAGACTCCTTCTATACTCTTGGGTACCTATTGGAACTTATCATAAAAATTAGATGATTTGGAATTTCTTTTGCTGAAATCTGATGATTTTGGACCATTTTTTTCCATGAAAAAATCCTTTGAGCACATTGAAAAATCATATTTTTCAGGTCAAAATTTGGCGAAAATGTGCCAATAAAAAAAAACACTGACCAACACCCACCATCACATCATGCAGGATGGATGATGATATGTGGACAGGAAACAATTGTTCATTGTATTCCTATCCAGTTAATCATGGTGGTTAACCATGTACTAACCATCCACATGAATCTACTCCTTTTAACATTGCATCTAATTTCATGGTACATTTGTTCAGTAAACACTTTCAGTGTCATTAGTTTTTTTAAAACCTTGGATGCCTTCATTATTGATGAAATTCTCTAGACTTTGTGCAATGGCTTAATTAAAAAACCTCTCGTGTTTAGCTCTTGGATACTCTTCTAGGGCAAGTTTAGAGGAAGAAGGTTAGGTTTAGCCTCTAAATGAACTGACAACACAACCCACTTATGCACTTCTCTAACTTTGGATGCTCTTGGTGGTTTTTATGTACTTGACAAGTTGGGCATGTGGAGATCGGATGATATCAATTGTAGGCACTCGGTGCACCAAACAGCTCTCGGGGTGAGGGATAATTGTGGATTATTTTGAAATGTGAGCCTATTGAAGACTAGGTACTTCTCTAGAGCTCAATTAGTTGTTCTTTTGTTTTGGGATAATGGGATTGGGGAAGCAAACTTGGTGTGTGATTAGTAATCACTTGGGTGATGAGGGATGAATGTAACCCAACACCCACCAATGCCCCATTGATGAATAAATCTCAATTGATCGCAACCGAGTTACCAAGGTTCCTCCTTGGTAACCTATCCGGTCAACCCTTCCATTACCTGGGTAACTACTCATAATGTGTAGGGTAAGGACTGTGAATGGGGGGCTGTTCTGCTGGGAATAAGGGCCAGCATGAGGTGGGAATTGAGCACTTGACCCTATTTGAGTTCCTTGAACAAACCCGATTTGAGTTCCTTACCTGGGCATAGAGAACTCACCAGCTTACCATCCACGGGATGCCTATTATGACTAGGTATGAGGTCTGGAAAGAAATACCCGTCAAATATTTGACAAGGCATATATATATATATATATATATATATAAATTGGAGCTCAAATCAAAAAGGAATCGGGGCCCACTTCATACCCAAATACTTCAATACTTGTAAACCCACCTGCCTCACATATTTTAAATAATTGTAACCAGAATTGACCCAAGATTGAATACACATCATGTATTTGAACAACAATTGGTTTAATCCTCAAGTTCATACTTGACTAGGGTACGCTTCTAGTCTACGTTTAGATTTAGGAAAACCAACATTTGAGAGTTTTGTAAGAACTTTAGAAAGCATGAGCATGGAGTCCTTCTCTCTTGAATGATTTGGAAATGAGTGTTGAACATCATTGTGTTGTTGCATCAATGCAAGAAAGTGGTGGCGTTCAATATCATTGGTGCTAATAGAGGATTGTTGGAGTCCATGGATAGGATGAGCACATGAAAATAAGTTTGTTTTATGCAGTTTAGAAAGTTTACTTTGTGCTTTATGCTTCAATTGTGTGCTTTGTTTTTTCTCCCTTCATTCAAGCTTTCAAGGTTGCCAAAAGATTTTATGTGTGTGTGCTATTTTTAAGATTGCTAAAAAGATTTGTGTGTGTGAGTTTTATGCTTCGAGAGTGTGCATTCAAGTGTGCTTGTGATTTCTCCTTCCTCTCAAGTTGTCAAGCCTACAAAGAGCTTCCATAGCTTTGTTGTGCCAACTATTGTTGTTGAAACCTCCATCAAATTACTAATTTTCTACACAATATTTGCCAAGTGTTTCATGAACTACCCATTTTGTTTCAACACATTCATCAAGCTTTCTCTTATTACTACAAGTCATGACTTTTCAAGTCATCCAAACCTTGTTTGTTTTGACCAAAACGTTGGCCAACTTGACTACAAGCCCTAGATGTTAAAACGACATGTCTCCTTTGACAAGTTCAATTGACTAAAATGACTTTTTTGACTACTTGGTTAAATGTGACACTTTGTCAAATAAAACAAAATATGAACACCTCTAGTTTAAAAAAACAAGGGTTCAATAAAATAGGACATTCAATTGTGTTTAAACCATATTTATAATTATTTATGGTCATTTTGACCAATTAATTTGAGTAACAACAATTGATTACTAGTTGAAGTTAATATTATAGTGATTCAAATAGGTACATAAGGCCTCTAGGCTAAATAGAAAGTTAGGTAGGTTAGGTAGGTAAAGTAGGCTAATTAACCTATTGTAACTAAACTAGGTTTCCTAGGTAGATTAGAAAGAAATTTTCATAAGAATAAAATGACAAAATGTATTGTTCATTGAAAGATGGTGCAATGGTTGAGGATTGGTCCTTCAACATGGAGGTGAGGGGTTTGAGTTCTCACACTTGCACCTTATTTAGCTAGGCTAGGTGGTTAAGCTAGACTGCATATCCTAGTTAGGTTCTTAACCTCTAGGCTAGATAACCTAATTAGGTTCCTAGGTTAAGCTTGTTGCTTAAGCTAAATAGCTTCACTAAGTTTTTTGCCTAGGTTAGGTGTTTAACTTAAGGTAATTTTTTAAGCTTAGGTGTTTAGTTCAAGCTAGGTTTACCTACCTACTTAAACCTTACTTACATATTAAGTCACATGTTTGTTAATTTTGACTACTATTTTGAGTAATAGTCAAAATTAAAGTTCGTCAAGTTGATTAATTGATATGAATAGGTAAAAAATCAATAATTAAAAAAGACCATGAGTAAAAAGACAATCAATTGAAAAAGTAATGTTGATTTGACAAATAGCCAACTTGGGCATGTTGAAATCAACTTGTCTAATATGATTAACTGGATAAGTCAACAAATGTCACAAATTGGTCTTTTTTGACCAATTATGCCAATGAAAAAAACCATGATTTGTAATATTGTTTCAAGTTTCCAAACCTACCTTGTTTGTTGATTTTTCACCTCATTTATTTCCCCTTAAGTTGCATGGAGTCTCCAAATGAATTGGTTGATTTGCAAGTTTTAATGTGCACGATCTTAGCCCTCATGAATTCTTGTAAGCTTTGAAGATGAAGTTAAAGAGGTTGAAGAACATGCAATTATTGAAGAGTGTTGTGTTTATGAGATGTAATTGACAAATTTGAAAAAACAAAGTGTTTCATGCAAACCTCATAACCATAATTTGGCCATTTTAGTGTTTTATCAAATGAACAATAACCAACCTATTGATCTTACTCAAAACTAGGTTATGTGTTGTGTCATTTGTCATTTTCAAATGGCAAGTCAAAAAATCTTTGACCTTTATGCCCTAGATTATGAAAGGGCTCATTGTTTACCTTAATCCAGTGGCATAACTATCATGAAAAAACATGTAGAAGGGGAGGACATTCCCTAAATGAAAAGGTTTGTATAAAAGGTTTGTAGTTGCCTTAGGATTGGACTTAAGTGTGAACTGGCCACCAAGCATCCACATGTTACCCCAAGTGTAATCTTTAGGGAGTTTTCTTCTACTAACCAATTTAGAAAAAATAATGGAACACAAATTACTTTTTTAGAAGAAGACATGTTGTATGCCATTATAGGATTAAACCACATCTTGATTTTTCAAATTTGACATAGGGCAACCATTTTGCTTATGTTTATATTCATTATCCATGAATAGAAGTTTAAATAATGTTTCATTCTCATGCCAAAATGAACTTCAAAAAATTGGTGCATTTTGGGGTTTTCAATAATCCATTAAAGTACATTTCATTTTATGAAACAACATGGAAACTTGCATTTATGGTTCACCAAGATGTAATTGAAATTTGAATAAAAAATAAGTGTTATTCATTGAAGATTTTTTATGTAGTGAGTCCATACACATAATTTTGCAAGATAATTTCACTTCCAATTATTTAAATAAAAAGGTATGCTATTGGTTGTATTTAATCATTTTGAATTTTTTTCTCACTTGATGTGTGTTTTAATTTATCACCTATGTTTTTGAATTTGGGAGACCACAAAAAAAATTTGCCCATGTACATGATTTGATGGACATTCTAGTCTATAAATGCTTGCTTCCAAAAAACTATTACTTTGTGGAAAAAATCTGACAGTGGGGGGCAAGCTTGGGAACAAGCTTGCATAGATTTTGGATTAAAGCCTACAAAATTGAACACTAGGTTTGTGATTTATTGTTGCCCATCTTATGTTTTTTCAATTCTAGTGAAGTTTTTGATTATGTTCATGTTTGGTTCAAATTTTTTTGTGCACATTGGGTTTCTTCTTTTCAAAATTGCAAGTTTGCAAGCCAAGTGTTGCTATTCCATGATGGATTGACATTCCAAAACACTATTAGTCTATGTTATAATTGATAAAATGTCACATTTCAAAGTCACATATTGTCTCCAAGGACATTGGTAGTTGTGAAGAAATAGTCAAAATTTTGTTCCCCATTATCATAAATTATGTTTTGAACCAAAATCAAAGGCATTGGTTCCTTGGAGATGCCTTGTATTTCATCATCTTTACATACCATAACTTTCACCAAGACCTTGCATTAATGGTTTTTCTTAATAGCTCAGTGAACCTAGAAGCTTCTATTTTTTTAATCAAAAGTTGGAAAAAAAAAGTGTTGGATGTTTTAAACTCTTTCCTTTCATTTTTACATTGTGTTGAAAAAAAGAAGGGTCACAATATGTTGGTGTTGATGTTGGATCCCATATTTAAATCCATGCATGTACTCAACATTTATGCAAGTTGTGATAATGTAATAGTCCTAATTGTTGCATATGATGAGGAGTTATTGCCTTTTCTAGTGGAGGTGTGCATGTTTTCGATGCTTTCTATTGTTGAAGAACTTCGAGACTTGGCTTTGATGGGGTACAAGTGAATATTTGCTTTACACCATGGACATAACAATAAACACATGGAAAGACTATGTTGTAAAGGAGTTGTATGGCTATTATTGATATCTAGTTGATGTAAACATTTACAAATGTGCCTTAATTTGGTGGTGCACATAAGAACATAAGTTTCTAACCATTATTGTGTTGGCAAGATAAATCCCAAACATCTTAGCTAGTTAAGTTGAAACATAACAATTTTTTTCAATTGTTAAAATTCTCAAAAAAATTCACAAATATCATTTTGAAACCAAAACAATTCGAGAAGTTGATTTTCATTAGAAAGAATTGACCATTTGACCTATAAGTTAGGTGCACCAAGTTTTGTGGTCTTGCATCTACACATGAGGCAAAGTGGAGGAATTAGATGCTAAATTTGAACATGAGGTGGAACATGATTAATTTCCATATGCTTTTAATGTTTATCTATCATTTGTGTGATGCATTTATAATTATGTTGATGACTTTAATAGAAAATCATCATACACATATGTGTCTTGTTGAATATGATAGATGTTTTAGGGTAAAATAAACTAGAAACTCGAAAATGATGAAATGAATTTTCTGTTAAATTTTAGCACAAAAACTCTTCCATGCATATGATTCCAAGTTGGCTTGCAATTTTCTATTGGTCTTCATGTTTATGGTGGGGTTATTGTGTTTTCTATGTCATATAAAAGTTTTTTCTTTTTTTTTTCTTTGTGTCTTCTATGTCATGTATGGGTTTTTCACCTTTTTTCTTTCCCTTTCATGTCATATTTGTGTTTTTTACATCAATATTTTTTTGGTCTTCTAGTTATTTTTGTATCTTATGTGTCACTATGTCATTATAAGCATTCTATTCAAATTTTTCAAGTGTCTTCTTTGTCATTGTGTCATTGCAAGCAATTCTTTTGTTGGTCTTATGGTTTTTTTCTTTGTCTTCTTGTCACTACGTCATTATAGGATTTTTTTTGTTTTTTGGTCTTATGTTTTTCTTTCTTTGTGTTTTACGTGTCATTACAAGCATTTTTTTTGTCTGTCCCTTTTTTTTGTGTCTTCTATGTCACTATATGCATTTTTTTTTGTTGGTCAAGGTGTCAAGTCTTGGTGTAAACACTAAATCATGAGCCACACTCACCCCCTTAGGTCTTTTTTTTTTTTAAATATTTTTGGAATCGCCTTTAAAAGTCTTTTGAAAAATCATTAAATTTTTTAAAGATTTGTTATTTATATTATATGTTAGAGTTTACATTTAAAATTTATGAAAAATAGCTATGAATCCTCTTGCATTGCAAAAATAATGGTTACAACTATTTAAAAACCGTTTTTAGGTATTTTTAATTTATGAGATTGATTTCAATTCTTTGAGATATGTATATCCATGTATTGAAATTTTCAATGTTTGAAAAAAAACTCCATTTGTAATGGATTTTTCCCTAAAATGTTAAATACAAAAAAATAAGTAGTGTTTTCAATTGATTTGGTGCATGTTTGCAAAACTACATTCATCTACCTTTTGTTTTTGTACATTCAATGTCATGTATGTGGCATTTTTTTGGTTGTCAAATCTATTTTTGTCTTTGTCCTCAACATGTGTATGGTTTTTTTAGGAATTCATCTTTTGCACTTCGTTTTTGTCTCTTCTATGTCAACTATGAGATTTAAAACTTAAGTTTGTTATTGTCTTGTGTCCTTGTGTCAATGTATGTTGTTTTTTTCTTGTTCACTATTGGTTTAATGTTTGAGGGATCTGAGTCTAAGGGGTGGAATTTGGAACTTGGAACACGGAAAGGAAAAGTTGAAGCTTATAAACCATTATTGAAAAAAATCATATTTTGATTCATTAGGTTTTTAGTTGTTAGTTACAAATTTTATTAGATTTTGAAAAAGCTTTAGATTGGAGGATTTGATCTATGGATTTGAAGTTGCACCGTCATATTTTTTTGTTTGATTAACTTTCTTAGTGCAAGTTTTGTGTGTGTTGTGCCTTCAATTTTAAGAACTAGTGATTCTAGAAGACAAAAAACTTGGGTCTAACAACTCATTTTTAAAAAAACCTCAAAACCTAAAAGTATACTTAATATACCTAGTTAGGGTTCTATTAAACAACCTCAAAACTCTATTTGAGGTTTTGTCAAAGAATTCAAAGAACCTAGAAAATATTCTTTTTATATATGCACTCGAATTTTTGTTGAATAATTGGGACATGTATCCAAATTTTATTTTTGTAAATAAAAAACTAAAAATCCTAAAAATCACATGGTTTTGGTTAATTTCAAAATTTAATATGTCTAAACCCACGTGATTCTTAGGATTTTATTTTTTCTAAACCCCTTATTTTACTATTATTAAAAAATCAAATACATGCTTCACATTAATTATGACTTAGTTATGGATGAATTTCAATTGAAAATTTTTTTGGTTTCACCTTGGGTAACCAAATCTATAAGAAGTAGGACATACAAATAGGTACATTCATAAGAAAATAAGTGACTACTAGATGGTTTATACATAAATAAGGGATGTTTTTACTACTTACTTACTAACAACCTATTTGTGGGTTGTTAGTAGGTAGTTAACGGAAAAATTTATTTAATCACCATGGTTAGTAGATAACTAAAACCCAACAAAAAAATTGTTTGGTGACCAATTACCATCCATGTTTCATGGTGCATGATGGGTGTCGGTTCACTTTGGCCAAGAGGAAGCACCTTATGGTTAAAATTTCATCTTTTCTTAGGGCATAAATTTTGCCAAGGATAAGGCACCCTCCCCACATGAACACTTGAAAATTTCTACTAGTTCTTGACATAAGTGGATAAATAACATAGGTAAGTAGGTAAGTAAAGCATTTGGTGTCTTATTAGTAGGTAGATGCATGTCGATACCAGGTAGGTAGGTGACTAAGTAAGGCATTTAGTGGCTATGGGAAAGGTTTATTTTTATTTTTTCTATTATGTTCTATTGTTATTGTTCAAAGTTCTTACATTCTTTGTAAGACTATGTTCTAATTCAATAGAATGTAATTCATATTCTAATGTAATTTTCTTATTTTGATTTTGTTATGTAATTATTCTATGTTCTTCCCAACATTGAATCATTTTTGTTACAAAACATCAAAGCATGCTAAAACAAAAAAAATCACAAAGAAAAAATTCTTTCAAATTGAATTTTGTAGAATGCACATATCTTTTACATTCTCCATACTTTTCGTTCTCCTTGATCATCTTCAATCAAGTTCTAATCAATCTTCAAAATTGTATTTGTCCAAAATAATTCAAAACTTTTTTAAAAATACTAACCAATATGTAACTTGTAACCGACCAATAGATTATACTAGTATAACATAATCAATATATAACCAACAACTAATCAATCTAATATAGGTTCACATTTGAACTATAAGCCAACAATTTGTTAATAGATGAGTTATCATCATGTGATTGATCATGATTGACATATGTCATGTTTGATTTGTAGTTAATTATAGTTTAAATGTGAAAACAAAATTGCAATTAAAAAATTATTATATATAGTTAATTAATTCTGAAAATTTGAAAATAAAAAAATTCTATAATCAGAAAAACTATTAGTTGTTACAAACTAGAAGGAAATGAAATTAAAGATTTTTTAAAAAAATTCCCCCTTTGGGTAGGATTGTTGACAAGTGGCTACCCAATGACTCATTGTTGAACATGACTAACTTAGTCACACCTATAACATGACTAATTTTAATCATAATTATAGGATGTCAAGAATGGAGTTTGAACCTTCATTTCCATGGCCATAAAACAAATCCTTAAACGTCAAACCATCACATCATGTGATCACATATCTTGTAACCACATAAATATAAACACATATATCTATTGAATTAAAATGTTATTATATAAAAATTTAACTTCATAATGAAATCAATTCATGTGTAGATAGCTAGGTAGTAAGGGGTGGTTAGTAAGTAGTACATATATATTTACCTTGGTAGGTCCTATTTATTTACTACCTACCTATATACTATTTACGACCTACGTACTTACTTGCATACTTATTTATAACTTGCCGACATACTTCTCTACTACCAACTTGCCTATCCTTACTTCATTACTTAATCTATTTTTAAAATTTTCATAATTATTTCATTGGATTTTGTAATGCATTTAATAAGGTAATGTAGAGAAATTATGATAATTTTAACATTCATTAAAAAAATCAAACATAGTGTTTCGAATATCAACTTTGGTTATAAAGTAAAAAATAATCATTTAAATCACATCTGATTTTTTAATTTAGTTTCAGCATTTTTAAATTCTATAATGTGTCAATTGATCATTTGATGAATTAATACTTAAATTTGATGATAAAAAAATTTATACCTAAAAATCTGTAATCAATTTCACATTTTGTAGTTTTGTAATTAAACTTGGCTTAATAATTGTTTTATTTCACATTTAAAAACATCACATTCATTTAAAATATTTATTTCAAAATTTCTAATATAATGTCTTTAATGGTAATACAATAGAATTAAATATATAGAACTTCATATTGAAATTAATTTCATTTCACATGTGAAGTACATAGTTATTATAAGTTAATTATAAAATTTCATAGTTTTTATTCATAATTGCATTTTAAAATAAAAAAAACTAGGGGCATTATACACATTATGCCACATAATATTTGACAAAAATAACATATTTTAGGGAAATTTTTTAATTCACACCTTTTTTGGTTAAATTCACACCCTTTCTTCGCACGTTTCTTCACGCGTCCGATTATATGCTGATTAAATTTGAGTGTGTTTGCCCCACCCCCCTATGTTCATTTGACTTAGGAATTTATATTATACAATTTTTTCCAAATATATCATAATTGTATTAATAACTTTTCATCTATACATTAGGGGGGTGGGGCAAACACACTCAAATTTAATTTGCATATAATTAGACACGCGAAGAAAAGGTGTGAATTTAACCAAAAAAGGTGTGAATTAAAAATTCTCCTATTTTAGTCACAATAATCATATGTGGTGACACGTCATTATTCCTATCATTTGCTTATGATTGAATTCAATCTTTAGACTAGCATTATAATTTTTGTGCATCTACCATGGTCCATGTGTTAATTGTAATATCTATTATTATTATTATTTAAGTTAGTAAAATCAAACATTATTATTTTTGGGTTAGCCAATATAAACCAAGTTAATCATGTTAGTCAAGTTAAAATGGTTGTATACATAGTCATTTTAGTCATGATTGAAAGGGGGGGGGAAAGGGG
>Ga0209208_10000173_pt1 | contig 73212 bp, 66 predicted proteins | sample S1TSphfallax_3_FD_187694 | JGI IMG/M metagenome (GOLD analysis project Ga0209208, IMG submission 187694) | Host-associated microbial communities from peat moss isolated from Minnesota, USA - S1T2_Fd - Sphagnum fallax MG (SPAdes) (version 2) | ecosystem: Host-associated > Plants > Peat moss >... | reverse complement strand
TGCTCAGACCTCCAATTGGGATGAGGTTTGAAGCAAAGTTTTAGCTCTTGTCGAGAGCTTTTCAACAATGTATTGCACTCCATCTGCACGCACGGAAGTCGGGTCGATTCCTGACTTTTTGTGGTCAGGAGTCAAACTGCCAATTTGACTCCCGGCCTTTCTTTTTGTCATAACTTGTGTTTCAGATGTCCAAACGGGTCATGCGAGCCCATTTTAGACATTTACACTTCAATAGCTTTCCAATGATATAAAAACATCCTCAATGCAAGGTGTTTTGATCTCTGCAATTACTCTTTGAAGGTTCGGGAGTCAGCCGAGACTCCAACTTTCTAAAGGAGAGCTCACTTGGGAGTGTGAATCTTCATTCTCACACCCTTGAGACCCTTTTGCCTTGGTCGCGAGCCCAAGGCTAGGGTTGCGACACCATCATTGTAGTTAAAGGTTTTTCTAGGTTTATTGTTTTTTAAGGTTTCTTTTCCCTTTTTTTTTATGATATGCTCTTACAACTAGGGGAGAAGCTAGAACATAATTTGTTCATTTTCCTTTTTCTAATCCATTTTGAATTATGTTTTTGTGGCTCATACTTCGGTCATTTCTCTTTGTTCTTCCTTTCCCCCCTTTGCTAGGTGTTTTGTTTAATGGAACTTGCTAAGGTTTCATCATCATCAATTTTAGTAACGTATCACCCAAACAAATTGAATAATTATAAGATGTTTAAGGGGGAAAAAAAAGTAGATAAAATATTTCAAAATTCATGACTACATGGGTCCATTCACAATAAAAAGAGCCAAATCACTTGTTGATTACAGTGAAACTACATTTCTACTACTTTGAAAAATCATTAATAGTTATATATAATGAATTATTTGTTCATATTTGGGTTTTTGCTTGTTTATTCATGAAATTGATATCCTACAAATTTGGAATCGTTTCATTATGGCATTAAAATCCTTTGTCATACACAAAGCACTTGTTGACAGGGTTATTTTAAGGACTATAAGATTTGAATGTGCTTTTTGTTATTCAAACATTCACCAAATGTTCTCAATTTTATTATGGACTCTAATATATTGCATAAGAAGGGCCACATGTGTTTATATTTTTAAATGCATATGTATTGAATCCTTTGAACTAATGTTGTTAATTTTGATTCTAAACGTCCTTAATGGTTAAAGAGGTTCGAAATTTGTAGTCATGGTTAAAAACAAAAATGTACATTTGATTATAATTTAAGTTCTCATGCAAAAAAAATTAATTTTTACTATAATATGGGTCATGTTTGGTCTCAATATTGATATTCAATCTAAAAAATTACATTTAAAATATAGTTTTGGTATTTAATAAACTAATCCATGTAGGACACATGTAAAATGTAATCTTTGGTAAGGATTTCAACCTTAGTGTTCGTGGTTCCTTTTACTGTGAATGGACCCACATAATAATAAATTGATCAATAAGAAAGCATGACCCAACACCATATGTTAATTCCTTCACCTCCCAATCATTTACTGTCCCACCTTTTGGCTATCAAAAGGCCTAAATTCCTTTCACCCAAAAAGAAAACATATGAATTTAGAACTTTCAAAATACAAATTAATTTAAATATATGTTTATGATATGACAATCATTGGTAAGGGAAAAAAATAAATCCTTAAGTTGATGTCAAATATGCATTCAAAATTGTTCCCCTTGTACATGGTGTAAAGCTTTCATAACTAAGTTCCAAAATGGACATCTCTTTTGGTGTCCTTAACAATAGTAATTTGTTTTCATATTTATCACAATTTGTTTTGATTCACACTTACTTCTTCCTTTCATCCTTGGCGTTTACTTTTGGCGTCGTTTGACACCCTTCATCAATTTCTTAACTATACTTAACATCTTCTTAACATTTTATCAATGTCCCTATCATCTTTTATTGTTTTCTTGAGTTTTCTGAATGTCCCTCAAAGTCTTCCCAATGTTACACAACACCCCTCGCCCCCAAGTTTTCTTGGTTTTGCCCAATGTCACCACAATTTTCATCACAATGTTTGACATCACATAACATTTCCCTAATGTTGGCCAATTCTTCACCCCACATTTTTTCAACATTGTCCTCACATCCAACATCCCCTTATTGGTTGAAAATAAAATTCCCAATGTCATTCAATATTCTCTTGCTATCACCTTATCAATTGAAAATAATATTTCTATTGCCACTCAACATCTTCTCATTGTCCTCATCATTGTTCACCATCTTTTTTGTCATCACTCATTATCTTCTCATTGTCACCCACCATCCTCTCATCATCCCCATTATCTCCTGAGCTTGAGTTGGATGCATTTGAACCTAAAAAACCATACCAAACATTACCAAGGACACCCAATTTAAAACATTCTTCAAATCCATGTCCCAAAACATGGACGTTAGCAACCTTGTTCATAACCTATTAAACGCTTATAAGTTACATGGAAATCATTTAGTGTAAAAAATAAAATCTTAAACCACAAATATTAGTTTGAAAGATATGCATAACTTAGTTAGTAAAAGTTTAACCAAAGGAATATGTTAATATATGATTTTAGTAAACAAAAGATTTCCATCTATTTAGTTGAACCATATTCTCATCCATCAAATGGGTGATTGCATATATTTTCATAAGTGTTATCCTCTTCATAGTTACCAAAAAAATTTGTTTATTCAAATATTGGATATAAATGATTATAGAAAATATCAACATGACACAAGGTAAGAAATGATTTTCTTGAAATATTATATTTTGTCCTCCAAAGCTAATCAAACCCTTGAACAAGCCCCATGCAAACAAAGTCAATCATAATGTCATAATTTGTCGTTTGTAGTGGGCTTCTAATTTAACTATACAAATTGTTGAGACTATACAAATTGCACTATCACACATTTTTATTTTAAGTTTTTATCAAACACACACTTACATCATCCTTTTATTTCATCTCCCTAGATGCACACCTACATGAAGAGCTTGTCGTTGTGTGACGCCCTAATTCAATATGATCTTATTATAGTGTTGATGGTCAAAACAGCGGCTGCAAAACTTGAATTCATAGTGAAATGACAAGCTAATGGATAAGCATGCAATTTGAACGGCCCTTAACACCCTCCTCATCCCCTACCAAGTAGCCACAGTTGCTTGATCCCTTGATTCATCCTCAAAAAATGGCTGCAGAAGAGGGTTGTGGCATTTATAGATCCATACAACCACTAGCTTAATTTAGATTGGCTTTTCAGATTTTGTCTTAATTGCTTTTATAAAGTTCCCAACAAAAAAAGACAAAACAAGTTTTGAGGAAAATGGTGCATGTTAGTTCCAATTCATGTTGTGGGCTCCTATTGTAAGCAAAAGGCATAGGGACAAAGAACAGGTGGTGCAAAAGCCTAGCGGAAAATCTCATGGAGTCAACCAATACATGGCAATAAGAAGAAAATATTCAAAGAGGGCATGTTGGATCAGGATTATGTTGATTTCCTCAGAAGCAATGTATGTGGTGAAAGACTTATTTGTAGTTGCTTAGCTTATATGTCTAGACATTTGCCAAATTGATTCATACCTCACAATTTCATATTTATTGAAATCATTCAAAGGTTGAAAATTGAATTTAAAAAATGTTCACCTAGGTCTAATGATGTGTCATAAAAAAAATCATACAAATATTTATCTGATACATGTATTAGCCAAATATGTATCTTTTAAACATTATTTGTCCTCCCCCTTCAAGATCCCATCAAGCAGTTTGAAGAATACACTCATTCACTAACTCATTTTCCACTTAGTATGTATTACCTTGTTGATTGAATTTCTTTTGTTATTGAACTTTTGAGTAATACTACGAAGCCCAAAACTTCAAATAAGTAATTTTATTTTCAAAATCCACTTTGACAGTAAAAATAATAGTTTATGAAATTTCAAAAATAAATGTAGGTAGATTCTTTGGCAGATTCTTTTGACTCTGAACCTTTAACATAGTGAAACCTTTTAGTACAACATTGTTTAGTACCTTTTTTTGCAAAAATGATGAGACATAATGGTATACCAAATTATAGTATATAGAAATGTTGTCAATTATTGGATACCTTCTCTCAAATGGTGGATTGCCTTGGAGCAAAAAGCTCTTGAGTTTCCATCATTTAAAAAGAAATTCCTTCCCCTGTAATTTCCTTAAATTTCATCATTTTAAACAAATAGTTTCTACAAAGATTTGCCCTTTCCAAAAACAATTTAATTGCGCCAAACCTGAAAAGGTACTACAGTATATGATTTGAAGATCACATGAGGGTAGGCAGAACCAAATGCCAAAAAACCAAGAGGTGGTTTCAAAGGGTCTTGAGTGTCACAACCAAAAAAACCTATGACCTTAGAGTCGATGTGACTCAGAGATTCTTCCATACTTTGTGAATATTAATTTCCTCTAAGATTAGCCCTATAAAGCTAGGTGGGATTGTATCTTGGACGGTCACCTATCCCAAGCCCATTCTCAGCCTCCCAAACTTTGCTACACTTTTGAGAATTAGTCTAAAGAACTTTCAATTTTGTTCAATATGTGGTCCAATTCTGAATTTTGTTTGCTAGCAAAATTTTGCTACTTTATGAAGTTTAAAACTGTGGTTTTTCATGTATCTTCTGTTTTTTGAGGAAAATTTTGCCACTTTTGTAAAATTAAAAAATTGAGAGAAAAACTACTCCCGTTTGTTCAAATCATGTACCTATGTACCATGTACAGCCAAGAATTTTGCAATTGGCCCAATAAAGCATCCCACCTATTTTATTGGTGTCTTTAGTACTATAGTGAATTGAATCCAAATTAATTTCTACAGAGATGTTAAACCCTAAGTGGTTTTGGTAGTTTTACACCCTGACTATGGTCAATCCTAACTTTATTTGGTTCTACTTAGAGAGCGTCTCATGTGGTGGCCATATCCTCTAGGCGCTGGGGTTTGAACTTTGAACTTTGATGCCTCCCTGGAGATGCCTTCCTTACAGACTCCAATGGAGCTGATCTTGGAGGCTAGAGGCCTTGGACTGTGGATCCATCTGCATGTGCAACCTCATTAGAGTGCGTGCATGTGTAAGGTAATTTATGCATAGTTACACAATCTCCTAGATTTCGTATTTCATGACGAAAGGAGAATCTGTCCAAACAGATATGACCGTAGACATTGTTGAAGTCGGTTGCATTATCTTGTCAACTTGGTTGTTTCCAGTGAAGTGATGTCATGCAAACGTGTGTACAAATGATGCTTCCAACTGGAACTTTGATTCTCATTAATTAGTTGCCTAGATAGCGAAGCAGGACGCTAAGGCCCGCTTTAGTCTAGTAGGCAGGGCAAAAAAAACTTGGAGCCAATTTTGAGCATTTTTAGGTTGCAAATTGGCCCCAAGTTACTAATAAATGCTAGAACATTGACGTCAGGATATTAGTAAATGCTGGAACATTGGCTCCAAGGGTGGCAAATTGGCCTCCCAAATTTGATGGAATCCTTTTTTCAGCCTTGGGGCCAATAAAAGGCCATAAAGTTCAGCGTTTATTCTTACCTTGGGGCAGATTGAAAAGTTTTTTTCTATTTCAGCATTGACTCCTACTGTAAAGCGGGCCTAAATAATGATCAAGAATTTTGAGGGCCCAATTCCGCCAACTTCAAATTTGCATGATTGCCCAAAATTCAGATACAAAACTCGCGAGCCTAAAACATTCTGAGTTTTGCTGCAGTGCAAATGGAGGTGCCAATAATACATAATAAGTCACCAGGCATTTCAAAAAGAGAAAGGCTTCTAGAGGCCCGCATTTTGCTTTTCAATGCCAGCAATACTTTTTGATTTTTAAATCATGATACCTGGTGAGTACCCGTGAATATCAGAGGGAAAAATTTAGAAAGTAAAACCGTGTTGCATTTTACGTCATGCAACGGCCTCGGGCTGGCGTGTTCTGAAAATAATGGGCCTGTGGCCTCTAGCTTCAGAGGCCCGTTATTTCAGGAACGCCGCAGCCCTTGGCCATTACCTACATGTAATGAGATGGAAGCCAGGATAGTGCGGCTCACCAGGAACTGTACCCCCAGAAATTACATGAAGGGTAAAGCCTGCCTGTAAGGGCTTTACAGGTGCAAAAAGCACCATGCTTTTTTTATTAAGTAGTTTTACCTGGAAGGTACCCACTGGATACCCACCGGCTACCACAGGAAAGCATAATGCTCGCCTCTGGGTATTACACTTTTCGGAATGCCCATCGGCCAGCTATTACGGTATGTAAGGCTGCCTACAGCTACAGTAAAAACTTTGCGCTGACGAAAGTACTGAATGTAGGTGGTTACTGCCCCTTTTGTCTTGAAAGTGGTGCGAAAGTCCAGACACGTGTGGATTGGCAGGTCGATCATTGTCAGTGGGGAGGGTGCAAATAAGTGGTGTATCATCCTCTAAGCTCTGGCCTCTCGCTCTGTTCTAAGCTTCTAACTGTAATTCTCGGGAGAAATGAAATCTTGTTGTTGGTATGTGGGGCCAGAGCAAACCGGCACCCACCTGTGAACTATATACACTGGATACCTGCTATGAGCAGGGTACCGCCTGAGGAGCAGGGCATTGCAGAAATAAGCGCTCGCCCCAGGTTCGTAAAGCCCCAAAACCCAGTTAAATTGCTTTAAAATCAGGGTCCCTGAGTCCAAATCTTAAATTTTTTGGGGCCTAATATGGCCATTTAGATGGGTTTGGGGGCTTTTACCATGATCCCAATGTGGGGTCAATTCGTCGTGGCCACCAGCACCCACTAGTGCACTCTGTACACTAGATGCTTGCAACAAGTGTGAGGAGTTAAATACCTGTCATTGAGCTTTGTTTGACATGGAGAGTGGCCGACACAGCATTAAATTTTTTGTCAGACATGTCTTAACTTTTGTGGGCGAGTAGGGACTGCGAATAACAACTTGGAACCTAGGCTAACTCCGCGCACTGGATAGAGCTCATGAGGGTCGGGGAGGTGTTTAGTGTCTCCCATTGTGACTGAACCTCAACTCAACTGAGTTAATATTTTATTCACTTGGTAACCCATTATGTAAGAAGTAGGAGCAATATAAGTAGATAAGTGGGCGAATGGGCCCACGGTGAACCGGCACCCACAAGCCCACCATGAAGGATGGATGGTAAGTGGTCAGGAGACAGTTTTCTGTTGGATTCCAGTTCCCTAGCTAAACATGGTGGTTAGCTCAGTTGCTACCTACCTACTAACAACTCACAAACAGGATGTCAGTGGTAGGCAGGTAGTAAAAAACAGCCCTTACTTATTATAAACCATCTACTTACCTAGTACTTACCTATTTTCCTACCTATCCACCTATATAAGAGACCTATTTCTTACATAATTGGTTACCAAGATGAAACCATATAATAACTCAGATGAGGTTCATCCAGAACTTAGTAAAAATAGCGTTCAGTGGATGGTGCGCTGGTGAGTGATTACTGGGGCTGGGGAATTGGTGACTACTGGGTAAATAGATGGTTTATATATTGGTAAGGGTTGTTATTTATTACATACCTGCTAACAACTCAATTTGGGTGTTAGTAAGTAGGTAGTAAAAAAAAAGAAACTGAGCTAAGCACCGTGTTTAGTGAGGAACTGGAACTGTGGGACCCCATATTCAATATTGGGGTCCATACTACTGGTGCGTGCAGGTTCCGTCTGGCCGTTATCCGCAGCCATATCCTAAGCTCTTCTGGCTCTAGGGTTCTGTGAACTCTGTAATTGAGATCTTCGGTGAAGGGAAATCGACACAGGTCAGGAATCATTTCAGGGAACTAGGAAAACGACTGTCACAGTCACATTCTATCCTCACATTTTGGGACCTAGAGACGGCAAAACAATTGGGCCCACCCAGACAAAAAGGGCCCTGCACTAGTTGTCTCTTAAACAATTGGGCCCACCCTGACAAAAAGGGCCCTGCACTAGTTGTCTCTTAGACAACTCCGCACCACTGTAAAAGCATATGTGGACGTCTGGAAGTACATGCCTGCAGAACAGTAATGTAGTCAGATATAAAGCCTTTAAAACCACTGTTGTGCAGGCAGATTGTTTTTATATATCCTACGGTAAGGGTATATATAATACTTTAATTTATTTACCCAATGAGTAAGGGTATATTATGAATTTTTTTTCGTTAGGGTAGTGTCCAAGTAAAAAATATACATAATTTTATTTAGAAGGGTAGGGTCAAGGTATCCTCTATAATATACCCATGGCTAGGGTAAATAAAGGCTTATTTTATTTAATAAAAAATGGGGTTTTTCTTTCACACTTTCAAATTTGTTTAGACATCTTTCATAGGCCTAAATCTAGTGGGACAACACACACACACATGTGATGTCAAATTACAATAAGAAATTGCGTACAAATATATATATATATATATACTAAACATACATAAAAATGAGAGACCAATGAGGTCAAGTTGGACAACATGCCACTTGCCTTAAAAAATCATGATAAAATTTTACATTCTAAAATTCACCATATCAACAAGCTCAACATAATGATTTAATTAGTTTTCAAATTCTAATTTCAGCCTAGGGTTCAACAACAATGAGAGCACACACATAACTCATTACATTCTTTTTCAATACTAGACACCTTGCACTATGATTACACATAAGAGTGACAGAAATTTTAGGGTTTAAGTGAAACTTACCCTAACTAGATGTACCCAATTTTTAAAACATACTTAGCTTCAAGGAAAGGTATTTTTGAAATATATCTAGGGTTATGAAATGAGTAAATTTTTTCAAATTTATATATCCTTGAATATTTATTTGATTAGTGTATATTGATTTTGAAAAAAAAAGGCAAAATAAATAATATACCTTATCCATACCCAACGGGTATGTCTGGGTAAATGATATACCCTCACAACACTGCTATAAACCCACATCTTCACTGCAAAGAATGCAAATCTCATGGGCCATTCACAATTTCATCCTAGAACTCGAACTAAACTCTTGGAGACCAAAAATCCAAGGCCAAGTTATTCACAATCAACAGCACAAATTTTGTGTATTCCTAGGTGGAACTTGGTCACCGAAACATTGTGACCCCTGTGCACTAGTTACATGGCAAATGTTGAAGTTGATTCTCATTGAAATGTACCCCAAGTTCCATAATTAAATATATGAACTTGTGGCATAGTAAGATGTGTTGCAAAAATAGTTTGTGGTTATGGTATCTTGCCCCATTTCCATGTGGATAAGGATGTTTTATTGTTTGATTTAAGTAATTTTTTGTAAAAAATATAGAAAATAGTATGGGGGAAAGAATAAAACAGAAAAATTTATTTGCATTGTACAATTCATTCTCGGATTTAATTTTGAATTAAATTTGAGCTTTTGAAAGTTGATTACATATCATCTTATCATAAAGCTAGGATGAGTTGATTAATGTGTCAATTCTTCTCACTAATGAAACTTGTTAAACTTATTTTCCAACTTAGTAGCAAAGATTGAATAACTTGTGTTGCACAAATATTCATCTAAAAAAATTCACCCAAGAGAAACCTTACACCATATATAAGACCATCTTTGTCTATGCTGGTCACTATATGGTGTCACAAGAAGACCTAAAATTTGAAAATATAAATTTTATTTCAAGATTCTTAATTTATTTTTAAAACATTTTATTTGATTTTTATACATGAAAATGAAAATTAGTATTATTATTTTTTCAATTCATTAAGTATATTGTTATAAATGAAACTTTAAAATCCACATCTGAACATGTACTTGTGTACATGCCATGTACTTCGCTAGGTCACTTTTTGTTCACATTTTCAATTTTGAATTCATTGTAGTGAATTTTCATGAAATTCACTACAAAATGAATGAAATGTTGACTGAATTGGGCCAGCCATTTTTTCTTGGCGAAAAATCGCCAAATGGCCACACTGCCTCAAATTTTCAACGAAAATTCCTTTCTCTAAAAAATAATTCGCCAAACTTCTCCCCGTTTGGGGTAAGGGCGGGCCTGTCGCCACAAGGCTGTCTACCAGTTAATGCGAAATCTGACTGAATATGTCTGGGGAGTCTCGCCAGTATCGCTACAGTACAAAAATGAAAAAAAAAGGACTGAATTGGGCCCATATTTCCTTGTAGGTGACAGTACCATACCCAGGCTTCTTAGTGGTATGCTTGGGGGATTGCATGAAGTATGGAATGTTATGAGCTCACTGTAGGAGAATGATCTAGCTGCATATAAAGTTTATAAGGCATTTTGCAGCCTTTGAGCTTCACTTAGAATGTGACACACTGTGGACTTTTCACCAAGACACATCTTTTGTCCATAAGAGTGACGATGCAGAAGACTTTTTCGAACGGCCGTACAGCCTTCGAACTGCGTAATATGCTGTGGACTTGGGCACCATTCTTCAGGCGAATTTTGCATGTCTACATACGTGGGGGCTGGGGGGGGTCGTGATGAACATGCAGGAATCAGTTGATATGCATACAAGTATTCAAATTTTGCACAACGCACACAATTGAGAGTTCACATGTGAGATAACAATAACTACAGGACTCCCCAACTTGAGAGATTCCATAGTTTTTCAGTTGGTTCCCCATCCCCTCCCACACACCCACTAGATCTCAGCAGTTTAACTTTTTGCACTTTCACTCACAAGTGGCGGCCATGAAACTGGTTATTGACAATTCACGGCCACAGTGAACGAGCACCACCCACTAGATGCCCTATTAGAAAATTGGGCTTACTGTTGGTGGCTTGTAGAAGGATTGGGTTCTGACCAGTGTTGGGCGGTTGTCACTTTTATCAATAACCGTCAGTTCTGGTTCTTTATGCCTCTATGTGAGAGCCGGGTTGGTTCTTGATTTTTTTAGAAATTAGTGTTGGAGAGAACTGACCCAGTTCTAAATATACTTTCCAGTTCTCACAAAACCAGTTCTCAATTCGTTTTTAAAAATCATAAAAAATAAGGAATTAGAAAAAAATCTTACCTAGTGAAGTTTTTTTTGTAAAGTGACCCTGCTTTGACCTTGATTGGGGCCCTTCTTTCATACCTCAACCCTCTTTCAAGCTCCAAGTTCATTATTGTAAAGTAATGAATTTTTTTAAATATGGGTATAAAATGTTGAAACTTAGAATTTAATGCACATGGCTTGAAAACATTTATAGATATAGTACAACCAACATGGACAATGAACGATATTGATTAGTTGAAGGTAATCAAGAAAAAACAAACATGATGAAATTTAGAGTTTGAGTTCCATCGAACTCCATTTAAGTCCATATGTATTTTTTTTACTAGGTTTTAAAAATCTCATCCTCTTTATGATTCTATGACTTTTTTTTTGTTTCCTTATGAAAAACTTTACTACCTGCTGAGATGAGAATAGAAACCTAGGTTTAGTCCATATGGGAATCCGAGTCTCAATTTATTTTTTAAAGTCATTGAGATTGGTTCCTACGGGAACCAGTTCTTACTCTTGGGAGAACTTGGGGATTGATTTTCAACCCAGTTCCTATTGAAATGCAATACACGGCAGCTCTCAATCTGAAAATTGAATTGAAAATTGAGATGAAAATCGGGTACCCTATGAGAACTAACATTGGTTCTAACCTAGTGGTTTCATTGTGGATAGGAACACTACTCCATTATTATTATTTTCTATTCTCCAAAAGTTGATTGAATTCGCAAAACATCCAAAAAGTAGCACTTGAGTAGTTTACATGTGATTTGACCTTAGAACACATATTTAACTAATTTACGACTAAACTTTTAAATTATTGGATGGGATGAATTCCACCTAGTGGTCACCTAATTTAGCAAGTTTGTGATCATTTTATACATGAATACCATTTAAATGCATGTCTCTATAAGTTTATTGTTAAATAAATATGAAAATGTCACCAACAATTCCCAAAAATAATATTAATATGTAAACATTGTGTGTAATGAAGGGAATAATGGTGGATATACACAAAACATCAATGTGCAAATAATCAAAGGTTAACAAATGATTGGAAAATGAGGACTTTTCAAAAGAATTCATATAAATTTGATAGGACAATTATAATGCATTTGTGATCCATCTAAGCTTATTAACCCTTTCAACTTGGGTTGTTCCAAAAGAAATGACAACATCACTATTTTCAACTCTATAACACAATGTGCATCAATAATTTCCCAAAAAAATTTCAAATCAAAGGTTGGTGCTCCCATTACCGACAACAAAAAAAACTCAATTCTTTGAGCTTTGGACAAGGGACACCATGCCAATCCAACAATGGATCAAAAAATGCTACCAATGTACTATAACAAATATTGTATTACTAATTTGTATTTAAATCTATATACCATGAAAGTAGTATTTTGCCTAGTGGCCACTAGTATTTTATTGAATATGAAATCCACAAGTCAACACTCCCATTACTCACAAAAAAAAATTTAAATTTCAAACAAAGGACACCATGCCAATCCAACATTGATGGCAAGATTGTTTATGGATCCAAATATGATGCTCATACTAAAACAAACATCTAAATGGAAATTTTAAATATCTTTCCAAGAAATTGAATGAACAAGATAATTAACTCTTGGTGGACTCAATGAAAACATTCATGATTTCATAAAATCATCCCTTCATTCTTCAACTTATGCAAGAAATCCTAGGTTTCAAGACTTGGGTCAAAGGATGTTTGAAAGATGGGCCAGAAATCTTTGTTGGGCATACATACATGCATTTGTTTCATTTTTTGTTGATTCCATTGGGTGACATGTTATGCAATACAAAGTGTCCCTATTAATGCCCTATGGAGTCCTAAGGATAGACCTCCAATTTGATTATGGCAAATAGATGAGTCACGTCATCTAAAGTTGCCATAGGGATTTCCAAATTTCATTCATTTTTGCCTTATATGGGAGAATGATGCCTCCAAGTCAATTTAAAAGGAAACTACTATGAATAGTAGGTTTTTTTAAAAAAGAACCATGGTGACCAAGGTCAAAGTCCTTATTACAGACTACATTTTCCATGTGTCTTACATGTATTGGTCTATTAAGTATCAAAACTATATTTTAAATGTAATTTATGGGATTGGATATTATTATTGAGACCAAACATGGCTCATATTATAATAAATTTTTAAAATTTTTGCATGAGGACCTAGATTATAGTTAAATGTATTGTTTTGTTTTTAACTATGATGACAAATTTTGAACTTTGTTGACCATTAAGGATGTTCAAAATCAAAATCAACAACATCCACTAAAAGGGTTCAATACATGTGCATTTTTAAAAAACACACACATGTGGCCTTTCTTATGAAATATATTAAAGCCCATAATAATTTTGAAAACATTTAATGAAGGTTTGAGAACAAAAAACATGTTCAAATTTTAGAATCCTTAAAAGAACTTGTCAACAAGTGCTTTGTGTATGACAAAGGACTCTAATAACATAATGAAATGACTCCAAATTCATAGGAGTCTAATTTCATGAACACCAAAACAAAATTACAATTTATGGATAAATAATTCACTAAATACAATTAATGGTGATTTTTCAAAATAATGTAAATGCAATTTTAAACATTGTCAACAACTTTGTTGGCTCCTTTTACTATGAATGTACCCTTACTTGGATTATTGGGAAAACATCCTTAAGTTATTGTCAAAACCTTTGCCAATTCAAAGTTCATCCCTCTTGTAAGGTTTTTGGCCTTCAAGCAATTGCAAATTCAATCATGTGCAAGGTGCCATTCTTGCCATTGTTGATGTTGATATTAAAAACCTAGTTATCACTCCATATTGTGGTCTTAAAAGCATGTGGCCATCATTGAAGAAAAATGTTTACATTTTGTTTTGAGACTTGGGCCTTTTAGGTTTTGTTTTGGTGAGGCTTGGAGATCCAAAATTATATCTTGTGTGGATGGGAAAGGAAAAAAATGAGGTTGTGAAAAATGAACAATTTGATAATTTTAGACATGTTCATATTCAATGGTGGGTGCTAGTGAAAAAGGTGCAAAGAATGATAAAAAATTGTATCATGAATGTTGGGTGAGCAAATGGAAATGTAATTTAATAAGTCCAAAACAATGAGTTGACATCTCATTTGTTCTATTGTCATTTTTTTATTAAAAGTAAAGTCACAATCAATAGCATTATAATGATTAGTGCTACTCATGCAACCAAGGCCAAACACAACCTTGATGTGGTTAATTAGATTGTTGGTCTCTAATTATTATTTTGAGTTCTATTCATTTATTTTTTAAATGCAATTTGGTGGTTGTTGGTTCGAAAGAAGGTATTGTTGTTATAAAAATTTATGTTTTTTTCAATATGTTGACTTTGTCATATTAATACAAACATGTGCCATGTGGTAGTAATCCAACTTGCAAACTTTCACAATTTTATTTTATTTGTTATATTATGACAACATGGTGCCCATTAACCTTTTTAGTTTTCTAATTTTACTAAGTTCAAGTTGTGTTACCTTTTAATGTTTTGATAAATTGAATTTTTTACAAGTTGTACTAGGTGGCCAGTAGGTATTCACATGAGACATATAAAATTTGTTTTAATATGTCAAAAATTAAAGGTAGCAAATTTTTGGTCATTAATAGTGTACTTGGTTTCTTGTTGCAGATGAATAAAAAATGATAATAATTTTGCAAGTTTTATTCAAAATGTTTTGATTATGGTGGCCATGAAGTGACCCTCTTTGCACTCACCATGTTGAGTTAAGTCTAAAATTAATATTTTACTTCAAAATTAATGAAATACATGTTATGATATTTATATGTTCAGAAAGTTCTAAAGAGCTGAAAAATGGATCAAATTTGAACAAATTGGGAAGGATCAATTTCTAGAAGTCTTAACATTGATGATAATTGCATTTGGGAGGTTCCAATACAAGATGGATAATGGATGGTATGTGATTCAGGAGGCCAGAAAATCTAGCAAGAACAATGAATGTAAAGGGAGTTAGTTAAGCATGATGGAATCTGGGAAAGTTAAACATTGGTTGAGATGAAAAAGAAATCGGATGAAATGGAGGTCATGAAAAACAGAAATTTTGAAATAGTGGAAATAAAAAATATATGATGGTAAAAATTGAAGGTTGAGAAATATGAAAATTTTAAAAAAAAACTATAGATTCAATGGAGGTCGCAAAAGATGATCCAGAATGTTCCATAGTTAGGACAACATGTATCCATTACAGTCCTTTGATCATAAATTTTGTGATCAGAGCAGCTTTGGATTTTGTTTTCCAGCTAGTTGTGTTCACAATTTGTACATCAATCATTGAACAATTGCAAGAGAGCTTTGCATTTTGTTTTTCCAGCTAGTTGTGCTCACAATCTGTATGTCAATCATTGAACAATTGCAAGAGCTTTGAAAATAATAAAATGACATCTGTCCTTCTTTCATGGGAACAAGTGCTCTGAGAGTTTCTAACATGATTAACTATATATTTTCAACACACTTGCAACTCTCTAATGGAAAGCTAGCAAGAAACAAGGTCCTATGTCAGTGGCTTTCCCAAGGCTATTGTGATCACAGCACAGTGATCAAAGCACACTGTGTGTAATGGTGATCACAACAGCCTTAGGGAGTTGGATTTCAAGATTTTTCATCATTCACTTTGTAAATGTTAGCGATCTAGTCATTTACAAAGTGAATGATGAAAAATAGATGACATATGACAACCTCTTGTTGCATGTACTAACCAATACGTCAACAATTGTCTGATTTAGGAATAAAAAATTAAAGGCTCCCAAAATTCTAGCAGGCAACGTGCAACACTAGTGAGCATGATCAAACTTTCTTTGGAGAATGAGCTGCATTTATATCATTGGATTTAATTGAGTGTGGACTGTAGCCCCACATGGCGTGGTTATAAGTTAGGTTGCAGTTTGTGTTTTCACCTATGCTACAGCTGTCCTTGCGTGCATTGGGTGAACCAGCACCTACACGGGTACAATGGTAAAAACTAAAACCTGAAATTTATTTGGGTTGTTTCTAAATATTGTAGATATAGTATTTCACCCTGACCTGGAAAGTTAGCTAAATATTTTTTACATCATAAAAATCTCTCTCCAGAAAATGACAAACAGGGCAATTTGCGGAACTTTCATTTTTAAGCCCTGTCTGGACTCTGTATACAGACAAGGGTTATAGTATTATTTTGTATAGAATGCTTTCTTAAGTTTATTCTTTCCAATTGGGCACTCAGTATTCTGCTTTCTCCAAGGCCACCAACATCTTAGAGCATCCATAGTTGGTATGTGACTGCAAAAATATTTCTCACATCCAAGCTTAGTTATTTACTTTTTTGCAACCCAACCCATAAAACTGAATGGGGAACTTACAAAAGGTGAGGGACTACTAATAGCAAACCATTTGGACCAATCAACAGCAAGTTGTTTCAAACTTGCCACTGAACACCATGCATATACACATTTGCAAGTAGGTCTTAAAATCAAAAATTTTCAGTCTGCCCAATTTTTTTAAAAAATCAAAAGGCAGACCCTAAAATGATTGTTATGCTTTTTGCCCTAAAATGGGTCAAAGAATGTTTTGGGCAGAACTATACTAGTCTAGTACTATACTGTTTCTTAGGCAAGAAATTATGCACACCATCCCTTCACTGCCGGCATTCCTTTCAGGCACTTTGCCCCATCCTGCATTGCACCCGCCAAGTATCCCATGCTCACTGCTGGAAAGAAAATATGAACTTGGTGTTTATGGTGGGTAAAACGCTCATAGCAGGGCAGTCTACAAATACAGGGACTGTTAAATTACAGATCCCTTATTTCTGTACAGCTCTCTAATAAGGACTTTGGCCTACACTTAAGAGCATCTCCACTGGTGCTCAGTATGAGACCCTACACTGGAAATATTGGATGAGGTACACCAGTAGAATCCAGTTAATCACTCGAAGACCCTTACGACCCTGAAAATATGTACAGCTTTCAGAGCCTTGGAGGAGGCTTGGAACAGTCTAAGAAACACAGTCAAATCATATTTTATTCATTTCTCCCTGTTTCTGATTGGCTAGATAGTTTGATTGGTCCAGGTGGGTTGCTATCTGTAGTTTTCTACCTAATCGCAATCCTGGTTTCAGTTTTATACTGGAAAAAGGCAAGTAGGTAACTAAAACTTGGATCTGGAAATATTCTTGCAGCGTCACATCCTGAGCACCGCTGGAGGTGCTGCGATACAATTTCTAGTCTCAATCTCACTTGAGTAACATACCGTACGTCGTGGATCATCCAGTTGCCTTGCCTTTCTGTGCTCATTGACAGCAACTACAGTGGTACTGAAGTGTTCATTGATTTCCTGTCATCCGAAGTGCGCTAGATTTTGTGACTGACTGAACATTTTGCCTGTGCCAGACAGAGTTAGTTGGCCCTGCATCCTGTTCAGCTTTCTGTTGGAAATGCTATAACGTCGACTGCACATTGCAACAATGACTTACAGAAGTGCCTAATTGCCAGGCTATTGCAGGAAAGTACAATATCCATGCCATATCTTTCTTGTGTGGTCAGGGACTATGAATGATGGCTAAGGTTCAGACTTGCAGACCCATTTTGCCTACTTAGAGGGAAAAAAAGGGAAAAAAATAGAGAAGAGCTCATTTTCACAAATATAAAACACCCTGTAATAGAAGCAACAAATTGTAAGAATGCTTTTGTAGACCGTTCACATATATGCTCATGAGTCCAGTCAATTCTTTGTCTCTTGTAAGTGTAAGAGCAGCTCCAGCAGTTGCAATAAATGGTCTAAATTTTTTGAATGAAGTTAGTATTACATTTATGTGAAAATGAGCTCAACTCTAAATTTATGCAGGATAACATGGGTGCGAAAAAACCCTAGAGAAAATCTGATGGTGACAACATCTGATTAGCCAATCACAACAATTGGCTCACATGTAACAATTACTCTCCCTCAATGTATATATTGTCCAATAATTATTATTTATCAATGATGGAGATGTGAACATTTAATACATTGTTAGAGTTGTTTCAAATGTTTTAACAACAGGTTGTGCCATCACAACATCCAGGACAAATGTTGCAAATACTCCACAAAACTTGGATCCAACCAGGTTTTCACCTTTAGAATGTGGGGATGGTATCCCCATGCTGGTAAAAATTAGTATGTGACACATGGTGTTGTGACATGTAATGTCGTGACGTACGATGTCATAAGGGTGTAAATCCATAGTAAACACTACTAAACAAAAAGACTAAAACCAATCAAAAATAAAAATTAATCAACCAAAAAGGAATGCGCACACACATGTATATACAATGCACAAGAGGAGACTGAAATGAAATTTTCATGTGTAGAATCAGAGAAAGAACGTGTTTTTACGCAATAGAAAGAGTGAGAGAAAGAAAGAAAAAAAGAACCTTTCCAAGATACGTCATTCCCCCAATCTCAGCTCTGTTGGTTGACAAAAGTGTAATAGCACAAGCTCCCTTTGGCAACAGTAACACTAACAACTACATCAACACTAACAATAAGAACATCAATAATAACACCAACACCACCGGCACCAGCAACACCAACACCACCGGCACTAGCAACACCAACAACACCGACAACAACAACACCGGGAACAAAAACCTAAGAACTCAAAGCCAAAATAAATCTGCCGCTTTCAACATTAAGCAATAGAAAAAAGTTTTTTAAAAATCAAGTTTCAAAGAAGGAAAAAAACATATAATGTATGTAAATGGTGGTCATGTAATAGCCGTCGTGAACATCTAGAAATCTTATTTGAGTATGGAATAAACTTTTTAACTATGGAGGAAACTCTCCCTGACAAAAGAATTCTAAAAAATCTAAAAGGAGAAGGGAAGGGCTTGACCTTTTATACAGCTGCCAATAAGTTGAAACCCTAAACACCTAATAAGCATATAGTCACTTAAGAACATACATTAACCCTAAAAGGCATGATGGGCATGCCCATAACCGGCTGTCATACATGAGGCCATGCATACAGGCATAACAATGGAAGCAAAATAAATCACAACAACGAATCAGGGGCAAGGAAAATTGTGTTACATGTCTTGTGTGAGGCGCGTGATAACTTTTAAAGAGAAATGGATTGGAAAATAGAGGCTGGAATTGTTGAAAGGAGTCTTTTTCTTTTTGGCAAAAAATCGCCAAAAGGTGACACTCATCCCGATTTCTGGCGAAAAACCCCTGTTCTTTCAAAAACGAGTCGCCAAATTTCTCTGAGTTTTAATTTTTTTGGGGGAGAGTGATATCACAGGCCTGTCTACAGGCTACACATTTAACGAAACAGTACAAAGTTGTCTCCGGTGAAGTCGAAATCTGCCTTCAGAGGCTTGCCACTGCTGTTACGCTACATAATTGGAAAAAAAACACTTGTTGAAAGTTGCTACTTGTACTTACCTGCTTCCTGTGGTTTAATGAGGTGTATTGTGTACCTCCTGAGTCCTATCTATTCAGAATCTGTAACATGCAATGAGTTTAGAAATGCTTCTGTTCTGTGGTACACTTTGCTAGCTTTTATTCACCGATCTCAAAATCACAAAGATTTTGGGAATATCCTCCACCCATGGGCTTTACCAGCTTTGCCCATCGCAAAGCACAAGATTAAACTTACCATGAACCTAAACATATCTAGGTTATGAGGCATATAATTAAGCATAATTTTCCTCCCACTCTTATGGAGTAGGTACTAGGCATATGATCCCCTGTCATTTCTACAAGGGTTATTTATGAACATAAGGTACCCTCCAAATACACTAAGAATTTTTTCTGAGTGCTTTATGTTTCTTGACATCATGTGTCATGCTTTCAAATTCGTGCCACAAAAAGTACATGGCAAATAAAGTAACAACACAGAATATGAAATGAACATTGGTGAGGGGGTATGCCAAGGTATTGTTGAATATTAAAGTCAGACATTGGATGGTTCTTGTTGCACATTTCTACAAAATAAACTGATCCCCATAGTTTAATATTTCCACCAAATTAGTTATGAAGAGTCCCAAAAACAAATCGTACCATGCATCAAATAGAGTCTGAAGGGAAGAACATCATCTTGGCCTACATTGTACAACAGTTCACTTTCTCCAACAAGTACATATCACCAAATGTCAACAAATTGAATACTGCTTCCTCACACATTGACAATAGGACAATTGGCATTGGGCAATACAGGTTCCACTGTATTTTCTTTTGAAAAATTGTCATAAAGCTGTATTGGAATCATCCACAAGAGATTTAACCAAATCTAACAATAAATGAAATATGAATGTAAAAACATTTAAAGCTCCTTCTATATTGTTAGCTACCTACTGGAACCTAATTAAAATTTTGGAATTTTTTTGAAATTTCAATATATATTTCAAGAATTCACAGTAAGAAAACCCTATATTTTATTTTTCTTATTTAAAAAGAAGATGACCCATTGGAGAAATTTTCACCACAAAAGAAAAGAAAAGCACTGCTGAACAGAGCTCATGATATCCTCTTGGTGAGCATGTAAAACAAGTAACATAAAATGCCCATGATTGCCCATGACTTAGAGCTGTAGTCTTCCACAATCCACCACACAATCTAAATGCAAATACTGGAATCATTGGCTCAATGGCCAATTACCTCCCAGACTTCAAAAGAGGTTTTCTCAACTTTAAAGTTCTCTTTTTTTATTAAGATTGAAATGAAAATGTGTTCTTAAAGTTGCGATCATAGAGATGGGGATATCCTCAAGCACATCTATAAAGTAAGAATTTTTCAACAGTATTAATAATTCCATTCCCATTTTGTTTCCCCCACATTGCATAAACCTCTACTTTGAAATATTGTTATAACCTAATCATGCCAACCAGAACAATCTTCACCCCCTAAGATCTGAGAGGGATTTTTATGGCTTTTCACAAATCTTTAACTATTACATTTCAAGACAAAAATGTGTATCTAATTATACACAAAACAAGGGTATTTGAACTAGTTATCTATATGCCCAGAGAGCTTGAACAAGCCCTGAACATGTTATGGTCGTTCCCCACATTAACCTTGTGAGCCAATAAGGTTGTAAGCAAGCAAATAAATATAGAGGCGGCTGAAGAAAAATGGTTCATTGGGTGTGCCAACTTGCCAAGGGTGTGAGCCACTACTAACCCAAAAATCGTCCATATTTTAATGGCGAATGGGCAATTAAGATGCCACCAAGGGTATATGGAAGTAGCCAAACCCCACCCAATCCTAGCCTTGAGGTCCAGCCTATGAGGCCAGGACCTCATGGCTCAGAGCGATCCCCTGACTTAGACCATTTGTCGCTTCTCCTTTGGAGCCCTATACTTGTTTGTACTTTACCAGCTTTAATTCGCTACATGAGGAGTTTAATGCACATTGCCAGTAATCCAACGGGCCGTTTCATATATTTATTTTTCCTATAATTCCTATATCATTTTCTTGGAATCCAATGCTGGAGTTGTGAAATATATGGAATTTGTAAATTTGTGTCTCACATTGCAAGCATTGGATGGGCCAACTATTGATCTCCCTTGCGTTGAATTCAAGATTTTTGTTTTTCAATTTTCTAAGATAGTAGCAATTGGCAAGAATCCCTAGAAGATTTGGCATTGATTGACAACACATTTTTAGAAAACTATCAAAACTGTAAGACTATGGTAAAATATTGCCCCAAAACTAGAAATTGTGTTAAAAAGTGGCAAAATTAACTTGTTACAATTTTATTTTTTTGAATTATTGGTTTTTTTTATAGAAAAGGGAACTTACTATCAGCGATGACATTCCATAACCTATCTCATTAAACATATTTTAATATATTCATAATTGATTATTAGTTTATAATATTTTTTAAATAGCTCATTGTCCATGGATGAAATTCATTCATTTTCGTCCATATTGTGTAGTCAGGAAGGTGTTCAAAAATGGTCATTAGACAATGAGCTATACGAAAGCCCCATGGAATTTTTTTTGAACTAAGCCCCCAAAAAGAGGCCTACCTCAAATATGTATTTATAAAGGTTGTCCACTTCCTTGAATTACTTTCAATTTGTTCAGGACTAGTCTTAGGTATGAATTTATGCCTTGGCATTATTTCTTTTGTTTTATGTTCTCAACAGTTCAATGTTCTAAATAAATTTCCATAAAATTTTTTTTTGCATATTCTGTGACCCTTTTTTTAATCATCATGTTGTGCGATTGATCTTGAAGCATGGAGAGTGAATGAATCATCCATCCTTTCATCTAGGTTTAAAAAATATTATCATTCATTAATTTGTAGCCATAATATTATTTACCCTACAAGTTTTCTAGCATACTCATCCTCATCCTTTCCATGGATGAACTCCCATATAATTTGACATCTTTAATGTTTTGTTTCATATGAGGTCAAACTACTTTACCTTTATGGAACGCAACCTAGAACAATTAATTAATGATTATATGAGTCCAAAGTAGGCCCCTAGTCAAAAGATCCTCAGGTGTAGGCCCCATAAGACTATTCTTTGTTTATCATATTTAGCCATCCTTTTTGCCCTAGGTCCCATATTGCCTCAACGCTGCAGGTTACCATACATAATCTTACCACTCCAACTTCTTCATTAGATGCGGTAATGCACAGTGTCTCACAGGTTACCTAGTCCATAATCAATTGACTACCTACCTTGGCTGGTTTGGTTGCAAGGTGCCTAATTTTTTTGTCATTCACTTTCAACAGTAAAAATAATAATATTTTACAATTAGGCACTGTATTAAATAATGAAGCTAGTGTGTTTGAGGGTTTCTTTCAGATTTTCAGCATTGCAGTTAAGTATTTTTTAGAATTGTCAAAAATTCCAAAAATAATTAATTTGTGCCAAATCAGACTAGGTACTAAGGCTATTTACAATGGATTGTGTGGATACACGCAGCCCAATGCACACATTACAACTTTAAAATTTATTAAAGGATGCAAATATTTTTTAAATGATTATCCCTTGAATGTCCCCAAAACTGAGTTTGATCTTTCCCCACTTTACCCAGAACCAATTTGATCACACATTCAGAGGTTAAACATGAACATCCGAATTCTTATGAATCCTTCTGCTTCTGGTCTAATGTACGTCAGAGGTAATGGGTTTTGGTGTTCTAGGGATTCAAGTGCCTTTTTGCCTTTTTGCCTTTTTCCCTGAAGTAGGACAGGCAGTCATCTAATGGTTCCACTTTTTGTAATGCCAGTTCCAGTTGTGATGCAAAGCCACGGTGTGGTAAACACCCTTGTGACGTGGAACATTATTGATTATGCTCTAGAGCAGGCCCTAGTAGAACTGTTGCCACCCCACGAAATGGTGCCAATTCCACCCAGCTCAACTTGTTCTTAGGTGCCCTGGGCCTGTCCTTAGTACAAGAAAGAAGAAAAGACTGATAATTTTGAATTGGAATGAGAACAAATCCGTACTATCTATTACAACGCACTTTTCTGTGCGAAATTCCTTTCTTTTAGAACTCCAGGGAATCTGATGTTTCCAGAATACAGTCACAAGTTTGGTTAGAATAATTATTTCCCAGTTCCCGATAGGAGAGGAGAGGCAAGGTATGACATGATCCTGCTGCTGAAATACTTTGTATGTACTTTTGACAAGATAAGTTCATATAAACATAACTTGAAAGCTGAAACATATAATTAAAAACACACAAACAGGTGGAGCTGTTCTTAGGTACAATCTAAAAGACCACACATAATGACAGAATGAACCAGTGTTGTGTGATTATTAAAAATATTAACCCGAGCATATATTACTTATTCACCTGGGATGAAAATTTCAAAAAATGGAAGGTCCTAGGAACTTCTAGATGTCAGGGGTCTCAGAGCCTCGTGCCCTAAAAAACTGTCATGGAAATTTTACATGTTTCTTTGAACTCTGATTTGGAGTTGCAAAAAAAATGGTCAATTCTTTCCAAAGGAGTATATGTTGGTTTGAGCAGTGGCATTTGGAGGTGGTGACAAGCAACCTCGCCTTCCTAGTTCTTTTTGTGTCTTCATTTGCAAGGAATTCTTGTTGGCAATTTTGTTTTGTTTTTGTCTCGGCTTCTTATTCTTCTCCTTGTCATCATGGTTGTCACAATGTTGTCACAATGTTGTCAGGATTAGGGAGCTAGGGGAGCTTCGCGTGTGGTGGTGGTGGTGGTTGAAGGTATATGAGCTTAGGATGGCCTTTCAACTCTCTTGTTTTCTTCCCTTCCTATTTTTCATGTTTTTCTCCTTTTCCTTCTCCTCCTCCTTATGCTTTCTTCTATCTTTCTCAAGTTCATTTCTTTTGTTTCTAGATGAGGAGAAGTTGTAGGGTTTCTTTAGCATGATTGTGCCTAATTGAGTTTAATTAAAAAGTTGTCAATACCAACTAGCATTATGCTACTTCTTGCTATATTTGAGATTTTTTTTATTAATCTTTTTATAATTAGTGTTTATGTTTGGAAAGGTGTGGGATACCGTGACACAAAGGTTTAGTTCTAGTTGCAACCAACGCCTTTTATTCCTTAGATCAAATGAGATTTTCTCTTTGAAATATAAGTAATAAACTTATGTTCACTATGGGACACTACTAGAAACCATGTGGTTAAACCATTACACCCGACCACCCAATTTGATTGTGGGTGGTCTATCACAATGGCAAACCACTAATTGCCAACATGAATGGGTATAATCCACTACATGCCCACTATGGTGGTTTTGTAGTGGCTAACAATAGTGGTCCCTTCATTTTATTTTATTTTTCCAATTTTGGTTGCTTGATTTTGTCTATAAGCATGGTTAAATCATTGTCTTCCAACCTAACCAGATCCACCTAAATGGTTTGCACTAGTGGTAAAATCTATGTATATCTTAGTTTGTTGGGGCATGCAACATTAATTAAGACCATTATTGGATAACCATGTGTGGCACAATGAAACATGATATTGCATGCAAAATCCAAGCGAAATGTATATCACACTACTAGTCATTTTCTTCTTCCTCATATTGATCATATTGGTCTTCAGGCCTACCCAACCTTGCTTCCACCCTTTCAACATCCATGGCAAGGACATCTTCCCCTTGAAATGATCTTGATGCAACTTGCGCCTCATTTATCAATGAATGCAATTGTTCAATGATTTCCATGCCATTGTCTCCAAGTGTGGTCATTAGCATTGGATCAATTACTTCAACCACAATCCGCTTGGAATGTGGGTCTTTTTGGAGGACAACCCTCCTATCAGAACTAGTCACGATATCTCTGGCACAAAAATACCTACATCAACCAACATGTGCATTTTAATGTCAAAAACTTGAGAGTTTGCTAGTGTATGTCTATTAGGATCCATTGGTTATTGTCTAGTGGTTTTAAAGGTGGGTATTTTCTAGTGGTTTGGACCAGAGTTCATTTTAATGTTATTTGACAAATGTTTATTAACATTATATATAAGCAACGGTTTAGTTATACTTGAAACACATGCACATGGAACACATAGGGTTCCACCATAGGTGGGAGTTGACGTTGGAAATTCACCATCCAAAATCCATTCTCATCTTGTCAAACTGTTTTTGTGTTTCCACAAACATTTGCTAGAATCCAAGAACATTTGAACAAAATTAATTGAAGTCCCGAATAGTTCACCACAACAATCTCCTTCAACATTCCCACATATTGTAAATCTGCAACTATTATGTTTTGGTCTTGAATTGAACTACGGCTTGCTTGAATGAATATGCAAGCCACCCCATAATTGTATGTGGCATGTGATGGATGTCCATCGTCTGGGTCAACCCGATAATGGTCGCCATATTCCCACATGTTATTATACATGTAAGCCTTGTGGCTTGGTGAGTGAGATAATTGCACAAGCTCTTGGGACACCTCCACTAATCCTACATGGAGTTGTTGCTTCACATGATCTTCAAGCCATGTTGCAAATGTGGGAAAATCTACCTATAAATGTGAATGAAGAGGAATAGGGTTTACATTTGGTGAGGACCATGAGCCCTTGCATGTGCCATGTGTTCCCACCTTCTCATTTCATGATGTTTTTTTTCTTCCATATATTTCCTATAGTGCCTAGTTGTCATATTTGAAAACCTTTTGTAACAATCTATGCAAAATTAACCAAAACAAAAACACATTCAATATTGAAACCACTAAAATAACCACCAATTTTGACAAAAATAACCCACTAAGGCATAAAATTGCAACCAACAACATTGTACCATAAAAGTGTAAGTTTCATAACCAAGTAAATTCAAAGGCAATACATCTGATCATTGATGCCTAAAATTGACGGAAACAATGGTCCGAACCACTAGAGGAAACCACCATAAAGTGCACTATTTTAAAAAGATAATTTAGCACCATGTAGAGTTCACAATTGGAGACCTTGAAGGAAATATAAACTTATATCACCAAGTTTAACTAGCCAAAATGGAAACCATGGGGTCTAATTGCTTTTACTTTGGCCTTTGCACCAAAGGGTCATACCACTAAAGTTCCTATGGTGGGATTGCCATAACCATTATAATGGGATTAACTACCACTATAAACATGGTGGTTTCAAATTGGTGTTTAGCAAGTGCTATAAACATTAAGATCATAATGTATGTCATCATTTAAGGTTTAAAATTTAGACCAACTATTACAATGGATTTATATAAAAAGATAAAATTTAGAATACTTGTATGCAAATTCAGTGGTTGTGGAGTTCGTAATGATATATTCATGGATGGCCTTCAATTCTTCAACTGTTAATTTTTTATGTTTTCCCTTGCCAACTAATACCTCCCCAACGTCTGCCTCTTCTTCTTTTTCAATGTCCCACATCCGATGCCTAGTGTGAAAGTACCATGCAAAATACTTGATACAAAACCCAAATGCTTCATCATACATATACCTAAATGTTATGCATCTTTTGAAGTTTGCTTTGTTACAAACATATTTCTTCAACACATTCAAGTACCTTTCAATTGGGTGACACTGGCGAGCTGATACAAGCCTACATATCTTTAATTCATCCACCAAATGGATGACAAGTGGGTCATGAGGTCAAAAAATGCAGTTGGGAACCATATTTTAAGCATGCACAATATTTCAGCCACAAAGATGCGAGGCATTAATCTCATTTTGATTCACCACCTTTATGCATATGTCTTCGAACACTACACCCGAATGTATAAGTGTTTTGCATGGCCCAAGTTGTAATAAATTATGAATGCCCACTAGCATTATTTGTTGCACCATCACATGGTGGTCATGGCTATTCATGTGTTGTAATCTTCAATTACCCACATGTTTTTTGAATATTGTTGCATACCCTATTGGTGCTTGCACTTGAGCCACAAAATTCACAAAAGCCTTTGCTTCATTCCGAGTGAAAACAAACGGGGCTTGTGGTTTTGTGTATAATCCAACCCCTTGTTGGTGAAGTCACAAATGTTGCATCACCCTAGCTTCTTGTAGGTCTTTACGTACTTCAATTGTGTCCTTATCCCCAAAGAGGTATTTTAAAATGCTTTCTGAAACATTTTTCTCAACGTGCATGACATCCAAAGTGTTTTCTATGGGTAATTCCTACAAAGGCAACCCCCTTACATCATTAAATTTACAAGTTGAACCTTGCCTTGGATGCACAGTTCATTTAAAGATTAACCGACAAACTACCTATTCTTATAGCAAGTTTTTTTGTCTTTTTTATTGCCATTGCTTGACTAGATCCCATCCATATGTCAAAAAAATAAATTAGGTGGCAATAACTACATGCCCACCACCCCCCCACCTTTTGGCCACCATAATCCCATTAATCACCCATTGAACACTCACTAGACACCTACCACATATCAATCCCTCTTATTGGTAATTATACTCCCACTCCTACAATAGACCCAAAAGGATATAATGTGTATGCGATCCATGTTAGCAAAATTTCTTATCTTCTAATATTCAAGCTAAAATAATGCACTCAACCTTTTGATTCTAGTTTGTGGAAGGGAGTCAACTTGTGTAAATCACCTTCCACTTTAAAGCCATGCCTCTTTTACTACTGCAATAGCATACACATCATCCATGTTTGACTTGGCAGGTGGTGTCACCTCTTCTATGCTTCCAAAAGTTCTTGCATTTTAGCGATACGGGTGTGAATGAGGGAGCCACCTCCTATGTTAATGACAATAGACTACCTTTCAAAAAACATTGGACCATCATCAAGTTGTTGCAGATGCACAACAAGGGCAACCTTGATACCTTTTTGTAATGCAACCTACAACAATCCCATATGTAGGCAAATCATGGATCATCCATAAGAGTATTGCACGAAGCCTAAATGTCGATTCCCCATTTGATTGCCTAACATCTCGCACATTTATACCAACCTCCCATAACATCTTAAGCTCATCCAATAGAGGTTTCAGATAAACATCAAAATGTTCGCCCATGATGGATCAAGGGCCTAATATGATCAAGGATAACATCACAAAATGTTTTTTATGGTTAACCATGGAAGGATGTTATAATTCAACATAACTACTGGCCATGTGGACCAATTTGACCTTTGGATTCCAAATGAGTTCACCCCATCCATTGCTAGTCCCAATTGTACATTGCGACGCTCCATGGTAAAATTTGGCCAACAATGACACACTCCCAAACTCCTTGAAAAACTTTGCAAATTTAAAGGTGAAAACAACGAAAGGACTTGGGGTATGTTCCTAACTTGAAGCATTTCGAAGGTAAGAAGGGCATGCTAAAGCTCTAAGATGGGAACTAGGACAAGTGACAAGTAGGTCAATTATTCATTTGAACTTGCACAACAAGTTAGTTAATGCATAATTAAAACACTTTTGGTGCACAAACAAGCCACGAACATACACAGACTCACAAAACTCAACACAACCCGGACTTGGGGGGAAACCACCACCTTCCCCCTTATAGTATTCTTTGTGACTAGCCATGGGGGTTGCACCCAAATGTCATTGTTCCCAGGATTCCAAAGTTAGAAGTCTTAAAATTCCCAAAATTGGGACTCCCATCACTTTGGAGGCCCATAACTTCTTATGCATACCTCCAATTGAGGTGATGTCTAAATCAAGTTGTAGCCCTCGTCAAAATATTTCCAACAATATGTGGTACACCACTTGCACACATGTAAATTAAGGCAATTCCTAATTTTTAGTGGTCGGGAATCTAATTTACATTTTGACTTTCGACCCTTCTTTTAACCATAACTTGTGTTGTAAGTATTCAAATGGATCATGTAAGCCCATTTTAGACATTTGTATCTTAAAAGTTTTTCAATGATGTAAGGAAATTTTCAATCCAATGAGTTTTGACCTTTGAAATTGCTCTCTGAAAATTTGGGATTCCAGGGAGACTCCAACTCCCAAAGTGGGAATCCACTTGGGGGTGTGGGTTCATTTCCTCACATGTTTAGGGTTTAGGGTTTACAACACTCTTTTGCATTTTGGGAGTGTAAATGTGACTTTTAGGTTGCACTCTTAGCCCACACCTTTCCATGCCCTTGCCTTAGTCGCGACCCCAAGGCTAAGGTCATGACAAACAAACTTCCACAAAATTCCATTGGTGTGAATGTGCTGGATGTTGAACCAACCCATCTTGGCTGTAGTTGTGGTGATGCCACACCATCAATTTTGCTTGGGCAAGAGTGTTGTACATGTTGAGAATTCAAGTTCAATTAGTTAGGTTTCATTAGTTATTGGAGTAGGAAAGTAACTAGGTTACTTTCACAAGGTTGAATTACCTTCTTTACTTATATTAATTTGGTTATTTATGGTTTGGTCTTTTAGTTAAATATATTGGTGTTGATGGTTTGGTTCTTTTTTCTTCATTACACAAGTTTGTGTATTTCATGTGACAAGAACCTTGAGGAGTTCTTGATGTTATGTTCTGTGTTTTGAGCATCATGTTTTAGTTTTCTTTCAATAAAGTTTTATGTTTGCACTTGAGTAGATTTCCTATTTGTTAACATGGTATCAAAACTTACGTTGTTTAATGAAAAAACTAAAAGAGATCTAGAGTTAGAAAGTTTTTACAACTAAAGCTTGAGAGTCTCTAGTAATATCATAGGAGTTTGTCAAGTGCAAAAGAGAAACGGGAGAAGGAAAGAATGTGAAAAGAAAGAAAAGAAAAGAAAAAAGGCGAGAGGAAATCAACATATCAAGGGTTGTGGAAGTTAGATATTTAAATCTAGATCTAGATCTACTTTGAAAAGATCCTAAAGTGAAACTTGGAGAGATTATAGAAGACTATAAGACGCTTTTATTCTCAAAATTCCAAAAGAAAAGTATTTGTTTTGTGAGAGTTATGAACTTTTGAAGATTCTGTGTCAAATTTGGTTTTTTGGTCATATTTCCTTTGTTTGAGCTTTTTTGGATTTTCAGCTTTGGGATCTTATAGATCATAAAGGATTATATATGTGAGAGAAATTTCAAGTCATTTAGATATGTATTGAGAGAGATTCAAGTATCTAAAGTTTCAGCCTCTGTTTTGAAGTCAATTTCTTTTGAAAGTGATAACTCTTTGTGGTCATCATCAATAGAGCTGAAATTTCGAGCAAATATAGAAGACATATATCTAATGTGTCACCCAAAATCTCAAGGAGTTTGCAGTTGCAAAAAGTGAGTTATAAATCATTTCGTGTTCAGGTCCCAGTTTGAGGTGATTTCAAGGAAGTAGCAAGATATCTCATTTTATGAAGTTAAATGAGCTGAAATTCTTAGAAATGGTAGTAGACATAGTTTTTCATGTTTTAGCAAAATTTCAAATCGATCCAAGGTCAAATGTGAGTAGTGTAGCTTTGCAAAGTTGTTGTGACATAAGTTTAAATTGAAAAGACATCAAAACAAAATTTTGAAGTGGAGCAAATACAACTTGAGAAAACTTGAAGGAAGGAGTTTGAAGATTGGGAAGCATAAATACATTATCAAGACCTGCATAAAAATTTTGGTATGTAATCATGTACTTAATACCATACAAAATATTATACGAGATACGTACATATACATAAAACCTATGTATAGTATAGAATTTCGTATAATACTCGAGACATACATACATATGCAAGGTCCATCTTGTTCAACCCTAACCTTAACTGTAATCCTAAAAACCTAAGGAAAAAAAACCTTAATCCCAATCCTAGAAACCCAGGGAAGAAATTAAAATTATTTGTGAAACCCCAAGAAGACATTGAATGTTGCCTTGAGAGATGGCGGACAGTCTTTCTCAAATTATAATTGAGAAATTAGACAAGAATAATTTCCAAGTGTGGAAATTTAGGATTATGAATTTATTGATGGGGAAAGGTTATTGGGAGTTCATAATTAGTGATGAGAAAGAACCTCCTCTCCCAAAAAACCCCACACAACAACAAATTCAAGCCAATAAAACATGGCATGAAAAAGCAAGCAAAATTTTGTATTGGCTTTTTATGAATGTGTCTAATTCCATGATTGTGCATATTCAAGATGCAAAATCACCCAAGCAAGAGCAAGCTTGGGATACATTGGTGAAAATGTATAGCACTAATACACAAGCTTGCAAAATGTAGTTCAAACAAGAGTTGCATAATCTATAAAAAAACAAAATGAACATTAGTGACTATTCTGCAAAGGTGAAAAACCTTGCAAATGCTCTTGCATCTATAAGAGCCCCTGTAGATGATGAAAATTTAATGGTTGTGACCTTGAATGGACTTGGAAAATACTATAGTTAGTTTCGTATTGTAATTGTAGTTCGAGAAATGTTTCCCGATTTTTAAGACTTAATAACCCTACTTATAAGTGAAGAGATGAGAATTATTGGTACCTCATCCAATGAAGGATCACAAGAAAGTGTTTTCTATTCTAATAGAAGTAGAGGTAGAGGTGCTAAAACCTCATTTCGAGGTCGACATGGAAACTTGCATGGTGGACATTATCAACATGAAGGTCAGTCTCATGGAGGTGGATGAGGAAACTTTAGAAGAAGAGGAAGTCGTGGAGGTCATGGTGGAAGTCATTGAGATCAACAACCAAATGGTGAATCAAACTATTATTACTACAAGAAACCTAGGCACATGGCAAAGAATTGTTATCAAAAGGAGCATGATGCACGAAATGGAAAGCTACAACAAGGGAATTATGCATCAATTAGCAATCAAGGTGATGAACAATTGTTTGTGATGCAGCACATGGCAAATTCAATGATAGGAAGAGTATCAAATAACAATGCCTAGTATGTGGATTCTGGAGCTTCAAATCACATGACTAGTCATGGAGAATGGTTTAGAGACACAAAGGATTTGAAGACACCAGGTTTTGTGGAAACTGGTGATGACACTACACATCCCCTCACACAAATCGACAAGGTGCCATTGTCCATGCAAGATGGGCAAACAAAGTACTTGAAAAATGTATTTCATGTTCCAACCATAATAAAACATTTGGTCTCTGTAGGCCAAATGGTGGAATAAGGTTTACAGGTAACATTCAACCCAAATGGATGTTTTGTGGAAGACATGAAGAACCAAGGCAAATTGATTGCCAAAGGAGAAAGGAATGGATGAATGTTCACCTTGGATGTGAACATGCCTAAGGTGAATTCCATGTTATTCACACATGGAAAAGGAGCTAGAGACATTGGAATTTGGCACAAGCAAGTTGGCCATGTTAATCTCCAACGTCTTAAGTTGATGGAGAAACAAAATCTTGTTGGAGGTCTTCCCAAATTTGGAACAGAAGAAATGATCTCAGAAGTTTGTGAAGCATGCGAATTGGGGAAGCAAGCTAGGCACCCATTCCCAGTTCAACAACTCATGTAAGTTCCAAACCATTGGAAATGATCCACTCGGATGTGTGGACCACGAAGATAGAATCCATTGGAGGATGCAAGTATTACGTGAGTTTCATTAATGACCACACAAGGAAGGTGTGGGTCTACTTCATGAAACACAAAAGTAAAGTGCTTTAACATTTTTTGAATTTCAAAGCAATGGTGGAGAAGGAAAAGGGTGTGAGCATCAAGTGCCTAAGATACGATGGAGGGGGAGAATATTTTTCAAATGAATTTAGTGGGTACTTGAAGGAACATGAAATTTAAAGGAAGTACTCATGTAGTTATTCCCCACAATAGAATGGAGTTGCTGAAAGGAAAAACAGGCACATTGCAGAAATAACACGTGCCATGCTTAATGAAAAGAATTTGCCAAATTACTTTTGGGCTAAAGCAGTAACAATTGTAGTGTAAATCATGAATCGAACACCCACAGCAACAGTTCATGGCATGACACCTGAAGAAAAATTCACATGCAAGAAACCAGATGTCTCACACCTTAGATAGTTTGGTTGCATTGCATATGTGCATGTTGCTAATGAGAAGAGATCAAAACTATATCCAAAAGCTGAGAAGTGTATCTTCATTGGATATTCCTTAGAACAAAAAGGATATAGATGCTTGAACCCTTCCACTCGAAAGTCGCAAGTGAGTAAAGATGTTGTGTTTGATGAAATGGTTAGTTGGTATCCACCACTGAAGATAGCAAAAGATGGAGAGGCTAAAAATGGTGATGTTCAAACATTGTAGATGGTAGTTCTCAAACATCATCTAGAAATCCTCGTGTAGATGATGAGTCAAATGATTCAGAGAGAGTGTGGGTGAAGAATCAAAAATCTTTTCAATTACTACTCCTGAAACTCGGATGGCTAAGAAAGCTTTGAAAACACCCAACAACAACAATGGAGTACGAAGATCCACACGAGTCAAATACCCTGTACAAAGACTCACATATGATGGCTTTGTAGCTCATCATTACGCATACATGGTGAGAGTCATACAAGAGGTTAAACCCACTTGTTTTGAACAGGCGGTTGGAAATCCTAAATGGGATAATGCCATGGATGAAGAGATGGCGGCATTGGATGCTAATGTTATTCGGGAGTTGGTAGCTTTACCAAAGGACAAGAAAGCAATTGGGTGCAAATGGGTGTACAAAGTCAAGCACAATGCAGATGGATCTATGAGTAGATACAAAGCAAGATTGGTTGCCAAAGGTTATGCCCAAACTTATGGCATAGACTATGAGGAGACATATAGTCTAGTTGCCAAAATGACAACTGTAAGAGCAATCATTGCTATGGCAATAACAAAAGGATAGTCTTTACATCAAATGGATGTAAATAATGTTTTTCTTCATGGAGATTTACAAGAAGAAGTGTACATGGAACAACCACCAGGTTATGTGGACCAAACATGTCCTAATTTGGTTTGTAGGTTGAAGAAAGCTTTGTATGGCTTGAAGCAAACACCTAGAGCTTGGTCAGACAAGATAGGTCAATATCTTGTCACAAGTGGATCTCAAACATCCAATGCAGACTTTTCACTATATGTGAAAAAGACAAATCATGGGATTGTTGTCATAGTCATCTATGTTGATGACTTGATTATCATAGGAAATAGCAATGCAAACATCTTTGATTTGAAGAAGCTTTTGAAGCAAAAGTTTGAAATGAAGGATTTGGGAAAGTTACGTTACTTCCTCGACATTGAGGTAATCCAATCCCCGAAAGGGATATGGTTATTACAAAGGCAATATGCCTTGAACAAATCGTCTGAATATGGGATGACGGGTTGTAAACCCATTTCAATTCCATTGGAGCAAAATGTGAATCTAAGTGCAGATGAAGGAAACCTTGTGGAGGATACCACTATGTACATACGCATAGTGGGGAGTTTGATTTACATGACCATCACAAGGCCTGATTTGAGTTATGCAATTCGAGTGGTGAGTCAATTCATGCAAACACCACGAAAACCTCATTTGGATGCAATGAGGCACATATTGAGGTACATAAAACATGCTTTGTAGTGTGGAATTTTTTATGAAGCCAAAAGTTAATTATAAGTACATGGATACACGAATGTTGATTGGGCTGGTAATGTTTTAAATAGAAGATCAACCAGTGGTTTCATGTTTTCTTTTGGAAGTGGTGCTATTAGTTGGAGCAATAAGAAACAACCAACAGTTGCATTATCAAGCACGGAGGTAGAATACAGAAGCGAAGCAATTGCTGCATGTGAAGTAGTTTGGTTACAAAAACTACTTTCAGATTTGGGACAGTCAATGGATGCTCTTATTTCTAACATGTTAGGACACAAGATAACTCATTTGAAATCGTTTTTCCTTCCTAAAACATGTCATTTCCTTTTTGTAGAGTTCTCCTACACCTTGTAATTTTCTTCCCATATAGTTTTAGATTGCAAGTTGTAATTTCCTTGCTATAGAGTTTTATTTAGGTTTTGCACAATGTGGAAAGTAAATTCCACTCTCCTTTTTAGATCTGCACCAGGTTGTTGAAAGTTCATTGAATTTTAGTTTTGCATCACATTGTACTCAACATTATGCTTTGAATGAAGGTTTAATCATATTCTAGTTTGAATCAAATCAAACCAAAAAGTAAAACTAAATTTACTCATGACCTAAACCCAACAAAAGTTTGACCCTATTGATTCACTTTTGGTTTAGGATTTAGTGGCTTAGGGTTTGATATTGTAACATTTACTCAAATTAACACAATGGAAACTATCAAGTAACACAGTCCTTGAAATGTAAAACCTATGAAAGTCCATCACTTGGCCTTTTTCTTTCTCCATATTGTTTTAATTTGCACACTTAAGGAAATGTCATGGAATTAGCCTTGAAGAAGTGCCATGATGTTTGTAGAACTATTGCATAGTAATTGGGCCTTGGAAGGGATGCATTTCTTCCAATGGTAGAAACAAAGTATGCCCTTGATTTCTTGATCCTAAGCTTTTCAATTTTGTTAATTACGATAGGGAAATAAGTAATTTTGCAAAAGCACTATGATTTAACATCACCAATTGCTAAGATCCTCCTTCTACAATTAATACAAAATATTAAACAATGTCCATAAATGATTAACACCACTTACGAACAAAACCAAAAAACAAATAAACAAACTTTTGTATAATGTATAAGCATGTTCCTGTGCAAATATCACATCTAACCACAACCTCACGACTAGAATATTGGATTGGGGTTTAGGTTTCTAGATTAGGGTCTAGGTTTATGGATTATGGTATAAGATAATGATTTAAGTTCCTACATGATGGTTAAGGTCAATGGAATAGGGTTTAAGTTTAACCGCGCTTATTTGTAACATCACACCATCCATATGTCATCAAAGATGAAATGATTTAGTGGTCACCAAATTGTTAGCTACATTCCCCACACACGTAATGATATGGTGGCCACACTATAAGAAAACATGACTTTTTAGAAGGTCCAACTTGACTTAAATGTCCACATTGACCAAGGGGGTTGGTCATTTTGACTAAAGGCCTCGGGCATGAAAGACATGAATTACTTTTGATTAAGACATTTGACTAAAATGGCCTTTTTGACCATGTGACAAACCAAACATTTCGTAAAAAAGGCTAGAGGTCCATCAAGATGATCAAGGCTTAATCAAATTGACCATATTTAATGGCCATTGTGATTTGTAACTAGTTAACATAGCAATTTTGATTTGACATTTAGTCAAATCAACCATATTAATTTGGTTATTTAACTTATAAGTATATTTTGCATAAGGTACATATCAAATTTAAGTTCATAACTAATAGGTCCTAAGTTAAGCATATTACACCAAATAACTACTTATAAAGTTTAATAGGCTATTTACATGCTACCTTTACGCACATGTAAGTAGATTTTGTACATTAATTAATTAATACTTAATAATTGATAGTTAATATTCAATAATTTATGATGAATAATTTATATAATTGATTAGTCACTCAATAAATGTCAATTAATAACCAATAATTAATTTATCCATCAACTATTAATTGATTAATTATTATTATCAAATTATCAAATTTATTTAATTTTTTGGCTAATACTTCATAGTAATTTATAATTGAGTAATGAATATATAATTACAAATAATTAGTCATAAGTGATTATTTTAAGGTAATTTGTTATTTAATAATATTTTTAATAATGATTGTTAATTGTTAATTCATAGTAAATAATCATTCATTAATATTTAATACTTAGTAATTCCTAAAAAATAATCAATTAATCATTTATATTAATTAATTAACTATAATTTATAGTAATTCATCAATCATTTTTAATTATGTTTATTAATTACCTATAGGTAGCCTATCCTAATAACTTAGGCCACCTAGGCTTATTAAGTAGGTAGCCTAAGCCTAAACCTACCTAATAGGTTAGGCTACCTACCTAGTATGCCTAGGCTAGGTCTATTAATAGGTTTGTAGGTACCTACATAGCCTACTAAATAACATAGGCATAAATAGCTTATTAAGTAGGTATAAACATAAACTTAGTAGGTATTTATAAGGCCTAGTAGATTATAACCTACATGTTACCTAGGTACATGCATTATTAATAAGTACTTACTGCCTATTTAGGCTACCCTACCTATAATCTACTTATTTATGTAAGTAGTGTAAAAAATTCAAGTTCATTTAGTACAATATGTTGAAAAAAACTTCATGGAAGTTGATTACAATACGTTGGTCCAAAATCATATTCATTACAAATATGTTTTCCAAAAAATCATGTTATGGAGTGGTGGTGTAATGGTTAAGGACTTGATTCTTCAATGTGGAAGTGAGGAATTCAAGTCCTCGCATTTGCAACCTAGGCTACCTTGGCTACTTAGGTAACCTAATTACATAGCCTAGGTTGCAAAAGCTACTAAACCACCTAACCTAGGCTACTTGGTTTAACCTAGGGGCTTGGCCTAACCTAAGTGGTTTGATGTAGCCTAGGTGGTTTAGTCTAGGCCTAGGACATAGGGTTGGTAGCTAAATAAATATTTTTTTTGCATTAATTATTAGGTTTATTAATTAGGTAGGTAGGTAGGTAGGTAGGGTAATTAATTAATAAATATTTTCATATTAATTTTAAATAAATAATTTAAATAATATATATTTTTGGTCGTTGCCCAAATTGTATTATTGTCACAGTGGTTAATTAAAAAAAATCCCAATAAAAAAACCCACCAAAAAGACCTAATCAAAATGGTTGGGTCTAAATCAATTTGTTAAAAATGACATTTTGGTCAAGTTGAACATGGGGGCAAAAAAACCATGATTTCTTATAGTGCTACTAGATCATTACCAAGGCCACTCATCAAAGATGTAATATTTTGGTGGCCACTAGATCATTACCAAGGTCACTCGTAAAAACATAACGAATTGGTGGCCACCAAATCGATAAATTTGAATCCTCAAAGAAGTAACAATCCAATGGCAACAAATCGTCATCTTTGAATCTTCTAAAAGGTTACTATCTAGTGGCCACTAGATTGTAACTTCATCAAATATTCACCCATGCCACAATTTGGTGGCCATTAAATCGTCACCAAATCAAAGATTAACCCATGTCACAATTTGGTTCCCACCATATTGTCACCTCCTCGAACACTGACAAAACCAACCATTCGGTGGCCACTAAATTGTTACTTACATAAAATCATGAAGAAACAAACCTAGCAGTCACCAAATGGGTAGATGCAAGCTATAGTGGTTCACTTTTGTGACAAAATAATGTTCTTTCCATGGGTACCTTTTATTCAAATGCAACTGATGATTAATATATCTTTACATCTATTAATTGGGATTTGGATCCAAACTAATAATTTCATTATGAACAAAATTATGTGGTTATTTATTAATAAAAAATCCATTTGTTAGTAGTAATGGACTTTTGAAGTTGAAAAATATGGACTAATCGTTTGATTGGAACATCCAAAATTGTAAATATTATATTGATTCACATTCCAAATTTTTTATTGGGACTCAATATATAATGTAGTACAAGATGATAAACCCATATGAAAAATCTTTTCTTTGAAAACCTTAATTATTTAATAGTTAAGAACTTTTGAATGGTTAAAATTTGACCATATTTTCACAAGTCCATATAAATTGCAATTTTTATTTTTTATTCAATTTTTTTTGTTCTAAAAGCATATGTTTTGAAAGTTTTAGATGGGGCATTATTTTTATGGACTTTGTGAGTTTTCCTTTTAAGACTTCCAAATTTAAAAATGGCATCAACTGCATTAAATACAAGTTTTCACATAGATTTGGGAAGGTTTATAGGCGATTGAACATGTATTGTTCAAACATTAAAATAACAATATTTAAAAAAGTAAAAACCATGTCCATTTGAATCATTTTAAAGAATCTTGTATGGACTCATAGGGAGTGTAATTTCTATCAATATTGACCCATTGCAGCTTGCATCTCCCCAAATCAATATGCTTACAAGGGAGGAAAATAAACATAAGGTGGTCACCAGTGCACTACATCTCCAAGGTGGAATTGATAAATTTGTGATTTGGTGGCATTAAATAAATCCCATTGAAGTGTAACGTAATTATACATCTCGTGGTCACTAGATCATTTCCTCTGGAAGGGGGTACATAAAATGATCTAGTGGCCACCAAATCATTTCTCCTTTGCAAAAGTAATGAAAGTGATCCGGTCGCCGATTGTACGAAGTTAGGAAATATTATTATCTATTGGCTACCGAACCATTAGTCTATTGAATAGGGTTTTAAATGATTAATATTTGGTGTCTCCAAATTGTTTCCTCTATTTTTTGTAATAATCTCATAGTTCTTGCATCCATGCAATAGTGATATCCATACTCACTTATTCAACAAAATCCTCATGGAGAATTTAGGGTACAAGAATTATGAAAATGCAAATGTCACCATTTGAATGTTAGACAAAGATGTTGAGAAGTGGGGTATAGAACTAAAGATGAAAACCCCATAAATTGAATGGTGTTTCTAGTTTGAAAAATGATAGGACCTCGATTCAGTGAAATATGTGTACGTTGTGAACTTCAAAGCTTACAAGGATAATCCACAATAGGTGATCTTTCTATCAATCCCATTCTTGATGTCGTAAATTGGGATCATGTGTGTTATTTCAAAAATGGACGATAACTTGCACCTAAGGAATACTACAAGAGGGAGGTTCATGGTAGCAAAGTTCTTTAATAGAACCACAAATTCATCCACCAAATGTGTGAGACAAGATGGTGACAATGATAATCATTGAGAAGGATACAAGAATGGAGACAATTTTAGAAGCGGCTTAAATAGATGTTGAGGGTTCAGCTATGATTAGAGTTCCAAAAAAACAAAGAAAGGAGGTGACTATGGAGGAGAAAAGAGAAAAGACAGTTAACAACCTTGTGATGAAGAAATATCCCAAAGGTTTAGATGAGACGAATTGTAAACATGTGAATGAATCAATTAGGAATGAATTTTCTAAAATTGCTTCCCCCTTGGAAACAAGCCTATTGAAGTCATGAAGGTTCCTATCAACAAATGTTTGCCACCTTTTAGAAGAATAGTCTACCACCCATTGAATGATACCCATAAGAATGAAATCAAACATAGAATTTTGATTATTCATTACATTGACTAGCAGTGCCCAATCTTTGCTATTCTTGTTAGCCCTAACAATCCAACCATTAGAAAAAAATCCTCAATTGACCACTAGATTTTAATCACACAAGACACCTATGATTATAAATATTTGTAGTTGCCTTGGACAAGTGGAAAGATATTGTAGTTGCAAATTATGTGACGTGGCAAAAATCACAATTGTAGTCGCAAAATTTTTGTGACTACAACGGGTTATTCTTTTGTTGACATGGATTTTCATCCATAATTATGTGGCATTATCAGTTGTGATTAGGAAATCGACTACAATATACAATCACAATGCGTAGTTACAAACTATAGCTATGACTAATTTTATGACTATATGTTATACACATAGGTTTTTAACCAACCACTTGGATGTAACCACGTGTCAACGCAAAGTTATCATGGTGATGCCACTTGGACAATGATCAATTGTTTGATGACCATTCACAATTTTACACATGTCAAATATATATGCAACATTGAATTTTTTAAAATGTTAATTAATTATGATCCAATGATGACACGTGAAAAATCGATTGATTTTTCCCAAAATTAAGAATTGCAGATATTAAACCATGATGACACATGGCATTATGTAATTTGGCAAGCAATTGGATGATCCGCAATAGCTATAGGCATGATGGTGACACATGGCATCATTAAAAAATTCATTTCAATTGCACTTGTAGGGTGCGATTTCATTTGGAGGTGTGGCAATTTGTATGTTGTCCATGTTTATTTTAGAAACTTACCTAGATTTTTAATTACACATGGCATAAAATTAGAGATTGTGAGAGTTGCACATAAAGTCAGGAGTATGCTTTGCCTTGTGACTAGGTGAGGAGTATGACTCCACCCTGTGACTAGGTGAGTTGTATACCACATGTATTTCATATAAGTCCTACATGTGACTACAGAAGTTGCAAAATGAAGTCACTAATAGATCTTACAACTACTTCTTTAGCTGCAAAACACAGAATCTTCAATTGCATCAATTTGTATATGCAATAAAGGAATCTTGAATTATATATGAATCCCTTTCATTAGCATGGACATTGTACATACACCTCCTATAACTATCCTCAAACTCATTACATCACTCCTAACAGGTGAGAAGAAAACTTAGATTGGCGCATGTATCTAAACCCCCACAATGCAAATTGATTTCTCACTTGTGTTAAGCACAACCGTGGTGGGTCATCATGATGATTAGGGAAAGGTAAAGGGGTATCTGGCAATAACACAAACTTGACTGTAAATATAACACCTTGTCTTATATGATCCCCATGAAAGACATCTTTCCCTGGTAGCCCAGAAACTATTCCGCTACCTACAATTTGGTTTTCACTCATTAGGAACACTGAGTCACCTATACCAAACTACAAAACTTGGAAATTGGAAAATTGAGTATTAATGCACATGGATACATTGAACAAGCACTTTATTTGTTTTATGAACATGAAACAAGTCAATCACATTGACCACAAAAAAATGGAGGGTAAAGTAGGTCACCTTTGGCAAGTCACAGACATCCATTTGTTTATTGTGGCAATGCTGTTTTATTGGCTCATGATCTAAGAGTTGGAGGTTCTCCTCTGATTGGTTTCTTTGCTTTGGCCCCCATGTAACAACCAAACAATTTTCCAATAATGTATTTGCATACTTACAGCCCAACAATTGAATTCATCATACATGACCACTTAAATTGAAAGCATGTAGCTGGGATGAAAAACAATGTGGTCCACCATATATGGGTTCATGTAAAATAACCCAAATTCAAATAAATACCTGATTAACCGCTGGTAGATATTTGACTGTGGTCTGTTCAGGGAGGATTACTGGGACATCTATAGAAATTTCATGAACCTGCCAAATGGTTCAAAAGTAACATAATAAATACTAAGTTGCCATGTCATATATAATTCAATGCACATTTTAATTGATACATTCTCCAAAGATTTCAATGTAACCCAAAAATGGATCACATACCTGGTTTGGCAATTGACCTTCCTTCCCATTCACTTGCATAAACAATTGGTATAAAAATTAGGTTACCTTAAACTTAGTTCCATCATTAATCACATTTCCACTGTGAACCTAGAAAAAGTTTATTAAAAACAAGTTTTGCAATATGGCACCTAATTTTCACACACCTTGGATGGCATCGAGGCAACCACATCTAGGGTTAGTATGCATACATAATTTAATGTAAATGCACCATTAAACCATAAACTTCTAGTAAATGTGGTCATTGTCACACAACCTAAAAACAATTTAGTTGTGGCAACATAAAAAAAACACTTTCTTATTGCATTGGATAGTCAACATATTTGGTTCTAAGTGCATTATGAAATTATCAAGTGTATCTAGAAATAAAAGTTTTGATATGTATCTTATAGTGCCTACTCGACTGGAGACAATGGCCACCACCTCAACCACATGTGCAATACACATGAATTAAAAGTAAACCCACATGTAAATATTCAGATCCATGGTACATATGTCCTATGCAGTAATTGGCAAGGAAAAATATCTTTTGCAGCAAGAGCACTTTGAAACCAAAACATGTGCATTATCAAGCAATAAAATTACTCAATTGATCATATCTAAGCTTGCATACAAGGGCCATGTATCATTCACTTTATTTGATCCAAGCTTGCAAATAGGGGCCACATCAACAACAGGGTCATGTGAAACACATGCTCCAACATTCCCCACATAAAGTGTTCCTATAGAAACCTGCACCCCTGATCAAATGCCAAGTTGGCCTCAAATTCAAGTTCCAAATTCTTACTTGTTGGGGGGGCCAACTTTTTCTTTTCAACCAATTGGGATCCATTCATCCCCTCTCCACCCTCCTGTCCTTTTGACTATGGACTTCCCATGCCTATGCCAACTGCCATTTGCCACATGAACTCCAAAATTATGGAATTAAGGGACTGGATTGATCTTGCATTCTCATTACAAGTCTCCAGAACTTGGGCCACTTGGCTAGTAATCTCTAGTAGCTTTGATTCAATGTTTGTCACTCGAGAAGACAAGGTGTTGCCACCTTACAAAACAAAAAAAACCGCCAAACATATTAAAAGCTATATGCTTCATAGTCTGAAAACCTCCAACAAAAACACGGCACCCTTAATCCAACTCAAAAAAAAGGGGGTTTTAAGGATATAAGGATTTGCTAACTATCTTTCTAAGAGTCTATTTTGACTCCAGACCAGCAGCTGCAAGTTTTTACTGAAGGGCTCCGTGTTTTCTTTTTCTACACACCACACCCATGTAGGATCCTATTCAACAAAGCAACCCAAAACAACTGAGGCTAAAAAAACACTTTATTGAACTTTCATAACCCAAAATAAATGACCTTACCAGAGCTGCCTCAACACTCGCTTTACCATGTCTACCATACTTCGAGGGTTTTTTCCAATTCCCTCTTGCATTAGACAAAGTGATGCTTTAGCAAGAGTCTTATCATATGTCCAATATTTCATGAGCCACTCCCATATAGGTGGCTCTATACCCAATGGACAAGTTCATTGTCCTTGTTTAGTGAATAGATTTTTGAGGCAAAACCTTTCTCCCTTCAAAAATCTACGAACAGAGTCTTCAAAACCCTTTCGACATAATGGGTTATTGTTGTAGTAAAAAAGGCCATCCATTCTAGCCTGCAATGTTCCCATATCTTTTGGGTTTTGCTCGCTAACATGCACAATGGACACATCCAAATAATGGGTTGCTGCTGACCTCAACATGTCACCCGAAACATTCTTCTCATCACAAGCACCATCAATTTTCCCCTTGTTGGTCACCTCTACAACATGTGGTTTCCGTCCTTGAACAATTCTCACTTCCTCCCCTAACGCCTTTCTCTCAGCTCGATTATTGGCACAATTTTCTAACACAATTTTCAGTTTTCTAAGGCAGGGAAGTGCTGATGGCATTGTTGGTGTACTTGCTGTTAGATTCATGGTAGGCACAGGTGGATGCATAGTAGCCACTGAAATGTTGGGAGCTAGGGGCAGAGTCAGTGGCATGCCAAGCCCTTTTGAAACCTAAGGTGGGAGCTGATTAGACATTCGGAATGGTGTTGTTGGGTTCCATTAGAATGGCCTTGGGCCCCACTGTCCAAAACCTACACTCCAATTCTGTTGTGGTGGCATATTACATCCGAGGGGGCCTCCAACAAATTGGTTCGCCCATTGTGGACCCCATTGGCACCAATTTTGAGCAAGCCCATTATTCTGTGATCCCCACAATTGCCCGCACCTTGCATCCATGGTCGTCCCCCTCCTTGGTCCCATGGAGGCCCATTGTTGCGGCGACACTAGGAACCAGCCACTCTATGGGGGCTACATTGCAACTCGACAACAAGTCCATCACCCTGGATTGAATTTGGTAGTGGATAGGGTTTGGGCTTCTTATTGACTTATTGCCAAACACATTCATGTTAACACAAATTATTCCAATGACCTCATTTAGACACCTTAGAAAAACAACCAAGCGCATTTAAAATTATTACCTTTAGTTTGGGACTAGCAGCTATATGGGCACTACGTCAACATTCTCCTAGCGCAACAAACTTTGCTGACAAGGCTTTTTTCTTCCCAACAGTAGTATGTATTGATTTCCTCCAACAAATAACATAAAACCCTTAGAAAGCCATCATAAAAAAACATTGGCTATCAAATTGAAAGGGAAAGTTTAGATGTTTCACAAATCTTTAAGAGTCTCATAAAGTCCCAACTCCTTCACTTTGGCTTGCAATATGACTATGTTTTTTAAATAGTCAAGTTAGTATTGACAGAAAGGTGCACTGCTTTTTTTTGGCATGGAGATTTAGGATCAACAAAAATATGCAACAAGGTACAGCTAAACACCAAATCACCAGACTATCAGGTAATGGAAAAAAATCCAAATGAACCAAACTTGTGTTTAACCCTAAACTTCATTTTCATGCTCATTTTGCAAGAAACACTAAATCCTCAGTTATAATCTGGTACAATATAATGAGATGCCTTTTAAAACTTTTGACATTATTGGTTTTAAGCACAAGGATAAACAAGATTATGTTGTGTTTGGGGTGAACATATCAACAATAGGACATTTGAAGTCTAATGCACCAAGGATTAGGGGTTGGGAGAATATGGTGTGAATCGATTGGAAGCCTAGATATGTCAAATGAAGTTCAACAAGTTTTAAAATAAAATGATGAGTTACCAACCATAATCTGGAGGTGACAATGGAATGCAAAATACACTTACCCATAGAACAAAAGCTTGACGCCTTGTTGATGGCCCACATGTGTCATGAACATGGGCATGTCTAAACCAGAAAGTTTAGTAAACAAAATGTCGTTGCTACACTATGTTTAAAACATGCATCAATTTCCATCACTCACTAAATGTGTTGTCGCAACATGGATTTGAAAGTTAGGCATCAAAGAGAAAATGCCCCAAGCTTCTTTGCCAAGTTCCATCACATAAATGCCTACACTTTTGATTTGAACAAGGGTTTCCAATTGTTACTAGAGAAATAAAATCAACTTTGCACATGAGTGGTTCTAGATTTTTTTGCCATATTGGCAACAATCCACATGAAGGTGTAGCCACATTTAGCTTCAAAACTATTTAATTATTACAATGAAACTTTACTTTGACCATTTCTTGATGATTTTTTTTTGTTTTAGCCATAAACAACTATTACATGGTGATGAATTCATTGGGCATATGAAATTATTTTTGTAAAATTGTTATGTTTTGGCCAAACCCACAAATATCCATGAATAACTAAGGTGGACATATAGTTTCTGTGAATGTTTTCCAAGAATTGGTTTGGGAATAATGTTTTAAGTGAAAAAACATTCTATGATTGTCACATAATATTTTAGAATACTATGTAGTAATGTTTTGGGTGATTGGAAGACATGCCACTTGACATATCACCAAGGAAAAGTTTGCCATCCACACTTTCATAGTCCCATCTTGCCACTTAATTGTTACCAATAGCTTCACATTGTTGCAAAGATCACAAAATTTGAACTTTCATAAACTAAAGTTTGAGAAACTCAATTTTCAAATCTTGGCATCACTACAATCAAATATCACAACAACAACCAAATGTCAAACATAGAGCAAATTCACTTAATTAAGGCTACCCATAGCCAAAATGCTTCCACTATTAAAGTTGTTTTGCCACTGCATGGACATTTTTCATTAGAAGCATAGTTATGACATTCTTGGTGCGAGAATGTTATGGAAGCCCAAAGAAGCAAGAATTTTAACGAATTTTATAGATCAACCAGTGTAATTTGGTAAACATTCACGGGTCAAGAATGTTTTGACAAGGTGCTAAATGAAGAATTTTAAAGAATTTTAATGTGCAAAATGAAGAATGTCATCACTAGGATTAGAAGCAATAGTTGAATCATCATCTTGCCTTTTTGGTCAATTGTAGTTTTAGTTGTTGGGAAATGACCTTAATTGTAATTATTGAACCATTAAACGATCCCATGAAAGATTGTTCTTCATCCTCCAGATACTACACATTTGTCACTTCACTCCTTAATGCCAAATCTAAATCTACCACAATCCTAAATGCATCCAAATCGACTACCTCATACTCATCATCTATAACATGTTCAATAAAATTTTCACCTTTCTTTCACCTTCCTTTTCCCTTTCCTCGTTTGTAGATTTGGTTTTGATACATTAGGCAAAGAAAACACTACTTCAACATTGAAGCTAAAAACTTGACCCACAAGAAGAAGATGAAAAAGGAAAAACATGAGATGGAAGGAAGGCATAAGCATAAGAAGAAAATTACCAAGAAAAAATCATGTTCCTCAAAAAATACCCAAACACCATTATATTCTTGAGGAAGCTAAAACTAAAACCTCCAATTTAGCCACATTTACAAAATTGTAGAAAATATGAATGGGAGAGATTTAAGAAGGCCTTTGAAAGTAAGAACAAAAGTAGATAATGCACATCTATTTGAGCCCATGATCAAAAGCTCAATTTTGGAAGGTGGGAAGGATCCAGCAACTAGAATAATAGGTGCAACAAAAATTTGTACCCTAATTAGAAGCTAAATTTGAAGTTTCAAATTGGAGAAAGTTCTAGATAGAAGCATCAAACCCTTCAATGTCATAGTAATTCTAAAAGGTCACAATTGGAATTTGCTTATAATGCATCATCAACTCCTACACTCCTTTGCAGGGCTTGGGAAGCCAAGATTACTTCTTCCCTATTTAATTCTATGGCTCCCACCAATGCCCTGCTACTATCTAACTCATGAAAATGCATGGGAGGTTCAAGCCCAAAAACAACCCCATGTGTTTCAAGGCAATCATCATAAGTATTTGCCACCACACGTTGGTTTCAAGGCTTTCTATGGAGGACAACCTTCCATGTTGGAATCCTTGGGTCACTCCAAAAAAATACATGTTGAACTTGTGAAAGGAACACAAATAGTTCATTATATTCATGTAACAAATGTCAAAAATTTGCAAGTAGAAAGCTAGCATCATCTTGTTTGTAAGTTGGGTTGCTTTTGTTATCAATCCCATTTTTCACCCAACCACATCAAAACAACAAAATTAGTGAGGTGATGGGGTTGTAATATAGATGCAATAATTACTTCAACAAGCCAACATATTGAATGGGTCTAAGCACATCATTGCCATTCCCCTCCAATTGTTCGAAAACTAATGCAACATGGTAATCGAATGTGACACACAAACTAAATGACTCATCATCAACAAGAAAATGATTGCCATGCGCCTTCATTTTCTTGTAATCCATTGTTGTGAAAGTTGGTAGAATTGAAAGGTGGAGAAGGTCTTCATCAATAGGTTCCATGGTAGTAACATGATGGTGACGAATAGCTTCATGTACCCACATCACCATATCATCAATTTGTTGCAAATGCTTTGGAAATCTAATAGGTTCACGAGATGTAGTTGGGTTTGGCAACCAAGCACATTAGAATTCAACTTTTGCATTTTCAATGCAGGCCTCTTTTTTTTTTTGCAACAAACACAAGCAAAAAAGGCAAATGAAAATTCCCCACAAACTTCAACTAAAAAAAGGAGTGGCCAAATTTCCCATAAATTAGAATCTAGCTTCCAACAACCAACTTAAAATCTTAGCAACATTTTTTTTAGTAGAATTGATACAAATCTAAAGTTTCAACACATTTGGCTTGAAATGGTTTTATCCCCATTATGTTTTATGTAGTAATCACGAGTGAAAACAAGGAATTGCAAAAGGAAAAACAAATTCAACAAAATTAGAATAAATTTCCAATTGATATTTGGAAATTTCATTTAGAATCAAGGTTCCAACAACCAACTTGTTAAGCCCAATAACAATGTTTTCAGCAAAATGGAAACAAATCCAAAGTTTCAACAAAATTGATTTCAAATGCATGAGAAAATTTACTTTATCCAAGGGGTCATAATATATGTATTTGTTAGCACATACTTATGTGCTAGATCTCGTAGAATGGGATTCAACATTATTTAATTAATTTAGGACTTTACAAAAGTCCGAAAATGCCAACACACAAATTTCAATGTTAAATTTTTTAGTCTTTCAATTATAAATGACCTAGTGGCCATTAAAACAAAGTTTGTTAACCACAAGAAAAAACTTTTGAAGAACTACAAGTTACATTCCAAATTATACAAATAAAACCTTGAGGACACCAAGGCAGGTTGTTTAAAAACAACAAAAAGACTTTGAATGATGAATCAATGAAATATAATTTACATAGATCAAATAAACATTATATTCAATACTAGAAAATCCAATCCAATGAAAAAAAGTTGCAATAATTAGAAAATTAAAAAATTTACATAGCATGTAAGAAGGAAAAAAGTGTGAAATTTAGTAATTCATGTAGTATATTACATAATTGATAACAACATTCATTAAATGTTTTAGATACAAATTGGACCTAGTGGCCACCAAGTTGTCAAATTTGTAACTATACCAACCAAAAGTCATGATAATAATAAAAAATATATTATTTAAAAAAATCCCTAAAAAAAAACTTAAATTTGAAGGATAATTTGAAATTAATTGAACCATCGGGTGGCCACCAGTTTGTCAAAACACCTACCCTAATTTCTCCAAGAGTCTTGAAATAGAATATCCAATAATGTAAAAATCTTTGTATAAAAACCCTAAAGGGCATTCTAAATTTGTGGTTAATTTTAAACACAATGTGAAATCCTCCTGGTGTTAGAAGTTTTCTGACTATCCATATTCAAATATGCAACAATATCAGCACCATCTTGGAATAAAAAACTAATTGGCAAACATTGTTTTTTCCCTTTCATAACTATAAACAACATCGTGTACTCTACGAACAACAATCTAAAGCAACTACACACAAAAGTCAAAACTAGAAAACAACTGCATATTAAAACATATAACAATTATACATAAAAGTAATTAAAAAATGCAAAAAAACCAAAATGGAACAATTCAAATTACATACCTAATGAAGGCTGCTTTTTGTGAACATCGACATTATCATTATACATATACTAAAGGAACCAATAATAACTTTTTGATGAGGAACTTAAACAAGCTTTAGAATACTTGACCATAAAATCATAAAGAGCTTGAACTATTTTGGCCAATGGCAATCCAACCAAAGGTGGCCACAAATGGGATGGTAAGTCCAACCATTGTACCTTATTCTTTGACAACATCTATCCCCTGAATGATTCAAGAAAAAAACCAGACCATTTCAGATTTTGAAGGGCCTTGCTAAGTTCATCATCAATCAATAATGTTTGATCCTCCTTTCCATAATCTTTCCGACAATAAGCATAATACACACATTTCAAATCTTTAAGTAATAATGGGACCTGGATGAAATTTCACCAAACGTTTTGGAGCATCGTTCACGTCCCCAAATGAAAACGAAACAATCCAAGAAATTTTCAAGCATGAACATGGGAAGAACTTTTAGTACATCCTCAAATTTCATACAAGACCAAATTGCAATATGAAACTTGTGAAATGCCTTACTAAAAAAAAATTCCACTCCAGCTCAGATTTCCACATTGGTCTTGTGAACATTTTTTCCAAACACTTTAGCATTCCCTTACAAAATAGCTGAAGGTGGGAAATAACACAACACGCCATTGACATTCATAGCCAACAATGTTTTAGGTTCAAGAGATGACAAACGTAGATATGAACGCATTGAACTGCCTTGGACCACTATGGTTGACTTGGAAGAAACATTAAACTAAAACAACAACAAAAATAAGTTGACCAAATGAATTAAACATGTGGGAAAGGATAAAGTGTTATCAAAATTTACAATAATAAATTGAAAGTGAAATGTCCATGTGTTAACAATAAATATTTTTCTATGTCAAATATATAATAAAACAAATCCATAACAATATGCAAGAAACATCGAATGGCCATTGGGCAAGCTAACAATCAACGGAAAAATAAATAATACTAAAAAAAATCATTGAAATACAAGGGGACTACTTAACTACATGCATGAAGCACCTGGTGGCCACTAAGCCATTTGTATTGAAATTTAAAAACAATTTATGAAAGCCTAACAATATGTTTATGAAGTGCCTAATTATCAAATCAGAACTAGTGGATGCTTGTGGGAAAGAAAAACGTGTGGAATAACCTTTACATTTAATTCTAATACATTAGGCAAAAAAACAACTCATAAAGATAAAACGTGCACCCATTGCAATTCAAGTTAGTAAACCATCCATAAATAATGATTCCATAATAAATAAATAAAATAATTATCTTTTTTTATTTAGAGATTTCGATTTCACTTTGTTACAAAATGTTTCATCACATTTTATAGAACAACAAACAATTTATTTTCCATATCAAAGGTCATTAGGAAGTACATATGTAATGTTATCAAAAGGATTCAACTTTGCAAATTTATAAACATGCATTTTGGACAAATGCAAAGATTTCAAATAAGGAAAAATGGTTTGGAGCAAGTAATTAACGTCATTATGCAACCCATAAAATCTCTCAAAAAAGATGGCACTAAAAGGACGATTAAACAAACTTTTGTGAGGCATTTCGTTTATCAGTAAGGTATTTTCAAACATTGTACCAAGAAATTGAACAAAGAAATTGAGAAGGTTTTTATGGAAAATTGGTTTGTCCAACTTTTCAAGCAAGAAGTGATCATTTATGAAGTAGAGCGATTGGTCCACTATCCTAAAAGATGGAAGGTGAACGTCAATTTTTTCAGCAATAATTTCCAAGTGCCTCGAAAAAATTTCTCTTCATTCCCGAGGACCATATGTACATTGTAATTGTTTTTACACAAGCGGAAAGGAATTCCTTGAGGCCAAGCATTAAAACATTTGGGTGAGTTCTAGTTTGACCTTCACCTGTAGCAACAAGAACACCATTCAGGTCAATAATCAAATGATAGTCATTCACCTCCAACGAAGGACGTTTTTCTTGTGGAGGATGTGCAGGAAAACCAAAAGTTTTTGTCATTTCTTGTAGATTACCTTGGGGAAAACCTAAAGTGGTTGCATTGTTTTAGCAACGAACATTCACCAAATTCAAAATCTTTGGAATCTTGTGCAAAAAAGCTTTGAATGCAAAACTTCATCGACAAAACTAGAAGTGTTTATGATTTCCTAGCAACTATAGTTCGCAAAACATGAGTCATTACACTTTCTTGCAAAATGCCAAGCTCCATAAGTGGATAAAGTAGAAGAGAGCCCACACCATGCACACCTTCCGCCCACCAGCTATAACCAATCATGTTTCATTTTCAAGGCAAGAGGATGTCAATACATTAAAGGGCCTCAATTCTAAGTGGTCCACTAGTCCAAGACAATAATATCCCTGCTCTACATCATTTGGTGTTGCGTTTTCAACATTGGGTTCATTAGAGTGAACATCAATTAATTCCATTGAAACATGAACTATGGATATGAAACATACATTAGCTGATGGTTCAATCTACATTTCCATCATATCAATCACAAAGGAAAGAATCCACAGAGGATACGAGCCCACCTTGGATTGTATTATCTTTCCACCCAAATTTTCTTAAGAGGAAATTGACACCCTTTCCACATGTCAAGCACAAATTTGCACCCAAGAATAAAAAGGATGTATAAGTTATAAAAATAAAAACATTATTAAGCACAACAAAATGACCATTTCATAAATAAATATCTGGCACACCCAAATGATCGTTAGAAGAATAATGATCGAAGATAATATCTGGTATTAATAAAAAAATGTTGGACAAATGCATAATTGAAACACAATCTCCTAGCGGTTGCTAAGTAATCACAGGAATTTCAATTGCCAAAAGGTTGCCAAGTAATCAATAGACAAACAATTGTTTGGCGATCACCAAGGTATTGATGAAAAAATGATTACTTGACGATCGCTAAGTGATCAACGAACAAAATATTTTCAAGTGGCCACCAAGCGATCAATGCACAACACACGCCTTAAGGCCTTAAGGCAACAATCAAATTAAATGCATTGAAAAGAATATAAACAAAGGTATCTTAGAATACAACTCGACATTCCACTATAGTTGTCCTACAAGTTTATAAAATGATAAAATGATTAATGGAATGTACAAGGTGTCAAAATGATTAGAAGCTATTGAATTTAATCAGTCATCCATTTTTTTTATTGGATCCTATACTTGATGTACAAAACTAAATGGATTCAAAGGACCTATAGGGAGGTCGATGCATCGCAATGCCTCACCAACTTTTTTGTTATCTTCCCCATCTAAAGTTGCCACATTCTACCAAGTTAAGGAAGCTATTGATGTATTGATGACACATGTGTTGATCGATGTGAACACATTTTCGTCCTTTGGAGGATCCTCTTATTCATGGTTAGTGAGTTTTTCACTAGCCTCCCATTCTTTCGTAGCTTGAACATCAATGTTTTTTGGATTCTCCCCCAAGAACGACCTTTTTTTTTGAAATTGGAATCTTATTGTTGGATGCCTTTCTCTTATTACTTCCCCTTGTGACATAACTAACTTTCTTTTTGTCCACCTTGGGTGGGTTTTGGTTGTCCAATGTCTGGGACAAATTAGCTCCACCTTCCTTGGTAAGGACTAGGACTTTTGGCTCTTCTTGCTCCTCCACATCATAAGTTTGTGCTCCTTGGGTGAACATTAAAATAGGCTCCAATGGTTGTATTCATGTGTTTTTAGTGGCAATATTTGTTAGCATGCAAAGACATATTGATGCCATCATCTCGCACCAGGTTCTTTCCAAGTTGTGGGGAATGAGTTTTAACACTTTACATTTATTCTCTTGAGGAAGAAATGCCCTATTAGAAAAATAATCCTACTAATAAAACAAGTTTTTGTAGACAAAATATTCCAAGAATAAAGTCAAGATCCATGTGTTGCATTTACCAAAGAAACATATGTGAGAACTCCTCTACAAAAGATACTTAGACAAACCGTCCTGCTTAAGGTTATCGGTTGAAGGATTTGAAAAAAAACTTCTAGAGAAACCTTGTGTCGATATAGATGTCGATCTTTTTGAAAAAGAGAACCTCAGCATTCCACTAGTGTCAACAATTTTTTGTTTCCCAAAATTTCAGCACACACATTTGTTACAAATTTACAAGGAAACAAATAAGCAAACATGAGCACAAGAATGCTCAATAATGTCATTGAAAAACCTAGAACCTTTGTTGGTCTTGCCATATACTGCCCAAAATTAAATCAAAAGTTTTGTAACAAAGTCGATTTACAGACAGTAGTCAATAGGCTCTTGAAAGATTCATGGTCGCAAATGTAGGCAACAACTTTGAACATGGCCTTTGTGTTCAAGAGCCCTAAAAGAAAGGATTCCCGATCAAGGCCCTTCCAAACTATTGGAACATCTTTCACATTGTGAGCTATATAAACGACAACAATGGTCCTTGTTGTGTTATCCATAAAAGACAATGCATAAGATTCCTTGTCAATAACATCCAATAAACCCACCATGTTTTCAACTCTATCATACTTGTAATGAATGTCCAACAAAATTACCTCTACTACATTGTCCTCTAGAGTTCCACTTTGGATCCATGTCTTTAAAACTTATTTAAATTTTGCAGGTGGGGCCTTGTTTGAGGGGTTGAGCCTCAACTTTTTCAAGTAGAAATCATCATTCAGCTTCAAATCCAAAATTGAAAACAACATTTTGTCAAGTGCCATTCCTCATTTGAATATGGCTTCTAATTATTGGTGGTTGGCTTTGGATGTCCAAAATCAATCATAATTTCATTCTGAATCATAGCCTTTCACTTAAGTAACCTTGTGAACTCATACATGGATTTAAGGTTAGGCCTCCCTCCTTTCACTAAATGTTCTTTGAGTGTTATTGCTTTTGAAAGGAACCCCTTGGCCAACTTCTCAACTTGTTTTTCCTTGAGGTTCGCCAAGCAACCAAAAACAAATTTTCTAATTGGTTTTGGCGGATGTGCTAACACATCTCCAAATCCATCAAGGATGTTGCACCTCTCCCATACAAGGACAACATTGTGTTACAACTAGAAGATTACATCTATCAATTTAAGGATATTCATGCATTCCTTTATTGATTCTACATTCAAAACAAACTTGAATGTTTCTTCAAATTTCTACAAAACATTTCATAACCATGACAAAGCTTAGAAATATAATTGAAAAACATACAATAGCCTAGTTTTGTATGGAAATTAATCGTCTAACATTGATACCTTGTATTTTTTGGTATGTTGAAAAGATGCATCCAAATTTAGATGAGGCCTTTGGTATGCGTCCCATATCCTTTGTGCATTTGCAAGATTTTCCTTGTATGAAGGTTTTGTGCTGCATGAAGTCACAATCCTTGTTGTTTAATATTTTGAAAAGCTTGCAAATCTTCACAAAATCCATGTCCCATACTACAATAATTTGGAACTTATTGTACATCTTTTGAACCCGAAGCTTCATATTTGGGGTCATTTACAAGTTCCTATTAAATCAAAATTGCATTTTCAAGTTATTATTTTGGAATTTTCATTGCACACCATAAAACAAGAAATACAAGGAATTAGGGATGGAACTAGACACACCTTTGCAACAACAATTGTGTGTTTCCCACCAACAATTAGAAACTGATTGTCCTAAATTGTTGAGAATTCAAGTTCAATTAATTAGGTTTCATTAATTATTGGAGTAGGAAAGTAAGTAGGTTACTTTCGCAAGGTTGAATTACTTTTTTTACTTATTTTAGTTTGGTTATTTATGGTTTGGTCTTATAGTTAAATACCTTGGTGTTGATGGTTTGTTTTTCTTTTCTTCATTACATAAGTTTGTGTATTTCATGTGACAAGAACCTTGAAGAGTTCTTGATGTTATGTTTTGTGTTGTGAGCATCGTGTTATACTTTCCTTTCAATAAAGTTCTATGTTTGCACTTCAGTAGATCTCCTATTTGTTATCATGGTATCAGAGCTTAGGTTGTTTGATGAGAAAGTTGAAAGAGATCTAGAGCTAAAAAGTCTCTAGAACTAAAGCTTGAGAGTCTCTAGTAATATCATAGGAGTTTTTCAAGTGCAAAAGAGAAACGAGGAAAGGAAAGAACTAAAGAAAAAGAAAAGAAAAGAAAAGAGGTGAAAAGAGATCCACATATCAAGGGTTGTGGAAGTCAGATCCTTAAATCTAAATTTAGATCTATTGTGAAAAGATCTTGGAGTGAAACTTGGAGAGATTATAAAAGACTATAAGACGCTTCTATTCTCAAGAATTTCAAAAGAAAAGGATGTGTTTTGTGAAAGTTATGAGTTTTTGAAGATTTTTTGTTAGATCTGGTTTTTTGGTCATATCTCCTTTTTTTGAGCTTTTTTGGATTTGCAAATTTGGGATCTTATAGATCATAAGGGATTATATATGTGAGAAAAATTTCAAGTCATTTGGATACGTATTGAGAGAGATTCAAGTATCTAAAGTTTCAGCCTCAGTTTTGAAGTCAATTTCTTTTGAAAGTGATAACTCTTTGTGGTCATCATCAATAGAGTTGAAATTGTGAAGACATAGAAGACATATATCTTATGTGTCTCCCAAAATCTCAAGGAGCTTGAAGTTGCTGAGAGTGAGTTGTAAGTCATTTTGTGTTCATGAGGTGATTTCAAGGAAGTAGCAAGATCTCTCAATTTATGAAGTTAAATGAGCTGAAATTTTGAGAGACTGTAGTAGACATATTTTTACATGTTTTAGAAAAATTTCAAAAGGATTCAAGGTCATATGTGAGTGGTGTAGCTTCGCAAAGTTGTTATGACAGAAGTTTACATTGAAAAGACATCAAAATAAATTTTTGAAGTGGAGCAAATATAACTTGGGAGAACTTGAAAGGAGTTTGAAGATTGGGAAGCGCAAATACATTATCAAGACCTTCATATGAAAGTTTGGTATGTAACTCATGTACTTAATACCATACAAAATATTATATGAGATACGTACATATACATAAAACCTATGTATAATATAAAATTTCATATAATATTCAAGACATACATACATATGCAAGGTCCATCTTGTTCAACCTTAACCTTAACCCTAACCCTAATCCTAGAAACCTAAGGAAGGAAAACCTTAACCCTAATCCTATAAACCCAAGAAAACATTGAATGTTACCTTGAAAGATGGCGAACGGTCTTTCTCAAATTGCAATTGAGAAATTAGACAAGAACAATTTGCAAGTGTGGAAATTTAGGATTATGAATTTCTTGATGTGGAAAGGTTATTGGGAGTTCATAACCGGTGATGAGATAGAACCTCCTCTCCCAAAAAACCCCACACAACAACAAATTCAAGCCAATAAAACTTGGGATGAAAAAGCAAGGAAAGTCTTGTATTGGCTTTCTATGAGTGTGTCTAATTCCATGATTGTGCATATTCAAGATGCAAAATCACCCAAGCAAACTTGGGATACATTGGTGAAGATGTATAGCACCAATACACAAGCCTTTAAAATGTAGCTCAAACAAGAATTGCATAATCTACAGAAAAACAAGATGAACATCAACGACTATTCTACAAAGGTGAAAAACCTTGCAGATGCTCTTACATCTATAGGAGCCCCTATAGATGATGAAAATCTAGTGGCCGTGACCTTGAATGGATTTGGAAAATATTATAGCCAGTTTTGTACTTTAATTGCAATTCGAGAAACATTTCTTGATTTCCAAGACTTAATAACCTTACTTATAATGAAAAGATGAGAATTATTAGTACCTCATCTAATGGAAGATCACGAGATAATGTTTTTTACTCAAATTCTAATAAAGGTAGAGGTAGAGGTGCTAAAACCTCATTTTGAGGTTGACACGGAAGTTCGCATGGTGGACATCATCAACCTGAAGATCAGTCTCATGGAGGTGGACAAGGAAACTTTAAAAGAAGAGGAAGTCGTGGAGGTCGTGGTGGAAGTCATTGAGGTCAACAACCAAATAATGACTCAAATTGCTATTATTGTGGGAAACCTGGGCACATGGCAAAGAACTGTTATCAAAAGGAGCATGATGCACGAAATGGAAAGTTACAACAAGGGAATCATGCATCAACTAGCAATCAAGGTGTTGAGCAACTGTTTGTGATGCAACACATGGCAAATTCAATGATAGGAGGTGTATCAGATAACAATGTTTAGTATGTGGATTCTGGAGCTTCAAATCACATGACTAGTCATGGAGAATGGTTTAGAGACAAAGGATTTGAAGACACTAAGGTTTGTGAAAACTGGTGATGACACTACACATCCCATCGCACAAATTAGCAAGGTGCCATTGTCCATGCAAGATGGGCAAACAAAGTATTTGAAAGATGTACTTCATGTTCCAACCATAACAAAAAAAATTAGTCTTCGTAGGCTAGATGGTGGAACAAGGTTTATAGGTGACATTCAACCCAAATGGATGTTTTATGGAAAACATGAAGAACCAAGGCAAATTGATTACAAAAGGGGAAAGGAATGGACGAATGTTCACTTTAGATGTGAACATGCCTCAAGTGAATTCCATGTTATTCACACATGGAAAAGGAGCTAGAGACATTGGCACAAGCGAATGGCCATGTTAATCTCCAACATCTTAAGCTAAAATCTCTTGTTGGAGGTCTTCCCAAATTTGGAACAGAAGAGGTGATCTCAAAAGTTTGTGAAGCATGCCAATTGGCGAAGCAAATTAAGCATCCATTCTTAGTTTAAATAACTCATGTAAGTTCCAAACCTTTGGAAATGATCCACTCAAATGTGTGGACCACGAAGATAAAATCCATAGGAGGATGCAAGTATTACGTGAGTTTCATTGATGACCACACAAGGAAGGTGTGGGTCTACTTCATGAAACACAAAGGTGAAGTGTTTCAACATTTTTTAAATTTCAGAACAGTGGTGGAGAAGGAGAAGGTTGTGAGCATCAAGTGCTTAAGGTTTAATGGAAGGGGAGAATATTTTTCAAATGAATTCAGTGAGTACTTGAAGGGGCATGGAATTCAAAGGAAGTACTCATGTAATTATTCCCCATAGTAAAATGGAATTGCTAAAAGGAAAAACAGACACATTGTAGAAATAACACGTGCCATGTTGAATGAGAAGAATTTGTCAAATTACTTTTGGGTTGAAGCAGTAGCAATTGTAGTCTATATCATGAATCGAACACCCACAACAATAGTTCATGGCATGACACCTGAAGAAAAATTCACAGGCAAAAAACCAAATGTCTCACACCTAAGAATGTTTAGTTGCATTGCATATGTGCATGTTCATGATGAGAAAAGATCAAAACTAAATCCAAAAGCTAAGAAATGTATTTTCATTGGATATTCCTTAGACCAAAAAGGATATAGATGTTTCAACATTTCCATTCGGAAGTTGCAAGTGAGTAGAGATGTTGTGTTTGATGAGATGGTTCATTGGTACCCACCACTGAAGATAGCAAAAGATGGAGAAGTTAAAAATGGTGATGTTCCATCAAATGTGGAACAAGAATCACAATTAATTAGTGGACCACAATAGTCCTGAATTAGTGGGTCCAGTAGCACTCCATGGAAAGGAAGATTAAGATCTTCAAACATTGTAGATGGTAGTTCTCAAACATCATCTAAAAATCCTCATGTAGATGATGAATCAAGTGAGTAAAAAAAGAATGTGAGTGAAGAATCAAAAATCTTTTCAATTATTACTCCTAGAACACGGATGGCCAAGAAAGCTTTGAAAACACTCGACAATAACAATGGAGTACGAAAATGCACACTAGTCAAGTACCTTGTACAAAGACTCACATATGATGGTTTTGTAGCTCATCATTACACATACATGGTGAAAGTCATAGAAGAGGTTGAACCCACTTGTTTTGAACAGGCGATCAGAAACCCTAAATGGGATAATGCCATGGATGAAGAGATGGTGGCGTTGGATGCTAATGCTACTTGGGAGTTGGTAGCTTTACTAAAGGACAAAAAAGTAATTGGGTGCAAATGGGTGTACAAAGTCAAGCACAATGCAGATGGATCTATGAGTAGATACAAAGCAAGATTGGTTGCCAAAGGTTATGCCCAAACTTATGGCATAAACTATGAGGAGACCTATAGTCCAGTTGCCAAAATGACAATTGTAAGAGAATCATTGTTATGGCAGCATCAAAAGGATGGTCTTTACATCAAATGGATGTAAGAAATGTTTTTTTTCATGGAGATTTACAAGAAGAAGTGTACATGGAACAACCACCAAGTTATGTGGACCAAACACGTCCTAATTTGGTTTGTAGGTTGAAGAAAGTTTTATAGGGCTTGAAGCAAGCACCTAGAGCTTGGTCAAACAAGATAGGTCAGTATCTTGTCGCAAGTGGATTTCAAACATCCAATGCAGACTTTTCACTATATGTGAAAACAACAAGTCATAGTCATTTACGTTGATGACTTGATTATCATAGGAGATAATAATGTAGACATCTTTGATTTGAAGAAGCTTTTGAAGCAAAAGTTTAGGATGAAGGATTTGGGAGAGTTGAATTACTTCCTTGGCATTGAGGTAATCCAATCCCCGAAAAGGATATACTACAAAGGCAATATGCCCTAAACAAATTGTTCGAATATGGGATGACGGGTTGCAAACCCATTTCAATTCCATTGGAGCAAAATGTGAAGTTAAGTTCAGATGAAGGAGACCTTATGGAGGATACCATTATGTATAGACGCATAGTGGGGAGTTTGATTTACATGACCATCACAAGGCCATATTTGAGTTATGTAGTTGAAGTGGTGAATCAATTCATGCAAACACCATGGAAGCCACATTTGGATGCAGTGAGGCGAATATTGAGGTACATAAAACATATTTTGTAATGTGGAATTTTTTATGAAGCCAAGAGCCAATTACAAGTACATGGATACACGGATGTTGATTGGGCTGGCAATGTTTCAAATAAAAAATCACCTAGTGGTTTCATGTTTTTTTTTGGAATTGGTGCTGTTAATTGGAATAGTAAGAAACAACCAACAGTTGCATTATCAAGCACGGAGGCAGAATATAGAGTTGCAGCAATTGTTGCATGTGAAGTAGTTTGGTTACAGAAACTACTCTCAGATTTGGGACAGTCAGTGGATGCTCATGTTGTCATTTATTGTGATAACATTAGTAGCATACTACTTGTTAACAACCCGGTCTATCATGCTAGGACAAAGCACATTGAGGTGCACTACCACTTTATTAGAGAAAAAGTTTTAGCAAAAGAAATTAACCTTATTCATGTCAGTACTAAATATCAAGTTGTTGACATTTTCACAAAGGCTTTCGATATCGACAAGTTAAAAAAGTTTCAAAAAATGCTTAGTGTACTAGAAGTGGATTTGAGCTTGAAGGGGAATGTTGAGGATTCAAGTTCAACTAGTTAGGTTTCATTAGTTATTGGAGTGGGAAAGTAATTAGGTTACTTTCATAAGGTTGAATTATTTTCTTTACTTATTTTAGTTTGGTTATTTGTGGTTTGGTCTTGTAGTTAAATACCTTGGTGTCGATGGTTTGTCTCTCTTTTCTTCATTACACAAGTTCGTGTATTTCATGTGACAAGAACCTTGAGGAGTTCTTGATGTTATGTTTTGTGTTGTGAGCATCGTGTTATACTTTCCTTTCAATAAAGTTCTATGTTTGCACTTCAGTAGATATCCTATTTGTTATCATAAATATCTTCCCACTTCTTTGGCTTATGAGGAGTGATATGGTCAGCATTATGCGGGTCCTCATGGAATGCAAAAATGGGCACTTTGGTGTCAAATTTATTATATTGTGTGATTTTTTAAAATCTTGTCCTTATGGATATTCAAGAGTGGATGATATACAATGTTGGGAGGTGTTCTCTTGAAACAATGAACATCAATGGAAACACTTAGAAATAGGTCATTTCCAAAAGGAAAGCAACCATGTCTAAGTCATGAGCCCATACTTTCAAATCATGGATGGGCATCTTCTTCATTGAGTCTTGGTTTCCATTCTTGATAAAAATAAAATTCAATGAATGTATTAGGTTGGTTAAGTAGCTTGGCCACCTAAACAGTTATTTTTAAAGCCATATTCCAAGTTCATCTTTTGGATACATATCATGCACTTCGAAGTACTCGTCAACAACCTTCTTCATCAATGGCGGAGTGTATTCATACATAGTAATATAGGTAATAATCAATCTTGTCCATTAGTTGTATAAACAAAGAAACATATTGTGGTTGTTAAGTGTTTTTTAAACATTTTGTCTAAGGTTGCCTAATGATCGCTAAAAGTTCCTCACTGCATCATGTGAAAAACACCTAATCGTTGCTAGGCATTTCTTAGTGTTTAATGATTTGAATGCCCAACAATCGCCATCCTATTCATAGTTTTTAACAATTTGACTATGTGTTCGTGAAAATTGCCTAATGGTTGCAAGGCATTATTCATTGCATTTTCTTGAAAACCTCCTAGCAACCACCGGGCGTTACTCATTCCATCTTCTTGAGGAACACCTGGCAGTCACCAAGCATTTCTTAGTGCATTTTCTTAAAAAACACCTAACAGTCACTAGTCATTTTTCACATCATCTTGAAAAATGCCTAGTGGCCCCTAGGCGTTTTTCAATGCATTCTATGGAGAAACGCTAGCGGTTTCCAAACCATTTTCACTTCAAGATCTTGAAAAATGCATAGTGGCCACAAGGCATTTCTCAATGCATTTTCTTGAGAAACACGTAGTGGTTGCGAAACATTTTTTTGTGCATCTTGTTGAAAAATGCCTAGCAACCACTAGGCATTTTTAAATGCATCTTCTAGAGAAACGCTTGGCGGGCACTAGGCGTTTCTTAGTGCAACTTCTTGAGGAATGCTTAGCGGCCATCAAGTGTTTCTTAATGCATCTTCTTGAGAAACATTTGGCGACTACTAAGCATTCCTTAGTGCATCATCTTTAAAAACGCATGGTGACCATTAGGCGTTTCTCAAGAATATACATTGAAAAACACCTAGCAACTGCCAAGCATTTGTTAATGCATCATCTCATTGTTATCAAATATTAAATTGAACTTATAATGGTTTTGTCGCCATTTTTCTGAGGTTGTCTTCCTAGTTCCTTCTTTCCGCTACTAACAAGACATTTTGGATCTACTTCACAAAAATCCAAATTGTAGAAATATTATGACAAAAATAATGGAGAAAATAATGAAAATACTATGCAAAATTGGCATTTAATCGTGTGTAGAGAATTATTTACAATTATGATTGCTATGGATGTAGTCAAATCCATACACACATGCTGAAAGTTGCACTATTTCATAATAGTATACAAACTAGTGTAAAAACCAAGACATAGAGTACATGATTGGATTACTATATTGGCACGGACAAAAGAAAACTATAGATGGATAACACTTAGAATTGTCTACACCAATTGATAGACTTTGATAGACAGTAACACAAGAAATGATAATGGAAATATTTATAACATTACTTGACACATGTATTAAAGATGTGTGATAAGATTGTGTATGATAATGAAATATAGGAAGAAGTACAAGGACACAAGGAGTTGCAAACATAGATTAAGGACTTTAATAGACATGGACAAATAAGCACACACACATAATACACATAGACATGATGCCCAAGCATAAGTATAGTGACAAGCAATCACAAGGACACTCAAGCAGCCTAACAATCCTTCATAGATACATAAATAAATGGAAGAATGTGCTCTACAAGCCAATGGAAATGGAGGTGCACACATAGATTGAAATGGGAGAAATGATGCAATTAGTTTTTATAATTGTACAATCAAATGAAATTGGGAGAAATTTGAGAATTGGACTCTAAAATGTTTTTTGTATTGTGCTGCAAATGTCCTATGTTTTGAATTATGTTGAATCCTTTTTTTGGAATCTATAGAATAGAAAGAAGTCTATTATTTTCGGTTTTCTATGTCTCATTTTGGACATAGAGCATAGGTATGAGAGAAGGAAGGTTTTGGGTCACTACTATGCATGATGCAATCAAGGGAGGAGGATAGAAGTGAAGAGGTTTTACCTACTTGTGGACTTTGCTATAAGGATTTGAACGAGCATGATTTTCTTAAGGTTCAATTCATGGTGCAAAAACTACTTTTGAGAAGGTTGAGACATTTTGTGCTTGAAACCTTAAATTGCGAGGTTTGGAAATAGGTAGATTTACCTAAGTGTGGAAACCTTCATGAGTGGTGGAAATGGTTCAACTTTGTGGTGTTGAATGCTCTTGTTGGCGTTGTCAAGTGCTTGCCTCCACAATTTGTCACATTCGCCTTCAATGACACTATAATTTCCTTTGTCAAAGTACTTGTAAACGATAGACACCACAAAAAGAGGATGTGAAAGAGAAGGAAAGGGAGAAAGAAAGCTTTTGAGACAAAAGGAACACAAGAAATATAAATTTTCAAAGAGATCACAACAACAAAATATTGTGAGAAAGTGAGCTTTGGAAAAAGATTGTAAGAAACAAAGATTGTGGGAAAGAGCTTTTGGAAAGATTGCAAGAAGGAAAAATGCGATAGAGAAAGCTTTTTAGATATATCACAAGAAGGAAAGAGTGTGGGAACAAGAGTGTGAGAGTGAAATCACAAGAGAGAGAGAAATGAGGAGAAGGGAGGAATGGAGATGGAGGTAGAACCTTAATTACCTGCTCGACCTTGAATTTCATCCAAAATTTGGATGGTTTATATTTTGTCCAATGATTGATAGAAAATACGTCAACATGACATGGACATGACGTTTTTGGTCAAGTTGCTTCCTTGTTGAGAAAAATGGTGGATGTTTAATAAGGAAAACATTTACAAGTTGGATGATTTTTTTTAGTGAGAAAATATTACCCACATTTAAGGGAAAAAAGTTGAAAAATAAGGATGGATTTGTTTTGTGGGAAAAAAATTATCCATGGTTAAGGAAAAAATCATGGAAATGATGGATGAATTTTTTTTGTGGGAAAAAAATTAATCCATTGTTAAGGAAAAAATCATGGAAAAAATGGATGATTTCGTTTCTAAAAAAATAAAATTATCCTCGTTGAAGGAGAAAACATGGAAAATGTAGGTGATTTTTTACTTGTCAAGTAAAAAAATTCCCACATTTAACGGTAAAAACATCCACCTTGAAATTTTTTAAAAATTATAAAATGTAATTTATGAATTAATACACTTCCTAGTGATGACATTCTTCATTTTGCACATTAAAATTCTTTAAAATTCTTCATTTAGCACCTTGTCAAAACATTCTTGACCCACGAATGTTTACCAAATTACACTGGTTGATCTATAAAATTCGTTAAAAATTCTTGCTTCTTTGGGAATGTCATAACTATGATACACTTTACCCATTTATAACCCATCCAAAAGATGTTATGTTTTTGGCTTTAGGGTTTATTATGTATGGTTTTAAAGGTTTTGTGTTTAAGGTTTATGGTTGAGATTGTTATGGATTTAAGTTTAAGGACTATTCAATTTTGTATTATGTCATGGTTTGGGTTTGAAAGCTTGAAGGATTAGGCTTTAAGGTTTTAGGGAAGCTTTGGGAATGTTATGGTTTAAAATTTAAATTTTAGGAAGATTTTGATGGATTAAGCTTTTGAGTTTTAGGGAAGGTCCTAGAGGATTAGGGTTTAGGGCTTTAGGGAAGGTTTTGGACGATTACGGTTTAGGGTTTTAAAAAAGGTTTTTGCAAGATTAGGATTTTAAATTAAGTTTTGCAAGAATATGGTTTGGAGGTACATATGGGTTTATGGTATTTAGGGTTGCAAGGTTTCAAGGAAGTTAATGGTTTGAACTTGCCATAACTTGTTTATGATGGTCCCATTCACATTATAAATAAAATTGTGTGTGTTCCATTTCCACATGTACATGATGGGAACCACATGTGGTACATATTACAAACATGACCAACATTTGAATCAATTTTAAAAAACTAGAACAAGTTTGGAATCAAGCACAAAATTTTAAACCTCACACAACTTCTCTTAAGGTGAATATAAATAAATTTACTAATAGTTTTTTGTACTCAAAGGTCATGTTTTTCATGATATGCAATTTTTTTTGAGGAGTACAAACATTGCACTACTAAATTTTGCAAAAGTAGAATGATAGTCAATATTTTGTTTATGTAAGGGGGTTTGGAAGTTGTCAATTCATCTCACAACCCTTTTAGTTTTTTACAATAGAATAACATCCCAAGATTCATGAACTACAAAGTAGAAAATGAATTAGTAGACTAAGTTTGTGGTTTAGGATAATATAATTGGCATATTGAATGTATGTGTCTTGGGGTGAAAGCATGAATAGCTCAATAGTTTGGACTATCACACTTGTAGTTTTTTTTATTACATATTAACATAAAATGTAAAGCCATATTCAAAATTAACATTGTCAATTTTCCAATTATCCATATAGATGTTTTTTATGATGCATGTTGTCATAGACTTTAATGGGCATCATCATAAAAAATTTGGATGAATTCTAAGAAGATTATGGACTTGTAATGGACTTTTGAAATGACAACACTATGTTTGTTGCATAGAAAAAATTAAAAATGTGGACTCAAAAAAATGTCAAAGTAGTGTCAAAATAAAGCATCATCAAATGGAAATTTATTAATGAAGTGCATTGAAACTTTCGCATATATATATAGTTTTCAAAAGATTTAAATGACATGATTGTTGTAATTTTTATCCTTGAAAGTCCATTTCACATTAAAGATTTTAATCTTTTGCATGAATTTTTAATCAATCACATGTTTAGGGATATTTTTAGGTTGGCGTATTAATGTTTATGATTAAAAACATATAAGATAGTTATAGGATTTATGGTTTGATATAATTTTTAAAATTGTAAAAAACGTTGCTAGTGTTAGATTATGGACTCTCAAATGCCACTTTTGAGCCACCTAACCATGATTTCACCCCTTGGTTTAAGTCACAAACTTGAAAAAATCATAAACAAATACATTAAATCAATGATCAATGATAATTATAGATGAAAAATTTAGAATTGTCCTTTGAAAGGAAATATTTTATTATTTATTATTTCATTACCTTTTACATGAACTTTTGATATCTAAATTTATTAAATTTTTTGAGTAGTTGTAGTAAAGTTAGTAAGTAATAACAATTGGTTTGGAGAGTATAATTACTTCGCATTCGGTTTCCCCAACATTGTTGTCATGAAAATGGTTTATTTATTGCTCAGGGATTGTAATTTGACCATTCTACATTATTATTTCAATGGGTTCCCAACAATGGGAAAGGCTAGAGTCTACATCCACCTCTAACAAAATGTATTAGTGTGTTCATCCCAACTTAATAAGTCTTTAGCACCAATTTAGGGGTGTGCCACTAGAATTACACCCTCAAAACATCCATGTTATTAAATGTCTCTCCCTACTTTGGATTTTGCTTCTTGTGGGCACATGGCAAACTTGTTGAAGAAAAGTCCAAAAGTCTAACTAATAAGTCAATGATGAACTACTTAAAAGTTTCAATGTATTCAATAAGTGAATTAAAAAGCCTTAGAATGACATATAGAGTGTGTCATATTTTTGGCCACCACCTCAATCTTTTGTAATGTCACGCATTGGATTCAAATAGACCAATGAAATTTACCCCAACACTCACAATGTAATCAGTTTGATTTCCCAACAAAATGATTGATTGATTTCTATATAATAATATTCAATTGGAATTCAATGATAGATTGAATTACAATGTAATAATATAATTTAAAAATTTTTGTTTTCAATTAATAATGCGCTAGTACATAATAATTATAATTTGTATCCCATTTTTCTTACCTCACTATATGATCCATCAAAGAGATTTTTCCAATGTTTTGTTTAGAAAACTTGATCCTAACCACCAACGTTTTTTGAAAAGTTCATATTTAATAGTTTAGTCCAAAATTAATTAAACATGGCCAAAGACAATTATTATTGTGGCTAAAAACATGGCTAAACATCATGATGGTTAAATAATTAGTATTGGTTCCATATGATTAATCTTAGTTGTTATTTCCTAGGGAGCTTGCTAGGTTCCTATTATGTATAAATGGATCATAAATCAATTATATCTATAATATATTAATCATATTGAATATGAAGCCTAAATTCAGTAATAGTAATTTAATTATATTTTAGTTTAATTTGAATAATAATGAATATTAAAGTATTAATTATTAACAAACCAAGAAGCTTTGCTTATTTTTAAGCAATCTCCAACTCCACTTGCTTCTTCCAAATAAGATTGTCTTACTACTCTTGAAGTCTCAAATATGTACGATAGGTTTAAGATATATTGCCATTTAAAGTACTGTTAACAACATTCCTACTTGGAATCTGATGAACCTTAGAAGAAAATATTCAATTTTAAGTGTTTATGGTTGGTGTTAGCTAGGTTTGATTACATGGGGCTTGTGGAAGGATCAATAAGAGGTGATTAAGATGAGTTAGGAAAAGGTTGAAGAGAAGCTATAAAAAGTTTTTAGTGTTTTTAAGGTAGCCTATATGTTGTCGAATAATATAACATAGGTTATGTAAGCAAGTGCTTGGGGGGCGAAGGGCGGAAATGTGTTGTGTTGCTCTAAGTGAAGATGCATAGCTCTATTGAATTTGGTTTTAGACTCTTCTATAAAAACCAATTGGTGAATAATCCAATTTTTGCATTAATTGACAATTGACAATTGACAATTTTCTTTGTAACATGCTAGATCATTTGATAAATGGGGAATTAAGGATTGGGAGTTGGATCATGTTTGTTTATTAGTGGTGCATGAGTTAATAGAAGAGTTGAAATAATTATATCATGTGTATGGGTGAAAGTAAGATAAAGGATACACAAAAAATAGTGTAACAATGTAAACACTAGGGTCTTTGAATAAAACATACATAAAGTAGATCATTTTATGGAAATAATGTAAATATTTTTAGTACATTGTTTGTTAACTAATGTTGTTTTTGAATTCAAAATTAAATTCATAAAATCTTTTTTTTAAAAAGCACTTGCAAGTACTTGAATTGGACCTTCCCATTTCTAGCAATTTAACAAGTAGGTTTCAAGTACTTGAAATTCTTTTGCAATTTTTTTTGGGAAACACCTTAATATTAATGTGGAGAACACTCTAACATAATTTTTTGGTTAATCAAGCTTGTTTTCATAGTTATAATCATCCCCAACCCCCTAAAATTTTATGAAATTCTTCAAATATTTTTCAAGTACTTTTTCAAGTCCAAATTGTATGACAAAAATCATTTTGGGATACTAGAGGGAGGCCAAAGGTGTTGGATAAGTTAGAGTCTTGATTTCAACAATTTCATATTTTGAGTATACATCAATTTTCACAAGTATGCAAATTAGACTAGTATGGTCAAGCATGTTGTTGTGTTGACGTGTCCCTATTTCTCATTTACACTTTTTGAAACTTGTTTAGGTGTAGGTCTAGACATCTAGATTACCAATTTTTGTGGATTCATTGGGAATTGACAAGATAGGTGATATGAACCATTCATTGTATTGTGATGAAGCTATGTGTGATCTAGACCGTGAATGGACAATTTGAAGAGAAGTGTGTGCACGTGAATTGAATCACCCTTACAAACTTGGTGTAGGTTTAGGGTATTGTGTTTATAAGTGGCATGGTCATAGCTGTCACCTTTTCTTCGCTAAAAAGCTCATAATGAATCCATTTAAGGAGTTTTCATTCACAAAATTTTCATTTTATGATGTAAGTTACTAATAAATACATGCAGATCTTGCCCATGATCAAGAACATTAAAGGTCTAATGCACTAAAAGGTGTAACCCATTGAAATTTGGAGGAACTATTCAAATGTTACAACAAACATTTTAGCAAGATGGTTTTTTTTGTTTCCAAATTTGAATTTAAAAATGGTTTTTCATTTGGGTTGTGATTATTTACAAAGAAGGTTGTGTGGGATTTTTTAATACAATGTTCATGTTAGTGTCAGATTAAGAAGGTATGACCCATGTCTCCTTTGCATGTATGTATTAATGTTGCATTCTACATGGGAAGGTAGTGGAACAAACTTTTGTGTAAATTGATGTATGCACATTGCAACATTTGTTCTAAGCATGGTTTGTTGGAACATGATGCAAGATAAGTTGGTTCGTGAAATTTGAAGGTGTTTTAGGTTTACTATTTTCACACTTCCCTGCAAATGGGCAATAATATGACCAAGTTAAAAAAGTTGTTTGTTGCTGAAAGGAAAAGGGTGGTAGAAGAGAAGAGAAGGATGGTAGCACAAACAAATGTAGAAGCATTTGCTATCCACAAAAGGTAAATGGTGTTTTTTACTATCAATTTTTACTTCATTTCAATTTTTTGGGATCATTGATTGGGATGTTGGCCTTCCATAACTTTGGGTAGTCTCCTTGACAATTTAAGTTTAAGCAATAATGGAGTGGCCATACCCTAGGGCCCAAGAAATGTAACCATTGTATGATGCTGTCAAGGTTTGAATTTTGATTCTATATGTAATATAAAAACATATTACTTTTGTTGATGACTAAAACCCTAATTGTTAAGTATGTTATGATCAAGAGAACCTTGAGGTTGCATTTAAATTTATAGCCAATGTCATTTGCTTGGGTAGGAACTACAAATGGTAATCTTATAAATGAAAATTTAGTGGATAAATAATTAATTCAACAAAAATGTCCTGATTGTTCAAAATACATTGTAATGATTCTGAAGTTGCTTTTGCTTGTTGAATATCCTATATAAGTGTTGATGGATAGGACCTACTTTGTCCTTTTGTTATGTGATCAAAATTGTCCACTAGAATACATTTGCAAATGTTTCAAATATTATAATCAAATTAGCGAATAAGTGTCAAGTTATGTATGTTCATCCTTTAATTTTTTACTTAATTAGCTACTTGGATGTTTAATGTTTATCTCTTTGTGTGTATGCTTATACTAGTTACATATCATGCTTTGATACCTACAATTAATATATTTGTTGATGATGTCTTGGCCTTTTCAGTAGCTAGTTAATTTGTGATTTTTTGCTTGGTAGAATCACCAAGTTACTTGACTTTTGCTTATTTCATAACCAATGTTTGTTTGGTATACTTGTTACATGTTTAGTTTCTTACTTCAATACTTGTCTAAATGTTCTTTATTTACATGTGTTTTTGTGCACTTGTCATAGGTTGTGGAGTTCTTTCTCTACTTAACTAATTGCTAGCTTTGGTTGCCTAATAGTGTTTGAGCTACTTGCATGCATATTGACCTAGTTCTAGTTTTTTTGCAATTATTTAGGTACTTGGTTCCTAATTATAGGTCATTTGTTACTTTTCTAATTGCATCTAATATACTAAAAATCATGACTATGTACTTGGTAAGGTTTGGAGTTACATGAGTACTTGCTTAAGGATTTGGCAGGTTGAAGGAGTTACTTTGCACCCATTTGGTTATGTACTTGGTCTCTTCAATAATTACTTGACTACTTCATTAAGGATTTACTTGGCTACCTTGATAGCTAGGTGTTATTATCCTTACATGCACATGACTATGTACTTAGTAGGTACATTGAAGTTACTTGGCTACATGGTCAAGGATTGTATGTACTTAGTTACTTGACACACATGTGTTGAATTTGTTAAGGTACACCTATTACAATATTAATCATGTTTTGTTTTTGGGCGAGCATTTGCCATATATTTTTCAAGAGATTATTTTGTCAAAGACTTGTCACACTAATGTCAAATTGAAAAGAATATTTTGTGATAGATTTTGGATTATGTGGAAATTTATGGTGATGTGGACTTTGTGATACTACTAAAACCTTAAATCCAATGTCAATTGATTTTTTCGCCATATGGTGATTTAATCACATTTGTACAATTGGTAAGGAAATGCTTAGTCATTATGGTGCAAACAAACCTAGTCACAAGTATAGTTGTAAGAATGACTACAAAGTCATTCATCTCCAAATAACACCAATTTTGGATGATTTTAATGGATTTTTCATCCACATTATCATTGTTGGCAACTTTAGTCACAAAAAAGTAGTAGAAATTTCCACTAAGGGCCGTGTATAGTCAAAATGTAATCATACCTATGATTGTTTAAGCTTGTGACTATATGACATGTAGGATCAATCACAATGTAATCATAAAAATAGTCGTTTTAAACAATAGTCATGAAATGAGTCACTAACTATTGGTTAAAGTGGACAAGATTTTTTCTAGTCAACCAAAATTCCTAAAACCAAACCAAGGACATGATCTAATCTTGCCAATTCAAAGTTTTTCATTGTGGGTGGATAACATACAATCCAAGTTGTGAAAGTAAAATGCGTGTTACAATTTCTTCTTGTTAGTTCACCATTCACTACTCCAATTGCCTCATTCACTTCCTTTAAACTACATCATTCTTTCATTTCCTTAGGAGATATTGATTCTAGAAAATATCAATGATGACATATGTGAACGATTCCAAACGTTTAGTATCATAATTGTCTGGAATGTTAATTTCGTCAAGCTTTGCAAGCTATCGTAAAAAATGTTGATTTTGTCAAGCTTTGTAAGCTATTTTTTGTCCTCAAGAATCCGAATATGTTGAAGAACATGGTCCTTTCATATAAGGAAAATCTTCAACATGCAAGAAAAATATGGATTAAATTCGGCTGATTAAGCACATAACTCGGACAAAACAAGAAAAGACTCAAGCTTACAAGGTATAGATTTTGAAATACATTTCCACATAATGTCCAAGTTGAATGTTTGCTTTAGGTGCTAAAAATGATTTATCATGTTTTATTGGTTTATGCAAAGTTTTGAGGTTTTTTTTCACAATTGTGTTTATAATTTTATCTATGAAAGAATGTATGACAATATTGTTACTTTTAGACATGTTTTACAATGAGTGGAAAGAGATACTGGTGATGTGGGAGTTGGGAAGGATTTGGATGGGTATGGCAAACTACCTACAAGACCATAGCTTGTCGAGAAGTCAACCTTCAATTGCCTTGTGGGTCTTAATGAAACTCACATGGTGAAGTTCATGGATGGTTTGAAAGCGCATGAAATATTGTTGCAAGATCGACCTACAACAAGAGGTAACCCACATTTGTTGACAATGGTAGGTTTTTGTTATAATGTGAAGAAAAGGAAG
>Ga0209208_10000172_pt1 | contig 73281 bp, 62 predicted proteins | sample S1TSphfallax_3_FD_187694 | JGI IMG/M metagenome (GOLD analysis project Ga0209208, IMG submission 187694) | Host-associated microbial communities from peat moss isolated from Minnesota, USA - S1T2_Fd - Sphagnum fallax MG (SPAdes) (version 2) | ecosystem: Host-associated > Plants > Peat moss >... | reverse complement strand
TCGGATAAGACTCTGAAATTATAAATCATCAAAGCATACATTTTAAAAAGCTAAGTTTGTTGGGGGTGAGTTGGTGCAGGGTCATATGCTCGCCAATACCACTCCACCCCCACAGACCTCTGCATACCAGTTTGTTGGCCTTGCCTACCTAGGCAAGGATATTGTGTTTAGATTCATCATAGAGTATAGCAGCTTAATGGATTTTGTCCCCCTAGGTAATAATAATAATAGGTCTATTTTTATATGAGGATTTTTGAAAGATGATATTTTGGCTTGTGTTGAAACTTGAGAATAGTTACAAAGTTATAAATATCTTGAAGAATTTTGGTTCCTTTTAGAGGATTTTTTGAAGATTACCTTACCCTAAGCTCAGTTTCGTCATTAAATAATCCTCAAAATAGTGAAATGAAATTTTGTGAAAATTGAAGTTGACAGGCTGAAAATCATTCTAATTATCTTAGACTACACTCTGAATAATTTCACTACTCATATAACAATATTATAGTAGAGGATGAAAATAATAATAATTTCAAAATTTTAAAAATCATTTTTTGAAAATAAGTAATTATTTATTTTGTCAATGTGAAAACTAGGCTACAGTATATTTTTGCATGGTAAAATATTTCACTTTCATCTAGAAGGCACTGAATCCGTAGGGCAAGTTGGTGGTGGTCTGTTGAGCCCAAATTTTGTGTGTGGAAAATTGACATTTATGCAACAAATTTTCTTTTATTGTGGCAAGATTTTGTTTTATTAAGATGCCTTTTATTTCTATTCTGAGGAGAAAAACTCAAAAGTTGCCATATTTAGACACAAGGGCTCTTTCTTCCTCTTGTGGATGGTTGTCACTGGGACTACTACTACATCACAAAATTGAGGAAAAAAAAGACCCCCCTGGTTCACGCTTATCATAGTGGGTTCTACTGAGGCGTGATCCCTACCATTGATTAACGCAAGAAGAGTGTTTTCTACTGTTGATTTACATTACAATTGGAACTAGAAAAACAAAAAGGAAAACCCGGAGATGTCTGCCTGTCCCACCATCGAAAACAAAAATCTGCAAAAGTACTCTAACAGAACACCACCAAAACCTAACTAAATCGGTTATGAAACGGAACTGGAGACCTAAATTTTCCATATAAGGAGAGACAAAATATTCGTCAACAAATGTAGCCAAGCTAAGATTTCATTCACTAGGATTGACAATCCGTTAATAAACGAACGAACCGAAGACCAAAGGTTCCAACCAGTGTTGGGTGAGTATGATGATTTTAATATATCAGCCACACAAAGGGTATATGAAACATTTCCAAAACCATATATCAGCCAGGTAAAGGCATATGTGTGTTTAAAAATTCAATCCAGGTAAGGGTAAGGGTATATAGATTACTAAAGAATTTCAGTCTGAGTAAAGACTAAAGACCATCATTTATCCTTTTTATAAGATAAAAGGGTAAGGGTATATATTTACCCTTTTTTCGAAGTTTGTCATGTGAGTAAAAATGGAAATTCTTGAAGTTTTCAAACATTATTTGAAAGGATGAGAGACAACAATTTTTTTATTTTATTTTATTTTTTCAATTTTGTGATGTTGTTCAAGTGATGATCATTCAGAATCATATTTAGCTCAATTTGGCAATATTCAAATGATGAAAGTAGGAAAGCTTAAGCACCCTTTGCATATTGTAGGCAATTGTGAGGATTTTGGTCAGTTTTTAGATTTTAAAAAACTGGCATTTTTGCCAAGATTGTTTTTTGCAAAATGATAAATTTTGTCACCAAAAAAATCATTGATTACTAGAGACATTTTATTCTTTTTTCAATAGTAATACACATAACTAATTCCTAACACTTAACATTTTTCTCATAAGAAACTTCAATTCAAAAATTAATTAGAACACAATTTCATTATATGTCACATGACACACATTTGCATCAAATGGAAAATAAAAAATACACATGTAAGATGTGGTGGTGAGAAGTGCAGCCATGCTTACATCCTGCACCATGCCACCGACACATTACTTAGAGTCATGTAAGGGTATATCTGAAGCATATATCACCCCGACAAAATAAATGTCTGATATATATAAATTACTTACCAACCAAGTAGGATAATAAGAAGGTGATAAAAAATATTAATTGAATAGGGAATTTGTTTATTCTTTTACATACCCATGGGTATATGTGAGCTAATAGATTTACCCACTTCCAACATTAATGTCAAAAGGGGACCTGAATGAGCAAGATAAACCCGAAACCACTAAGGTTGATTGATGGATGACCATAGGAATATGGAACCCTCAATTACGTGTAGAAATTTAATGTTTTAAAAAAATAAAATATTTACTTCCCTATAGGCTTAAATTCTTCAACACAAGCTACAAACAAGGGGTGTGTGACACTGTGACCTTGCCATTTACATTGAAATGTATCTTAAGGCAAAAGAAGAATTATGGAAACTCAAATATTTCATCATTCAAAAATATAGTCTTCAAAAAATCCTCTAAAAAAGAAACCAAAATCCTTTAAGATATATATAACTCTATAACTAATCTCAAGTTTCAACACAAGCCAAAATACCATCTATCAAAAATCCTCATATAAAAATAGACCTACTAGCTAGGGGCCAAAACCCCTTAAGCTATTATACTCTATAATGAATCCAAACAAAATATCCTTGCCTTGGTAGGCAAGGCCAATAAAATATATACTTCCTCTATCAACTTAAAGGCTTCAACATTAGTGACGAGGGGGACCCCAACCAACAAGATAACCCAAAACCTAAAAGGTACCAATAGGAATTGACCCCTGACCAAAGCAACATGGACCCCTCAATCTTGTGTAGAAATATAGCGATTTGAAAAATGAAAATTTTACTTCCCTATAGACAAAAGACCAATGAAAGGATTCGTAGTGTATTTAGAGGTAGCCTTACAAAGCATAATTTTGTGGCGACAGAAGGTAGGTTTCTCAAGAATATATTAGAGTTATCCTTAAAGTCACCCTGTCTCCACCCTGTCTTTGGGCCTCCTTTCATCCCCTATTCCCTCTTTCAGTGGTATCCGCAAAGCAATGAAATTTTATTAAATCTCAGTATGAAATGCTGAAACTCAGCATTCAATGCACAGAGACTAATTATAGTAGGTGTACAGGGAAAAGTAGTCAAAATATATGTAGCAGCAGTGGAGGCGCTCGGGAAAAAGGAAAGACGGGATGAAACTCAGTTTACCACCAAATTTGATGTTTTTTTTAAAGTTTCACCCTCATTAAATGCTAGTGTTTTTGTTGCAGGTTTTTTAATCTCACCCCGTGCATGACCAAACTCAGGGTTGTGGGTGCCAAGGTTTTTTTTGGGGGCATAGACTTAAAGTTTTGGTTTCTTTTTGGAAGGGGGCGGGGGCCGGGCTGGTGGGGGTGGGGGGAATTGTTTTTGTAAAAAAAGACTCGGTCAGTGGGAACGTCGCCTGCTCCCATTCGCACGGACATTCGTTTGTAGCGACCACCTTCGTTGCTCGGTCGCTCGGTCGCTCAGGAGTTTGTGGATTGCGGTGTTTTCTCGTGTCCCCTCTCTCGCTCGCAAAGCAAAATTTTCTCGTTCCGACGCATTCTTCGGAGTCGTCTTTGCGTCCTTATTAGTTCTCCAGCACCGCAGTGTCGTTCGAGAATTTTTTTAAAAATTTACTTACTTCTAGGTTTTTTTTCTTGGGGGAGGATTTGAATCTCTGCGAACTTTTTGTAATGTTCCTTTTTCTTTTCTCTCTTGTGATGCTTGCTTTGTACCTTTTGTTGTGACGGTTTGCTTTCGGCGTTTTCTTGAAGGTTTTTCTCGGATAGACACAGAGGAGTGGCTTTGTTGTTGTGCAAGTTGTTGTGAGTGGATCTGTGTGTGCATGCGGCCTCAAAGGATGCGCTCTTCTCTCCCGGCTTTGGCTTTTTGTTTTGTCTGAATATTTGTTGTTGTTCTTCTTCTTAGCGCCCGGAGACAAAAGAAGTGTTGTGTTCAGAAAGGCTTTTGCCTTGCGCTGATTGAAGTGTTGCTGGCGGTTGTGTATCTCTGGTGTATACCTTTGGCATTTTGGAAGCAAAAAGTGTTGCAAAATTTGGAGTGTATACACTAGGTTTTTGCTGCTCTCAGGCACCTAATTTGCACCAAAGAAAGAAGCCGGGACTAGTGTGATATTCCGGATTTTGCGTGGTGTGTGTGTGTGTGTGTGTTCCAAGTGCCGCCCTGTGTGTGCCGGCTGATCTGTGTCAGTGGTAACGGAGGAGGATGGCGTTCTTGTGTGTTTGACATGCAAGGTTCTCTCTGATCGACAACCACAATATCGTTGATCACGGGCACGAGACTGAAAACGAAGAGTCCTAGGACGTTTTTCAGTTGCTGCAGCAGCAGCTATGCAATTCCTTCTTACTAGTTTCTTCTCGAAGAAGCCCGCGGAATCGTGTTTTTTTTGGGAGATCATGTCGACGGCCTTCCAATTACTGTAGCGCCGGAGTCTGGATGTGTGTGTTTCTGTTACGGTCGCTTGCTACACAATCGCGACGAGGATCTTATGATGCGGCCGCACACCTAAGCAATACTAGCGAAGATCGCCACTTCTACTGCAGCAGTGTCATTGCTCATTCCACAATCACGCGGCGTTCTTGTTCCCTCGTCTTGATCTGTGTGTGAAAGACGGGATTATTCGTTGCTGTCAGGCTTCTCTGTGATCTAGAATGTAGAGGAATCCTCAGTTCTCGCCGCCTTATCGACCGTGCATCCGGCTGTAGTTTTGAGATCGCGCCATAGCCCGATCACAAATGGCAGCAGTGGAGGCGAATCTCTTGGATATGAAGAGATGGACAGCAAATTCTTGTGTGAACGCTGCCGCTGCTACTTATAGGGCGGGGAGCAGCTCTCCTCCTCCCATGATGCTCCTTAGTTTCACCAAGAAACTGAAGCGTATGCCGCATCTGTTCGACAGAGTGTTGGAGCTTCCCTTCCATGCGGACACTGTCGTTGAGGTGCGAGAATCCAGAAATGCCTTCACGTTTGTGGTAAGTGATGTTCAGCCAGGATTGATTGCCGAGGAAGTGAAGGCAGAGCTGGTGGAAATAGTCCCTGGTGCTATCAAGGTGGTGGTGGTCGGCAGGGGTGAACAACTGATGTCCGATCTGGAGTCATCAGAGGTACTACTAGGTCGATGTGCTGCTGCATCTTAGAAGATCACTCTGATTGCAACTGAGATGCGTTGTGTGCAATATCGATCTTCTTCTTTTGGCCAGTGATAATATGTGATACTGTTAGAAAATCTGTTGTTGTCCATCAAATGAGTTTGTTGGCAGCTAAGTTGAAGTTTCGTTCTGGCCTTTTTCCTTTCCTACAGGTAGAGCTCTGGCGATTTCGATTACCTGCGTCGACTGTACCAGAAGGCACAGTTGCAAAATATGAGAATGAGGTACTAGAAGTCACCATACCCAAGAATCCAGTCTCTTGTGCTGCTGAAGAGGTTTTAAAGAATGACAATGATGCTGAAAGTTATGTTTCAGTCAAAGATGATGGCGACCCCCATACAAGACGACAAGCTGGTTTTGAACCCTCAGATGATTGCATACAACACCCGGTCATGCCATTGAGTGACAATATGAAGGAATTGGATTACTCATCAAACAGGGAATTAGATGACTCATCAAGGAGTGGCCAGGAGTCTCTTGACACAGAAGAGCTTCAGTGGCAAAGAGATTTGTTTGAAGATCTGGAATCATTTGGTAGTCCTCGACGGGTGAGAGACAGATCCAGTTGCATGAAAGCTGCCGGACACCAAGATGCACCCAGATCACCCGACTTTCTTCATAATCTAGGTTCCTGGGTGCAGGGTTTTGCCATCTTTGTATAGTGCTGTGGACAAGTGACCCACCTGTCACAGATCTGTAGAGGTTGTACAGGGACTAACAGGACCAACTGGATTTTGCTGGCACAGAACTGGAGTGCAAGGAAGCAGCCAGTGATATGGTACCACTACAAATGAACTTCAGAAGTTCTGTCAGATATCTTAGGTTTTGTGAAAACCGAATTTAGATCTGATGGATGATTCAGTGCTGCAATTGGGTACTAACTCTTTGATGTCGTGGGTCATGACCACTTGTACATATTGGTGCTAGATCAACCAAAAAGGGTGTTTTGTCTACACGCACATAGATAGTTCTTCTTTGCCATTTCTGAAAGTCATCTGTGGATCTTGGCAATGCTCAGGAGCAGTCTTCTTCTTCTTCAGCTTGGACTCCTCACTTGAAGTGTTAATGAAAGATGCACTCTTTTTTCCCTTTCTTTATTTTTAAAAAACTTTGGGGTTGTGGCAAGGACTAGGATGGGTAGAGCAGTGCAGAAGACTTTCATATTTCTTTCCTGTTGAATTGCAACCCCAGATTTTGTACCCATTTTCAGAAAGCCCATAAGTACTCTATGTGAAATACAAGCCTGGAACCAATAGTATATCAATTTCTTCAACTGTCAATTCTATGGCATTAGTGTTTCTATCGGAGAAGTTGAAGCAATAATGTGCACACTTTTTAGTCACTATTCTTGAAGAGGAATCATTCTTTAGCAGATTGAATTCAAGCGCCTGCTAGAAATATCCATATATTCACTTTACAAACCGGAGTTATACCCACTGGTTTCATTTATTTATTTATAACTTTGTAATTTGTAGTTATAATTCTTTAAATTAAAAATTTGGAAGTAGGAGAAGTTGTTATTGCAAGGTAGATTTTTAATATTTTTTCTAAAGTTTTCTCGAAACAGCAGCAAAGTCATGACAAACTTTTGGGAGCAATCCAAAAGTGGCAACATTTCTTCAAAACCAAAATTTCTCTCTTTTTTTAGTGATTTTTTCAGAAAAAGGTAAGCATCTGCGACAGGATATTCTTTTTTTCATTTTCCTCATTGTGTTGTGAAATTTACCAACAAAAGGATGACTTTCAAGATACTCTAAAATATTAAAATATTCTAGATGGGAAAAGACTTTGGTTTTTTGGGGGATGAATTACTAACTTAGTTGTGAACAAAAATGTAAGCAGTGTCAAATGCTACCCAAAATCAATGCCTTCCCCCATACTTAACACCCACACCCAGGGTTAAACCCAATCCTAACCCTAATAGGCTATACTGACAATTCTATCATATTGAGGGGAAGGAATTTTATGGAGCACAGAACAGCTTCATGGGCAAGAAAGAGAAGATCCTTTTTTTTCCTCTTTTTTTTAAAAAAAAAATCCTTCTACGATTTTTCTTCTTAAACAAAAGAAATTAATAATAATAATATTCTCCCCTGCTTTTGAGAAGTTTGCTTGCTAAAAAATGATCCTAAATTAATCCTAGGTTTCTTGATTTCTCCTCTTGGGGCTTCCCATTGTGGGTTTTGCACTTTAGGATGTGATCTCTTTTGTTTGAACTTCAGTCCTTTCCTCCTTCTTCTTCTCTTGTTCCCTTGCCGGGCGTTTTTCCTTTATTTATTTATTTATTTATGTACCCAGCTTATAAGGGCTGACATGTTAGTGTCTCAAGATCAAAGCACCAATCAGGCTTCCATTTCATGAAATTTGACCCACAAATGAATTTAACAAAATCATTCGACCCACAAATTTGCATGACAAAATCAAAGTGACAAATTCATTTGGGGTCAAAATGACAAAATGACCCCAAATTCATGAAAACCTTAGTTGATAAATTCCTCTACTTCCCTACACAATTTATATACTATGCATAGTCCCACAGTTTGTGCCCCTGCCCATTAGCCCTTGTTCTCAATGTGTTCTCATCATGTTCCCTTAAAGTTCCCCAAGTTCTCAAGTTGTTCCTTAAGGCATTCCCAATAGCACCTTAATTTTATCCCATATGGTTTGCCCAAAGTTCAACTCTCATGTATATAAATAAAAAAGGTACCCTATTGGGGAATACATTTGTTTCTATTTTGCAACTGGGGTGGGAAGAGGTGTTTCCATTGGGGGGAGTAACTTCAATGTTCCCAAAAAATTGCTGATGGGCCAATGAATATGGCTCTTTCAAAAAAGAAAAAGTTATGACCACACCCATGAACTATATAATTCATATGAATCACACTATGGTCTCACTATGCTATCTAGCATCTCTACCCACACCCCTAATTTGGCCGCTGCCAGGAGCTTTTTTTTCAATTTTGTGATGTAGCTCAATTATGCGATCATCCATAAGATGATTTAGCCAGATTTGGCTACAGACTACATATGAAACTAGAAAAAAAAAAGAAAAAAAGGATCCTTCTATATTATTGGCTACATACTGGAACTTATCATAAAAATCTGGTGATCTGGGGAAAAAAAAGGATATTGATTCAATATTTATCACATCCACCATAGAGTGTCAAATTATATCCCTATCGCCACCCCTATAAACATGAAAATATAAAGTGACAAGAGTATTTAAAAGTCACCGCTTGAGCCAACTAATAGGTAGGGTGTTCTTAGCAAGCGGTATTAGCCCAGGCCAAAAATGGTGATGAACTCTTTTGGGAAGAGAAATTTCATGCAGCCAATGGGAAGGCCCAAGCAAGCACTCAAGGTGCCTTGCTTTTTTTCCTTTTAAGAGGGCGGTGGTGGGGTTAGAGGAAAGATATTTTTTCATTTTTCTCTGGTTCCCAATGTGTTATCACTATGTTCCCTTTAAGTTCCCAGCAGGTTCCCAATATGTTACCCAACATCTTCTACATAGCACCTCACTTTTATCCTATATGCTTTGGCAAATGTTGTCTGCCTTTCACTTATATAGTTGTGCCAAAGGGGAGAACTCTACATTTCAAAACAGTACCTTCTGTTTTGGGGAGCCTTAATTGTTTCAAATTTTTTTATAGTGATGAGCCAATGAAATTGGCTTATTGTAAAAAATCAAAAATCAAAATCAAAATAAAACTTGGGAGGCACCTCATCTAATTAATATGAGAGGTGAATAGATAGGTGAATTATGGGTGGTGAATCAAAAGTAGTCATTTTCTTTTATTGGCCCTTGTACAGTTAAGGTATCTTGTGCATATTTTAATATGCAGAGGTGTAATACCAATTTCATACTGTTTGTAGGTAATTTTGTTGTTGCTGAGCTTCCATTTGACAATATGCTTGACCACTATGTTGTAAGACCTTTTTTCAGGTTCATCAATAATTACATTACTTTAAAATGCCAATTTTTTTCGAAATTACCTGGCTGCTGAAGTGTCAAATGAATCGTTTAATTAATTTGCATTAAATGCCATAGTTAGGATTATAAATTCTTTAAAATTATTTTCATAAGTGCTAAAAAAAAATTTGGTTTTAAATGTGGTTCCTACTGCAAATCTTGAGATCGTGAACCACAGAATATCTGTCAGCATAGTTGCATTAAATACAAATCATAGCAAAATTCAGTAATCTCATGATATTTTTGTTGTTTGATCAAAAAAAATTAATTTTATGAATAACAACAAAGAGAGGATGAAAAAATGAATATGGTATTAAAAAAAAAGGGTGGGTTGGACTGGGTACACTTTTAAAATAACTCTATTATTTATGTGTTGATCTCAAAATTTTGAGAACTTGAGATAATTGTGTAAGTTATATCTAAAGGACTCTATTATTTTCTTTGTTTTCATTACTCAATATCTAAGAAGTAGGTGATTTATGGGCCACCATTAATTATTTATTCTCATCAACAACTCCAATGTGTACCATGGCTCACTTAAGTTGTCCATCAAGTGTAGACCTTGCTAGGCTACTTGCAACCAAGAAATATGATGAAGAGAGGAATCCATGTAATGATTTTCTTTTGATGAGATCTTTTTATGGACATTAAGTGCAATGACTGGTCACAATAGCTGAATAATTTATTTATTTTCTACATAATAAGCCAAAATTTCCATAAAATTATCATTTTTGTTATCGAACTTCATTTTTTCAAAAATATTATTCTTATTATTCAACCCTTGAATGCCAAACGTGATAAGGTACTATGGTATTGCTCTGATATCGACTTTTGAGGCCTTGTCTTGGTATTAGGTCCACAACTAATTTTTAGCTCTATGAATCAGGTATATAGTACCAGTTGAGAATTGTGCACACGTTGAGGGCTGCCTGAAAGGAAGCTATTGAGATGAAAAGAGAAGCACATCTACCATCCAAATGCAAAAGCCTGACATTTCAACTATCTTTGTCAAATACAAGGAACTGGCATACTTCAGGCCCTTATTTGGGAACTGCCTTGGTCCTCGAGCAACACCACCAAGTGTGCGGGAAGGCCGGCTCCCCAGGTCCTCCCCTAATTTCAGAGCCATAGCGTCAAGTGCCCCAACGTTATTTCAGTGACAAGTCATAAATGAGTCGCTCGCTTTGAGGCAACCTGGTGTGGGTTTCCGCGCATGGGCAGCAAGGGCCCTGGAGCAAACTGATACGGGAACATGTTGTGTTTCAATGACAACCCAACTCTCGTTTTCATCAATTGGAAACTGCGTGCCACGAAACATTAGCCTCAAAACAAGAACCTTGAAACTTACCACCCACTGAAACATGTCAAGTTCTTGCGGATGGCCCAACTCACGTTTCAATGCCTAGGCAGCCCAAGCCCCTGAAACATATTCCACTGAAACATGTAATGTTTCGGCCCCATCCGCCTGTCTTCCATGTTCCTCCATGTGATCCCCTACCCATGCCCCATGACGCTTTAGAACTTTTTCAACTTTCCCACACTTTGTCTAACTTTCTTCAGACTATTTTGTCAAGACAATTAATGAAAGTAATGGAATAGGTTTAAAATTTTAGGTAGGAATTGATTACAATTGGGATGTGTCATATCTCAAATATATTAATTCACTTGGTCTGTCTGTCAGTCAGTGACAGGGCTTGGGAAGGGGGTTTTGTGTTCCCGCGAGCTCAGCGTTGTAGGCAGGATGGTGGCAGCGGATTATGAATGAAGGTGGGCCAAAACGGGCGGGCTGGGCGCAAGAGAGGGGCAAGCTGGGGAGATCAGGTTTTGACCAGGGGCTTTGGAAGCTTCTGAGCCTCCTGGCAGATTTCCTCTCCTCCAAGGTTGCAGACCTCTCCAATGCACTTCTGTAATCATGAGAATTCCGACAGTTGCAACTGATGCACCAGTAGATTCAAGCCTAAGAGCAAAAGGCTAAAGAGATCCCCATCATCTATAGACTATACCACCATATTGCCAGCAACAGAACCAGCTGACCAACACCTCCTTTTTCCCACAGGGGGCTGGACCTTCCAAGTCCATTCAGGGCCCTTGGCTACCACCGCTCAGCCATTGATGACGATGCAGTTCACCTCCCTGCAGCTCCTCATGCACATCTTGCAAAACGCTACGTCTGCTGGTGCTGTGGCTGTTGTGAACACCGCCTCCAGGAACAGGCCAGGCCGTCTGCTGTTGACCGCCAGTGGAACTATCTGGACCACATGTCCATCGTAACCCGGCTACAGCAGCGGGACCGCGACTGCGAACAGCATGCAAAGGCCCGTGCCCGGCTGACAAACCAGGAGTTGCAGCAGCAACGAGACCGCGACCGCGAATAGCACGCAAAGGCCCGTGCCCAACTGACAGACCAGGAACGACGCCGCAACCGCGAGTAGCAGGTGGAGGCCCATGCCCGGCTGACATACCAGCAGTGCCAATAGTAGTGGGACCGCAACTACGAGCGGCATCGACAAGCGCGGGGTCAGCAAGATTTGCACATAGCAACCTGTGTCCCCCTTTCAGAATTTGATGAGGCCAGTGTTTCGGTGCTTAACATAGGGGGGAGGACAGTTGAATGCCAGCATTGCCAAGCTATGATTTGGCTTGATGAGGCTTCCCAGGGACACGCAGACCTTTGCTGTGCTAAAGGTAGATCTTGTAGCTATGAAGCCTTCTTCCCCATTCTTCCTCCTTAACCATTGCGAGACCTGCTCACTTCTGAGCCTACCCTTGGTGCACGCCTCCCCCCTACCACCATATCTTTTCGCAAGCACATCCGGAAATATAATTCCTCCTTGCAAATGGCCTCCTCTGGCATTAACATCTAGTCACCCGCAAATGGGGTCAATATGATTGCTATAAGGGGCGTTGTGCATCATTTGCTGGGGCCATTGGCACCTCCTCAAGGGAGCCCGCATCAGTTTGCCCAGCTATATATCATAGACAATGCGGATGCTCAAGCTGTTGCCCGTTTCACTACTTTCGGTCAAGGCAACGTAGACCTGGATCGTCGCACTTTACAGGAGCTGCAGCAGATGCTTTTGGGGAGCAATGTCTATGTTCAGCGCTTTGTACAGGCCATGGATTTGCCCCCTCAAGACCTGGCTAACTATGAGATTGTCATCCGTGTTGATGGCAGCGTTGACCGCCGCCGCTACAACGCCCCCTCAAATGACCAAATGCCCTTGGTGGATAAAACCTTGAAACTTTGAACATGTTCCATCAAACTTGTTAAGAAGACTAAATCATGGTTCCTTTGCTTAGGATGGTATTGTAATAACACACCTTAATGATGTCAATGCCTGAATATTTTAAACACATTGTGCACGTGGACTCATGAAGTGTTTGATTTTCCTATTGCATAACTATAAAAGCAATAAAGACATACTACTATAAATTTTAGGTTTTGCAATTGTCATTTGTAACTAAAATTCAGTTGCATGTGACACATGCAACTACAAATTTATGTAGTTGCATAAGACATTCAGTTGCATGTGACAATACACATGCAACGTGTATATACGATGTTCATATACATGTTCGTACATACATACAAATCCAATGTTAGTTGCACCTTATGTGTAACTTTCCTTACAACTACAATGCAACTAATCAAAATATGACACATGTTTAAAAATTAAATAACTAGCTTGTGGACACGTGTCATTATTTTTTAAAATTATTTTCAAAATTAAAAATTCATTGGATTAATTTAAATCATTAAGGTTTTTGCCATTAGGATGATGACATGTGGCACATCATGAAACTTCCAACCCCTATTTGACACGTGTTCATTTCAACGCCAATTACACGATGACATGTGGCAATCAAAACCCAACTCTTTAAAAAAAATTAATATTAATCAATGAAATTTAAATCATTCGATTTACGACTAATAAGATGTTGACACGTGGCGCATAGGTACATAAGTAATAACAATACCCTATTAAGTAGGTTTACTTAGGTATGCAAGTAGGTTGAAAAGTAACTAGGCTTAGGTTATGTAGGTAGGTTTAAAATTATTTTATTTTATTTTTAGGTTTAATTGTTTCATAAGGGTCAAGCATTTTTCATTCACTCATCGCTAATGGCAATAATATTTGGCTACTACATAGTTATTGTTCCTAGTTATATACTGAACCAAATATAATTCAAAGCCAAAGGATATGGGTTAAAACATTCCATTGCAAACCTCATCAACCAACCTAGTTACACATTAGATGCAACTATTGTATTAGATTATACCAACCACAAGAACGTTCTGTTGTTTTTAGCGTGCAAAGTAAACTTAAAGCCCTCCTTTTGGCACAGCTAACACACTAAGAATTACTGAAAACAAATCAGAAATGAGAATGTTATGGCCCCCCAAAGTAAAGGGGGTCAAAAACTCCTTAAAAAAAAAATTGAACACTACAAAGGTTGTTTTTTAAACATCCAAAAAGTTCATTTTATGTTGTTTTGTTGCTATTAGAATTTTAATGCGATTGTAGGACTTCAAGTGGCGTTCCTATAGTATTTAAATCGTTTTAAATGAATAAGAAATAAGAAAGTTATGAGGTTTAAAAGGAGGGGTCCAAAGAAAAAAAAAAACGAATCATTTTATAACTTGGAAAGCTTGTTTTTCTTATTTTTCTTCTTATTAGTTTTTCATTATTCCTTTTCTTTTGCACTTCAAAACTGATTATAGGATATTTTAAATAATTATGATTACAAAAAATAGAATTCTAATATTATTATATAGCTTAAATTAATAATTAGCTTAAGATGTTTGTATATTTCTAGGTTGATTAGTGTAGCTTATTAACATTAATATTTTAAGATAAATAATAAAATTTCAATATATAATACCTATTAAATATATATAATTTATTATTATTTTAATTATAATAAAAATTTAATTAATGATTATGATTATTTTATAATAAAATTTATTTATTTATTTAAAAAATCCCCAAAAAAGAGAAACATATGTAAACTGTGGTTTAATTTAGCATAATTTAGCCTAACTGAATTTACCCATTATTAAATTTAGCCTAATTTTGTTTAACCATCAATATTTTAATCTAACTTAATTTAACAATATTTATTTTGTCCTAATTTAATTTATTTTAATTTAGTTTAACCATAAGTATTATAGCCTAATTTAATTGAGCCATAATTAATTTGGCCTAATTTATTTTAGCCATATTTATTTTAGCCTAATTTAATTTAGTTTAATTTATTTTAGCCATAATTGATATAGTCTTATTTAGTTTAACCTAACTTGACTTAACAATAATTAGTTTGGTTTTAATTTAATTTAGCCACAATTAATTTAATTTAATTGAATTTAACCATAATCATTTTATCATAATAAATTTAGCCATGTTTAATTTTATCCTAATTTAATTTAGCCATAATGTTTTTAGCCCAACTAAATTTAATTATGGTGAATTTAGCATAATTTAATTTAGTTTAAATTGTTTGAGCCATAATTAGTTTATTTTTGTTTAATTTCACCATGGTTAATTTAACTTGATTTAATTTAGCTTACTTTAAATTAGCCATACTTACTTTAGCCTGATTTAATAAACCGTGGTTAGTTTTAACTTTTTAGTTTATTTAGCCTAGGTTATTTTAGCCATGGCTATTTTAACCTAGGTTAGTTTAGGCTAGCCTAGGTTAGCATGGGGTTAACCTTAGTACTAGAAGTACATAACATTATTATATATAACCTATGTAAATATATTAAGTATAATAATTTAAGTATGTATAAGTTTAGGCCATTATTTTTATGACACGTGTCCATGTTGTACACATTTAGTTGCATGTTAGTTGCACACACAACCGTTTGGCCCAAAAATTATACAATACTTAATTCATAGTTGTAAACATAACTAAGATAGTTGCAAACGACGATGAATTACATGCCAATTACATAGTCACTGGTTGCAAATCACAAGATTTCTAATAGTGACATCTTCCATGGGAACAACTAATTATTCTCTTGATGGAAACATAGGTATCAAACCATGTCAATTGTTATTTCAAAGAAGTGGGTGATCCATAACTTTTTAAATAATTATTACAGTTTTTTAAGGAAGAATGGTAACTTTCTTTCAAGTCCAAAGAAACCCAACCTCTAATTGTTTCCAAAGTTAAATGGATATTAGTGGTGACATGAATACACATAGACCTACTAAAAATGTATTCAAATTAGCATGGGCACAAAAATTACGAAAACAAAATAATTTTCAATGTACACAAAACCCAAGATGAATCATGGAAATCCATTTTTAAATTGAATTCCAAACACCAAACATGAAAATCAAAGACAAGAACATGAAGTGTGTAAGATAAAAGTTTAAACATAATTTTATTCTAATAACATATGAAAATATAAATATGAAATAAAATGAATAAGGTTATGATTCAAGATGATACTTTAGATTGATGTTGAACAAATCAAAGATAATGGTGATTAAGCTCAAGAAAGCTTTCACGAAAGTTTCCATATACCCATTATCCAAGGAACTTTCTTGAGATTTTTTTTAAAGTATAAATGAATTATAAATCATGTATAAATAAAGTACAAGTTGATGTTGGATGAAATTCATTCATTATATATGAAAAATGGATGAAATCCATCCATGCTAATATTGGTCATGATGTTAACTTCATGGTTATCAGGTTAATGTCAACGTCCATGACATTGTTATCTTAGTTGTGTCTATGCGAATTAATTTAAAAAATCAACTAGGAGAAGTAGACCTCAGAAACTACATTACCAACCCACATTTTAAGTTTTTCTAGCCACTTGATTGATTATAGAATGTACTTGGAATGATTTTGGAATGACATTGGATTTCATATACTTCATAAAAAGATATGTGTTAATAATTTCACAATCTACCTTACTAATTGACATTACAAATAATTTTAGTTGTTTCCATTTGGATTCACTTGTAAATGATATTTGAAGTTGAAGGTCTTAAAGCATTGGGTGCAAACATATACCCATTCAAGGGTGTCATGTGAGTATCAAAAATTTATTTTCAAATATCCTTGTAAGCTTTAACCTTGTCGAAATCATGGGTTGTGATGGTTTTTTAACATGTACATTATTTCATTATAATTAAAGGTTGGTTGATGAATTTCATAACATGTACTATTTAGGATGATATTATGAACCTAATAAATATGCTTGCAAATGGCCCATCATTTCGTCCTAGCAAAATTCCTAACTTCATTGTCTAGAAATGTGAATCGCAAGTATTGTCCAATGGAAACATTATACATTGCACCTTTTGTCACTGACATTACATTTTAAATTTGGGACACCCTTCCATGGCCAATTCTAGGCATCATCCCTTACAATAAACACATTCATGTCCAATGCAAATGCAAGACAAGTCCAAGTATCCTTAATAGATGAATTACATCTCCATTTTAATTTGTGTATGTTCCCCTCCAAGATGATGTTCCACATAATCGATGCATGATCCATTTGCACCTTATCCTTATCTTGTTGATGGAATGTTAAGTGATACAACATAGTAAAATTAAACCTTTGTTAGAACATGTACCTTTTCTTCAATTTTTCATATAAAGGATTTTGTGGATAAAACCTTTTGCAAACATGTTATTAAAAATACATATAATTTATTCAATACATCACAATTTTTGTATTAACTTTTGATGAATAACTAAGAATTTTCTAAAAATGTATAGTTCTACCAAATTTTTTTGTTTCATTTTGAAAAATTATCCTAATTTCAAATTGCATGAAAATATGTAATTATTTTATGATTTGTTTTATTTTATTATAAAATACAACTTTGCTTTAAATATCATGTACATTACACCCCATTGACAGGTGGTAAAAGATTCTTGAAATCTTAAAATTAGTTCAATAGATTTTAAATTTTAAATTTTTTAAAATTCCACAAATTTCAAATTGTGAGTGTTTTTTGAATGTGGGTAATCAATTAACATAATTTCAAAAAAAATCTCGTCAAAATTGCATTACTTAGAGAGGTTTTTACTTAGTAATTTACGAAGTTGATTGCTTTTGATAAAACTATTCCGCAAGTTCAAAGGTATTTTATTAAAATGAAAACCCAATTTTTTGGGTCAATTTTCAAAAGGCAAATGTAGGAATCAAAATTCCTTGGATTAAAAAGTTATTTACACCATTAGAAAGCTCTTAGAACTTAGATGTCTGAAATGAGTTCGCATGACCCATTGGACACTTAAAACACAAGTTATGGTGAAAAGAAAGGCTAAGAGTTAATTTGACCCTTGACCATTAAAAATTGAGAATTGCCTCGATTTCCTTGTGTGTAGGTGACATCTCACGTTGGAAAGATCTCCACGAGGGTTACAACTTTGCTTCGTATCTCATCTCAATCAAAGGTCTGCACACAAAATTATGCGGCCCCAAAGTTGTGAAAATCCCAACTATGGGAATTTCAGGACTCCCACTTCGGAGTCTCAAGACAAAATCACATTTGGATGTTAAACCTATGGCCAATCACAAAGTATATATTATAAGGGGGAAGGTGGTGGCTTCCCCCAAGTCTAAGTTGTGGTAAGTCTTGCGAGTTCCTGTTTGCCCGTGGCTCGTATGTGCACCAAATTGCATTGCTCCAACTACACACTAACCAACTTGTTGCTTGATTTATGCAGGTCCGTGTGAGTAATTGGATTGCTTGTCAATCTTCCTAGTCCCCATCTTGAAGCTTGTTTCCTTATCATTTACCATCCATCCTTCACGGTGCACTAGTGGGTGCTAGTTCAATGTGACCCTAATTGGATGCTCAAATGGCATAATGGATTGGTTTGCAATAGAATAAAATTGAAGGATACATGTTTATTTTCATATTGTGCCCTTCTAATGTGTGGTGCTCTGCAACTTCCGTATTCAACATATGAATAATCTATCATCCCTGAGACTGAATCAGGGAACTTTCTATTTCTCTTGCAAGCAGTGTGCAACTTTTATATTCAACAAAATAATAACCTATCATTCCTTAGAATTAGTCAAGGAGCCTTCTCTCTCTCTTGCAAGTAGTGTGCAACTTTTGTATTCAACAAAATGATAACTTATCATTTCTTAGATTCAATCAAAAAGCCCCCTCTCTTTCTCTTGTAAGCACTGTGCAACTTCAAATCTATCATTCCTTACTCAGAGTGAAGGAGCCTTCTTTCTCTCTAGCAAACAATGTGCAAGTTATGTATTTAACATATTAATATTCTATCATTCATTACTTGGAGTGAAGCAACCTTCTCTCTGTCATAAGTAATGTTTCCTAGTTTATTATGTGTGTATTAGTGGTGTCTTGATTGTTATGTTCTTTATTGGGTTATGTTTTTGTGCTTTTATTTGCCTTGTATTTATAGTGGATGGGTTTGCGTCCTTGTTTTTTTATGTACAAGATTTTTCTTCTTTCTTTTTTTAAAATTCTTTTGAAAAGAAATGTTAGTGTGGGGTTGCCATGGTGGAGCAGCTCTTAAATATGAGGGATAATTTTTTTTTGAAGGCAAAAACATTGAATGAACCTAGAAATCAAATTAAGCAAAGCTGTAGGCTACACATATAAATTTTCTTGTACAATCAACTAAGTTATACTCGCTAAAATGCACCAATTTGGCAATTAGATATGGGGAATATTTAGGTGCCAAAGATGGGTTTACTTTAATGTTGGGTGGTTATCTGGTTTGGTCCTTTAGATTATTGTTGGTTTGAATCCAATTACCAAAAACTGAATCAAAACCAACTTTTGATTTTTGGAAGTGGAACCTAAACCTAGGTTGATTTGTATGTAAGTCTTAGCTCGCACCTTTGTAAACCTTTGCCTTGGTTGTGAGCCCAAGGCTATGGTTGCGACAACAAAGTAATTATTCCATTACTAATGTATGTTGTGAATGGATCTAAACATATTAGGACAATCTTTTGCTTCATTAATTTCTTGTTACTTTGTGAACACAACTCTATTGGTTGTTTTAAGTAAGTAGACTTGAACAAAGTTCAAATTCCTATATTAAAGTGATTTAGAGCTTCCATGTTTGTGCTCTCACCCAATTTGTAATCTTCATCAATTGTGTTTGCAACCATTCCATACGCAAGCATTCTTAATGTTATGTTGCATTGTAGTATCGTCAACATTGAAAATAATAAATTTTTCACGCAATTTATCCTTTTTTGAATTTGTGGGTATAGACCACAAAAAAATGTTCCATGAACATAAAAATCATGAAATAGGTTTAGGAATTCAACTATACATCAATGAAATGCACATGAAATATCACCTATACCTTGAAACTATGTTTACGTGCAAGGTTGTTAAACCCAAACCTTGTGGCATGCTTTGATGTGAACAACTCACATACCACTGCATCACATTAAAACAACAAGCTAATTACATGCAAATACATTGTGCCTTCCTTATGCAAACTTTTGTCAACCTCCTTGCATGAACTTTTGTGCTAGGTACAAGCTACAAATTATAACATAGGCGCCATCAAATTTTTCTACTCAACCTCCAATACATTTGTTACCTTATTTCATAGAACCTCCTTACAGTTGCACAAGTTGTACACGTGTTGTGCACACATTTATTTATTTTTGGTTGATAATTGAAGGGAGACTCCCTAAATTGGTCTTTTGACTTAGGTTGTGACAATGCAAGTTAAATAGGAGATGCAATGATTTTTTATTAAAACTACTTGTGTTGGCATGTTCTTGGATTTTTTTAATTCAAGTCTAGGTTATGGGTTAGGTTTTAGGGTTCTTAGACCTTGGAACCTCTATTGGAACCTAATTAGGCAATTGGCCTATTTTCAAAATTGAACTAAAACTTCAATAAATGGTGTTGCCCCACTTTACCAAGGTTCAATTCTTTTACGTACATAAATATAACTTTATTAAAGAATATAAACTTAGCTTTACATTTTAAACAAATTATTAAATTGCATTTGATTGGTTGTACACAATTAGTATTACATAATTTTAATCTTGAATTGTGTGCCCTAGTTGAACAATTTAATATTACACCAAAAAACATTTAGGTGTAATTAGGTGTAATGGAGATGGAAGCAAACCTTGTTTGAAATTGGAATAGTTTTAATTTTTTTGTGAAATGACAAGAACCGAAGGTTTTAGATATCCAAAAACTAGTCCCAAGATGGGACCAAATGCTACATTAGAAACAAAAAGAAAAAACTCTAATTGAAACCAAAGGTTTGTTTTGAAATAAAAAAATTGGACAACACTAGAATCTATTTCATTAAATGTGTTAAACAAATTGACAAGTTATATATTGCACTCTTGTGATCGGACAATGCAAAGTTACATTATCACTTTTCACTAACAACCCTCCAAACTCACCAACAATGTTAATTTTGAAAGGGGAATTTGGCATGTTGTGCTCAAAATCTCCTCAAATTACTTAAAATCAATTTTTTTAAATATGCAACTTGAAATAAAGTTGACCCCATTAACTTTAATGAGACCACACATACCTTTTAAACCTTATTCATTTTCTCCCTACTTGTACCTTGACCACATAACAAGGCTTTTCTGTCTGATCATTTGCCAACATTTGTGTATAACTATGTCTTTTATGTGATCCACACATCATTTCATGCATTGTAACCAACCTGTCATCGCATCGCATGGCCAAGCTTGTTGTCATATCTTAATCCTTATGTCATAATAAGTTTAAGGTGTCTCCTCTTGTCTTCCTATGATAAAAATGTTATGGAAAAAGGATGTTTATTATTGCTTATTACTGGGTATGTTTGTTAATATTGAATCATGCAAGAGGATGCAAGGTTGTGATACTAATGTCTTTGTTTTTCAACTTTCTCATGTTGCAGCAAAAGTGTTGATTACCCAAAAGAAGGTTTAACCAAATCTAGGTAGAAGACAAATAACGAAGGAAAAAATCTACAAATCCTATTACATGTCGCTGAACGACTAAAACCTATTAGCTAAATATGAATTTCAAAAGAAGGAAGTTAAAAATCTTTCAAAATCCTCCAAGAATCTTATCAATTTCATAAGTTTTTTCTTTCAAATATGGTTTTTTTTTGAAAATTTTCCAAAAACTGCCTTTGACCATGTTGCTTGGGACTCTTTTTTAGCAAAATGGTGAATATTTTGCATTGCCTACCATTTTATATTATTTTGTTGAATTTTTTCATTTTAAACCTTTAAAACATCATTTTTACACATAAAGAGAATTATTGTGAAAAAATTGGCTTAATTCCCCTGAATTTGAGGCACATATATAATCACTAGATTTTTACAAGAGGTTTTAGCAAGTAGCCAAAACATAAAAGGATTTTTTTAAAAAAAATTCATATCTCATCTATAGCCAGATTTGACTAAATCATCTTCTAGATGATCACCAATTTGGCTACAACACAATATTGGGGGGGGGAAAAAAAAAACACTACCACCTACATCAATGGTATTATGTGGAATAATGAGCGAATTCATATCCCAAAAGGAAGGGATATGGAAAATGAGGAATTTCAGTTTTGATGCTAATTTTGTTGCTTTCATTTTCCACACCAAGGCAAATTGTTGACATCCTTGTATGGATTGCTTAACATGCATATTTAGATTCGTTTAGATATTAGAGTTAACGTCCCTATTAGCATTTTCTAACAAAGTGGTGCAAAATTGCACCCAAAGTTTTTAAAAAGAACACTATTCTTTTGTAGATTCTTAAAAATTTCACCAAATCCAAAAATTGTTCACCATAGCTAAACAGGTTCCTAGTTTGAAGTCAGGTTTTTCTGCCGTATTTTGTATTATTTCCATGGATGCTAGATACTTTTTAGGATGATGGCCACTAGTACTCCATTACCAAAATGGCAAGAAAAAGGCTGGTGAGGATCCTACTGACTCTGACAAATTTGCACATGAATTGGCCCACAAATTGGAACCCCTAGACACGGACCAGCATGTGGGTTCTCATACACGACCCCAAACCAGTCAATTGTTTTTCATTTTAAAGTGTGGCAGTACTGACAAATATCCCTGCACAGATTCAGTCATAATTCCTGGAACTGGCAATATTTTTCTCTAGGACCACTAAAAAATGTAGCCAGGAGGCATACTTGTGGCGACCCGCTCCTTAAAAAGGGGCACAATTTGCAAAATGATTTTAATCAAAAGGTGGATTTTAACGAGAAAATCCTAATTCCCATGTTGATTTTATTTTTTAAATGATGAAAATTATGGTTGGTCACATCAAAAGATAATAAATTGAAATTGGGTTTAATTTTGTGGAATTAAGAAATAAAATTTCTGAAATTGCTAGATTTCTATGGTTAGTTTTGAGCGTGCACAGAGAATTTTAGAAGGATGATTGAATGTTTATGCTTCATATCTCGCTTGTAACAAGACAGTGAAACCTTTATAGGAATGATTTCCATTGTTTTACATCTTTTTATGAGTGATAGCTGTTAGCCTGCATAAGTGATTTCCTTTAAAAATGCACTGGTCGCATGGAGTGCGGAACTTGGACATTGACAGAATGCATTAAACACATCCATAGAGTGAGGAACACAGCAGCAAAAGCCCAAGTTTGGTTATATAGCTTCAATAGAAACCTGCAAAAAAAAGTACGTTACCATTAAGGGGGTGAAACTCAAAAAACCATCAATTTTTGTGGTCATCTGACTTCATCCCAGTCTTCATCCTTCTTTCCTTTCTCCTGAAGGCCTCTAGTGTTGTTACATATATTTTCATTGCTCCTACATGTACCATTACTATGATTATTCTCAAGCCCTGAGCATTAAATTCCTAAATTTCAACATTTCATACCCATATTTAAATGCAATTTCATTATTTTGTGGATATCACTGATTTGAGGTTGAAAGAGGGGTTTGGGGGTGAAAGGAGGCCCAAAGACAGGGTGAACACAGGGTGCCTTTATGGATATGTTTATGGGCTCATGTTTTACCAACTTTTTCATTTGTTTTTTAAGAATTATGTTTTGTGCAAACCTATTATGCATGTACGGGAATAGAATGCATAAAACACTTGACCTGGGTATTTTATGGGTCCCTTCACCCAAACTCCAAATTGACTAATTTCCAAGTGCTAGTAAACTTCATGTACTTCCCTCCCCCTTCACCAACTTCATTAATGTGCATGATCATAAACTTTCACCTTCTCCAACAATATGGGACGTCAAGTGTTGCAATATACTAGTGTGTGTGATGAGTATTGTCAGGAACTAATATAATAATTAGAATCTCTGAGAGGAAGGAGGTCAGTTTCAAGGGGCAAGCACCTTGCCTCCCAAATCCTTCAGGCCTGGGGCCCCCTACTTCATCCATTTTCTCCAAGGCACTGCTAGGCTTAGACCTAGTGTTTTTTCAACTGCGGGCCGCTCAATGGGCCACATCGGGGTAATAGGGTTTTGTGCATTTTTGTTCTTCCCATCAAGTTTTCACTTTGTTCTCATCAAGTTCACAATGGGTTCCCCAACGCTGCTTCGACTAGGACCTCACTTTGTCCCATATGCTTTGCCCAACATCATCCTCTTGGAATTGGGGGCAAAAATTGGACTTATATGTTGCAGTGCATACTTCTGTATTGGGGAGTATCCAAAGTTTGGTCCACTGTCCGGGATGGGAAATCAAAGAGACTCATGCAAAATTAAATTTTCAACTTGAAATGCACCATTAACACATTAATAAACATTATACTAAGTATGGAATTTTAGTGAGTTTGGCCAATGAAAAGGCCCAGAACTTCACCCATTTGGTGGTTTCATTTCAAAAATACCCCCATATTGTGGTAGACACTTACAGTTACCTGGTCACAATGTGCCAATAAAAAGCACACTAATAGTATATTATGTATGGAGGAAGGCACAAAACACCCTGGTCAGGGGTTTCTGTTGTGGCACCCAAGGGTGGAGCCCAAGGTTCACAACAGGAACCCCTGACAAAGGCATCTTCACCGGGGTAAGAACTCAGGTAAGTGTGTTTGAAACAGAGGTAATAACCCCATAAAAATGCCTGAAGCTAGGGATCTTTCATGGCATGAAACAACTTTCCATCCAAGGCTTTTCACAAACCCTATTATGTAAAGCAATGCACCCTTCAAATACACTATAAAGCTTTTCTGAGATTGTCGTCCTCACATTTTCTACCCCACTGTTTTGTGACAATATTTTGTTTTGGGGCCCTTTTGGTGTGAAGGAAGAAACTTATAGTTAAAAGTATTTTTCCAGGAGCATAAAACTATTCAATTTCCTGGCTTTGGAGATGGACATAAAAGCAACCACCAATATTTCCAGAGCACATGAGAAGCACATACTGGTCACACTTCTACTTGTTGGCACCATCTGACAATTCAGTATCTGTGAATTGAGCTAGAGCGTGCTCCACGGGCTTAGCATCGCCTTGAATATATCCACAAGAAGATCCATCATGGGTTCATATCCATTAGATTCACGCAGGCACAGTATACACTTCACCTGACAGCAGAACATCAGAATAGCCCCCACATTAACCCTCTTCCTCCCCTACATCTCCAAGATTTGAATAGGATTAACTAGTTCTAGAACAGTATGAATGTCTGATCAAACAGCAAGACAAGCAGATCCAGACTAAAGAAATCCATGACACCAGATGGACATATGTATGTAGTGCGTAGGTCAACCAGAGTACAGCAGTTTCTGCATTCGAAAGATATCTTCACTCTAGTCTTGAGACTAATACCTGTGACTCCAGACACCCACCAAAATAGCGGTGAATAAGTGTCGTCTCTTGAATGGAATCATCAAGAAACCTTTCTGCAACCACGTTGTCCACGTAAATCATTTGCATCAACTCAATAGAAAGCCTCAAATCACATATACAATTCATATGTGCTGAGCATGTCTCATCTTTCCAGCTCTCAGGTTAGACATTTCGAAACTCTGGAAATCCTAGACAGTAGATACTCCCACAACTGGCCCTTTCTGTTTCATGAAGAAAACCCTCTTTCTCATGTGAATTGACCTACTGGACCGGATTCTTCAGTTGGAAGTGATTGGAAGTCAATAGAGCTCAGGCCCATGTACAACATTCAATTCGAACCAAAACTTTTGCAAGGAAACTAATTATCTGTATCATCCTTCTTGGCATAACCTAGGGTACATGAGGTGGCGAATTCCCTACTATCTTCTGCTCAGATGGGATCGATATCGGAAGCAACCTCACCTAACCTTTGCATTTGCAGGACAGAAGTACATCTGTCTGAGAATACCCATATGTTCTCCCAGCAGAAAGAAATGCATATGTCAAAGAAATGCTGAGCAATTCCACCAATACCACGCCAACACCAACCCCCAATGAAACAAAGAATGGAGCAAAATGGGGGGACTGTCACAACTAGTATGGAACTGCTCTTTACCTTATTCCACAGCAACCACATAATCATCCAGCATTTAACATGCTTCTGGGAGGCTTTTCCATCTGCTTAATTTGCCCACCTCAACTGCAATCCACACTCTCTTCTTAGGAACCATAGAGGCTACCCCAATACTGTCTGTGGGTTGGAAAGGGCAATACCAAAAGTGGAACTGAGCTTCCAGGTTAGTTTCTCTCAACAAACCTTCTTTGGCTTGGCACGTTGTTGCCCATCCACAGTCAAAGATGGCAACTTTTGTTGCATCAGAGTTGGTCCATCAAGATTCAACAACACCTGTGCTGGTGGTCCTACTTCATTCACATTGCTGCCGTCTGTGAAGTCAACGAAGACCTTATGATTGCCACTCCTTGAGCTTCCAGGGCTATGCACCTCAGAGAGTGTCCAACTATCAGTATCTAGGCTCCCAGGGCTGCCTGTTTTGGAACCATGGCATTCAAACTTGTGGACAGCAACCCAATGCTGCATTTTGACATTCTGTACAACTGGACATCCCCCAAAAACATGACCAAGTTGTACACTCGTGAACTGCATATATCATCATCAGCAAACAAATTACATCAAGGCCATATGGGTAAGACCCCACAATATGCTAACCCACATGATGATATTCCAGAGAAGCTCTAAGAACTGGACATCCCCAAAACACAACCAAATCATAAGTTCATAAACAGCATGTATCATCATCACCAGCAAACCAAACACATCAATCAAGGCCATGGGTATGACCTCACAACATGCCAACCCACATGATGACATTCCAGACAATCTGTGCCCACATCAACACAGTGTGTAAAAAAAATGCATACCAGTAATGTACCTGCTTGCACTGCTTGTGTCATATTTTCGTTGATTTCCCACATACAAAATAAAAATATCGACCTGCACCCATCCGCTGCTTCTTCTTAGGCTACACTCCTCTTGGTACTTCTCCCTGCTGCTGCTGTGCCTTGTCTACACTCTTAGTGTGGTTTGCTATTTCCTCTGCCTGATTTCTGGGTTTAGCTTCCAACATCTGTTTCTTTTAAGGGTTCGCTTCTAGCTCAGCCTTTTGCTGCTGCTGAAGATAAGCTGCTTCTTCCTCAGCGATTTTCTGGCTCTTAGCCTCCTCCTCCTCCTCAGCCTGTCTTTCTCGTATCTGCAGCTTCATTCCCAGCCAGCTTCCTCGGTTCAATCTCCAATTCAGATCCTCCCCTTCCTGTTTCCTGTTTGCAGGTTCAAGCTCCACCTGCTTCCTAATGTGAGCTTCATCCTCTGCCTGTTCCCTGTTTGCAGCTTCAAGCTCCACCTGCTTCCTAATGTGAGCTTCATCCTCTGCCTGTTTCCTGTTTGCAGCTTCAAGCTCCGCTGCTTCTTGTTTGCAGGTACAAGCTCCACCCGCTTCCTCTTGTTGACAACTTCCAACCCTGCATCCTCTCTGAGTTTAACTTCAGACTTCATCTGCTTTCTGTAGTCACCTTCTCCTCTTGCTCCTACTGCTCCTCAACATCTGTGTTCAGCTCTGGAAATGTCTGACTGCTTCAACCTTTTGGATTCCTTTTCCCACCTGCAGGGCTTGCTCCTCTATTGCCATGCACTGCAGCCTAAGAAACTCTTCTTCTCTCACCTTGTTGGACTTCCATGAGCACAATAATCACAACAAATTTACCGCTATAAGGAGAGCCAACAGCACAGCTGGGATCTCAGAAGAGGAGTCTAGATTCTAAAAAATGGCATGTTTGGACAGAAAACCCAAGATTCAATCCATCTAGAGTACAGTCCTACCTAACGTGGACATGGAAATCCATCCAGTTCCCCAACACGCATACCTTGGTCAAAATGTTGTTGACAGATCCATCCCAATTCTCCTGTTTGTCTCCCATGTGTGTCCTTGTAGACCACCCTCTGCAACCCAAATTGTGTTAATATGACTTTATCCTTCAGGAAGTCCACCAACCATTGCTCTGCAGCCATACTTGCTGCTGTTCTGACGGCAGATGCCTCATCCCTCACAAGCTTTCCAGGGCTGACAGTGGCCAAGTCTATTGGTGGGTCTTTTAGCACACCTTCATCGAGCGCAACAACAGCCTTTCCATATTCCAAATCAGGATTTGGAACCATGTGCCCCAGCCCCAGTGCAATGTGCGCACCCACTTTGGCAGCCAAGAAACCCCATTTCAACCCCTCCACCACCAACTCGTGAACTTTCTTCCAATTCTCGTCTTGGAGGATCACTTGACAACCAGCTTGTCCTTCAACTATGTGCTCCTGTCTCTTGTATTCACAAAGTAGATGAAGCTGAAGAGCTTTCATCCCTGGAACCAGTTTTGTGATCAATTTTTGTTTGAAATTGCCATCTCCTGTTGTGAAGAGTACGATCCGTGGAACTGGGCGTTGTGCGGAGTTTACGATCAAGTTTTGGATGCATCTGGTCACTGGTAAACCTTCATGTACAGTATTGTTTGTATCATGAACAACAACTGCTAGGTGTCGAACTTCATAAGCTAGTTCCCTCAGTGCCTGATTCTGCTCTTGTGAAGGTTCTTCCACGATCTTCATGTTCACCAATGCCTTGGAAGAACTTGATGTTGCCCATCCTCTTGTGACCATAGCCGCTTCATCATGGACACCATCAACCTCATCAATTTGCAATGCTTGCTTACATCTTTCCACTACCTCCACTCTCTCTCTCCTGCCCATAAGATCCACAGCAAATTCATTCTCACGAGGAATCACATTCTCCCCTTGTTTCAACTCACCCCATGGGTGTTCATATTTATTCCCATGAGAAAATACATTTTGCTTCAACTCTTCCAAAAGCACAGATTGGTCTTGTCGCTCCTTGAAAGACATGCAATTTTTCACACACATTGTGCGAATAACACCTTCCACAAGTACAACGCCCTGACATCCATCTGCGGCAACGCAACGTTCTAGAATTTTGTCCATAATATGCTCATGAACAATATCTAAAGCATCATCCAAACTCTTGGATCTGGAGTGTACCAACACATCAATGTGGGTGCCCACATCTGCATTGTAATCCACCACAACTTCCACACCATTGAGCGTTATATGAATAAAGTTATTTTTCGGTTCATACAAGGCTGTCATGTCCTTCTCCGACGTTAATTGGTTGTGCAAAAATATCTGGAGGAACATCAATCAATCTCAGAATCAAAGGCAAAATCAAATGAAGAAGGAGAGCTTCAGGAATGTATAGATCATTACAAGGTCTTGCATTAGTCTTCTAAATTATTTGGAATGTAAGTTGGCATTCCCCACATGAGTTAACTCAACTATTCAGGAATGGGAACAAAGTACCTGCAATCGACAAAAGAGACCTCGAGGTATGAATGTATGCTCTGGGTCAGCACATTGGAGCCTCCTTCCGAAGTAGATGGAATTCTGATTGCTATGTGACCAACTCCATGAGACTGCTTCTTGACCAATGTCCAAAATTGTTGGGATGAACAAGTTCCCAACACCATGAGACGTAGTTGTGTTCTCAAAACATAACTCTAACCTCAACATAAGGTGAACCAAATTCTGTGGTGTGACATCCAAGGCACTTCCACCACAACCAAGCTCATGAGAAGATTTCAGTGAATCAGACAAAACATTTTCCAAGTATGCCCTTGATGTGAAACCATCTGGGTCTGTTGCGGTGACCAGTTTACTGCGATCCCCACTTAGCTTGATCAGGTGGCCCATCACCTGGTGGCAAAACCAATCCAGATCCACGACTAGAAAGTCAAGATCTTCAAAATAGATGACATCCCCCGAATTGTGCATGCTTCTTGCAACCGCTTTGCGCCTCGCTTCTACCATACTTCCTTCAGCAGTTACTTTCACCAACCCTGGCAAATTTGTTTGCTGGCACAAGTCTGAAAAGGTTTTCCAATTCATCATCGGACTTTTTGGATTTCTCACCATCCAACCCTTCAAGGCTGATCTCACATTACTGCACACCTCATACACAGGTGGCAATGCTTTGAGAAGATTTACAATGTTGTCCTCAATAACGCTAGCCACATTGCTAGCTGATTGAGTAGAAAAGCCCTCAACGGCAATTGGTTCCGACCACACATCTAGCAATTCTGCAAATTGCTCTTTCAAACTTGTGACACTCCCTTGTGCTCGAGCAACAAGCCCATCAACTTTGTCCGAATGAGTCAAGACCACGATCACCTTTGGTTTGAAGGAAATTGTTCTTCGACTCTTGGAAGCAATGAATCGAAGCCAATACTCCAACTCTTTCCGAATCTCTATGGGTAGTTTAACCTTCTCCTTTGAAGGGGATCCCTCATCTCTCAATACATATGGACTACAAACCAGAAGGAACAAGGATGGGTTACCTGTGTCGCTTAGATCAGGAACCATGAAATAATGGAACCCATGGAATTCTTCCTGACCCCCCATGTCCCAAATAGACCATGTAATCCCTTCCCTACTTCTCAAGCTATGTACCTCAATTCCACGTGTGCGGTGTGTAAGTTGTTTGCTTCCTTGGATTAGCCGTTGACCCCCATCAATCTTCTTCATCATGAAATCTTTGCAAGGATTGAGAATGCTTTTGCTAATCATGCTTCTGTGTTCAATGGAATGGACCACTGCCTTTCACAAGGTTGTTTTGCCTACATAATTCCACAATAAACAGGTGCAGTCATGTGCCATGAACAGAAGTTGCAAAAAACATAGTTCTACTATGAATTAGTCATAAATTCTAATTTCCATGTGACAACATGATTCAGGCAACGACAACGTTTCAAACACAAACACATTGATGTCCTCTAGTTCAACCAAGAGAGATTTAAGGCGTACCGGCATATGGAGAGCCGCAAAAAATTACTCTTGCAGATGTTGGCCGGGCCATGATCAGGTTTTTGAGATGTAACTCCTTGGACATGGCATTTCTTCGTAGTTGTTCCTTGATGGCCAAATGCTTGCCCTTAGCATGCAAAGGAGTTCCAACCAATCCTATATCCTTCAAGGTGAAATTGACCAATAGAACATCCATAATGGTAGGAAACACAGAGCCTTTTACACCATTACAGTAACTTAGGTTTAAGGTTTCAAGGGAATGGTTTTCTACAAGTGATCGTATCAATTCTTGCACATCTGATTCACTTGTTGAAGGCGTTCTCAAATCAAAATGCTTTATGGAAGAATTTTTCTGAAGCATCCTTGCAAAGCTAGCACCAACTGAGCTCATAGTAGAAAGTCCGCTAACACGAAGAGCGGTGAGTGTAGAGTTGGCTTGGTGCCCATTTTCGTCCATAATCAATGGTTGGACAAGTTCCTCCAAATCTAATTCCACATGAACCGGGAGTTGTAATTCAAGATGTTGAAGGGTGTGATTCATCTTGAGTGCGTTGCCAAAACCAGAATGCTTCGTTGTTCTACCTTCAGTACGGAATAGGTCGAGACTGAAACGTTTGAGGCCTATATTATGACAAAGCATATCCGCAGATTTGTCCAACATACCACTCGTCCTCTTCGCACCAGATCTTAGATCAAATCTAGCACTTACGATGGTATGATTGGTGCAGAGACCTTGCAAAAACTGTTCAATAACTTCACGATATTCTGGTCGCTGATCGCTAAGCACATCAATGGCTTTCACATTAGTGCTCTCGAGGACTGTAGACACCAATTCCTTCAGATAATCATCCTCCCCTGCTGGAAGACGCCACTCGCGTCTAACATCTCCATCAACTTCTGGTTCCTCAAGCCGCCCTTCGCTAGAATCAACTTTGCATTGATGATATCTCATAACCAATCTCGAATAAATGCCCCCGAGGACCCCTATGAGTTCTTCTCCAATAATTCTAAGCTCGTCCACCACGACATCACCAGCTGTAAGGATTCTCGAAACCTCTTGCACAACATCAGTGATGATTGCGTCTGCCATGAACAACAAGCTAACAAGCTTCTAAGTTGAAGCTTGAAGAACAAGAGATAATTTGTGCTTGATGGATGATCCACACGGATTTCAAGGTAGACTGTCGGCCAAAGTCCTTCGTAATTCTCACCAGGTGTACATCAGCCTGCCACCTTCAACCAAAAGGAAACAGACCTTTTCTAGGGATAGCTGCCCTTGCACTCTCAGCTCTGTACCACAGCACACACCACTGTTTCCACCCACATCCAAACGCAAAGCTCGATTTCTATCAAGATTCACAACTCTTCAGCAAGTTCATATTGAGACCTAGCTAGCGAAGGATCGCTCTTAAATGTTAATGGTTAAGGAGGAGGAAAGAGGTGGTTACTAGACTCTATTGAATGCTGATCCAAAACACTTCAAGCTCTAAAGCGCGTAGCCCATGCAAATACAAAAAGAACACACACACACACACACAAAACAAACTCCGTGGTTAAAGCAAGGGAAGAGACTTCAAGGGCTCTGATGCTCGCATAACAACTCCCGAAAGCACCACCAACATTTTGAACACAACAAAGCAGCGGCGGCAAATGCCTTTGGTTGCTAACTCCATAACAATAGAACCATCAAACACACGAAAGAGCTGATCGAAAAGAAAAAATGCACAGCAATGCACAAAACTAACATACTAACAACCTGCTTGTGGGTTGTTAGTAGATAGGCAGTGGGGGAAAAAAAAGCACCTGAGCTAACCATCATGGTTAGCAAGGGAACTGGAACCCAACAGAAAACTGTTTCACTATCACTTACCATCCATCCTTCATTGTGTGCGGCGGTGGGTGCTAGTTCAAACTGGCCGTATTTTAGTAGAGCCTGACAGTTGAGTACCATGCACATTAATGAAGTTGGTGAAGTGGGAGGGAAGTGCATGTAGTTTCCCAGCACTTGGAAATTAGTGAATTTGGAGTTTGGGTGGTGAAAAGAAAAAAAAAAAAAACCCTAGATGGACTTTTTTGTGCATTCTATTCCCGTACATGTGTAACAGATTTCTCCAAACATAATTTTTTAAAAACGACTGAGAAAAGTTTGAAAAACATCAACCAATACAAATATCCATGGGTTTAGTCACCGTGTCTTCACCCTGCTTTGGGCCGCCTTCCACCCCCAAACCCCTCTTTCAACTTCAAATCAGTGTTATCCACAAGGTAATGAAATTGCTTTATTATTTAGTAATTTAGTGCACACAGTTTGAGAATAATTATAGTAGCAATACAAGTTGCAGCAATGAAAATATGTGTAACAAAATGAGAGACCCTTAGGAGAAAGGAAAAAGGGGTGAAGAGGGGATGTACTCAGATCACCACAAAATTGATAGTTTTCTGAGTTTCACCCCCTTAATGGTAATGTACTATTTTTGCAGTTTGCTTTTTAACCTCACCCACCCCCTTTATCACCAAACTTGGGCTTCCATGTTGCGTTCCTTACTTCATATATGGATACCTTTAATGCATTCTATCAATGTCCAAGTTCCTCACCCCATGTGAGGAGTGCTTCTTTAAGGAAAGGACTTATGCAGCCTAATGGTTATCACTCATAGAAAGATGTAAAAAATTTGAAATATAAAGATTTAATCCTCCTTCCAAATTCTTTATGCACACTCAAAACTAACCATAGAAATCTAGAAATTTCAGGGAAAAAAAAATTATTTCAAAAAAGTAAACCCAGTTTCAATGTATAAAAATTTGATGCGAGAAACCTTAATTTCCATTTTTTCTGAAATAATTAATTTTGTTTCAACATGAAACACCTTGCTATGTGGATATGTGAATTAGGTGGGTATTGGGGACGGCTTTCAAGTTCAGGGTTTTTTTATTAAAAAAATTAGATTCACCCAATCCGAAAGAGAAAACCCCTCACATTTTGAAAGTTACACAACATCAAAAGAATTATCCTAGATGGGTTGTACATTTTTTTTCAAAATCCTGTCTTGGATTGATAGCTTTTATGATTGTAATATCTGAGCATGGCAAGTTTTCACAATTTCCTCTGGAAATATGGCAAAATTTGCCCAAAAAATCCCTCAAAAACCATACCATGAGACAGGGTATAAGTTTCTCATTTCACAATTTTTGAACCAACAGAGCAAAAGTTATTCAATTTAAAACGATTTTAAGCCTTAGAATTTTCTTAAAATTTTTACAATGACTTTTTCACAAATTAACATAGCAAATTTCCATATGAACTTTGGAGTTAAGCCCCCTGATAGTATTAAGATGGAAGGTTTTAAGTGCTAACCATACACACAGATCAATTATGAATCCTCTGAGTTCGGCTACCGTTGCACTTAAATTTTAGGCAAAATAGGCAGATGACTAGAGAGCTGGCCCTCATCCTCGGTTGAACTCATTTTATAAATTGTTGTTTCATGTGGACAGGACCTTTGTAAAAATGTGTTGGTGTGTGTTTTAAACATACATGTCAGAATCCCCAAAGTAACCATTGAACATCACTACCTGTGCAGCAGCCAGGATGTGGCCCCTGTTGTGTACCATGGATTTTAAGGAAAATTTGTGGTAAACTGACAGCCCCAGGGATGGGCAATGCTTGCTCTGTAGACTCTTGCAATTGACCTCCTTTCTCTGGCAAATGTTAATTAATATTTCAGTTCCAGACAATCATACACTGGAAAATATGAGTGCATTACATCAATCGATCTGAGCTGATGAATTGTATCAGAAACTATGTAGCTTCAAGTTATGTATGGCACACATTGAGGAAGTTGGTGAAGTGTTAAGTGATTTACCAGCACTTGGGAACGAGCCTGTTTGGAGTCTTGTATGAAAACCCACATGCTTGTCAGTGTCCAGGGGTTCCAAGTTCTGAGCCAATTAATGTTCAAATTTCTCAGAATCCCTGATCGGTAGGATCCTCACTAGCCTTTCTTTGGCCATTTTGATGATGGAGCACTATTGGCCATCAGCCCAAAAAGTATCTAGATCCATGGAAACAATAGAAAATCCAGCGGGAAAAACCTGACTTAAAACTGGGAACCTGTTTACATGTGGTGAACTCTTTTTCGAGGTGTAATCAAATTTGGTGATTTTTTTTCAAAATCTACAAAAGAATATTCTTCTTTTAACTTTTTTGGGTGCTATTTTGCACCACTTTGTTATAAATTAAACAAAGTTGATATAACATGTGCTCTTATGTCAATGCTTACAATGATTCATTGTTGTCAACATACATACAACAAAATATAAAAATATATTGAATGATACCTCATACATCCAAATCAAAATATGACTCACATGTAACAATATAAGAATTCAAGCCTAAAAAACACAATGCAAATCACACAAATTTAATGCAAAGAGAACTTACATAAACCATATAAAAAAAGGTAATAACTAAACATGTGTGTTTTAAAATCTCAAAACATCAAAAGTGATTTGAAATCAAACAACTTGAAATTATATCTCACACACTAAATATTTAAATTGTGTTCACAATAGAACAAGTTGTAAGCTCACTTACCTTAATTTATGTATAATAATTAGGATGTAAACATGTAACCAACAAAAAATTTCTAAAAATCATGCATTCTTATGTCACCACATACATCCATCACTGTCAACACACATATAATCCATACTACAAAAATATCTTGAATAATATAACACATCAACATCATCCATGTACTTGGGCCAAGTCTTTCTAAGCCATATAGCAATTTAATAAATACTATATTGAAATCCACCATGAATGAACATTTTGATTTTAAGGTGAAAAGACCAATAGGCTTGATACAAATATGAGCCACATTGTTAGTTTCCTAGTTGCATTCCAATGTTGGGCAGTTCATAGGAATAAAATGAGATGGCAATTTTCATTGTAAATTTCACAGGTTATCATTTTTTCTCACACAAGGGCTAAAATTCAAGTATTTTTGTTTTTCACTAAGCTGACAATCGAACATCACGATAATCGATCATGTTCTTTTTGTTAAAAAGACTTGATACCTTAAGAAAGTATTAGGTTTAAAATACTAATCCCAATTTTCACACTTGTATATAGGAAGAAAAACTTTTAAAATACATGTCAAATGTTAGGTGAATGTTAAGAAAAAACTAGTCTCAATCAATTTTTTAAAAAAATTGAAACCGAAATTCCCATTTGGATTAAACCTAGGTCTAATTCTCAACCCAATAGGTAATAAAGTTTTCCATAAAGCAAATAAATAAAGATCGTAAAATTGTAAAAAGGATGAGATTTCTAAAATCTAGTAAAAAAATAACATGGACTTAAAATAGAACTCAATAGGAATTCAAACTCTATATTTCATCCATCTATCTTTTCTTAATCACTTTCTACCAATGAATAAATAAATATTATTTATTAGCGATGTTGATTGTACTTCAGCAATAAGTGTTTTCAAACCATGTGCATTAAATCTTAAGTTTCAACATTTTATTCCCATTTTATTTTTTGAAATCTCATTTATAACAATGACATGAAACTAGTTCAAGGATGGAATAAAGGCACCAAATAGGTCAAAGCAAGGTCACTTTATAGAAAACTCTAATAGGTAGATTATTTTTTAATTCCAAATTGAATTTGTGATAACCAATTTTGAAAACCATTTACTCTAAAATGAATGAAAACCAAGTGCCTTGAGAACCGGATTATAATTCATATTTAAAAATATTGAGAATGGTGTTGGATATCTCTAACATTAAAAATTTTAGAAAATCAAAATTGAATTTTCAGCAACCAACAACAAGGTTAAAAAAAAAAAAAAAAAACAACTAATGGGGTTCTAGACATGAACTCTATTGACATGGGTAGATGGGTTGAAGGAATTGGGTCACCAAGCTTTTTATGGTACCCTCAATCTACTTATAATGGTAAGGTATTGTATACACAAGCGAATGTGTAGCCTTGTTCAAAGGACATGGCTCAACAACGCTAAAACATGTTAGCAGTAAAGGAAGCATTCAAGAAATTCAACCATGCGTGGAATGAAATATTAACTATGCATTTTACTACAAATGAATTCGCCCTAATCGTTTATTGTAATTTGAGTACCAATCACATAAAACATTACATTAATATTGTAAATCAATGATTTTGGAAATATTTGTGATTTGAACTCAAAATATTGGTTACAATGCTGCCAAATCCAAATTGAATGGGTTAAAATATGTGACTTTGTCAAACAATTTGTTTCAAACACTTTACCCACTCCACCTACATTAATTTCAAGCCAACAATTCAGGTGACGTTGTTAAGAAACAATGAAACATCCACCAAAAATAGAGATAAAACATTAAATTTTAAACTCAATCATAGTATTGGGGGAAAAGCTCCATCTTTAACATGCTTTCATTTAGATTATCAAATATTTGCATTTGTAGTTTGATATGTGTAAAGAACTGATGTTTTGACACATTGACCATGTAAAGGTGTTAAAACTTAAACAACCAAAGTGAGTTTCAACTACATGTTTGGTTGATTAGAAGTGAAGACAACAAGGATCTTCGAGAGTTGGTGGTATTGATTGGTTTGTTTTGCGGTCTTTGCATTCATTGAAACCTTCTTTTACATTACCTAATAAGATCTGGATCTACTATAGTTTATCTAGCTCAATTTGGTACCATATATGAGTAATTGGAATTGTTTTGCTTTGTTTCCCAGGAAAGGTTTCATTTTATAACATCAATACATTTTAAAATAATGAAAAGAGTGTCATCTAGCTAGTTGTCGTCCTAGTGACTCGACCTTCTTTGAAATCCTATGTGGTTCATATTTGGATCATTCCCTATAACTACAATTGACAAATCACAATCAATTTTTTCTCAAGTGTCAATTGTTCTACTTTTAGTTTGAAGCTTTCATTGTTGTTCCATGGGTAAAATACCAAACTAATATATAGCACAAAAAGTGCGGTGCATGGTTGATCCAAGGAACCTCCCCAATTGCGCCTAAATGTGCCATCATCATGTCTTTCAATAAGATAAAAAAAGATAAACAACACTCTTTATAACATATAATAGAGTTTTCAAGGAATAGGATAGAAGACTATTATTGCAACATATCTATAATTAACCAAACTACAAACACATTGGAGGGAGGGTTTTCACATTCGTAGAAACCCAAGCCTAATCCTTACACACATGTAAACAAAAATGGGCATCTAAATACTAATAAAAGCCCACTTGTAAGAATAAATCATTCTCCATTCATCCACATTCACAATAGTTATATTGTTGCCAATTTCTTGTTGAAGACGACAATTTTTACTATTGTCATCTTAACAACTAGGTTATAAGTTTCTTCATAGTTTATGTTATAAGTTTGAATAGAACCTTTAGTAACCAACCTTGCTTTATACTTGTTTATAAATCTATCTACATTATGTTTGACCTTGCACACCCATTTCCACCCAATTGTTTTTTTGTCCTTGGGTAAAGTCACCAATTCCCAAGTGGCATTGGTATCCAATGCTACCATTCTTTCAATGACCACTCTTTTTTTTTAAAGTTCAATCGCATGATTTAATTATAAATGGAATTTTTTCCAGCTAAAATAATATAAATAATGATATACCTCCCAAATCTTAAAACTATATTTGATTAAAATTTTATATTATAAAATTTGATGTGTTTCACATATGATTTATTCGCATATAGCATTCATAAATAGATCATAAATAGATTATATTGGATAAACAATTTATTTTAAAACATGAAATATATTATTGATGGTGTAAAATAATAATCTAAATATTACCTCTAATTTTAAACGTATCAAATAATGTTATATAATTAATACATTTATGGAATTGTAATGTTTATTTTTATATTATAATATTTTTAATTATTTTTAATCATGATTTTACCCATTAATTCATAAATTTTTGGAAATTTTACTTTAATTTTATATTATAATAGAGGTGGACGGCCTGATGCCTGGTGAGTGAATGGGGTGGCTGCATGGCTGCTTTTTGGTGCCCCATTTTGTGCGAATATGGTAATTGTGTACTGTGGAATGGTCAAGCCTCTGGCCATTATGTTGGGTAGGATGCTAAGCAAGCCCCTTAGGGCAAGCTAGGTGATGCACCCAACATAATGGGCAAGGGCGAGACCATTCCATGGCATAAAGGTCTAGGGTGGCAAATTCAACATTTAAATAAAAAAAAGGGGAAAAAAAAGAGGTTTTGGTGTCAAGTATATAAGTCACTATTATCAACCTCTTTTATGTCAATATTATTGTATAAATATACATGTCTACAACTTTAAGGTTCCATGAATGTCACTCCTAAACAATACTGACCCAATCATATTATTTTGGGCCAGGGTGAATTAGTATCGACCTCTTTTTTTTTTGGTCAATTTTGTGATGCAGCAAAAGTGATGATCATCTATCAAAATATTTAGCCAATTTTGGGTATAAACAAAGATTATTATTATTTAAGAATAATAATCCTTCTATATTTTTGGCTACCTACTATAGCCAAATATTAAATTTCAGAAATCTTTATTTTATTTTATTTCTAATTATAGTGATAAAAAAACCCCAATTTCACTTCCTTTTCACATTTTAAATTTTAAATTTTGAACTCAAAGAAAACCCTTGTTTAGTCTTAGGATGAGATGTTTATGGTCATCTTAATTGCTAAGACTATTATATATAGCTAGGCGCAAGCATTAAATGGATTGCTTGGCATAACTAACCCCAATTTCTATTGCCAAAAATAATTTTTGGCTTAACTCTAAAAATATTTTTAGCCCAAACATGCTCTAATTTGTAGTAGCCTTGGCCACATGATTGTTTTTTTAAAAAATTTGATGGTGTTGGCCGTCCTAATTGCTACGTTCCTCGATAGCACGTTCCTTCCATCATCCAAGCAACTGTCCCGGCTGTGCCTAATTTATCTTCCCTTTTGTGCCTGCTCACAAGTGATGGTGATAGTAATCCACGAGACATCAGGGTGCGGGTTAGGGGCCGGGGGTTATGGAAGATTAGTGATGCCCACTGTGCTTATGACCCTCTCCATTTTGTCTTGTTCCACCCACATGAAGAGCTCGACTGGCACCCAAATATTACTGGCGCTACCCCTGCAGTTGTCAATGGGCTAAGCTCTGAGGACGAGCAACAGCAGCCATTTGAAGATGAGCAGCAGCCTGATGCGGAGCCGACAGTGGACCCCGGGCGTGGTGGAGGTAGGGGCAGGGGCCGTGGTAGGGGTAGGGGTAGGGGTCGTGGTAGGGGTAGGGGCAGGGGTTGTGGTAGGGGTAGGGACCGAGGCAGAGGAGCTGTCGCAGGGCGCATCGCTCGCAAGGTTACTGCCAGGGAATACGCGGCTTATTTCATGCATGACCGTAACCCTCCCACCAACAGCACGTCACTTATGGCAAAAGGCTATATCAAGAGTGGGTGGTTGACCAGTACTCCAAGGTTGAGGGCCAGCGACTGTGGTGGGTGCGCCTCAACCAAACCACCCTGCATGCTGATTAATATAAAGGAATGGTAGATGCCATGCAGCAAGACGGGGCTAATAGCACCAACTTTGGGCGCATGGTGGTCCTTCCAGCCATTTTTGCTGGTAGCCCTCACCACATGAACCAACTCTACCAGGATTCCATGGCCTTGGTCAGAAAGTTTGGGAAACCTGACCTATTCATAACCATGACGTGCAACCCAAATTGACCAAAGATTCTGCATGAGCTGAGGCCTGGGGAGGAAGCCAACGACCGCCCTGACTTGACATCCAGGGTGTTCAACATGAAGCTCAATGCCCTCCTCAAAAACCTTTTGCAGAATGGTGTTTTGGGCACTACGGTGGCGGACATCCATGTGATAGAATGGCAGAAGCGGGGCTTGCGGCACAGTCACATTTTGATCATTCTACGCAGCCAGGACAAGCCGCGTGACAACAACAATTATGACTGGATCATGTGTGCCGAGCTTCCAGACAAATCCACCCACCCTGAGCTTTACAACATTGTGACATCTCGCATGTTGCATGGGCCCTGTGGGGCCTTCCATCCCTCATGTGCTTGCATGGTGAATGGGGCTTGTAGCAAGGGTTATCCCAAGACTTTCCAGCCCGAAACTGAGGACTCCACCAGCAACTACCCAACCTACCGGCGACGGGACGACGGCAGGACCTTCACCCACCCCACGCAAGTGCAGATGTTGGAAATTTAGCAAATGAGTTGCTGTCCTGTGCACCTGACCATAAGTGTCTGTGTCTGAATCTACCCTGGAAACTCATTTCTTCCAGATTCTTAAGCGTCCCAAACTTCACCTCAAGCATGATGATGTGAAAGAAGGACGAAGCCAAACCTGCGTGAAAGGGACCAAAGCAGCTTAAAACCAAATGCTTCACATCATCATCACGTGGCGTCCTTTGGACGCCAAGGTGACTGACAACTTTTTGTTGCTGCCCCCTCCCCCTTACAGCTCGGGCTTTATCTTTGACAACCATTAGGTCGTCCCGTACAACCCCTACTTGACCATGCGGTACCAGTGCCACATCAATGCTTAGGTCTATAGCTCCATCACGGCTATAAAATACTTTTACAAGTATGTTTACAAGGGTCACGACCGTGCTTTGGCAGTGGTGCAGCCGGAAGCTGGGGCTTTGCCAGCTGCAACGCCTCAGGCGGCTACAGATGGGGCCGATGAGAACAATGTGTTTGTCGCCCGGGATGAAGTCCAAAATTACCTCGATGGGCAGTATGTCAATGCCAACGAAGCTTACCATCGGCTTTTTGCCTTTGACTTGCACGACATGCACCCCAATGTTTACCGCTTGGCTGTTCATCAGCTTAATGAGCAGACCACTTACTTTCCTGAGGGGACCACGGTTGGGGAAGCCATGATGCGCAACAACTACACCACTTTGACTGGGTGGTGTGACTTCAACCAAAAGGCCAAATGTGAATACGCGGCTACAGCCACTTTGGCTCGCAATAACAACGACCCTACACCGCCATTGCTTGCTACGCTAACCACATTGTACCCTGATTATCCCGAAATCGTTGTGTGGAGCAAATCCAAAAAGGCGTGGCACCTCCGGAAAAGGGCAACAGGGCGGCGGGGTGCAGGCCAAAATAATCATGTCACATTGGGAACTGTGGGGCGCATGTACTTTGTGCAACCTTTAGAGGGCGAACGTTATTATCTACGAGTTTTGCTTACCCATGTTGTAAGGGCCACATGCTTTGAGGACCTCAGAACTACCCACCATGCCCACACGCTTACCACAGTTGTGCACCCCACTTTTAAAGCTGCTTGCCTTGCACGTGGTTTGCTGCAAGATGATGATGAATGGGACCAGTGCCTTTCAGAAGCTGCTGGCGTGCAACTGCCTAGAAGCTTGCGCCAGCTTTTTGTTAGCCTCCTGATTTTCAATAACGTCACCAATCCTGGGTGGTTGTGGGACAGGCATAAGGGAGCCCTTACAGAGGATTTCCTGCACCAAGCACGCCAGGTGAGTGGCCAAAAGGCCTCCACAAAGGAAGTATATATTGCAAGCCTCCCTTTCGTTGGGTTGTGATGGTATAGTTGTGTTTTGTTGTCTTCTTTGAACTACTGCCTGGAAACTTCTCTATTGAATGGCCGATTGTTGGATTCAATGTACCAGAAAGCTGATCCCTCAACATCATTTCGCACATTTCATTTAATGAGTCTTACCACATATTGGTGCTGTAAATCCCACTGGATTGCTTCTGCTGAACCTAAGGCCAAGCTCCTCCAGGTGGTGCCCAACGAGCTACTAGATCCTATTACAGACCAGATTTCCTTGCCAGCTGTAAGCATGAATAACTGTGCCCTTCTGGATTATAACCCCCCCCCCACCCCCGATTGCGTCGCGCAAGTAACACCTAACCGGCAACTGGACCAGGCCATCCTTGACCAGGGCTTACGGGAAGTGGAGCAGCTGTTGCAGGCCCAAGGGGGGAAAACCCTACAGGATTTTGAGCTGCCTACCCCTGCATAGCTGGCTACCCCGGGGGACGCCTCTGTATCCGAGGAGCGGGCCAGGTACAATGTGACGTGGCAAGTTTAGCAGCTTGCTTGGGATGTGCCTTTGCTAAATCAGCACCAACGCTCCATTTACGACAATGTCATTGACACGGTCCATGACCCCAGGCCGGTGGACAAAACCTTTTTTATTGATGGGTTGGGAGGGGCTAACAAGACTTTCCTCTACGGGTGCCTACTCAACAGGGTGGGCTCTACTGGTGACATAGCGTTGTCAATGGCATCTTCTGGCATTGCAGCCCTGCTTTTGGAGGGCGGCTGCACAGCTCATTCACGTTTCAAAATTCTCATAGCAGGCCTTTGTGGCTCCTCTACTTGCTATGTTCCCCTGAACAGTCCATAAGCGGCCTTGATTCGGGCTGCACGCCTCATTGTGTGGGATGAGGCACGCATGGCCCACAAGCATGTGTTTGAGGCTGTGAACCGCATGCTCCAGCATGTTATGGGTGTTGTTGACCCTGCCTTAAAAGACATGCTTTTTGGGGGCAAGGTTGTTGTCATGGGAGGTGATTTTAAGCAGATATTGCCTGTGGTTCCCCGGGGCAGGAGAGGCCATATTGTGGATGCCAATCTCAAGAGGTTCGCAGTCCTTTGGCACCGTGTTAAAATGTGTCAACTGCATGAAAACATGCGTGTTTAGAGGCTTTTGGCACAGGGCGGAGCCAACGCCGCGGCCGATGCCCAACAACAACAAGCTTGGGCAGACTATTTGCAGCGCATTAGGGAGGGCACAGAGCAAGTTTTTCTTGAGGTTGGGGAGGAAGTTGTTTTGATCCCAAAAGACGTGCTGCCAGGGTGACACCATTGATAGCCTAGTGGATGAAGTTTACGGCGACCTTGGTCGCTTCACAGACTCGCAGTCACGCAATGAGCACATCATTCAGAGGGCCATTTTAACTCCTCTGAACGAGGACATTGATAGCATCAACACCGCCATCATGAATCGGTTTGACCTCACCACACCTGACGGCACACCAGCATAACGCCGCACGTACCACAACGTTGATTCTGTTGTGCAAGGCGAACAGAGAAGGGTTTACCCCATCGAGTTTCTAAAATCCCTCAACATGTCAGGGGTGTCACCCCACACTTTGACCCTGCAGGAAGGCTGCCCGGTGATTTTGCTGCGGAATATGTCGAGCGGCCTTGCAAATGGCACTCGGCTTATTGTGGTCAAGCTGATGCAACACATAATTGATGCTAAGATTGCCATAGGACCGGACAAGGGCAAGCGCGTTTTCATTTCCCGCCTCAACATCATTCCCTTTGACACGGAGAGGATGCCTTTTATTCTCCGCCGGCGGCAGTTCCCATTGCGGCCCGCATTTGCCATGACTATTAACAAGGCCCAGGGGCAGACATTGCAGACAGTGGGGGTGTACCTGCCCAAGCCTGTTTTTTGCCACGGGTAGTTTTATGTGGTTTTCTCTCAGAGCGGCTCACAACGGGGCGTCCGGGTGCTGGTCCGGGGTGGCAGCAGGGCGACTCTGAATGGGGCCCCTGTTGGCGTTTACACCAGTAATGTGGTCTATCGTGAGGTGCTGCAATGATTCTTCTTGTGGGTATGGGGTTTTTTGGGGTCTCCTTTGGACTCCTAGTTTTTTTTCAGGCTTGGGCTTTGGTTTCGTCTAAGGGGATGGGTTGGATTAGATTGTATTGGGGCTTTTATATATATCAGACATTCCCTCCATAGGATTTCCAGGCATGTAATGGATTTTAGATAAAGTGACCATGCATGCTCATCCCAACGACTCATGCATGTACGTGCAACCTCAGATGTAAACGTACCAGGAATGAATGTGATCATCAAGTGAAACATCGCCAACTATCATCACTGTTGCACTGCATCAGTGCCGTGCCGTGCCTTGCAGGCACATGTTACCACTAGTGTTAATCATCACAACAAACAAACAAGCACACCCAAGTTTGGGTTCAATTAGGGTTCAGTTTCATTATAGGATTTTTACAAGTGTGAGCTTTATTTCTTCCTCCAACTCAAGCATAAACCAATCTAGGTCTTCCATTGTTTTTAGCACAGAAGTTGAATTAATCCTGATAGAAGAGAGGAAACATGGAGAACAAAACAACGAACATGATAATAAAAAATGGGAAAATAGACAAAACAATTTTCGTGGAAAACTACATTCATAAGGAGTGGCTACGATTGCTTAAGGAATACCATAATCATAGCCGAAAGGATAGGAAGGAGTTTATTTGTGTTTATTGTCCTTACAAGAAAAATTCAGAGATGTGGATCAATGAACACCAAAAAGAGGGGTGTGACAAAGTTGTGGATTCCAAAGGGAGTCCTCTCAAAGTAAAGTTGTACCCACCATTAATAAACACAGTGGAAGGTGTGTATCTTACAAAGGGTGGAAACATTATGGAATATAGGGCGAAGGTGAATGCATTGTTGAAGCCAAAGAACAATCACCCTTTGACTACATTTGCTTTACAACCAGTATAGAAATTTGAACACAAGTGCAAGAAGGAGAAAACCTTGCCTTTGGAGATTCGCAACGAAGTTCAAGAAGATTTCGTTCTTGTCTATAAAAAGTGCCTCTCGAAACAAGGAGGCCAAGTAGTCAAACAAGTTTTGAACCAAGAGAGGATTGTCTAGCACACCATTTCGCCAAAACCTATCATTCAAAAGAAATCACGACACAATGGTATTGGATCACACCTTTTCTATTTGAATATGCAACATTGTTATGTTTTCTTAAGTTTCGACAAGATTCAATTAACAATTATAAAGCATTCACAAAGTATTAGTCTAATTTCTAGTGTTCAATTGAAAAACATGTATTAATTCATATGGAACATGTTTTGATATACATCTTTATGTCCTTGAAATTCCAAAAGCTTGAAACCTCTCCAACAAAAGTTGATGTTTCAGTCATGTTTCAACATTATATTAGTTCCATGTTTCATTCGTGTTTCAACAGTATCATTCCATGTTTCAACATTCTATTAGTTCTAAAAAAATGTTATGATACCAGTAGGTAAGTTTATGTTTCAGTGGCAAATTACAAAATTCCTCAACAACTACCATGTTTCGAAACACATCTACAAAAATTTCATCTTTTGTTCATGGACATAATCATGTTTTAACTTTCACAATTGGTAAACATAAAGAAAAATTTGGCGATTTCTAATAGCCATGTTTCGATACGTTTTAATTGGCATGATTCTATGGTATAATATGTTTCATCTCATCAATGCATTTACCTTCCAAGGTTTCTAAATTAAAATCATGATTTGAAGAATGAGAAATTGAAACCAATGGATGTTTTGGATAAAGCCTCACCATTAGGAAATGTGGTACCAATCTAGAGGAGTTACATACCCCAAAATTAACTCCCAAAAACCCAAAAGGAGATAGTGGGGATAGAAAGAAGAAATTAAAGCTTAACAAGGTGCTTCACAAGAACAAGGCTTGGCAAAAGGTTAATAACTGTTTCAGGATTTTTCGAAACACAAACCAGTGTTTGTTGGGAAAAACCTATAAACATCACGCATTTGGCATCTACTATAGTGCAATCTTCTTGATTGGGACTTGAAAGCACAAATTTTTTTAAAAATTACAAAGAGTTTGGGTACCTTTATTTGGGATCCAAACTTCAACATTGTTTACTACTATGCATTTGAAAAGTTCATGCAAGGAAACAAAGCGGTATTCAATTACTCTTACCATATTGATTTATTGCAATACACTTAATCAATATGCATTTGTAGTCACATCAATCACTTACTTCAACCTTCATTCCATATCTATGTTTCAGATACATATGCATGTTTGAAATTTTCCATAATTAGTGTTTCAACATACTTAAGGTGAAAAATTCATGTCTAGTATATTCATTCAGGTTCTATTTCACATTCACATTCTTCTTAGATTTTTTTATTTTTTTTTCCATTATTAAATTTTCAATAGGTGTGCCATTGTAAATACTTCAACTCCCCAAAACATAGCCATTCCATGTATTCTAAAACATGGCAACGACATGTTTCTATCACCCCGCCAATATGCCAAAACATGCCTATAACATGTTTCAATGGAGTTGGTTAAATAACGTACAATGTTGATTTAAATAAAATGTTAATCGTTATTTTTTATTCATTTTTCATATGTTTCTTATGTAGGCTATGTGTATGTTAATACACTTTGCATTATTGGGTCAAATGTAGGCTAAAACATGGAGATGAGGTTGCTACTACAATCTCCCAAACAATGGACCTCTTAGAAGCTCACAACACACAATCATTGGCCAATTCCTTGCATGAGTTTTTGGAGTATCAAAAATGCCTACAATAATTCAATGATGCGGAGAATGAACACAAAGATTTACTAAGACAACAAAGGTTTGGCTTTGTTGCTATGCGGCTCAAAAAGTTTGATATGGCCAATGCAAAAAAATTGAGGCTATAAAGTGGGATTGGAATCCTTTATTGGCATATTGTTAATAATGACAAATACTTACCTATGATAGAGAAGCTTGAGCTCCCTTGGTCACATTCTTTCAAGGAAGCTGAAATAATTGCAAGTAACCTTCATGAAGGAAAACATTTTTTAGGAGTGTTCCTTGGGAAGTTTGGTTAGTAAACATTTTTTTTTTAGCATTCACTAGATAACAATGTTAGTTGCACACACCAAGGTGCTAAGAACACATCCATTAAAAAGATGAAAACAAGGGAATATCATTCAACCTAACGAAAAGTTGTTGATATTTTAAAGCAAAATGGTCATCTTTTGTTTGAAAGACAAGAAATTTGAGAGGGTATTCATGATGAGGATATAAAAGCTATGTACCAAGGGCTCATGTCACCATTGGATAATTTGTCCAAAATGTCATTATTTTTCACTACTATACATATTAGGGCAGTATAGGATATGGTGCATGAAAGAAGGTACCCCGAGTTTTGAAACACTTGATCAAGCTATAAGGAACATTTCAAAGAATATAGATGTCGCAACAAAAAAATCTTGAACACAACAATGGAAAAAATTGGAGGTAAATCCCAAGAAAAGGAAGGCCGTTACTAAAGCTATAAGGAAAGAAGTCATGAAGAAAAGGACTCCAATCATAGAGAGTTCTTCAAGTTTTGACAATGAAGTTTCATTACCACCCTTGGAGAACTGTATACTATGCTAAAGGTTGCACCTAAAAATGACCAGCAACTTGTTTGCTTTACGAAAGCCAAACAATAGGTTCCTAACTCAATTATGTATTTTTCCATTTATTTATTTTCCTTTTTTAGTACATTTCCTAATAAGATTTTTGTGTTTTTTTAGGTTATTTGAGCTTTTCAAGACCATAAAGTATCATTGTTTTTGTACTTGAACATTGAAATGTAGAAACAAAGATAGATAGAAACATAAATCCTTTATTTTAAATACATGGAAATGTTATATATTTTAGATACATACCAAAAGATGAAAGTAGATAAATACACTTATCGGTAGGGCTAAAGTGTATACTTAGGATGAGCTTTCTGACTATATGTTATTCTTTGGGAGTGATATAAAGAGGGAGATTCATCTTTGGCTAGAGAACGACGATTTCAAAGCACTATTATATCAACAAGGGGAACTGCAGGGCACAATGCTGGACTTTTATTTATAGTTTATGTTACAATTGGAAAAACCTACTATTCAAAAATGTTACTATATTGTACACAACTAGACTATGTCGGTATTGGATCTTATGTGCATAAACGAAGGCAATACATGAGAAAAGATTGCCCAATGGGGTGTTAAAAACCTCCATAGTACAAATAAGTTTGAAAAACTTGGTGTTTCCATACAATGACTAAAGCCATTGGTCTCTTTTCATTTTAGAACGCCACCACACATTACACTTTGATTCTATTCTTGGATATCATAGTACTTGGAAGGCGAATCAATTTGTGTAGTGTGCAACGCTCGGGTGGTCTTATTCAAAAGGCATATCACAAATGGGTGGTTATTGGCATCCAACCAATTGTACATGTCCCATTACCCCCACAAAATGGAGCATGGGAATGTGGATACCTAGTCGTAAAATATTTTCATTAGTACTTGGATAAGCATGGCGATAAGGAACATTGTCATAGTGTGGAAGTGAGTCTCAAAACTTGCTACCATCATATTCTCACAACTATATCAAATTTGTTCAAACATTATATTTTATTTCTGCATGGTTCAGCCTTTGGGACTATAACATAATGTGTTTATTTGGATTTCTATGTTTTAATGGGGCTTGTGGCTTTCGTGTTTATAGAATTTTAATAGATTGCATGTTTCAAGGTTATGTTTTTGTCATGTCCTCGTATAAAATATATGTTTATGTGTCAAGGCCATTTTTAGAAATATGGCCATGTTTCACATCATGGATATGTTTTTATATCAAGGTCATGTTTTAGTATCCATGTTTCTATATCAAATGTTTGTTTATGTATTGAGTTGATATTTCAACTTAAAGGGATGTTTCAATTAATCGTTTCTTGTCTATATTAAGGTTTATTATTTGTTTTGAGGGCTATGTGTTTCTATGTCTCTACGTTTCATTAATTCCATCCATTCAAAAGACATTCATCCAAAAATTAAATCGTCTTTTTGCAGGTTTCCATGCTTCATGTCTTTTATTTTTAACATTTGTCACATTTTCATTCGTTCTACTTTTTATATGTTTTACGTTCTTGGGCTATTTTTGATATTTTTTGTTTCTCTTTCTTGCAAACTGGTTGAGAGGCACCTTAGATGAAGCACCTTCAAGTGAAAGTGTTAAAAGTGTTACAACAGGAGCTGATTCACCCAAGCTTAAGTTGCATGTGTCCTTATCGCCTTGGATGGAAATTTAATTCTAATGATGACACTATTATTTTTTTGGAAGCATTGTCATTGATGACTCTATATTGTAGGATATGGGGGCATGAAGCATTAATGGAGAGATGGTGAAGAACCAACCTAGAGATGAAAAGACCAAGAGTAGTGTACAAAAATGACCACTCTAGAGGATATGAAAAGTAGAATTGTACAAAAGATATCCCAAGTAACAGCCCCAAGAAAACGGGGACAAAAAGCAGACTAAAAACTAGCAAATGCCCCATTGAAGAGATAACAAGTAAAATAGATTCAGGAAGCATGAAATATCATTATTTGGTTTCAAAACCCATACTACTAAATAAAATGTTGTTGTATCTCATATTTCTTATTTATTTCAGGTTATTCAAACATTGTCTTGATTAAAGAGGATTCGTTTCAATGTGTAACTCGCATTCGGTGATGGTCATTACACTGTGAAACATTTTAATCACCTTGAATCTATCTATCTTTGATGGGAGATGATAGATTTAAAATTTTTGTCTTTGATACATGATGAACAATGCTTGTGACATATTTTGCCTAGGCCTCCATAGATATTTTAAAACTATGTTTTTATCATATGTTTTCAGGACTATGTTTCGGTTAGTTCATTTATTTTAAATAATTTGAATGAAAATCATACATTATTTTTTAAGGGCACATATTATATTTTGCGTTGTTCATAATATTGGAAATTTCTTCAAAAAATTTTGAAGTTTTGGTTTCGGTTTTGGTTTCGTGAGTGCTTATGAATTTATTATGTTTTGACATTTTGTTTATCTCTATGATTTTGCTATGTTTTGACAAATTTCTTATGTTTCTGAAACTTATGTTTTGATCAATATTTCATTTTAGTTATGTTTTAGAGGATTTAGTATGTTTCAATGTGCTACTTCCAAAGACTTTTGTTTCTTGATAACCAACACATGCTTAGATTATTCATATTTTTGTGTATAGACATGAATAATACTCAAAAGATGTTTTAGTGTTTAGGAAATCTTGAAGTTTAGGTTTTAGCTTTAAGATTTCTTATGAATTTGTTAAGATTTTTCTATGTTGCGAGAATTTTCTTATGTTTTTATGAATTTAATATGTTTTAATAAATTTCTTATGTTTTAGAGAATGTTACTTTGAATTTTTTATGTTTCAAAAAACTTAATATGTTTCAATGTTTTGCTTCCAAGGGTTTTTGTTTCTTGATACCCAACACATGGTCATGTTACGAATGTTTTTGTGTCTAGATGTCAAAGTGATGATAAAACCAAAGTGCATTATATTTAATGTTAGTGACAATTGACAATTAGCTTTCCCAAAACCTAGAAGAACATTAATCTTTTGAGTGCATGTCTCCAGATATATTTGATGAGTATTTATGACGACATTTACAACTCATTTGATAGGGGGTGAATGACTATGGGAGTGTAACTATTAACTTACACCTCATTTGTCGTTTTCATGTTGTTACTTTCTAATTCCAAGTGGCACTTTTGATGGACTTTGATAAGCTTCCTATTGGAGAAACATGGGATTTGTTGTCAAAGTTGTATTTGGATTTGAATACACAATGTTTGCAGGGGATTCAATGCACAATGTAACATATCCATCTTGGGGTTTTTACACACAAGGAGTTGATATGGACAATCAATTTTAGATTTGGTCTACACAAAGTGGAAACAATATACATACCTTCAAACCAAGTGCATGACTTTATTGATGGAGAGGAACAACACAACGATGCAAATTGCAAGTTCACATGCCGATAACTATGAAGAAATGAAAGAAGGAAATTATTTTATCCACATTAAGATAATTATTTTGAATTTTCTAGGTTTCAAATATTGAACACAAATTGACCTTTTCTATTTTGGAGTCACTTTTTTTTAAGGTCCCATTTTCTTGCACAACATTACATTTCGCCACAATTTGTGTTTTTTTTAAATTGTTGATTTGCAGGTATAATTGCAATTTTGTCCCAGAAGACAGGACACATAATTTGTTGCCATTAATAAAGGACATGGTTTTCAAAAAGAAGCCTTTTGATAAGAGAGGTAAAACAATCTGGAAAGGAAAAGAAAAAACTTGTGTTACAATCGAAAGTAATAGAAGGTCCCAGAAGAAAGGCTGCTAATGTGTTTTTATCATCAAACGTTATATCTTCTCCCTTCAGTTTCAAAGATATGCTACTACGAGAAGATGCACAACAATGCTACACGAGGTCTTTGCCATGGGAACATCCTCCAGGGGGACAAAGTTGCATTCGTTGCACATGTTTCCACAACCTCAAAGGACTTTGTACTCCACAATTTGTGATTGGGGCTTTCTATTTCATAAATGATGGCAAAACATCGTAAAAATGTGCAAAAACTTGTAAAGACCCGCAAGAACCTAACAAGGGAAACCTTTTTATGTGAACAAGACATTCAAAACATAGATGAAAAGTTAGCAAAGGAAACATATAAGAAACATGAGAACGATGCCGAAGGGGTTCGCATGTGGGCTCGAAAAAACCCAAACATTTTGTTTTATTATCAAGAAACTAGGTTTGAAGTTGGTGGAGAGCTATTAAGGAGTAATATCCCGCTCATAATCAAAATTTAGACTCCCTAGCAAGCAATAATGATGCAACAATATGGGCATCAAAGTGCGGTTGCAATCAATGCTACCTTTGGAACAAATGAAAACAAGGTAAATTCTTTCACTATAATTTATGTTGCAAAGCCTAGGAAACATGATTGTTATATTTGACACATGCTGAAAGTTGCTTATGTTCATAGTAGTTTCCATTATACACATTGATGGTGTTTGATGAGTGGAGGAACAGTTGTCTAGTTGCGTACATAATCACATCTTGAAGTATGCAAAATGACCTGTCCAAATGGATGGATGCTATCAATTGACTAATACAAAAATCAAAACTAAATTGGAAACCAAATCCTTTCATTGTTGATGATGTTGATGCGGAAATCAATAGTCTAAAGTAACGTTTTAATTCTATTATCATTCCATATAGCATGGGTGCACAATATTTGATTTAAATCTATGTTTCAAAGGGAGAGTTTTTTATGTTTCAAAGTAACCTAAATGTGGATATGCTTCATGTTCCATAGATTGTGTCATTTTGTGATCCATAACTTTAAAAATCCTTTAATGGTTAATGTTTTGAGTGGATTTTGATGGCTGAACTATGTTTCAGTGGTTTATGTTTCAAGTGGGTTTCTTTGGTCAAACTAGGTTTTAATTGTTTATGTTTCAAGTGGGGTTCAATGGTCAAACTAGGTTTTTGTGATTTATGTTTCAAAGTGACCTAAACACGGATATGCTTCACGTTCTGGAGATTGTTTCATTCTGCGGTCCCAAATTTTAAATCCTTTCAATGGTTTATGTTTCGAATGGGTTTCAATGGTTGAACTATGTTTCAATGGTTTATGTTCTTAGTGGGTTTCTTTCATCAAACTAGGTTTTAGTGGTTTATGTTTTGAGTGGGGTTCAGTGGTTGAACTAGGTTTCAATGGTTTATGTTTTAAAGGGGCCTATTCATGAATATGCTTCATGTTTCAAAGATTGTTTCATTCTTTGTTCCCAAATTCTAAATTCGTGTAATGTTTATGTTTTGAATGTGTTTTAGTGGCCAAACTAGGTTTCAGTGGTTAATGTTTCAAAGGGGCTTATATGTGGATATGCTTCATGTTTCAGAGAGTGTTTCATTTTGTGGTCCCAAATTCTAAATTCATGTAGTGGTTTGTGTTTTGAGTGGGTTTTAGTAGCTAAACTACATTTCAATGGCTTATGTTTCAAATGAGTTTTTTTTGTTCAAACTAGGTTTTAGTGGTTTATGTTTCAAGTGGGTTTCAATAATCGAGCTATGTTTCAATGGTTTATGTTTCGAGTGGGTTTCTTTGGTCAAACTAGGTTTCAATGGTTTATGTTTTGAATGGGGTTCAATGGTCGAACTAAGTTTCAATGGTTGAACTAGGTTTTAGTGGTATATATTTCATGTGAATTTTAGTGGTGTACGTTTTAGTGGATTATATCATGCATTTCAAGCCAATACTTGGGTGGATTTAAAGTCGTGTGCACACAATGACCTTTGCAAATTAAACACACTCTATTTGAAATAATTACATGTGTTTCAGAGATTATTGTATCATGTTTCTAGTGCCTTGTTTAATTGTAGGAAAGTATGGCCAAACACAAAGATATTTTTGTGCCTTTGACATGTAAGAAGAGTTTGGCAAAAGCAAGTGTGCATTAAAATCAAGGATGTGGTAGTCTAAGTAGAGGTCTTAAAGAATATGGGGCATATCATGCATAATATAGCACAACCCGATTATTAAAGCTTATGGAAATGATTCCATATGTTCAAGCATTTTGGTCATATGTTATTTCAAAATGGGTGCCAAAATGTGAAATATGGGTGAAAGGAATCATAAACTCCCATATGTCGGCCAAAATCCTAATGTTGCCATTGAAACTACCATGCAAACCTAAAAAAGACATTGAGAGCTATAAAGTCACGACTATCTGGAAGATGGGTGGATTGATGCATCCACCAACTATTGGGAGATGTTTGTCACATTAGTATTAGAGCTTAAGAAAGAATTGGGGGTTTGTCCCAAACAAAAAATAAAAATGATTTGTTGTTAATGTCGTTATTCGTGCAAGGGACATTTGAAATAGATGTGTGATTTTTCTAAAGGACGATTGTGGATATGCAATTGTCACCTCTTTGAAACATGAAGATGTGAATTATAAGGTCTATAACCTAGAATCTGAATGGGCCTACTATGAATGTCTCCACTCGCAAAGGGGAAACATGTGTAAACATCAAATTTAAGTATCAATGTTCTTTTGCCTTGATCTAGCAAAAGGAACAATTGCACGTTATTGCGACTCATTGAATGGAACTTTGAGTTGAGTAGGATGCTAAGTCCTTGCCCAATTCTCATGCCTTGTTCACAATAGACACTAGGAACAAGTCCAATACCCTAGAGGACTCAAAACCATGCAAAGAATATTTATGATATCATCTTCAAACTAGTTTTGGACGTTATTGAAAACAATATGTTCATGTAACATTTATTGGTTGATTTGAAACAAATAGCTAGAAAGCAACATAAAATATTGGCAAACATACAAAGTGGGCTTGTGCACCTAATACAAGTAACGAAGTTCCAACAATTGAATGATGGTCATGGGATATCCTTAAAACACCTATGCAATTTCCTCAACCGTAGTGATGTAGCTCAAAACATTAAATCTAAAAGGAAACCAAACCTGGACTTTGTGACTTGAAATTTAAATGTTTCACAACTCAACATGTTTGAGATTCTTTTACAAATGAGTACTTATGTTTCTTAACAAGTTTTTTCCTAGTTAACTTTGAAACCAAATTTCATGTTTTTACATAAGTTTCAAAAAAATTAAACGCATTTTTCAGGTGCATATTTGTCTTTTATGGATGGCAATGTGATTTCAAGATGTTTCTAACTCTATGTTTTTAAATGTATTTTTCTAAGTTTTTAAGTCTATGTTTCTATTTTTATGTTTTTAAAAATCATGATCTTCTCAACACTTTGTTTTTCATGTGGGGCATAAATATGTTGTAACCACTATGAGTTCTAGAAGGTCCCACTTTTTAATTTTGCAACAAGTTCTTAAACTTAAAAGTCCATGTTTTGAATGATCATGTTCTTATTCAGATTCCTTTTCCTTTCATCTTCTATGTTTTGTTCATGTTTCAATCTTTCTTAGTATTAGGTTTAGTTTCAATAATCATGTTTCTATGATGTTTTGTAGGATATTTTCCATCAATTGTAAGTAATGCCTATGCAATATTGCAAATAAACAATGTCGTGTTTAAAATCATGGTGGCTTAAAACTAGTGCTATTTATTCTCAAGTGTTCATTAGAGTTTTAGTAATGTATAGGATTCTATCATGTTTCGTAGGTGATTTTCAAAACCCTTGATCCACAACATAATTTTTTGTGCATTCCCAACATATCGTAAATTTCAGAATTTATGTTTCATAGATTGCCTTTCAAACCCAACAGGCACTCGCTTGTTCCAAGAGGTTGTGGTTTAAAACTAATGTAGAGAGGGATGATCCCAATATGGTTTCGAATAACAATGTTTCTATTTCTATCTATTTTTTCATGTTTCAAAGGTTTAATATTCTTGTAGTTTCAAAAATATGTTTTTTCATGTTTTTTTCACATTCCATACATGTTTTTTTCATGTTTCTATCATGTTTCCCCATTTTTGTATAACAAGTTTTTACAATTTTTTCTTTCATGTTTCCAATATTTTGATGTTTTGTACCCTGTGAAACATGATTTATAGTGTTTTAATAAATTTTTTACCATGTTGTTACCATGTTTCAAAGGTTTCAAAACATGTTTATTCAATTATTTTTTCATATTCCAAGGGTATGTTTTAAATGACTTTTCAAATCAATAAAACAAAATACTAATGTAACCAAGTTGCAATACTTCACCCAATGTTTAAAGGTATTTTGAAGTTAACCTCAAATTGTTTAGGAACACCCAAGTGTTGTGTTGTGGGAGGAACACTACAATAGGATAACAAGACCTCATTCAACAAAAACATGTCTGGAATAATGGTCAACAAATAGTAAGTGGATGCTTGAAGGTAATGTATGGAAAGACCACATCATTTCCTTCAAACATTAGGTGCCTTTCGTCAATCATTGTAAAGTCTTTTCGATAGAGAACCAAAAACATAATAGATCTATGTACAAAAAACGATTTAACAACATGGGTTAAAACTTGAAGCAAATGGTATTTGAAAATTACCATTCAAGTAGATAGTCAAAACTTATATACATAATTAAAAAACATGGTATGAACTTTGAACCAAATGGTATATGAAAACTACCATTCACTAGATAGTCAAAACATGTGTACAAAAAATTTAAACTTATAAAGATGTTGGAACATGTAATTAGAACATATTTTTAATGTAGTTCATCATGTTTCAAATGGTACATTCCATCGAATTACTTAAAGTGGATTGTTGCAAAATAATGTTGCAAAACAAAAAAATTGGAAACCCAAACAACAACAAAGGAAATGATCAAGTAGAGAATAAAAATACAACAACAAGCAACAAGACAATGCAAACCCAAAAATGTGGGAAATGAACATGATACAAGTGGATTGTTGCAAAGAAGTGTTTCCAGAAACAAAATAAAAAACAAAAACCCAAACAACAAGTAAAAAACAAGAAGACAACAACAAAAAACAGAACAACACAAACCAAAACAAACAACACGGGAAATGAACATGACAGAAGCATTAAACCCATCTTCTTTACAAGCAAATATTCGTTGTGCAACTTCTCAACCTTTGACACAACATGTGTCAATTGCCATAAACGATATAGAAACAAATATCCACCTGCAAACATTAAGAAGCCTCAATAGGGTTAAACAAGACATGGTACTGGTTCTTAAAATTGTTCATGCACAACACTATTGTGCTTCAAATGGAAAAATGAAAGTGAAGAAAATTGCGGAACATGGTGAACGATATAATGTGGGTGAAAAGATAGAACTTACATAGTGGTGCCATGAGCTTTTTTTGTTATCAAAACCCTAATTAAATATCTAGTGGGGGAGCATCCATGAAGACTTCAAAGTTTGGCAAAAAAAAATATGCGACGACAATGCAAAGTTGAAAAAAGGTCTAAAGTGTCATGGATGGGTCATGGGGCTAGATGGGGATCGCATGGGGGAACATGGAAGATGGGTAAATGGGCCCAAAACGTAGCTCCCGAAATGTTACATGTTTCGGGGGTTTAGGTTGCCCATGCATCGAAATGCACGTTGGGTCGCCCGTCAAAACTTGACATGTTTCGGCAAATGGTAAGTTGCAAGGTTCTTGTTTTGAGGCTCATGTTTTGTGGCGCATAGTTTCCGACCAGCGGAAACGAGCGCCAAACCACCACTGAAACACATGTTTCCATGTCAGTTTGATCCAGGGCCTCCGCTGCCCGTGCGTGGAAACTTGTGCCAGTTCGCCTCAAAGCAAGTGACACATTTACAACTTGTTGCTGAACGTTGGGGGCTTCAAGCGTGTAGGCTCAAAATTAGGGGAGGTAGGATAGGGTAACAGGCCTTCCCTAGCTTAGAGTACATCATGTTTTTAACTTATGTGTCTATCTACATGCAAATGGCAGAAAGTTTGTATGTGAATGGTGGAAGGTCAGTTCAATTGTGTTTTCAATGGACACATGCATCTTCTCTTTGAGAGGGTGCTTTCAAATATAAATGAAAAACCTTTGGAATACTTTAGAACTCAGTATACACAACAAGCAATACCACTGGGTTTTGATCATAAATTCAATTTATTGGTGCGACCTTGTGTATTGTCAAAATTCTGAAACATTCACGTTGGAGCTGTCAGACCCCTTTCTTGAAATAATGAAATGTTTTGACAAAATCAGTCAACTAACTAACTAACGTTAGTACCTTAGTAAAGCTTCAACACTAATTATATTAGTTTTAGAAAGGTTGAAAAATTTAATGAAGCATTTTCATCAAAGAACAAGATTTTGTGAATGGAAAATTGAGAATCTTTTGAAATATTCAGGAATATTTTTTGGGGTTGAATTATTTGAGAGGCTTGTGTTGAAGCTGCCTCTGTAGTATGGTATCAGTGGAAGGTATGGTATATATCATAGTCCATTGAAGGACCTTTGTTGCTGGTATGGGGGATTAATGGGCAGCTGAAATTTATAATTCAAGCCCACTGGAGACAAAAAAATACTATTTCCAATACCTAAATAGTACCTAAATAGTACCCATATAGAATTTTTTTCATTATGAGAAAAAAGTTCAAGTCCACACTCCACACCCAAATGCAGGTCATCTCTGGTGGCCAGGGTGAACCAGCACCCATGTTGGTATGGTTACCTTTTTTTTATCGAGGCATCTTAATAGTGGCCATATTAAGCCCCAAAAATGTTAGACTTGAAATGAAACTCAGAGACCCTGATTTAGTCTACGCATAGGTTATTTGCAATATTTAGAAATAATTTAAATGAATTTTGGGATTTTTACCATGGTACCAACATGGCACCCAAGGCCTACATAATCACCTTAACCCCTAAACGTAAGAGAATTCAGAAAATCATTGAAAAAGTGGACCAAATTGGTTTTGTGGGGATGATTAGAGGTTAATGGTGTGTGATGTTTAAAGAACATCATGGGCAGATTACTAAAACAAAAATGTTTAAGGTTTTTTTTTTTGCTTAGTCAGAAGTCTGAAACCTTTTCCTTTCCCTTATTGGCAAAAAGTTTGTACCTGCCCATGTACTTTTAGCTATGCTGATTGAACAAAAACTTGAAGTGAACAACTTAACACTTTTTGTATGGAACAAGGGGTGTGTCACACCGCGGGTTTGCCATTTACATTAAAAAGTTAAGGCAAAAGAATAATTATGGAACTTCAAATATTTCACCATGCAAAAATATAATCTTCAAAAAAATCCTCTAAAAGAAAACAAAGTCTTTGAAAATATCATAACTCTACAACTAATTTCAAGTTTCAACACAAGCCAAAATATCATCTTACAAAAATCCTCCTATAAAAATAGACCTCTTACCTAGGGGCCAAAATCCCTAAAGCTATTATATTCTATAATGAATCTAAACACAATTAAGTTATTAAAGTAGGTAAGACACTAAACAAGAACCTTGGTTTTGGGCAAAATTGACAATGTAACAGAAAAGTCATGACAAGCTCACAAAAGAGGAAAATAACATAGGATTAAACACGTTTTCTTCCTAAACCTAAGATGAAACTAGTTTCATACTAGATCTTGTTTTTTGAACGGCGTGAATATTTGTCGCACATAAATTTTTCTTGTGTGTTGAAGGCGTGTAGGCTTTCTTTCTACAATATTCATGTGAGCTGTTGAGAGTTTTGACGTGTGCTTTTGCCAAAAAAAACTTAGGTTCCTAGCATGTTGAACCCACTTTAGATGATAGAAGCAAAGTTAAAGGAGGCAAACAAGTTACATGGATTTGAGTGTATTTGTTTAGGTCAAAAGAATGTGGAGAGGAGCAATAAAGGCATTATTGGCCTTTTGCGTTTGGAAAGAAAACAAAGATTGAAACATCAACCTAGGTGTGCGTTAAGTGAAGAAACAAAGACAACACAAGTTGTGAATTTGGAGAGGAGATGGCAACAAAGGTTGTCACTTTGGACAAAGACAAATTTCGCTTCAAGTTTGGAAGCTTCGGGTTTGGAAAGGAGACGAAGACAACAACACAAATTTGTGTTGGTTGTACCAAAGCTTGGCATTGTGTCTTGTGGAAAAGACGACAATCAATCCTCATTTGAACTAGAAACATCAAAGGCCTCTAGGATCACAATAAGGTGAGGTTTTAAATAGGTGAATGTTTATAAAATTTAGGGTTTTTCTTTTCAAAACAATAGAGCATTGATGGTGCTTATGGAGTCAATATGGGAACATGAAGATGTTTTTTGAAATTATCAATGCCATGACCTCACATTGTGGGAATCCTTGCTTTCAATTTGGTCTCTTTCCATTTTTTGTCACAAAGTGTGTGAATGCAATCAGTGGCTAGTCAATTTTTAGCACAATACCTAAAGCGACTTGAGTTAGAACCAAGCCCAAAATCCCAATCTTTGGAAACCTTGCACCTTCAATTATGAAATTGTAACCTTTAAACAAAAATCTCGAATGCATTTAGTGTTCTTTTGTCGCCTCTCTTGGATTTTATGGTGATTGAACACATTTTGTCTCGTTTGCCATTAACCAACCCTTTCGTGTTTTGTCACCTTTGCCGAGTAAGCAAAGAATGGTCTAATGTTGTGAGGAAAGCAACATGGAATGCACTTGAAATTGTCCAAACTAACAATTTCAATTAATGAGAAATGATATCCTAGAAAAACCTCCATAGATCTTTTTTTAACGACTACATAAAGTTTGAATTGTAGTGTTTGGAAGGATTTTTCGCCATGTTTGATTATTAGTTTTTTTCATTAATGAAAATGAGGTTTTGGAAAGTGAACAATAGGAGATTTAAGTTTCGTAAGGTTTTGATAACTATGATAAATGAAAAATTCCCAACATCTACATTTGGAACAAGGATGTATTTTTTGCTTCTAGAATTTTGGAAATGTTAGTGTATATTGTTATGTGCTTTAACATGTAGACCTAATTCCATTATTATTAATAAAATCAACCATTCATTTAAATTGTGTGTTGATTTTAGGATTATTCCAATCCTATAAACACCCATGCATTTTGATGTTTCTGGTGATTATTTTTATACACTTGCTGTTGAGTAAACAAGTTTTTGATGCTTGTCAAGTCATGTTGGTTTGGTCTAGTTTTTGTTCATCTCATCCAAACCCTAACCAATTTTCCATTTAGACCAAAGATGTGGATTTTGTTGTTTAATAAGTATGGTCTAACTCATATTTTAATTTTCATTAACATCTTACATTTGAATTAAGGTGTTGGTCTAATGGTCCCTCATCCCATTTAAATTATATTTGATCGACACCCTAACCTAAATCCTAGATGTGGATTTTTTTCATCAAATTTAATCCAAAACCCAGTTGTTTTTCTTCAATAGGTTTCTTGATTGTTTTCATGCTAATCTAATCCACTTTCTACTCATCTCATCCAAACCCTAACCAATGATCCATTTAGACCAAAGATGTGCATTTTGTTACCTAGGTTTGGTTCAACCCATAATTACTTCTCACCCATAGCTCACATATGAATTGAAGTGCTAGTATAATGGTCCTTCTTTATCCCATCTAAACTAAACTTGATCAACACCATAACCTAAATCTCATATGCAAATTTGCTTTATCAAATTTGAGCCAAAACCTAGTTGTTTTTCTTTAGTAAATTTTAAAAGTGTTTTCATGTTGGTTTGGTCTACATTTTGCTCATCTCAGGACCTATCCAAAACCTAACCCATGTTCCATTCAAACCACATATGTGCATTGTGGATTTCCTTGTTCAAGTTTAGTCCAAATCATATGTTGCATTTCAACATCAAATCACATTTGAGTTGAAGTGCTAGTCTAATAATCCTTGTTCATCCCATTTAAACCCAACTTGATCAACGTTGTAACCTAGATCATGAACGTGAATTTATTTCATAAAATTTGATCTAGAGCTCAAATGCTTTTATTTAGAAATTTTCTTGAGTGTTTTCATGCTAGTTTGGTCCAGTTTTTGCTCATCTCATCTAAACATTAACTAATGTGCCATTTACACCAAAGATGTGGGTTTCTTGCTTAGGTGTAGTCCAATTCATATGCTACTTCTCACTAGCAACTCAGATATGAGTTGATGTGTTGGCCTAATGGTCTTTCTTCATCCCATCTAAACTAAACTTGATCAACACCATAACTTAGATCTCGAATGCAAATTTTCTTCATCAATTTTGATCCAACACTATTATTGTCACTTTTCAACAATTTTGATGAATGTTTTCAAAATTTTTAGGCAAGGTTGTTATTGGTTTTGTTCTTTATTTCAAATGATTGTCTTCATGTAGTTTTGGTAGGTTTATGTTCATCCTATCTACATCCACAGATTGTAATACCTTAACCCTAATCAAATATGAGGATTGTGTTGTTCATGATCAAATTTGATCACCTATGGTACTTGGAAAGGGTTGGATAGAGTTTACAATATGGTAGAAAAAGAGATAGAAAGGAAATATGGGAAAGACAAACACATATAGGAAATATGGCAAAGATAGCATGAGAGGAAATATGGCAGAGATAGAAAGGGAATATAGGGAAGACATGAGATTGGGACATAAACCCACATAGATAATTAGTGTGGTAGGTGTGAATGAAATTGTGTGGATGTATGTGTGTGAAATGCAAGAATTAATGGATTTGATTATGTTGGAGTGGAAAGGTCTCAACACAATGAAAGCTTCTTGCATATTCATGTGACAAAGGCACCAAGGTGAGATAAAGGAACTAGCTAGATTGTTGAGTCTGTTTAATTGAACACCATGTGTGTTGCTTATATTCATCATGTTGTTATCTATAGCAAGGATAAGACCAAGGTTACATAGTTGATTCCTTCCATAGTGGGGAAAGTTGTGTACACAACATGCAAAAATGATTATCCAGATTCTGAGTTGTAGGATAAAAAACCGTTAAAAAAAAGTTATTGGAAACATTAAGGGGATTGAAAATAGGAACATCAAATCAGGAAGGTTTGAAGAGAGTTGTATTACAAAATGAAGTGAAAATCAATTAAAAAAATCTCTAGACAACTATAAATGACAAGTTTGATCAATCAATAAAAAATTGATTCTTGGATTCACTGGTTTGAAAGATAGGGTTCAAAAAGGGGTTGCCAATGTGCAATTTTGGCACATGGAATTATGAATCTTGGTTCCTTGGGAAGAGAATTGAGAACCAAGAAACTCTTACCAGAAAATGAAATCCCATTGGAAACAAACGGTAAGACCCAATAATATAGAGTGCAAGCTTTTGCAACACCAATAATTAGAGAGTGAATTTCTCCTATGAATTAGGGCTCTTGAAAAGTGCATTCACAATAGTGCAGATAACAAAAGCTATGGTTGCTTAGATCTCAAATGGTATGACAATATCCAGAATTGAATTCTTGGAATCTAATGCTTGGGCAATCAAGAGATAGAGTGAATTCTTTGAGAAACAAAATTGAACACATAGCTTTCAACATGATTTTACAACGAAAAGTTGCACACATGGTTTTCAAGACCTAAAAAAGGCTCATCTAACACTAGACCCCTCTTTTACATGTCAATATGAATAGTCTTAGGAGCTAGCTCATGTGGTTCACACCTCTCATTGCTGCTTTATGAAGAAATTTGCAGGGTTTCAAAACCCAAACACAACATTGTTAGCTAGAACACAATGTTTCAATTTCCCCATTTGTTCTCATGTTTTTGGAGTTCTTTCCAAACCAACAAGGGTTGGTTGAAGGAGTTTCACTCTCCAAGAAGGATTGATCTATGAGATTTTACTATATTACTATGTGTACAAATACATACTGAGCAAACTTTCCAAATTCCTGTATGGAGATTCTCACCATATGCAATGCTTGCAAAGATCAAAGGATGCTCAAATCCAATCTGCTGCACCTCACCAATACCAAAGTACCTGAAGATCCTTGCAAGACAAATAGCAGTGACAAGCTGCCATGACTACCCACTGGGCTCACTTCACCAGCTGCCAATAGAATAGTCGGTGTAGAATAAGTATATAATCATCAGCCCAAAATTTCAGGCAAACCGTTATGCAGACATCTTTTTCCTGAGTTTCTGTCAGAATTCTGGTAGCAATAGGAAGACATAGTCATGATGTTGGGCTAGCAATCAAGAGACATAGCTATGATTGATTCCCAATAGCTTTGGCATGGTGGCTAATAGGAATGTGTATGCTCTTGCAGCATGGTTTATTAGAACACACATACTTCTCAACAAAATATCAACTTTGACCTTTATAAACTGTTACACCATGAATCTCCAACAAACTTGACTCTAAAACCTGTCAAGTCCCAACAAAGAGGCTTTGAGCTTGGTCAAAAGCTCAATTGCTGGTTCACTTTTCACCTTTCTAGTTTCAAACTTCAACTATTCAGTCCAAAGCATTCCAAAACTAAAATGCAAATCAGTCATTTGGCAGATATTTACCAGCCGGATTGAGCTGTTTCAACAGGCCCCCATAAGTGGAGTACAGAACTCGATCTTTTGCCCCTGTGCGGTGCTTGTCATTGTGCTTACAAAAGAATTTGAGCTGGTCAAGAGTACACAGACCAAGAGTCTGTGTCAGCAGGAGAAAAAGCCAGTTGATCTCCCTCTTCTTTTCTGCAACAATGGGTTTCACACAATCACTTTGATGGCACAATGTACAATCAAGCAGTCGGGGAACCATCCAATGCTTAGGGGCACGATCATGTAAGGAATGCTTATTCTCCATGAAGTATCTGTCCAGTTGCGCAAATGTTGCCTGCAGGGCCAAAAAAACATGGGAATCAAATCATGGCTCCACATTATCCATGGTTAGACACTGTAAGAAAACAAAACCCTTATTTGATGCATGAGCAGTTCAAAGTATGCAGGAAGACATCAATGTGGTGATCTATGGGAAGACAACTATGGACCAGACCAGGGGTGCCAATTGTCACCATTTGTTTGCATTGTCTCCAGCTGTCTGTGAGATTCCTTCAAGGAAGTCTTCACCCCAATGAGAGCTTTTGCGGTGATCAATCATTGCCCGACTGGCCAACCACACCCATGTTGACGAAGTCAAAGTCAATGTCCTGAAAGAGGACTTCAAATAGTCACTTTTGACCAATTTGGATCGAACTGTACTGGATTGTGGAAGTTTTGAGTTCTCTCACCACAAACAACAAATTTCATGGAAGCAAAAATCCAGTTGCTACATATGAAGTTTGTTTTTTTTTTTTTTTGGGGGTGAATTCCAAGAGCAAGCTTACAATATCATGGGTTACCAACTTTGTGCCTGATCAAGAATAGCGAAAAAACCACCATTCTTTTCCAAGTGCATGTGCCCACCACAGGCAAATTTGTTTGTACAAAGTGTGAACAGAAATTATTCACAGTACCTACCTCTAAGCTGACTTCAACTGTTGTCATTCCATCACAACGTTTGCACTGAACTTCTCCTCTGATGCTGGTGATTCCAAGGTGCAAAATCCATTCAAGACTGTAATTTTTGGCTCGGTATTCAGTCGACCATGGAAATGGAGGTTGAATTTGCAAGCCTTTCTTCTTCAAGGGAGCAGTGCTTCGCTCACCTGAAAGATTCACAAAGCAACAAACAAATGTGTATCAAATTGCAGAGAAAATCTCCACAACAACAATAATTTCAAAGGTTACAGTCATAACCTTACGAGCAGCCTTGCTCACAAAGTGTGGTCAGATCATCACCACCACCATCATAAACAGCAGTGACAAGCTGCCACAACTACCCACTGCTGACTTCATCAGCTCCTGATGGTGGGTGGGTGGGTTGGTGTAGATATGTGTATATAACCATCCACCAACAATCTCAAGGAAACAATATAAAAGATCTGCATCCTGAGTTTCTGTGGCATTTCCAGAACAGCAACAGGAAGAAGACTCAGAAGTCATGATGTTGGCTTGGCATTCAAGGGACGTAGCTCATAAAAAACAAACACAACAACAACAACAGTCCAAGGCAAAACTTTGAAGAAGCGAAGATCTACCAATTTCTGCACTAAGATGGCTGTCGGATGGTCATCTGGTGTCAGCGAGACAGCATCCAGTCCTATCTCTACCCTAACGAGGAAACTAAACCCTAAGTAGAAATCCCAGGGGAATTGCAAAGAACTCAGAGTGGAGGGGAATTTGCAGAACTGTGTGAGAGAAAGACAGAGTGGACTGACTTGAGGAGGAAGGCGGTGGTGTGCGCACTGGTGTGCGGCGAGGTCGATACCGTTCCTCTTCTTTAGATTGCGAGAGTTGTTGATGCGGTCGTAGATGATGGTCTTGTGATGATTGCGAGGATCGAGAGGAGCCGGGAGGTCCAAGAGTGAGCCTCAAGCTATCCTCCTCGTCCTCTAGGTCGTCGCTCATGGAGGAAGTTCGGGAATGGTCAAGCTTGGCTCTCTTCATGGGCGGTGGTTCGGCCACCGTGCCTGACGACGTTCAAGAGCCCGTGTCAGACTCCGATTCCTGACCTCTCCAACATCTACTGCTAATCTCCTCAATTGCTTCCCCTATCCTCCTCCTTCCCTGCTGCCGAATTCCCTTTTGACGCCAATCTCTCCCTTCTGTATGCTCTATGCTGCAGCGACTGCACCATTCACTGCTTGCTGTTGCTGCGGAATCCTCACTTCCCACAGGAATCAGCCGCCCCAAAGCATTGCACGTGAAAACAAGAGCCAGAGATTCAACCACCACCACCCTCTGCTCAAGACGGAAAAACACGAAAGAAAAAAATGAACCCAAGATTCTTCAACGCCCACAACACAACTTGTGACCGAAAACAAATGACCCAAGAAGAAGATGATGATGGTGATGAATTTTTTTGGCAGATGCACTGGCAGAGAAGGAACAAAACACAAGCCGAGAATCTTAGGAATTTGTTGCAGATTCACAGTTCGTGGATGGAAGAAGGGAAAGAGCAAAAACGCAAGAGCAAGAAGTCTCAATGAATGAAAAAAGTCGGAAAAGCAAGCAAGGGAGCTGTTCCTGCGACTGTATTTCTAGAAGACTGAAGAAGAAGAAGAAGAAGAAGAAGAAGCAAATGATGAAACAGAAAAAGTCGTGCAAGAAATCTTCAAACCATGACTCCTACACGTCATAACGACGACAAACCCAACTCCCTGATTCTACGGATCTGACGCACCTCTCGAAAGAGAAAAAAGAGGAACACAACCAAAGCGCCATGATTGCAGTATTATCTGAAGAAGTCTCGCATGACACAAAGACAGAAAAGCCAGCAGCGAGGAGCGCATCATGACCTAGGTAGGTATGTACCTCGACGACCACCCAAAAATTGCAAAAAACAAAACCGGGGGAAAAAAAAAGCGGCGACAGAAACCCTAGGTCAACAGCAACGGCAGTGAAGGACAAGTGCCGCGCGTGGAAGAAGCGAATGAATCACGCCACCGTTTTGAAGAAGCTTTGTCTGTTTTATTGCTCGTATTTCTCGCTCTCTTTGCGAAAATTTAGCACTTGCGTCGTGAACGCAAAGGAAGGAAGGATTCGATGATGTTGATGAGAGGAGGATGACGAAGATAGACGCTCTCTCTCTCTCTCTCTGTGGTGAGCTTTGAATTGAGTTTCTTCATCGAAAGGGTATTGGACTCTGGAGGGGAATTGTCGTGGAGTTTGATTTTTGGGGAAGCAATTCCTGCGCAATTTTTTTCTTGGTTTTTCTTTTTCCCTTGTTTGTTCTCGGATCTTCCCAGTTTCAGAAGAGATGTTTGTTTCTCCTGGATTTGCATAGTAATATCTGGTATGTGCTTTTCCTACGTTGGAGGTTGGAAGAGTTATTAGGGTTTAGGGTCCGACGAGTCTGTCTGTACAATCCGAGCTTTGTGCTTGTTTGGAGCTCTATTGGGTTTCGATTATTTTTGGGTCTTCAAAGTATTGAGGCTTTTGCTCGTGATGCAATCGATTTTGAAAACAGTGGATTCTTCATTACTTGAACATCTGAAATTGTTGAAGAGTGGTACCTTAGTTTAGCATTCTTCTCTTCATCTTTTTATCATCACAACAATTCATATTCTGTCTTCAAAGCTCTACTGTCTTGGTTTCTCTCTTAAAGATTGAATTCTCCGTTAACACTCATATGCTCATGGTCTTCTTCAAATCTTTACTACTCTCTTAAAGATTGAATCCTCCATCACTCAAGCTTCCAAAATGGGTTGTTGAAATGGTTGAAGCGTGGTAGTAGTGTTTTAGAATTCTTCTCTTGATTTTTTTATCAGCAAGGAATTCATACTCTTTCCTCAATGCTCTTCATGCTCTTCAAAGCTTATGACTGTCTTGTTTCTCTTTTCAACGTTGAATTCTCCATTTACTCAAAGCATCTGAAATTGGTGAAACTAACATGTGTATTAATTTGTTTTTTTGGATCCATGTTGGTGGATAGGGAAAAAGAGTGAGCTAATTATAAAATGGAGGTAGTTATTAGGAAAGGTGGGACATAGTTATTAAGAAAGTTAATAGGAAAAGTCAGTAGTTATCAAGAAAGAAATGACGCTTGAAAATGAGGTAGTTATTTCTGAAGTTTTCTTTGAAAACTCATCCGAAGGATTCCAAGAAATCCCTCACATACCAGTTCCGATTGCTTGTCACTGGAATTATAACAGTTCTTTCCCTTAGGTAATGACCTCGAATGGCCGTTCTGGGAATTTTGGGTAAGGACAAGACACAGCAGCTCTGGGAATTTCTGTAAGGACCTCGGACGGCTGTTTAGCAAACTCAGGTCCTGAGAACCTGACATGGGACCGCATTTCCAGAACAGCCATAGTCATCAGTCCTTATTCCGAATCCCGATTCCTAGAAGAGCCCCATTTTACAGTCCTGATCCTTCAATAAATCGTCCCTTCCCCAGAGCATATAACACTAGAATGCCCTTAATTAAGAGTTCCTTAGCGCAAACGAAACCGCTATTTTTCCGTGTTGAGGCTTCTATGTGAGGTCCGAGCCTATGGCAGACCTTCCAGAAATTCTCAGGTGCTCTTGCGAGCACCAGAGGGGGGTTGGAAATAGTTTTCAACCAGCAATTGACGCGTCTCGGATTCACCTCACTAACTGCGTCATTGCCCCAAGCGCAAAGATACTAAGGAACTGGAACAGAGGAGTATTTCTACTGAGTCACGAGAATTTTTTTGTCAATTGATATGGGACTAAAACAAACGTGGTTGAGGAGAATTTTTTTTCACTTTTGGGTTCTCATTTCAGTCTTCATTTGCAAGCTGCATCTTCTGTACAGACTTTAGCACAATTTCATCGCACCAAGAGGAGGTTCGTGACTTAGCTTGCATCTTCTGTCAGTAGAGTCTTGAACAATCTCATTGCACCAGGAGGAGGTTTGTGGCTTAGCTTGCATCTTTTGTACAGAGTCTTGGACACAAGGACCATGATCCCTGGAACCCAAAAACTCCCCTTGGCACACATTGACATGATCATCAGTTAGTGATCCCTGGCACTCAAAACTCTCCCTTGGGGCACATGACATATGTTAAATCCATTTCCTGTACAGTGTTTGTTGGCACAGGGAGGTGATAACCTAAACCAAAGAAAATTTATCAATGTGAAAGAAAAGCTCAATGGTCTCCTCAAACATGTTCATCAACATCCTTGATAGGGTTTGTTACTGACAGAAAAGTGTGACTTGACCACTGCAAATATGGAAATAGTAGCCAACACATGAGTTTGTAGTCAAGGTTTTTAAGCCTGTTCTGGTTTGGAAGCTGAGAACATGATAAAGTTATTGCGGCGGATGGATTTGTAGTCCACAAATCCACATATTTGGCAAAGCTCCTCAAGCTCTGCTGCATCCCAAGATCTAAGTGTGGAGCTTGATGATGCTTGCTTCAATATCTGCAAAGCACATAAGAGTTCAAAGAAAACATTTGATTGAGATGTATGAGTTGAATCCAAGGAATGACATGCAGACATGCAGATAGTGAATGTTGGCTGCTACCCAAAGAAAATTCAACCTTATGAGATATGCAGAGAACATGGAAGATGCATAAGAAGACAGAAGTAATATGAAATTTCTAGTTGACAATGCCCATCACCAGCCTCACAGTTGACATTCTTCAGGGACTAGCTACTGTGCTCAGAACTATCTTGGCTACCAATGAAAACACTTAATATGAGGACAGAGAGAGAACAGAGACAGAGGAGCTCTTCTTAAGATAGAGACTTGTGCAAACACACCTTGCGGAGTTCCTTATTACCAAAGTCCATGAGTTGTGGGGTGAGAAAGGTAGTAGCCACAAAAACACCACCAGGTTTCAAGATGCGGCTGATCTCTGAGACCTGTACAGAAGAGCTGTGTGAGGTGTCAACTGGAAAAAGCCAACATGGCAACTTGATGCCAGAGCTATGTATGTCATGAAAAGACCAAGTCTGAAAAGGCAAGATCCACATGCATGTCTATTGTCACACTGCAAGAAATTCATAAAAGAGAAGTGAATGGAACTTGTGAGTCAGTTCTCACCCCAGCAGCTGGGGAAGGCCAGCAATGAATGGCTGCTCCAGCATGCACTGCATCAACTGAACCTGTTGCAAAAGGCAGCCTTGCCACATCTGCCCTGACCAGTGCTATGTTCCTGATAATTTACATACAACCACATAACCATCACAATTGGAAATCCAAACTAACACCAACTATTTCTAAATAGTCTGAGGGCATACAGAGTTTCCTGTTTCAGTTTTGCAACTTGCATCTGTGGTTGTTTTCAGCAAGTAAAGGTGAGAGACAGTTAGGTGCATACACTGTAGTCAGAGATCTGTCTTGCTTAATAAACTCATAAGTCTGCCGAAGCATGTTCTCTGAAAAATCAAGTGCAATTACTGCTTTAAAGTCTCCACTTTGAGCAAATCGTCGAGTAAACAGGCCACTGCCACAGCTGACATCCAGCAGAACCCCTCCTACAGTTGGTTTCAAGAAGTCTTGAGCCATCTTCACCTGCCAAAGTCATCCATGCATTGCTGTTAGAGACAAAGTTTAAAGCAACAACAGAATGTGCAGATTGACCAGGTGAATTGGGAGCAAAAAACAGCAAGACCCATAAGAATGACAAGAAGAAGAGCTGGCACCTCTTCATCAGGACCTGGAAATCCAGATCTCCTGAAGTTCTGACGCCATCCCCGCTCATATACAAATGAAACCCAGGGACTCCTGCATCCATCATTAGTACTCTCAAATTATTTTCTTCACTCCCAGGCATGCAAGGCCCATGAAAATGTCTACCAAAATAATAGCAACACACACTGGGTTGCTTCTGTCCAGAAACATAAGAACAACAAAAAGAGAAAACCTCTCAATGTTCAATACTCAGACCTTCTCTAATCCTAACATCTTGGTACATCAGAAGCCAGATTTGCATGCTTGGAATTTGTTTGTGTATAACCAGCTCTTCTACAAGCCTGACATGATATCTGTTGCTCAGGCACATTACCATAAGCCACCCTAGACCCTAAACCCTGAGGCTTGGAAATGCCAAGCCAGCAATCTTACAGATGAGAGTATACTGACACTGCACTTGACGAAGCAAAATCCATTCAGGATTCAGTCTCTTTACTTGGATTCTGCCCTTTTCCATGTATCTGAATTGCAGCCAAGGAAAAGTACCTGAACAATTCTGTTCCAGATGCTTGGATTTCCTGATACTCCCGGGCCCTGGCCAGCAAAGTGAGGTCCAAATAGACATCTCTAGTTGAATAACTTCTTCTGCACCTTGCACAAGAGAAAGCTGACCTCGATACTGCTGCCCTGCAAGCAATTGTAAAAACTCCATCATCACACTCTTGCTAAACTGGTTGTTTGCTTTGAAAGAGAGTTCTTGCATAATCGGTGGAGGACCCGACTTTTACAGTAGCAAACTTAAGATTTCCACTCTTGATGAGTAAAAGCGGCTACAAGTCAAAGAAGATTTAGGGAAGTATAAGCATCGCGAGTACGTACATGTTCAAGCCTGCAGGACCCTTCCTTATGAGAGGCTCGAAGCAGATCGGGCAACACAGTAGCTCACTGGTTGATAAGTCCTCCTTGTTCACCGCCACGCTTGGCTCCTGGCACGAACAAGAATTCGTGAAATGCGATTCACGAAGAAATTCAATACACTACTTACACGAAGAAAATGTGGTCACGTAGGAGCGAATTAGATTGCAAATTAGATCGCTCTTCATCACCACGACATCATGACTTGCAAGGAATTCAAAAGATTGAAGAGAGAGATGGATGGTCCCATACGAAGTCGTCAACCACTGACGTAGTAGCCATTGCTCTTGAAACTGCTGCTTTTCGTGACCTCCAACGAGTCTGCTGCAATTTTGTTGTAGACCTAGGGCAGCAACTTGCAGCTCCATAGCTGACAAAACACAAACGCTCTTGGATGGGCAAGGTGACAGCCCGAAACTGGACAGTCCCCGAGGAATGGAGAACGAAACGCCGCTGCACCACCGCTGCAGGAACGGTCGGCACTGTCCTCATCTTGATTGTCATCTTCAACGCCACCACTACAGCTGCCTCAAAATCCCTCCCGAATACCAATAACAATTCGCGGGGGGTGTTCAAACTGAAGCTCTTTCAATTTCAAGCCAAATCGACAGTTCTATTCGAACTGAAATTCCTCTTCTGCAAAAAGAAAAGATGTCAGATGAATCGCCGAATCCGTCATCCATCATCACTTCGCTTGAATCGCAGACGCAACCTGCCATCATCAAGCTCCTATAATTGAACTTCTTCCTGTTTATTTGTTTTTTCTTGAAAACAAAAAACACTCTACTACTCCAGAATACTATTCCATAACTTCCGATCTTTCGCAACCAAAAGACAGACACACTCTGCACAACCTGAAGATTTTTTTCCAAATAAAATCTCTTCAAAGCACAATCCGCAGCGACTCAAACCAGACAAAATTGACTACAATTATCCACTAACCACCAAAAAAAAAAAAACACCGAAAGTAGCAATTTCCTCTCAAACTTGCAAAGCCAAGGCTAACCTGCAATCGTAGGAAACTCCAGTACAAGTTTGCAAATAGTATCAGGTGCAGAGTAACTCCAAATCATTTGAGCACAAAAGCGCAGAAACTCGGCCTACGATGTTACAAACGGTTCTAAAAGCTTCACAATCTTGGAACAATTCTTGAGAAGTGCAGCTGATCTATAGCAATCGGAGACTCCACTGTTTCCAAAAATTTCTGCGCTAAGTACATTGTTTCTATTCAGTAAATTCCCTCGCGCGCTCCTCGATGGCTCGCGCACCAAAAGAGTTGTGTTGTGGCGCCTGGTGCAACCAAAGCTCGTCTGACGACGACGACGACGACGACGATGGCGACGCCGTCGTGCGTTTGGCGACAGCGTCGCCGAGGTAGGGAGTCAGCGACGGGAACGTCGGCGACCACGGGAGCGTGTCGACGTGGAGCTATGTAAGACAGAGAACCCACGCCTCCTTTTTGGTAGATTGGGGGGGGGGGAAAGGGGGGGGGCCACACACCTACTCCTCAAGCATGGGAGGGATCTTACACCTATAAGTAGGCATACTTTGCCAAGCTCACTCTTAAGGAGTCCGTAGACATAATGTCCTTGTTGTTTTCCATTCTAGGAAGAACATTCATG
>Ga0209208_10000171_pt1 | contig 73306 bp, 41 predicted proteins | sample S1TSphfallax_3_FD_187694 | JGI IMG/M metagenome (GOLD analysis project Ga0209208, IMG submission 187694) | Host-associated microbial communities from peat moss isolated from Minnesota, USA - S1T2_Fd - Sphagnum fallax MG (SPAdes) (version 2) | ecosystem: Host-associated > Plants > Peat moss >... | reverse complement strand
CACAGATCAAGAGCTTTGCCTATAGGTCAAATGTTTAGTCACCAATGCCACCAGTTACGATGTGTTCATTGGGCAAGAGGCCCTGTTGCCACCAAGTTTCACAATTGACAACTAGTTCGAACATGTGTACTATTGAGTGGATTGGGAAATTGCTAGCCACCACCTAGGATACATACCTCTAGATTTACATGGGAACCATAGTCCTATGGCTCACCATTGTATGCTCAAGGAAACACACAATATTTCCTACATATAACAAGTTAGTCACGAGTGGATAGAAGGAGATGAAGAGGAGACAATTTACGCCCAAGCTATTGAAAACTAGGGTGGTTCTTATTGACATTCAACATAGACCAAAGGTTTTATAGAGATTCAAAACAACCCACGAGCCCTTAATCAAAGCTTTGTCTAGTTTTGAGAACATGGAAAGCCATGGCAAACTGATTAAACTAATACTTTGTCAATTAATCACCTAGACATCGCCTAAGGAGGGGACTATGTTATTAGAGCTCTTTGGTGGTATTGGTCTCAAAGCCCTAGTATAGTCAGGGATGGTGGTTCAAAGGTATTTATACATAGACATTGATCCAATTGTAAGGCAAATGGCGGCATTGAGAATGATGGAGCTCAAGGCTAGTTTCACTTTCTTGCCCTCTAAAATATAACTAATTCAGAATAAGCATATGGAATTACTTGGCCTCGTGGACCTCATCATTTCAAGTTGGGAATGTCAAGGATTTGCAACGGTTAGACTTGGAAAAGGCTTGAATGACACAAGATTCGGTCTTTTCACGGACATGGTACAATTGATCACTTGGGCTCAATCTAGTTTTCCTACTCTTGGTTATGTAATTGAAAACACCCCTTCTCAGCTTGAGTAGAGGGAGAAAGTCTAAGAGCACTACATGTTGGTCAAGCATTACCTTGGAGAGCTACTCCTATTCAATGTGGCACAATGAGATTTTTATGTGCACTAGTTGGGCAACTGGTGGACCAACCTTGCACCACTTTCAGTTCTGTAGTTGGCTTTAAGATACACCATCAGAGACCCCAACCTATAGGTTTCTCACATATTGGATGATCAAAGCTCCTACTAACCAGTTACAAGGCAAGAGAAACCTCTTTGGTTTCTTACGAACACAAAGGGAAAACCAAAAGGTGGTTGGTCCACCTTTGTCTCCTTCCTAGGAGCACACGCCTTTCAAGGAGATGGACCAAGCTTGGTGTATCGTCATGCTTCAGCCACTTGGTTTGAACCAAGCCCAGAAGAAAAAGAAAGGGTTATGGGGTTCCAAACTAGCACTATTAGTCACACCAAGGTGACTGAATTGGAACATAACACTCTATTGGGGAGAGGCATGGACCTGAATTCCCATACATGGTTGTTGGTAACCTGTGTATTCTTTCAAATGTACACAACACTAGCACTGATTCAATTAGCTTGTAGTTATGGCAATGACTACATGGTAACTCGACCAAGTACATTTGCCTATCTTCAACACTTTACACTTCACTTTTAATGTTGGGGGGGAAAGGTACCATGTAATTTGACTCAAGTTGTTTTTTATGCACTTGGAGGTACATTAGCTTCTAGAGAAACAATTACAACCTTCTATGAATTTGCGCAATTGGATAGTGGAGAACCCAATACACTAGGTTCATTAAACACACTTTCCAACTCCATTCCATGTGTTTCCAACTACCCTTTCGTTATGGGGAACCAACTCACCAAAAAGGAGAGAGACTAGGTCACAGACTTGTTAATTAAGTATGAGAATGTGTTCGTATTCTCAATGACAGACTTAGGTAGGTGTAAGACCATGTAATTCTCTATAGACCTTATAAATGAGACACCCATCTATTGAAAGAGGCATAGGTTGAACAAGCATGAGTGGGAATTGGTAGATGAAAGATGTAAAGAGCTCCATGAGGCTTGTTTCATTTAACCATCAAGTTCTAATTTCGCAACCGCTACAATAATGCCAACAAAAAAGGACTCAACTAGATTATGGACTAAAAAAAGGATGTGTGGGGATTATAAGCCTTTGAACCTGGTTACACCTTAGGACAAGTACCCCATGCCATCCTCGAAGAACTGTTTGGTAGCATTGGAGATTCAAACATTTTCACAATTGTGGATTTGAGGCAAAGCGTCAACTAGATTGTGTTCGCTATGAAGGATTGCAAGTAAATGACATTCCATGGAAGCAACAAGTTGTGGTAATGGCTTGTGATGCCTTTTGGATTGAAGAATGCACTTGTCTTTTTTCAACAAGTCATGGACCAAGTTCTCGAAGGGGTAGATTTCCTGAAGTGTTACATAGATGACGCCCTAATGCATAATAAAGGCCTCCTGTAACACTTGGCTTATCTTGAGGAGTTATTCAAGAGGCTCCACGGAGTCAATATGAAGATCCATCGTAAAAAGTGTGAATTTGCTCTCACCTCAATAGTCTACATTGGACACAAAATTTTGCCAAATGGTATTATGGCTCATTGGGCCAAAGTAGTAACCATTTTGGAGATGCCCAATCCTACTAATGTTCACACTTTGAAGAGCTTCATCGGATTATGTAATTACTACAAGATTTATGTCCAAAACTTCATTACTATTGCTCATCTTCTCTATGCATTGTTATAGAAGGATGTTGCTTGGACATGGAGTGAAGAGGCTAAGGAAACTTTCAACACACTCAAGGAAAAGCTTTTAGAGTTCCCCATTCTGAGAAGACTTGATTTCAGTAAGGTCTTCATTCTACACATTGATTGGAGTGCTTTCGATATTAGTGTTATTCTTGGCCAACTTGATGAGGAAGGCAAGGAGTTGTTATCGCTTATGCATCCCGAAGCAACAACAAGGCTAAGAACAACTACTTTTCATACGAGGGGGAGTGTTTTGCTAATGTATGGGCCGTCATACATTTCAAGGCTTATCTTTATGGTACTAAGTTCATTTTGTATACCAACCACCAACCTATTAAGTGGTTGATGACCAACGATAAGCTTATTAGTAAGTTAGTTTGTTGGGCACTTATACTTCAAGAGTATGAATTCAAGGTTATTCACCGACCTAGTATTACACATCAGAATGCAAATACCATGTCTCGAAGACCCTTCACTACCTCTAAAGATTTCTTAGAAGCCACGCAAAACTTCGACCAAATTCCAGCAATACATGTATTTTATGCATTTAGTTATCTTGCACTATTGCAATGTAGCTTGGTTGAGCATCCCATTGTGGATATATGGGAGGACTTGGACATTATGAAGTTTCTTCAACATCGGGAATACCCTCCCCAAGTTACATCAAGTCATTGGGATTGCATATAACAACGATCCAAACGCTACTCATGGAAGGACAATCACCTTGTCCGATGTTTACCACAAGGCGATAAAGTGGTTCCTCCACCACATGAACAACTTGGTCTTATTCAAAAGATACACTCAGGGCTTGGACACTTTGGAGTTAAGTGTACTTATAGCCTTTTTGTTCCTCATTATCATTGGAGAGGTATGTATGCTTAAGTGCGAGACGTCATTGCTAGGTGTGAATAATGTGATAGAGTGAAAACTTCCTTTTCCTTTCGATAGCTCACGCTTTCTCCACTCCCTATTCAGGGCATGTTTTATCATTGGTCATGTGATTTAGTTAAAGAGTTACCACAGACCTCAAAAGGTATTGTCTACATTGTTAACAAATAGGAAATCTACTCAAGTGTAAACATAAAGCTTTATTGAAAGGAAACTATAACATGATGCTCACAACACAAAACATAACATCAAGAATTCTTCAAGGTTCTTGTCACATGAAATACATAAACTTGTGTAATGAAGAAAAGAGAGACAAACCATCAACACCAAGGTATTTAACTATAAGACCAAACCACAAATAACCAAACTAAAATAAGTAAAGAAAGTAATTCAACCTTGTGAAAGTAACCTAGTTACTTTCCTACTCCAGTAACTAATGAAACCTAACTAGTTGAATTTGAATTCTCAACACTCCCCCGCAAGCTCAAATCCACTTATAGTATACGAAGCATTTGTTGAAACTTCTTTAGCTTGTCTATACTTAAAGCCTTTGTGAAAATGTTAGCAACTTGATCTTCAGTACTGACATGAATAAGGTTAATTTCTTTTGCTAGAACTTTTTCTCTAATAAAGTGGTAGTGCACCTCAATGTGCTTTGTCCTAGCATGATAGACCGGGTTGTTAGCAAGTAGTATGCTACTAATGTCATCATAATAAATGACAACAGGAGCATCCATTGATTGTTCCAAATCTGAGAGTAGTTTCTGTAACCAAACTACTTCACATGCAGCAATTGCTGCACCTCTGTATTCTGCCTCCGTGCTTGATAATGCAAGTGTTGGTTGTTTTTTACTGCTCCAATTAACAGCACCACTTCCAAAAGAAAACATGAAACCACTAGTTGATCTTCTATTTAAAACATTGCCAGCCTAATTAGCATTCGTGTATCCATGTACTTGTAATTGGCTTTTGGCTTCATAAAAAATTCCACACTATAAAGTATGTTTTATGCACCTTAATATGCGCCTCACTGCATCCAAATGTGGCTTCCATGGTGTTTGCATGAATTGACTCACCACTCCAACTGCATAATTCAAATCTGGCCTTGTGATGGTCATGTAAATCAAACTCCCCACTATGTGTCTATACATAGTGGTACCCTCCACAAGGTCTCCTTCATCTGCACTTAGCTTCACATTTTGCTCCAATGGAATTGAAATGGGTTTGTAACCCTTCATCCCATATTCGAATAATTTGTTCAAGGCATATTGCCTTTGTAGTAACCATATCCTTTTGGGGGATTGGATTACCTCAATGCCAAGGAAGTAACGCAATTCTCCCAAATCCTTCATCTCAAACTTTTGCTTCAAAAGCTTCTTCAAATCAAAGATGTATGCATCGCTATCTCTTGTGATAATCAAGTCATCAACATAGATGACTATGACAACGATCCCATGATTTGTCTTTTTCACATATAGTGAAAAATTTGCATTAGATGTTTGAAATCCACTTATGACAAGATACTGACCTATCTTGTCTAACCAAGCTTTAGGTGCTTGCTTCAAGCCATATAAAGTTTTCTTCAACCTACAAACCGAATTAGGACGTGTTTGGTCCGCATAACCTGGTGGTTGTTCCATGTACACTTCTTTCCATAAATCTCCATGAAGAAAAACATTCTTTACATCCATTTGATGTAAAGACCATCCTTTTGCTGCTGCCATAGCAATGATTGCTCTTACAGTTGTCATTTTGGCAACTGGACTATATGTCTCCTCATAGTCTATGCCATAAGTTTGGGCACAACCTTTGGCAACCAATCTTGTTTTGTATCTGCTCACAAATCCATCTACATTGTGCTTGACTTTGTACACCCATTTGCACCCAATTGCTTTCTTGTCCTTTGGTAAAACTACCAACTCCCAAGTAGCATTAACATCCAACGCCGCCATCTCTTTATCCATGGCATTATCCCATTTAAGGTTTTCGACCGCCTGTTCAAAACAAATGGGTTCAACCTCTTGTATGACTTTCATCATGTATACGTAATGATGAGCTACAAAGCCATCATATGTGAGTCTTTGTACAAGGTACTTGACTCGTGTGGATCTTCGTACTCCATTGTTGTTGTTAGGTGTTTTCAAAGCTTTCTTGGCCATCCAAGCTTTGGGAGTAGTAACTGAAAGGATTCTTGATTCTTCACCCACACTCTTCTTTGAATCACTTGACTTATCATTTACATGAGGATTTCTAGATGATGTTTGAGAACTACCATTTATAATGTTTGAAGATCTTAATCTTCCTTTCCATGGAATGCTATTGGACCCACTAAATGAGGACTCTTGTGGTCCACTAATTAATTGTGATTCTTGTTCCACATTTGATGGAACATCACCATTTTTAGCCTCTCCATCTTCTGCTATCTTTAGTGGTGGGTACCAGTTAACCATCTCATCAAACACAACATCTCTACTCACTTGCAACTTCCGAGTGGAAGGGTTGAAGCATCTATATCCTTTTTGTTCTAAGGAATATCCAATGAAGATACACTTCTCAGCTTTTGGATCTAGTTTTGATCTCTTCTCATCAGGAACATGCACATATGCAATGCAACTAAACACTCTAAGGTGTGAGACATTTGGTTTATTGCCTGTGAATTTTTCTTCAGGTGTCATGCCATGAACTGTTGCTATGGGTGTTCGATTCATGATATACACTGCAGTTGCTACTGCTTCAGCCCAAAAGTAATTTGGCAAATTCTTCTCATTCAGCATGGCACGTGCTATTTCTGCAATGTGCCTATTTTTCCTTTAAGCAACTCCATTTTATTGTGGGGAATAACTCCATGAGTACTTCCTTTGAATTCCATGCTCCTTCAAGTACTCATTGAATTCATTTGAAAAATATTTTCCCCCTCTATCGGACCTTAGGCACTTGATGTTCACACCCTTATCCTTCTCCACCATTGCTTTGAAATTCAAAAAATGTTGAAACACTTCACCTTTGTGTTTCATGAAGTAGACCCACACCTTCTTTGTGTGGTCATCAATGAACTCACGTAGTACTTGCATCCTCTAATGGATTCTGTCTTCGTGGTCAACACATCTGAGTGGATCATTTCCAAAGGTTTGGAACTTACATGAGTTGTTTGAACTATGAATGGATGTTTAGCTTGCTTCCCCAATTGCCATGCTTCATAAACTTCTAACATCACCTCTTCTGTTCCAAATTTGGGAAGACCTCCAACAAGATTTTGTTTTTCCATCAGCTTAAGACTTTGGAAATTAACATGGCCAATTCGCTTGTGCCAAATTCCAATGTCTCCAGCTCCTTTTCCATGTGTGAACAACATGGAATTCACCTTAGGCATGTTCACATCCAAGGTGAACATTCGTCCATTCCTTTCTCCTTTGGCAATCAATTTGCCTTAGTTATTCATGTCTTCCACAAAACATCCATTTGGGTTGAATGTCACCTGTAAACCTTGTTCCACCATCTGGCCTATAGAGACTAGATTTTTTGTTATGGTTAGAACATGAAGTACATCTTTCAAGTACTTTGTTTGCCCATCTTGCATGGACAATGGCACCTTCCCAATTTGTGTGATGGGATGTGCAGTGTCATGACCAGTTTCCACAAAACTTGGTGTCTTCAAATCCTTTGTGTCTCTAAACCATTCTCCATGACTAGTCATGTGATTTGAAGCTCCAGAATCCACATACCAGACATTGTTATTTAATACTCCTCCTATCATTGAATTTGCAATGTGTTGCATCGCAAATAGTTGTTCATCACCTTGATTGCTCGTTGATGCACAATTCCCTTGTAGTTTTCCATTTTGTGCATCATGCTCCTTTTAATAACAGTTCTTTGCCATGTGCCCAAGTTTCCCACAGTAATAGCAATTTGAGTCACTATTTGGTTGTTGACCTCGATGACTTCCACCATGACCTCCACGACTTCCTCTTCCTCTAAAATTTCCTCGTTCACCTCCATGAGACTAAGCTTCATGTTGATGATGTCCACCATGCGAACTTTCGTGTCGGCTTCGAAATGAAGTTTTAGCACTTCTACCTCTACTTCTATTGGAATTTGAATAGAAAACACTTTCTTGTGATCCTTCATTGGATGAGGTACCAACAACGTTCATCTTTTCACTTATAAGCAAGGTTATTAAATCTTGGAAATTGGGAAATGTTTCTCGAATTGCAATTGAAGTACGAAACTGGCTATAGTCTTTTCCGAGACCATTCAAGGTCACGGCCACTAGATTTTCATCATCTACAGGGGCTCCTATAAATGCAAAAACATCTGCAAGGTTTTTCACCTTTGTAGAATAGTCACTAATGTTCATCTTGTTTTTCTATAGATTATGCAACTCTTGCTTGAATTGCATTTTGCGGGCTTGTGTATTAGTGTTATACATCTTCACCAATGTATCCCAAGCTTGTTTAGGTGATTTTGCATCTTGAATATGCAAAATCATGGAATCAGACACACTCATAGAAAGCCAATACAAGACTTTCCTTGCTTTTTCATGCCAAGTTTTATTGGCTTGAATTTGTTGTTGTGTGGGGTTTTCTAGGAGAGGAGGTTTTGTCTCATCACCAGTTATGAACTCCCAATAACCTTTCCCCATCAAGAAATTCATAATCCTAAATTTCCACACTTGGAAATTGTTCTCGTTTAATTTCTCAATTGTAATTTGAGAAAGACCGTTCGCCATCTCTCAAGGCAATTGAGTGTTTCTAGGATTAGGGTTACGGTTAGGGTTGAACAAGATGGACCTTGTATATGTATGTATGTCTCGAATATTATACGAAATTTTATACTATACATAGGTTTTATGTATATGTATGTATCTCGTATAATATCTTGTATGGTATTAAATACATGATGACATACCAAACTTTCGTATGAAGGTCTTGATAATGTATTTGCACTTCCCAACCTTCAAACTCCTTCTTTCAAGTATTCCCAAGTTGTATTTGCTCCACTTTAAAAATTTGTTTTGATGTCTTTTCAATGTAAACTTCTTTCATAACAACTTTGCAAAGCTACACCGCTCATATATGACCTTGAATCCTTTTGAAAATTTTCTGAAACATGTAAAGTTATGTTTACTACTGTCTCTCAAAATTTCAGCTCATTTGACTTCATAAAATGAGAGATCTTGTTGCTTTCCTTGAAGTCACCTCAAATTGGGACCTGAACACAAAATGACTTACAACTCACTCTTAACAACTCCAAACTCCTTGAGATTTTGAGAGACACATAAGATATATGTCTTCTATTTTTGTTCAAAATTTCAACTCCATTAGTGACGACCACAAAGAGTTATCACTCTCAAAAGAAACTAACTTCAAAACTTAGGCTGAAACTTTAGATGCTTGAATCTCTCTCAATACAAATCCAAATGACTTGAAATTTCTCTCACATATTGAGTCCTTTATGATCTATAGTATCCCAGAGTTGCAGATCCAAAAAAGCTCAAACAAAGGAGATATGACCAAAAAACCATATTTGACACAAAATTTTCAGAAACTCATAACTTTCATAAAACACATTTTTTTCTTCTGAAATTTTGAGAATAGAAGCGTTTTATAGTCTTTTACAATCTCTCCAAGTTTCATTTTCAGAGGTTTTCACAGTAGATCTAGATCTAGATTTAAAGATTTGACTTCCACAACCTTTGATATGTGGATCTCCTCTCACCTCTTTCTTTTCTTTTCTTTTCTTTCTCTTCACTTCTTTCTTTTCCTCGTTTCTCTTTTGCACTTGACAAACTCCTATGATATTACTAGAGACTCTTAAGCTCTAGTTCTAGAGACTTTTTAGCTTTAGATCTCTTTCAACCTTCTCATCAAACAACCTAAGCTCTGATACCATGTTAACAAATAGGAGATCTACTCAAGTGCAAACATAAAGCTTTATTGAAAGGAAACTATAACACGATGCTCACAACACAAAACATAACATCAAGAACTCTTCAAGGTTCTTGTCACATGAAATACACAAATTTGTGTAATGAAGAAAAGAGAGACAAACCATCAACACCAAGGTATTTAACTACAAGACCAAACGACAAATAACCAAACTAAAATAAGTAAAGAAAGTAATTCAACCTTGTGAAAATAACCTAGTTACTTTCCTACTCCAGTAACTAATGAAACCTAATTAGTTGAGCTTGAATTCTCAACATACATCATGATTATGATTGAACAATTTTCAAAGTGGGTTGAGCTTGTTGCACTACCAGACAAATCATCACATAACACCAACCATGTTTTCTTACAATAGGTCCTAAGTATGTTTGGGGCTTGTGCTGAGTGCCTTATTGATCAAGGATTAGAATTCAAAGGAGAATTCCAAGACCTATTTAATCATGCTCTCATTGACCATTGCCAGATTTCAAGGGATCATCCCCAAGTTGATGGCCTTGTAGAGAGGATGGTTCAAACATGCAAAAAGAGACTTTGGAAGATTTGTTTGATTAGGAACAAAGAGGATTGGGACCTAGCCTTACCTTACATCACCATGGGTTACAAGATGTCTAAACACGCCTCTTTGTTTCATTTCACTCCTTACTTTCTACTTTTTGGGAGACATCCCATTCCACCCTCTTCCATTATTGCTCAAATGGACTAGGTTATGGACTTGGACTCCCCAACCACTTGGGCTAGGGTCATCGTAAAGAGGGATGTTCTATTCAGGAGGGTTATGCCCATGGCCATGGAGAACTTGTCCATTACACAACATCAAGACACCTTACAGTATGCACATACATGAGGTGGCAGTTACAAACCTAAGGTGAGACAATTTGATGTTGGCGACTTTGTGTATTTCTAGCGACAACCTAATGATACTTTAGACATTCTTCTGGTCACATTATATTGAAGATTAAAATGATTAGGCCTTGAAGTGTGTTGGAGTTGCAAGGAGCTAACAGACGCACAATTCGAGATCACTCCAAAAACTATGCGCCCTGCCACCTACCAAACTTGGATCCTACCATCATCACGTTGACTTGGATTCCTCCATTTGACTATCCATGTTAGGTATTCGAAGGACAGATGATGTTGATTAAATGTTATTTTGCGATAATTATAATGGTGGATACCATCTATTTTGCTTCAAGCCGGAGCTCACTCAAGTTCTCATTGGCATTTGGTATTGTTCATCATGTTCTCTTGCAGCACCTTGATTTCTACTCAGACCATGCCACACTTTTCCCGGCTCAAGTTTGGGGGGGGATACATGAGAATTTCATTTCAACCTCTTTTTGTGCATTGTATATATATGTGCATGCATATTTTTTTGGTTGATTAGTTTTTACCTTTGACTGGTTTTAGTCTTTTTGTTCAGTAGAGTTTACTATGGATTTACACCCTTACGACATCGAACATCATGACACTACATGTCATGACACTATGATATCTACATATATGTGAAAAAAATTTGATTATTGACAAACCCTTTTGTCAAGGACTCAAAACCATGTTTTATTGTTCCATTATAACTTCACATCTACATTATTAAAACTTAGAATTCTTAGGCAATATTTACATAATGTCTAGTAAAATTCCCATGATGTAGGGGAAGAATTTGCAATACCCACATATAGTTATTCAATACACATTAGGCTTTTGGAATCATGTGCAATATTCACATATGGGTCACACAAAGTATGCATTGACATTTGAACAAAAAATCACAATACTTGCATGCAAGGCACAAAATATGTGCTAGTTTATTGGGTTATTACCATTCCTTTTGAAACTTAATTTATGGGGTTGTGGATATTGCATTTTGGGACTATGTTTTCAACTAACAACCATGAACCAAAATTGGGTCATTTCCAATGGAATTCATGTGCATACTATAGGTATTGCAAAATAAAGCCATTATTTATCATGCATGTGAATCATGAAAATAGGTGCTGATTTTGGGAACCCCAAACCATTTTGAACATGGTGATTGAAGATTGATATGGGTATTGCATTCTTAGATTGGGTTGTCATCTAATTACCTTCAACTAGGATTATGTGGATTTCATAGTTCTTTATGTGTAGGTATTACATCATACAATATCATTTTTTAAATGCATTACTTGCATCCTAAGTTAGAGCATATAAATGGAAATCATTTTTTTCATAAAAATTAATTATGTTTTGAATTTAAAAACTATTCAAATGAAAAAAAATAATGAATGGAAGATTTGGCCCTAAAGTTTAAAGCTAATTAATAATTAAAAAAATAATAAAAAAGTAAATAATCCAAATTGTAAATGCCATAGATATTAACAATTGTACAAAGATATTTAAATGCAAAAAAATTCCTTTTACAGAAGGTGGGTTAAATAGTGTGTGAAAGTACAATTGAGTGGTACCACTAGGAACCACCTCAAGGAATGTTAAGGAACCAAAATTGGTCAAATAATATTCTTGGGCCCTTTCCTTTAAATCTTTTCATAATTATAAATGATTATTTTTTCATATTTATCCATTGCATTTCAAAGTATATGGTCTAGATTTTTTATTGGAATGAAAATAAGCGAGAAATAATACAAATTTGTATTCCTAATTGTCATGACGTCTTCAGGAATCACGTTCTTGAACTTTGAAAATTGATAACTAAATCACATTTATTCAATTAATTACCAAAAAAATTTCAAGTATAATACATTTAAATTATTTATAAAATTTATTTAAATAAAAACAAAAACCTTTACTTTTTTTCAAAAGTGTTCCTAACCAAAAAGTTTAAGAAAGGTGGCCACCATGACATTCCTAAAACTTTTTATAAGTACAATGATAAGCAACGTCAAATTTCAAAATATTTTTTATCTCATTATAGTTTCAAGTTTTATAGAACATGGGCAATGTATCCAAGAAAACAATTTAATCAAAATTTCTTTAAGTGTTTCCTATATTTTTTCAAAGTTTGATGGGTCCGATGAATTTAGTGTGACATTCTTATTGGGTCCACCCAATTGTACAAGGGAAATTTTTTTGTCAAAAAGTAAAAATTAAGCCAAAAAATACAAAGATTTTCTTGAAAGGTAAAAGTTTAGATAGGAAGACATAAAAGTTTTGGTGGTAAGTAGAGGTTTTGATGAAAAGAAAATGTTTAACCAACAAGTAGAAAGGTTTTGTTGAAAGGCAAAAGTTTAGTCATTAAAAAAAAAGGTTTTGCCAATAAGAAAAGAAATTTAAAAAAATTCTTAAGAGGTAGAGGTTTAGCTGAAAAGAGATAAAAGCTTGTCAAAAGATAAAGGTTTAAACAAGAAAATATAAAAGTTTTAACTAGGAAAAGATGTTGACCAAGAAAATATAAAAGTTTTAACTAGGAAAATATGTTGACCAAGGTCAAGTGTTGAGCTTGCCCACTTGAGGTATATGCCAAGACCACCGTGGGGTAGCCCCCATGTCAACATGGGTTGCACAACATGAATGTCAAGTTGGGTTCAACTTTTAGCAAGGTAGGCCATCGCTTGACTCAAAAGTGTGTCAAATGGGCAAAGGGTTTCTAAGAGGGTAAAGGTGCTTTCTTGGGATAACCTAAATGTAAGTTGTGGTTATGTTGTCATATGAAGTTGTGAGACTTTTGAAAATGAAACCTTGGACCAAATGGAAAGTTCGTAACGGGCCAAGTCCCTCTCGCCTTAGGTGGAAAGGAATGGTTCAAGATAACGAGTTTGTTGAGATTGGATTTTGACAAGGACTAACCTATAGTCTAGTGCAAATAGTCATGTGCAGGTAGTCTAGGTTCGTTTTAAAAAATCAAAGAGTGCGAAGACACATTGAGAGACATCCAGGTGCAAAAGTAAGTAGGTAGGGGGCCTAATTGTTTGGTGGTAGGCAGGGTCAAGATTTATGTTAGAAGGGTATCTAGTTATTGTTGCAAATAAACGGCAAAAAGGGCAAAGGTCAAAGTTTGCAGCTTAAAAAGTTGAATGTAGTCCAATGTTGGTTAACACAGGGTCAGGAGTCGCATGGGAAAAAATTACCCATCCTATGGACAAAACGGCCAACTGGTGCATTGGTGAGGCTGGTTCACTCTGGCCCATAATAATTAGTGTTGTGCTGTTTTGGTTTTCGGTCAGAGTCAGTTCTGATTCTTGGGCTAGTTATTAGTTTAAAAACTTTAAAATTAGTTCTAGAATTCTTTTCCCAAACTTTAAAACCATAGAGCTAATTAAAATTGGTTTTAAAGTTTGGGAAAAGAATTCTAGAACTAAAACCAAAACCGAACTCAAAATGGAACTAAAAGATAGAACCAGCCTCTCTTGAACTGGACTTGAAATTGCAAGTAGCCTCAAAACTTGGGTTATACATGTTTCTATTCTTGAGTTTTTAGTAAACCAATATTTAATTTTTAGTTTAATTTAATTTTTCTTCAAATATGTGAGACATGTCATTAGTTTGAAAAAAATAATTAGGTATACTATTTTTTGAATAATATACTTGGGGTCAGGTGGGGGCAGGGGGGATGGCACAAGGATTTTGTTTTTTGAAGATTTGAGAACTGGGGGTCTTGAAATGTGAAGAACTATGTCTGGAACCCCACTAGAGGTCCTATTAAATTAAGCAAAATCCTTGAACTGAATCTAAAGGTTCTTTGAAACTTTTATAAAAAAATTCAAACCAGACCGGTGGTTCTCTTGAAAAGCAAGAACCGGACAACACTGGTAATCAAGTGAACAGGAATATTAGAAATTAAACAACAGACATCTGCTTGACAATGATATTTTGTTTCTATTTTCTGATGTTGCGGCATTTGGCTAATATTGGAAGAGGGATTTATCATTAAATGGTGACACGTTTTCAGATAGGAACCGTAAAAGAACTAATTTTTAAAAATATCAACAAACTAAATTAAAGTGTAAAAGTATAGATTTTTTCCAAGTTTTTCTTGAAATTTGGCGATTTTAAAAAGGGAATATTGTGAAAATATTTCATTTTTATTTATATTTTTCTCATTTTGGCAAAACCTCATGCCGAAAAAGACCGATGCTATTGGAGCCTAGGATGGGCCACTAGGTCATATTTTGCAATTTGAGTAGATTTTAATGCTTCAAACTGTAGACATGTTGGCTTCACAGCCACCCTTTCAACTGCACCAAAACAACCCATTCACAAGAGTAAAAGAGCTCTAGTTCATCCGACATCATGAGCTGCTCCCTAAGCTTCGGCATGATATCTGGCTCATTTCTTCACAGATCTAGTAAGCTAAATGCTCAAAGAAACCAGAGACCAGCAAATTTTTGCAAGCAGCAGTCAGGTATTCCACAACCCTTTTCAAGTTTGAAAGTGGTCAATATAACTTGTGACCAACGTTTTTAAATTTCTGTGAGAATTTTCACCAAAAGGCTCATTGGAAATTAGGGCCTGTCAAAGGGATGAAGGGAAAAAGGGTTAAAAAGAGTGATGGCACCATCAAATTCTTATGAACCATTGATGTGCAATTGCAAGCACCATTTCATCATTGAATAACAAAGAGCCACCTCCATTGTAGATTTGCAAAGATGGAGCCAAATCCTCCCTTCCCATCTCCTACATTTGCCTTTACCCATATAGCTTCTAAGCTTCAATATGTCATCTACACTTCCAAGATTTCATGACATTTCATCGATTGCCCTTAATGGTTCAATGTAGAATTTGCCACCATAGGATCAAGGTGAGGAGTCACTAAGGATATGGAGGATTTTGTTTAGATTTAAGTCTTGAAGCTTTTGGGTTTATGATGGCATTGGTCACTCATGGCTCGTGAATGTTGGGATTTCTTACAAGGTTCACAATTTGAAATCCTTCACAGATTTGGATTATAAAAAAATTATTGATTGTTAAGATTGGAAACTTGGGAAATAATCTATTGGAGCTTGGAACTTTGGAAGTCACAATGTTTGATTATGCAATGTTTCAATTTGTTGTTGACATGTGATTGATAGCCTTAAAACCAAAATAACAACTGAATTGCAAAGATGTATAGGTTTGATTCCTAAACATTTTCATGTGTTTTCATTTTCTAAATGCATTTGAATTTTTTTAATTCAAGTTTTTTGAATTCCTAACACTTGCTTGTGTTTGTTTTGTTGGGGAGACGGGATGCGAGATGTTCTTGCCACTTGGTTGTGTTCATCTTCATTTTCATGTATTTGTGTTTTTTTTTCTTGTTGCTCAAGTGGCATGTCTAAACTTCCATTGAAGATGTAGCCCCCTAAGAACTTCAAATACAAATATTTGTTTGGTGATAAAATCCTTCAAGGGGATGGTCCTTCTAGCAACCATTCTATTGATCATGATGATGTTTTTGTTGAAGTTTCTTTTGTTATGGAAAATCATTTTGTGTTTGTAAACCCAATTTTGACCCAAGAAAATGTTGAATTGACCAAGAAACAAAAGAAGGCCTATGAATTGAGCATGAATTTTTAGGTTACTTGCCCAATCAAGCTTCCAATCAAGTAGAGTCAATTCTAGGTTCTAATGGGAAAGTTGTTCAAGTTTGGTGTAAGGTATGCACCCTAATTGAAAGCATAGAAAAACTTCTAATTCCCAAGCTTGTTTCACTTTGGAAACATGCAAGCCATCATGAAACTTTGGAAGTTATGTCAAGGGTAAAGGTGGGGGAACACCACTTCTTGAAAAGCAATACTCATGTTGCTAATGAAAAGTTTTAAGTTGCAAAAGGTCTTGAAACATTGTTGTAGTAAATCATTCATGGTTCAACTCAAATTTTTGATAGGAAGAATAAGATTGTGCAATTTGCTTTAAATTTTCGCTTACTTAACCATGGCCATCCCATGAAAAAATTCACAACAATACAAAACTTATTTGTGCATTTAAATGTTCCTAACAATCCCATGAAACATTGGTTTGATGGGTTAGGGTGGGAAATGGCAAATTGCATGTGTGAAAAAGTTTTGAAAATAATTCAAACTATTGTGGCTAAGGAATTTTTTTTCTTCTTTGAGTTGAAATTACTATTATTGATAATCAATTCTAGCTTTTAGTACATGTGTATATGATGCATGCATGGAAAAGAATTCCTATATTAATATTGCTCACATTTCAACATGTTGTTAAGGTTTGAAATGCAAATAATATTATTAATTGTGATTGTTCAATCACTCATGTAGCAAAACGGTTTTGGTGTAGATGGGACTTTCCTTTTCCAAGTTTGATGTATTAAAATGACATCTCAATTAAAGGATAAATATTATCCTTACATGATGGTACAACATTACATGCCTCGTAGGACAAATGTTGTTCAAGGTTTGTCAAATTTGCCCATAGTGGCTATGTTGGAAGATTTGCTACAATCATTGTATTCTTATTTTTTCAACTCCCTTAACCAACATTTGGAATTCACTAAGTTTGTCAAGATCATGGACATATGGGGGTTGAAAAATTTGCGAAATGTGAAGATTTGATGGATAAGCATGTTGGAGCCTTTGAAACATGTGATGGAAGAATATAAGACATTGATTGTCAAGATGCCACAAACAATGTTTTTGTTGTTCAAGCAAAGTTGAATCTAAACCTCTTTTGTCATCTCCACAGGTTGTTAGGCTTGTTTTGTTTGTTGCCATTGTTGGAGGTAGTTAATGCCTTGATCAACATTGTGCAAAAGATGGATGTTTTCATCTACAAATTTATAATAATTATAAGGATTACCAAGCATATCTTTTCATGATGTATTCAAATCTAACAATTAACTACTAGAATGAGCATTTTCAATCCACTTGTTGGGGTTAACCAGCTTACGTGTAAGGATGTTCTTGAGACATCCATCATGCAAATGAAAGGTCAATGTTTTGTTGTAGCCAATATGCCCATGAATGAATTGGATTGGTGTTTTTTGGATTTTGAAATGACGAATTTTTTTAGCATTGTGTATGCACAATTTTGGATGTAACATGATGCTGAATTTTCTTTTTCCTTACATTTCATTGTCATAAGGGATCATTATTGTGAAGCAAATAAGGTGAAACCTTCATTATTATAGGTTGTAAAACCTTTGAATGCAAACTTCATAGATTTGCAAATTAATTATTTAAATTCACCATGGAGATGCAAGCACAAAAGGATCGAGTTAAACCATTTGATATTAATCCAGTGATCAAGTTGTGAGTCATAATCAACAACAATGGCTTACTATGTATTTAGTTAATTCTGGACTTATTAACAAATGGCCATTTGAAAATTCAAAATTTGGAAAAAAAACTTTGATTTGGGGGCCACCATGTGATGTAACAACATATATCAATAATGTTTTGCCTTGCTAGATGATCTAACAAATCGATGTTTTCAATGTTTTGCTTCAAATTCAATAAAAAACTTGATTCTAACCACTAAGAAAAGTATGGATATAACAATTTAATCCATAATTAATTAAATACATGTTGTTTGCTCACCCAACAATTAAATGAATACTTGAAGTTGGTTGAAATTGCAATGGTGTCAATGTTCAAATCTATAAAATTTTAGTAATCTTTTTCCACATATGCATTCATGAAGTCTAAAGGATAAATTGCACAATTGATTAGATCTACATTTGGACACAATTGTCTGCATATTTGCACAAGAGTTTTATACTCAAGATAATTTCCCTTATTAGGAGGTTATTACAACTTCGAAGGATTAGAAAATCCAAATTGGTGTTGCCACTTACCAGGTTATGTTCTTCTCACAACCCAAGCTTTAAGTGTTCCTATTTTCATGATTTGGACAAGTTTGGTAAATTGTGTTCATGTTTGGTTCCTTATGAGGTTATAAGGTTTACTAACATTTGGGTATGATGGGTGGGACTTAGAATTAAATTCAGCAAAATCTGATATCATACTAGGGTTCAAGTCCTTTCCAAAGTGATTGTGTTTGTAAGTTTGAAGTTTTGAACTTGGATGCATCCATGTCATTTGTGTGTGTTTGTTTCTCCTCCCTTTTCAGCAATGTAGCAAAATTCTCCACTTGTTTTTTTGGGTGGGTGCCAGCTAGACTTACTTGAAATTTTTTGTGGGTGCGGCTTGAACTTATTTTTTAAAAAAATGAATAGCCACTTTGGGCTATTTTGAAATATCCATGTTGGCCAGGAACTAACTCAACAAAGCAACAAGAAGCCACCTAATCCTCTGTCAAAATTACATAAGAAGCCAGCCAGCTAGGCATATCAGAGGGGTGTCCTATTGCTCTACTCACCCACATACTATATTTTATTTAAAAAAACAAACCCTGCATGTGACTCTACACACTGTTCAAGTTTTCACCTGCAATGAAGTTTCCTGTTATAGGAAATAAAACTTACACTTATTGTGCTAATAACTGCATCTGTCTTTTTGGGGGGGGAGGCAGTCATTATCGTCACCAGATATCCCACCAGAGACCACATGGGAACGTGCAATAAGTTGAAACAACACTGAAGACATAAATTTATGCCCATATGTGTACTTACTTGACACTCCACAGTCAATCATTGCGATGACTAGTGGGGATAGATGGTCCACAAACTTGGCGCATATTATAAGACTTGCAGCCAACAAGTTGGGTCATTTAATAAAGGCCATGTGCAGCCCTCGGGCCTCCAGAGAACATGCCCAGGGTCCTGTAGGCTGCAGGAATTCACAGTCCCAACCAGTATCACAAAAATGACCAAAAAGAAAACACTTGCCCAGCACAGTGCCACCATCATAAATATGACAAAAAAAACTTGCCCCGAGTATGACAAACACCAGGCCAAGGAAATCACCAAATTTGTGGTGAATTGAATTATCGTCACATGATTGGTAGTCCCTCACTGACCCTTCTGCCTTTGTTTATCCCTGTTGTGCTTTTACTCCCTGTTCTGCGTGTTTTTTTATGAGGTCGAGCGACGAAGAAGACAGCTGATGGTCGTGTAACTAACCTCACAAAGTTGTCAGCACAAAATCCGTGCAAATTGTGGAATCAAATGTTTGTGGTTGCATTTTCAACAGCGGATTTGGCTGAAGTTTTTGGGTGCTTTAATGAAAGAGTTATTTCTCCCTTTTTCTTATTCCTTCTTACACTTTCCCAAACCTATGGTGTGTTTATAAATAAAGTTTTGCAGGGGTTGCATCATCAGTTATAGATCAAATAGAGTAAGAGTGAAAGGTTTCCAGTTGAGGGAGGAGGGTTCGTGGGATTCACACGCCAGAAAAGTCCATTATAATGCCCACCTATTTTTAGTAATTCTGCTCACTCTGTTGCACAGGCCGTACGGCCAGGCCGTCTACTTTCGGCCGGCCCAGATTCCCTAAAGAATAGCAACTTTGTTTGTAGTGTATTTTTAGGATAGTTCTAAAGTGAAACTGACGCAGGCTCTTCCAGAGTCCCCCCAAGATCCCCGCCAGCCTGTCACAGTGCCTTCCAAGTTGTTGAAGATACTTCTTTTACTCTACATACATCTTTCTGAATTTTCTTTCCTTTTCAACTTTTTTTGGGTTTCTTTTTCCAAAGAACGTTGAATACCCACCCCTCGCCCCCTCCAAGCTTTGTCATGGTGTTCGTGTGGTGCCTAATTTGATTCTTTTGTAGGGTTTGCCTGATCTCTCCACCCGGCTACCCCCCCTCCCCCCAAACTTGCCATTAAAAATGGTTGGAAAGGCTAAAAGTGGGCAGGCTACTAGGTCTACTCTCCTGAAGTCAGGGGTTCGAACCCAGCAAGGAATTGTTTTTGTTTTTAGCAGCACAAGTGTTAATTGTGAAGGACACGAATTACAAAACGAGCAAAACCAGGCAGGGTGCAAAACTGATGGTTTGTCAAAGCTGAGTGAGGGGTATTTATTATCCTCCAAAAACACACAATTATTCGATGGAGCTCTTCAGACCATCTGTGAAAAGATACTCAACACAGAACTCTCGCCTCTTGTGCAAAATGCACTAATAGAGAAAATGAATAAATAGAAAGTTTCGATTCTTTTTTGAAAAGCACCATGGCCAGTGCAAATTAAAACAACACAGCTCTCACTGAAAAGCCTGAGGTATGGGGTAACCCTAAAAGATGCGAGGAAAAAGATGTGAGAAAAAGGATTTTGGTTGGGGGTGGGGGGACAGGTTCCTATTTCTTTGCCATAGGAAGGGTCTCGCTTTAGACTCGTCCAGGATTTGAGGCACCTGTCACGAGGCCAGTGTCTCAAAATAGACCCTTCTGGTGGAACCCTTCTCCTGGACAGAAAAGTTCATCATCATCCCAACCTATTCTAATTACCTCTAGGCTGTGGGGTAGAGTTTGGGGATTAGACGAAATAGGGCGGTGGTCAGTTGGGGGAGGGGGGGTTAGGGACAAAAAAGGGCGGTGCCAGGCCCACCCACTGGCCAAATCGCCTGGGGCTTGGCGTGTCCAGCCATTTTAATTCTTCTACTTTTTGGTGATTAAAATGGAGATAGATGATGCAGTGCCTAGTATACTCCAACAAAGCCCTTTCTAAAAACGAACGACGCTTGACAGTCTGACATAAAGGCTATAATAAGTGTGTAATAATAATAATAATAATAATAATAATCATCTGGCTAATTTAAAACTGATTTTGATAGAACACGCAAAAAGCAAGAATTAGCAGCTATGGGGGCAAAGATGGTCCTCACTCCTCACCTGGCTAGGTTTGGAATTTGGAATTTGGACTTTGGACCCTATTTCTACAAGCCTCACTTAACCAGTGGGTTTCAATTGCAGCAACCCAAGTCTCAGCGTTTTTCCGGCTTTGTTGTGGTCCTGATGATGACACAAGCATGGTGAGCCGGATCATCACGTGATAGTTATTGGAATACGTTGCATCCATAAAAAGTATAGGTACATCAAAAAGGTACATGAGAGAATTATCAACACCCAAAATATCTGCCCAAAAATTTCTAGTGTATTTGGAAGGCATATCTTCAATCCAAATTTGACCTTCCCCAAATGCTAGGGCCTTTTCCATTTTCAAGAAGGGCTCTTCTGTCCCCCAGAAATGAGTGTATCTTCCATTTTTGGGAAAGTATCTTTTGGTTTTTAATTATTCCTGACCCTTGACAAGGAAATCTTGTCGAGAATGTTGTCTCTTGCAAGAAAGATAAATAATTTTTTTTTCATAGATTCTTTATGTTCATTAACCCTTATACGTCATTTGCCAAACCAGTCCAACTTTGAAGTGGAACTAGCTCTTACAAACCTCCAGAAAAGCCATGTAAAATAAATCCAACTGGGTAGAGTTGCACACAACTTCAGGCTGGATCTTTTGGTTACAAAAAAAAAAAGGGAGGGTGAAAGGGGGTTGGGATTTGGTTGAGATATGAAAAGTCCCCACTGGTGAAAGTGAAATCTTTTTGGTTTTGGGCAGCCCTGAAAATTCCAAGTTTTTAGAGATTTTGACCTAGCTACCATTCTTCAATGATTGCAAAATTTCTAGGGAAGATTGAAGGAATCCATATGAAGTGGCTGGAAAAAGATCTGCACAAAAAGAGCTTTGGATGAGGAAGAAGCAAATGGTGAAAGATGCACATCCAATGTGCATCCACACAATATCAAGGAAATAAAACATTTTTTGACAAACTTTATTATTATTATTGTTATCAGCGCTGTCACGTTCCCCCAAGTTTCCCAATCAAGGGTGTGTACCCTTGTGCATTGGAGCAAACACAAAAATAACTCCATAGTTTGATTTGACTTTGTTTGTTAGGTTTTCCTGTTCTTATGGGGGAGAGGGGCATTTTCTTTTTTCTATTTTTCTTTGGATTCAGGGTGGGGTTGGCTGGGCTCCAAAAAACTTTCAATTGTTAGTCATAGGTGCGATAAGGTGTACATATCAAAACCCAAAAAATGAGTAGAACAACTTACAGCAATGTTTTACAACTTTTTTGATGTGTCCAAGTGTCAAACATGATTAAATGTAAGGTTGTTTCATCGATTTTTTGTTGTTGTCAAATTGATCATCATCCACAAGAAAATTTAGTCAATTTGAAGACCTATGCAATTTAAAGAATTGAAAAAAAAAATAGAAAACGAGAAAGTTATACAACTTTGAAAATTGATCATAAAATGCCACAAAAATTTAGGAAACCCCTAGTTGAACAATTGTCCATAAATTTTTCTGATTTTATTACAATTTGTTGAAAATTGAACCACATGTGCTTACTTACATATGTCAACCCATAAAATCTAGAGAACTCAAATATTATATATATATATATATTATACAACTCTGAAAATTGATCACATAATGCCACAAATAGTTAGGAAGACCTTAGTTGAACAATTGCCCATAAATATTTCTGATTTTTTTACAATTTGGTGAAAATTGAACCACATGTGCCTCCCTACTTATGTCCATCCATGAAATTTTACATATCACACATAATTATTTTTTCCTTGGTGTTCTTATCCATTGCATAGAATAATGCAACCTCCCCAAATTGAGTACAAAAGCCCGTACCATTGTTTTTTCCTTTAGAATAAAATACACATCTTTTTTTATGAGAGCTCTAACCAAAGCCACATTGAATTCAAGTGTGACATTGTTTTCAATAACTTATTGAGTCTAGTCATATGCACCTTGTACATAACGTATGAGTTCAAAATAATGGTATCAATGAGATGGAAAATGATCCAATGCCACCATTTGTGATCCCACCTTTGCAAAGTATAATATTCACAAAGTCAAGATCCTAGACATCAACTTTGCAATGTTTACCTAGTAATGTATTAACATTTAACTAGTAAAGATGTCTAGTGGACTAGTTAGATGCCACTGAATGGCAAATGTGAGACCAATAGGATCAATTGGACTAAGAACAATGGACAAAATGGAAACTAATTTGTTGTCAAACTATAAAACTACAACAAGCTTATTTGAAACATGCATGTGATACCAAAGTTGTCCTCTTGATCCTCTCTTAGGATCAATAGTCAAAGCAATAAACCACCCCTTATGATTAGTCCTACAAGTCCATGTGGCATGCACCCCAACCTTCAAAAGGTCCCAAAACAATGTAATGCTATAGAAAAAGTTATCACATGTGAGAATGTGATTCTTGTTTTTATGCCCATCCATCAACCCATACACAATCTTGTATACAATTACATGTTTAGCATCTTCATGACTTGCACCACAATACATTTCCATTTTTTGCATAAACTTGGACTTGGCATTAGCTGAACGTTAAATTTTTATTCCATACCTACAAGGTTTAACTTTCATTTATTGTTGGATGGGTGAGTATTTCCCAATGTATTGAACCATCATTTCATCCACACACAAATTATGTTTTACATTCCAAAATTACCCACACAATTCATTACATGCCTCAACTAGCCACTTAATTAGTCTTTGCAATTTTGTCATATGTAAAATCATCTAGGTCTATGTCAAATGTGTTTTGATATGCTATTGCCTCCTCAAACAATAGATGGTAGTTTGTTGTTTGTTGATGTGCCACCACCTCCTCAAACAATAAATGGTAGTTTGTTGTGTTTTTCATTTGTTAGCGCCTCCTCCAATATCAAATGGTAAATTGGATTATTTTGATATCTTATTGCCTCCTTAAGTAATTCCCCCATAGGAGTAAGATCAATGAGTGGTGGAAGATCATCTTTCTAATCAATTAATGGCAGTAGATCATCCTCCGAGTCTTTTTTTGCATCAAATGGTTTATTTACCAATGTGACACCCTTCCAATAATGCCTTAATGTTGCCCATTGGGCAACATGTGCAATTTTGTCCCCAAAGAAAGGGAACCATTGCTCCTCCTCCTTGTTCTTATGTTGTCCCACTATTGGCCAACTACCATCCATCATGGGATAATAAAAGTACCAATAAATGTTAAATCATGGAATTCAACAACCTAGTTACCATGAAGGAAAAAGGTTGCTAAATAAAAAAAGGAATAAGAAAGAAGATGAAAACACATGAGAGTAAAACTTGTTTAGTGCATGCTTATCATCCTATAACAACTATCGTTTTGCAACAATTACCATCCTATAGCAACTATAGTCATGCAATAACTACCATCTTGCAACATCTTTTGTAATGCACATATTGTGATTCACAAATTTGAAAGAAATAATCACCTGCAAACTTTCAATAGCTACTACCTACCATTTGTAGCACATGTAGACCCTTTGTGGCTACTACCTATTGTCTACAACAACATTACCTTCCTTACAAACCCTAAATTTCATGTCTACCTCCTTGTTGTTGTGTTTTGATGGCAGCTATTGTCCTATGGTAGAAGGTACTTTCTACTTTATAGACAAAAAATAGAGAGAAAATATCCTATCACTTTTGTGAAATAAATAAAAAATTATTACATAAAAAGTAACAAAGCATTATGTAATCAAGTAATGTATACTACCTTCCCCCACTATTTAACATTCTCCAAGTAAAACAAAATAAAAACAATATGATATACTTTGAAACATTTTCCATTACAAGAATCAAAGTACAAGATACTTCCTATTTTCTACCTTTATCTCCAATGCCACAAACATGTTATTTCCCAAGAAAAAGATCCCCTAGAAACTCTAATTTCGAATACCATCATCTCTAATACAATATTTAATACAATCTCCTCCTTTTGCCCCCTCAAGAGATATATAAGGAACCCAAGAAGGATATTTACCACACAAAGGTGACGTCCTTATCCTCCTAGATCTCCTTATTCTAATCCCTTCCACAAATTTTAGTTAAGGGGAATCCATCCATCCTTTAGATCCACTTGGACCAATTAACCTAGATGGTTTCACCCCTAATAAATAAAAGATGATAAATAAGATATTTATTATTAGTAATTAAATAATTACTAGAATGTCCTTCTAAATGAACTAGAGTAGGATATTATTTCCAGTAACTAATATTACTTTTATTAAAATTCCTCTCAGAATTAATTTTTGATTATTCTATCCCATGAAGGTGGTTCATTGTCCTAATAGTACTACCATCAGAAACCATTTTCATTTAAAAAATTTCTTGAGATTGTTTCGCCATTTGATGGAACTACTATCCAATGATGGTACTATCGTCTCTTAACATCCATGGTATTTAACCAACAAAAGACAATTTTCTACCTTTAACACAACCCCAAACGTAAACTTCTTATAAAACATTAAATGAAGTGTCATCTTCATTTATATATTTAACCACAATTTTGCCACAATCAAAAGACCCCAATGGATGAAATAAAAGAACTATAAACATGCCATACCTTCATGTGGGTCATCAAACTCTAAAACCATTGTTTGCCAAATTTTGGTTAGATGTGTGGCTTCAAATGACTCATTAATGCATAATGTAAGCAATTTGATATGAAGTATAATCACTCACTTGTTAATTCTTAACCTTAAACAAATGAAAACTACATCATGAACATCTCACATCTATCATTCCATAATGTTTGTGATCTACACCAAAATGGGACACTATTGTTCCAAAACTCATCAAACCCAACTTGTTCAATAAGGTTTAAGTCTATAATTTCACCCACATTCAAATTGGAGCCTAGCACATTGTCTAACTTGATTTTTGATGCACTATAATCATTAATTCAAATTGGGTTTATATAATAATTACTTGCAAGAGGGGTTATGAATGAGATTTTACTAGCACCTTTTTAAGAAAGTATTGGAATGACTTGAATCCCTAGCAATACAATCTTCAAAGAACTTCCTAAAAGCACCACATCACCAAAACAATTTGAGAGTAGATTTTTACATTATGGGGCTAGAAAAAAAATGGTAACAATTAGCATAAAAAATTGAAAATAGTTAGAAACAATTTAGTGCAATGTCGGAAAATATTGCCAATAACTTTGAAAATTCACCAAATTTTCAAAACCACAAATTTGGAAAACAATAATAAAAAATTGGGAGGATTCACCAAATTTTCAAAACCCCAAATCTTGTGTAAATTGGACTATTTATATTTTTACTACAAATTTGGGGGAATTTTTGAAACCTAGAACATTTTGCCAAACTCTCCAAACCACAAATCTTGAATTTTCATTATTTTGTTGCAAATTCAAAAACAATTGATAGAAAATTGAGAGAATTTTCCAATTTTTTAAAACTACAAATATGGTGTAAATAGCATTTTTTTAATTTAAAATTTGGAAATAATTGGAAAACTTTTTAATAATTTGGAAAAAAAACTCTCTTGCAACTTCACATGAACACTAAGAAGATCATACCTTTTGTGGGACCTTTCATGTTAAGGGCTTCACCTTCTTGCCATTGTTGGATGCCACAAAACAAGAATATTACAATTTGATTTTTGAGAACCAAAGCCAGTTTGTCAAGAAGAAAATAAAAAACATTAAGAACTTCTTAGTAATGTTCTTTTTTGTTTTGAGAACTAGCAAAAGCTAAAGCTTGGGTGCCATCATTAAAAGTCAAATGAAGTTCTATCATTGCTAAAAACTTCTTAGGCACTTTATTTTTTCTAGAAAATTTGCACCTATAAAGGCACCATCATTAAGAAGAAAAATGAGAACTTTGGCATCAGAGACCATTGAGAACTTCCTAATCTTTTTTTTAAAAAAAACAAGCAATGCCAACAAGGAAGGAGTGTTTTACCCATTGCAATGGGTGTTGTAGAGAAAAAGAGTAGTCCATTTTAGTTTTATTGATTGCATTCAAAGGTTTGTTATTGAATTGTTTTTTGACAATGAAGGTAGATGACATTGTTCATTTTTTGAATGTTGTAAAGGACATTGCATTGATTTGTTTAATTGCAACAAAGGATGCCTCCCAAAAGTTAGCACTATTTTCACCATCGCCATGGGACCCTAAACTTGCAAGATGCATTTTTTCAAAATTTGAAGTTGGGGGCACACCACCACCTCCAAAATTTGTGTTAAGTAGAAGCTTTTATTTTTTCTCCAACTAAGATTTATGTCCACCATTCTTCACTAATAATGGTGTTGAGTTGGTTGGAAAAGCTATTTGCTTATCCTTCATTTAATTTTTTTGTCCAACCAAGTAACCAAATGGTATACCTCCTAAACAAAAATTATAATTTTTTTGGAGCTAGGTTTTTTGGCCAAAAAAATCCTTTGGTTTCTTCACCTTGTAACTTGTTCTTCCTTGTCAACTAGGAACAAAATTTGTGACACAATCAAATCTCCTTGTTTTTTATCTTCTTTAAACCAATCCTCCAACTCTTGGAAGAGCTTGAATCACATCTTCTATCTAGAATTAGAGATAGAACTATAGCCTCCATCCATGTAAAATTTAATCATGAAAATGTTTGTTGGATAAATGGTTATTGTTTGATATAAGATTTGTTCACTTAACAACCTACTAGGTGAACATCAATAATAATGTTGTAGTTACAAAAACAAATTGTGTACAAAAAAAAACTAGTTATATTATATCTAGGAGAACATTATTGTAGTTTTTTTGTTTATTTTTTTGGTTAGTTGAGCATTTCCTTTGGCTTTGTAGATGGCTATTTTAGCCGTTAAGTTTTTCTTCAACAAGGTGCCATTTGCATGTTCAACTTTGCATATTTTCGAACATCAAAGTCTTCTCATAAAAAAAGAATTAGAAGCACATAATGGTTACACACACATCGCAATTCAACACCAAGTTAAGTAGTTTGTGCTCCTTTGGTAGGTACATTGCACATTGGGGTTAAGGCGGACCAAACTGGTCTACCCTAACATTAATTTGCTATGCCTTGATGTTTATGGGTTAACACATAAGTTGAACAATAGATGGATTAATTTCTTCCTTGAACCTTAGTCGCTTTAATCCCCCAACAAAGAAAACGTTAAATGGAATAAAAGTACCCCTACTATCCTATGGCATGAATCCAACTTAAGAAAACTACAATCACAAACTAGATGTTTGAAGATTTTAGGTCTTGTATTTTATTAATTGTCACAAGAAAGCAAGACATCTTGACTAAGGTCAATCAACACTTACATTAGTACGTCATTACACCAAAATGAGTACTAGTTCATTTTGGGTTTCACTTAATTTTGATTGAATTTGGACATTTTTACCATGGTGAAACTAGTCAACCCCCCAATGAATGGGGACTAGTTGCTACATACAATGAATTGGTGCACTAGTACCTAGTGAAATACAAATTTACCAAGCCATTTCACTTGCTAGTTTATTAACTAGGTAGCATGTAAATCAATTAAACTTAAAGTATTTAATATTTGATGTAATATTGAGCATTATTGATAATTTCATAATTTTCAACCTATGAATTATTGACATGTGTACCTATGATAGGTTAAAAACCTAACTTAGGTATAGAGGCCATGTAATCAATGTAAGTAGACACCTATTTTAAGGAACTACATAGGAAAAAATTCGGTCAACTTACCATTGTTGATCACAAACACATCATTTGTGAGGTTTGATCCCTTGACCTCTAGGATGGAAGCAAACACCTTTACCATTAAGTCACCACACTTCTCATGATAATATGTTACATTGCATATTATTTATCAAATACTTCATTTTAAACATTATAAAAATATAAAATTTGAAAATTCATATTTTATTGAAATTTGTTCAAATGAAATGATTGAAGTTTTTTTTTCAATAATGTACATAATGTACATTTATTTCCTTTGGAAAATGTAAAATCATTTGAATAATTTTTTTTGAATATAACTATTCAATAACATTTCAATGACCATTATTTTGAAAAAGAAAATATATAATAAATGGATTTTTTTTTTGCTAATATAACAATACTACCTATGTTATGTAACTTTCAGCTATTCTAGGGCTAATTTTTATAATTTTAAATTATTACACCCTACATTATTTACAGTTGTTTATTGTTATTTTTTTTAAAAGGTTATTTTTAGCTATTTCACCCTAATTTACTTTCAATTATTTTAAATTACTTTTGTTTATTTTATGTTTATTTTATTATTTTAGGTTATTTCACCTTAGGCTATTTTCAACTGTTATAAGTTATTTCATTTTGGGTTATTTGTGGTTATTATATATATTTTTGGCTATTTTAAGCTATTTCATTTAGGCTATTTTCGGTTATGTAAAGTTATTGTTGGTTACTTTTGGCTATTGAAGGGTTTTCACCTTATGTTATTATTGGTTATTTTAGGTTATATTACCATAGGCTATTTGAGGTTATTTGTGATTATTCTATTGATGGCTATTTGTGGTTATTCTATTGGTGGCTATTTGTGGTTATTCTATTGGTGGCTATTTGTGGTTATTCTATTGGTGGTTATTGTTGGTTATTCTATTGGTGTCTATTGTTGGTTATTCGATTGGTGTTTATTGTTGGTTATTTTGTTGGTGATTATTGCTGGTTATTTTATTGGTGACTATTGATGGCTATTTTGTTGGTGGTTGTTGGTGGTTATTCTATTGGTGGCTATTAATGGTTATTCTACCAATAACTATTGGTGGTTATTTTATTAATGGATATTAATAATTATTTTATTGGTGGTTATTGGTGGCTATTATATTTAAATTATTGTTGGATATTTTAGGTCATATTATCATAAGCTATTGATAGTTATTTTAGTATAAGCTATTCTAAATTATTTTTCATAAATTATTATTGACTATTCTAGGTTATTTTATTTTAGGTCCTTATATTATATTATATATTATTTTAAAATGTTATATTTATGATAAAATAATTTATAATAACAAAAAAAATGACCTTGGATAACTTAAAGTATAACTTGAAATAACATATATTAAATTAAAAGAAAATAACCTAAGGTATAGCCTAAAGTTAATTGAATAATTTAATTTTAAATAACTTAAAATAAAAATCTTATAATAAGTTAGATATGATACCTTAAGGTATAATAAGGTATAATAGTTTAGGGTATAATAATTTATAATAATTTATAATAACTTAAAGTATAAGTTAAAATAACCAAGATAGCCTAAAATAATATAAGGTATATCATAAAATAACATAGGGTATTAAAAACAACAACATTAAAATAAACCTATTTTTCAAAGTAAATTTTAATAGTGAATTATGTCAATTAATAGTGAAACACAATGTTTACATAGTGACCTTATAATGAAATAATTTTGACCAGGGTGAAATCATTAATTTATAGTGTATTTATTTCACTTTTAAAATCCCATGATGATTTATGTTAAATGAATTACACCCTAATTAGTTTGAGCCTCGTGCATAATGCACAGGTGTGTTATTTCAACAATGTTTGGTTCATGTTTTAGTTCTTTTAAAAAAAAATAATCTTTTATTATTATTTATTTTTGTGTGTTTTTTGTTTTTATTCTTATTTTGTATAATAAAAATAAAGTGTTTCTTTTTCACTTTTGTATTTTTGTTTTTGTGGATGCAATTTTGAAGTTTGGAGAAAGAAGACACACCTCATTCTTTTTCAAGTAGGGTTTTTCTTCATTATTATAAGTTTTATTTTTTCTTATTTTCTACTCTTTACTTGGTTTCTTCTTTTTTGTAATTTTTTTTCTTTTAAAATTATTTTAATGTATTTCCCTTTCCTTGTTTCGTTTGTTTCCATTCCTTTTTTATAGTTTTTATGTTTTTACTTTTTTTTTGTTTATGTTTGTTTCATGTTTTATTCTTTCTATTCTTATTTTGTCTATCTTCATTTTTTTTCTATTTTTATGCATTTATTTATTTATTTTTTCTATTTTTTTTCAAAAAATTATTTTTTCTAATATGTTTTATAATATATTAATTATAAAAAACTTATTTATTTTTGTTTGATTAGATGCAGGTTTGAAGTTTGGAAAAAGAAGACAAACCTCGTTTTTTTCTCAAGTATGGTTTTTTTCTCTTTCTTTTGCTCTCTGTTTTGTTTCTTATTTTTTGTCATCTATTTTTTAATTTTCTTTTAAGATTATTTTACTGTATTTCCCTTTTTTGTTTCATGTTTAAATATGTTTATTTTATATGTTTTCATTTTATTCTATTTTTAAATGCTTAAAAAAAGTTTCTAATTGTTAAAATGTTTTTCTGTTTTTATTTTTTTTCTAGTTTTTTCCCTTTTTAAAAAAATATATTTGTTCTGTTTTTTTTCTTTTTGTTACAAATTTTTTTCATTTTATTTATTTATTAATAACTTGTTTTCTTCTTTTTTAATTTGAAATTTCTTCTCTTGTTTCCCAAGTTTTTTTTCAACAATTTTTAGTTTTTCAAAATTAGTTTTTAGCTTTTGGCAAATTGCAAGACTACAGGAATTTTTCAGCCTTCACATTGTAGAGGATTATTATATGATGCCATCCATGGATGGATGATGGGATGGACGGAGGGATGGAATGGATGGAAAGGGTCATTCGTCACGACATCCACCAAGAAAGCTGCAGTGTCAGACTCAGTAGAGGGATGGTGTGCAGCCGGCAACCTTGGAGCTTCCAGGGTGTCGATTCGCATGGACAATCGGATGGATGGACAGAGGGACGACGGGACGGATTCAGGGGAAGTTTCATTTCATCCCGACATCCTTTAATAGTTTCATCCATCCCGTCATCCGTAGCTACTGTCCGTCCGGATTCAGGGGAAGCTTCATTCTACTGTCCGTCCGGATTTGGGGGAAGCTTCATTCTACTATCCGTCCGGATTCAGGGGAAGCTTCATTCTATTGTCCGTCCGGCTTCAGGGGAAGCTTCATTCTTCCTTTACTATATGTAATTTTGTAGTAGTCTCCCTTCACTTTCTTGAGTGGGACTTGTTAATGCGTTATATTTTTAAATAATTTTATTTTTGTGCCAAAGGAAAGAAATACACGTAATTAACAACCTAGCCAACCTTCTTGACTAAGGAGAAAAATTTTAAAAATCAACTAACAAAATTGTGTTAGGGGTTTATTGATGAACCACATAACTCTCACCCTTGCCTTAGTACAAATAACATGTCTAGCACCCCAAGTCTAGTCAAATTCTAAATGAGGTCAATTCTATTTTTTCTCAATGACTTGCAAAATACTATAAGTTAAAATAATTCATTACGAAATACAAATTACAATTTATTTAAAATGAAAATAGGGTGATGAAAAGAGAATATACAATTTCATTTTTATATTATATTTATATTTTGCAGATTGGTACATGTTTTATTTTCTTAGAAATATATATTTTAATCATTTAATAATAATAAAAAAGGAGTTTCATTTGAGAATTGAACTACTTTATTTTGAGTATAATTTATGAAAACCTCTTTTGATATTGGCTTGGTGGAAATTGAAAGTTGCATAGTTTCAAAAAACAATATTTGTAACAAAAACATGTGGTCACTATAATGTGCTTTCAGTCAATAAAAGCTCTTGATTGAAAGCATTCATTACAACAAAACCATGACTTTTATCCTAGTATTATTGCAACTAAACTAATTATAGAATCAAAATTACTAAATTGAAATTTAAATGAAAAAGTGAAATTCTTTCACTAATTCATTTAAATTATGTGTTGACTAACATGGAAATATGTATGTTTACTATGAGTAGCAAAAATGATTTATTTAAACAAATTAGACATACTAATGTACTATTGTACATGGTGTAACTAGAAATATATATTAAAATTTTATAACCCAAATTAAAACTTAAAAATTCAATGGAATTATGAAAATAATAAATTAATAATCTCAAAAGGTTCATCCTCCAATGCAAGATGAGCATGGAGATGCAATGGAAGAGTTTGAATGGGTTCATGAAGGCTTAAAAAGGTGTTACAAAATGAATGCATGCACTAGTTCCTATGTGGCCAAATGGTTGTTTTGTAAACATTTTACTAAACACATGGCATTTAAATGTAACTGGGTAGATCTAGGTGTCCATCTACTCATCTTGAAGGTCTTAGGCAATAAGACCACATTTCTATGAATGTTTCTATTTTGAACAACTTGCAAGCAAGGCAAAAATTGAATGAGAAAAAGACCTTTTATTGAGTAAAAAAGAAAGTGGAATCTAAATGGGATGAGTTTTAAACCCAAGCGCAACAAATGCAAGAGGTATAACAACCTTTGTTGGTATGTTTAACCTTTGACATGTTGTTGGACATCATTAGCATTCTGGCATGGGGGGGTGGGGTTCATCCCACAAAGTGTATGGGCACGGCTTGAAAAAAATGACAATCTTTTCGAAGCAATTTGAACAAGCAAAGTTGCCTATGCAAAACTTTTCAAAATTGCTTGGGGTGCTCAAAATTAGACATCAAAATCTAATAAATGCAATTGATCAAAAGAAATGAATGTAATGTGAAAGTATCATGATTTAAAAATTATTCATGGATGGTATGTTTGCATATTTAAACTATTTTCTTCTATTAACATTATTTGTATCTTTTAATTAGAATCTAATTTGTTTTAGTGTTTTTTTGTGCTAGGTTTTGAAGCACAACAAAGGAGGCTTTTATGGTTCATGTGATTTGACTTGTGCTTGAACATCATTAGTTGTTCACTCATCATCATGCCACAAAAGTTGCAATAACTACAACAAATTATCGCACCAATATGGGCATTGCATTTAGTTCATCCTCCTCAAATGAATAATCATAGACGTGTCATTGTAGTCGAACTTGTAGTGAGGGTTTTGTGCATGTACCCACCATTTTTGTATTGAGCCATTGTAGTTTAAGTTCCAACATGATGTCTTTTTGTTATTATCATTTTTGTAGTATGGTTACTTGAACATTTTGTATCAATCCACTTGTTTTAATTTTGAAATCTAATTTTGGGATTTGTAGATTTTGGGATTATTTTATGCAATGTTGCACATAATACCCCATCCACCACAAATGAATTACATTTACCATAAACCAAATGGGCAATTTAGCTTCATCTAATAGGGTTAACACATTTTGTGGCCATGTTGGAACATTTAAGCAATACCTTCATGAATGCAAGTTGAAGGTCATTATTAAAATGATTGATTATGCAATAATTTCATTATCTTTATCACAAGATACACACACAATAACCTTAAGGAAAAAATGTATTCTAATACTTTTATAATTATATTGCCCGCTTTCATGAAATGACCCCTTGGTGCAAAGACCAGTTTGTTTATGTGAATATTGCAAACTCTTAATCTTCTATTGTCAATGGTTTGGGTTTTCCATAAATCCCTTCAAATTGCAATACCCAAATCGTCAATTGACCCATGTTCATGTTACATTACCCTCATTTAAACTTTTGCATAATATCTGTTTCAAATAAATAGGTGGGACACTGGGTTTAGGGTAACCTTTTTGTTAGTATTTATATTATTTTCATGGAATATTTTAATGGTGATTATGTATTCACATACACATATATAAAAAAAGGTTCCTATTTTATTTTATTTATTAAGGGGAAGGAGAATGAAGGTGATTCCATGGCAAAGGTATGAACGGTATAAACCTTCCCACGTGTTTTGTTTACATTTTATTAGGGGTTGGGGTTCCTCCCCCCAAATTAAGTTTAAAACACAAGTTTTATTAGTACTTATATAAAAATTATTTCATATTTTTTATTACAATTACATGTCCAATGTTTATAGTTTGTACACAATCTATGGGTATGCAAAAATAATTCCAAAATTAGGTTTAACACTTAGTTGTAAAAAAATTGTTAAATTTTAGCATTAAAGTTATGCAACCAATTCTTTTGTGTTTATTCAATTGAGAGTCAATGTAAGGATTTTTTGTTGCATAAAAAGGTTTTAACTCAACATTTTATGGTTCATTTGTATAGGTTTGCTTAGTTTTTCAAATTTAAAAAGGTATGCATCCATTAGGTTGTAATGCATACATAATTTATGGTTTATGCAAAAAAAAAATTAAAATTAAGCTAAAAGTTTTTTGGTCATTTGTACGAAATTAATTAGTTTCTAGATGAGGGTTTATGTTCCATGAGTTCAAATGTTTACATAATTTAGGGTTGATGCAATTGATTATGTAGGAATTACATTGACCTAGACTTGGAGATTTGTATTAGATATTGACGATGTGGGTATTGTAGTTTCTTGAACTTTTTGGTTGCCTAACCTAAGTGGTGGATGAAAAAGTATTTTCAATACTTGCATCTTCTAACCTTTCTATGACCTAAATATAATTGGTAGCAAAAATGATATGGGAATTGCAAGGACTTTGGTTAATTGCATTTCAATTTTGTAATAGGTGCCCCATCTCAACATGAGGGTATTATGGAAACTTGGTCCATTGTCATTTAAGTCTCATCACATCATGATTGGTCCAATGTATGCAATACCCTCAACCATAGTTTTGCCATTGTGATGAAAAATATTTAAAAGAAGAAAAATTAGAATAAAACTATGCAATAGTTGCATTTGAAGCATAAAATCTTGGCTGGATTTCTTATGTTTTAGGCAATACCCAATGTTGCGCATAAAATATATAGTGTTGATGACTTTAAAAATACGATAATTTTGAATTTTTTTTATAATTAGAAGAAAAATAAAGAAATTAAAATCGTGATTTTGGAAAAAGAAAAGAAAAATTTTATAATAAGAAAAGGGAAATAAAATTGTAGAAGGAGAAATAAATATAGCCAAAAGATAAAAGTGTAGCCAAGAAGAGATATAGGTTTTGCTAATAGATAAAGGTTTAATGAAGAAGAGATAGAGGTTTTGTCAAGAGATAAAATTTTAGTTAATAAGAAATATAGATTTTGTCAAAAGATATAAATTTATCCAAGAAGAGATATAAGTTTAGTCAAGAAGAAATAAAAGTTTAGCCAAAAAGAGATAAGAGTTTTTCCAAAAGATAAAAGTTTAGCCAAGAGGAAAAAAAGTTTAGCCCGAAATAAATATCTGTTTTATCAAAATATAAAAAATAAGTAAAAAATAAGTTGTTAGTTCATAGGCATGGATAAGATGTAAGTCAGTAGGGTAACTAGGTGGGAGGGTAGCATGGAGGTCAGGGTTGGGGAAAAATTAGGAACAAGACAAAATGGTCAAACATCAGCAAGCAAAAAAGATTGACTATAATAGAATGTCGATTAACATAGAGTAAAAAGGCAGATGGAAAACACAGCCCCTCCTATGGACAGAATGGCCAACTGGTGCAGTCATGGGGGCTGGTTCACGCTGGCCCTCTCAATGAAAGCACAACGGCCATGCATTTAAATTTGCTTTGTGAACCATGGTTACACAGGGGATTGTCAAGCAAAGACAAATCACTATATTGTGCACCCATCATCCCATACACAAGAGAACAGGTTGATGACTGTTGTTTGAGTTTGGCCCAAGTTTTGGGTGTCCCTTGGGAATGCACAGCTCCTAACCACCGCAAACAAATCAAACCCAAATAAACAAATCCTCCATTTTAGGAATGAATAAGTGTTGCTGGATTTACAGATTTCCTTCTTTAAATTTATGATATTATCCACCACCTGCAACAAGTAGGTACTGCCTATTAGATAGTCTCTAGACTCTAGAAGATCTACTACCTCACAAGACTATTAATCAAACATGTAATTGCATGATGAAACCCTGCCAAACTTCATTAAACAAACACCCAGCAAAGGGGGAAAAGAAAAGAAGGAACATATAGAGAGGACCCAAATCTCTGTCAGAAGAGCAAAACCATCAAATCTGGGTCACTATGGGGCGTCGGAAGAAATCATGTTCCAGAGCCCCCAATCATATTGATTGATCACTGAATTCGGTGTAGACTATGAATGACTTGTTGAGCAGACTTAGGATGGGGTTCAATTAAGGGATTAGTTAAATATTAAATATTGAAACCTTTAGTGGGACCTAATCCAATGTGCCCAGTATTTATGTGAACAGTAGTGCGCCTACTGATCCATTATCTCCTTGTGGTAGTAGCCCACTAGTCTGATGGGGTGTAATCTCCCATAGACAGAGAGGTGGTAGTCAAAGGACTTCAAATTTAGTACCAGGCAATATAACAGCGTGCTTTCTTCTGATCCATTATTTCCCTGTAGTATCCCAAGACTCTGATAGGTGTCTGCCACATACCTCTACTCGGATCAGGTATATATTATATATATACAATACCTATTTAGTATACCGGGAAATATTCTATACTTCAATACTCGGATATATAATAGTTTTCTTAAACATGAAGAGAACCCTACTCAGGATAGGCGCCTATCTTTCGTCGACGTGGAAACCTACTCTCTATATTTTAAAGCATATTAATGAGCTTCAACGCTGTTGTCAGGTGTGCATGCCTCATGGACGTGTGCCCGAACTATATTAAGACAGTCTCACATGAAGTTGTTGTGGTTGTAAAATGGAGCCCAGACACCATGGAATAAGCATATGATCACATGTGTGGAGTTCCTTGTTCCAACCAGTGTTGGATGGTTCTGGAATTTGATCGAGAACTGGTTCTAGACCATTAATTAGAGAGGTTCCGGTGTAACCGAAATTGGGGGTAGATAAGTTTTGGTCACCACATAACTTGCATTGTCTCTCGCACACACAACTTATTCACACAATTGACAACTTTTATTGATAGTATCTTGGAAACAGACTTTCAGGAATTAACACACACATTCCAAACCCAGGGACCCTTATTCCATTATCCCACATTAGAGAAGAATTTCTCCAAATTTGTGCGCATTCGACTTGTAAGACTTATGAACTTAAACATTGTCATCCTTTCCACCACCTCCGATTTCAAGTTAAGGAAAACACAATGCATCACAAACATTATTTTGCTCTACGATTTCAAAGAAAACTTTTTACACCATGGAAAATAAAATTGGGATATAGCCTTCATCTTGTTGAGAATAAGACAACCCAAGGCAACATCAATTTTCACAAAATACTTAGCTTCCTTTGCCAAGAATGTTGCTCCCTTAAATCTTTAAACTCTCTCCCTTATCTCCATTCGTCAACTTGCATTTGCACCATACAATGCCTTCGTCTAGCAAATCCTCACAAAGCTTATTAGCCAACGCAACACTCAACCACAAACTAGAAATTGAAGAAAAGAAGAAATAACATAGTCATTGTTGGTTGCAATTGCCTTTCTTCTTCAAAGTCAAACTACCAAAAGGTGACAATTACATCACCATGGAATAAATCACCAAAAAAAACAACCCTAATTATGTCCTACAATACATAGGATATGCCTTTAGGTCACACATGTAACCATTCCCATCTTGGTTTAGTTACAACCTTGTAGCTTCCATCAAATCACATTGTAGGATAAAATAATTGAAGATCCCTTAATGGCCATTGCTATTGATCTTCATCACACCCCTTGATAATGCATATGCATCCTCCTTCATGAAATTCAGTTAGTTCCTTTTCATCAACATACCTTCCAAATAAGTATGGTCCTTCCCAATTTGCTTATAGAACCTTTTTCTTTCATGGCTTTTTCATCTTCACCATGTCCTTTCTTGCAACAAAACTTGGAAACATCTATTTCCCTTTTCTTAAAGCATACATCTTTTTTTGATTTTGTTGCGCCTTGTCCACATACCCAAGAATGTTAAAGTGCATGCCAACAATCAACTCCATCTTGGCAATACATGTTTTGCCATCTTCTCCATTCCAATCTCATCATTAATCTCCTACGTTAGTAAACCAGATAATTGTCCACCTTTAGCTTAGGCATTCGTCTAAGTACTCAAGATCACTAAAGGTGAAATTTTAATGTGGACTTGCATCCCACACTAGTATCCAAACAAAACCCATTGTAATTGTGAATCCCATTTATCTACATATTCTAGAAGACTATATAACATAGTAACACCATGTTTGATCATTTTTTGTCATGTATTCCACCATGCCATTGCAACATGCCCATTAAGGTGTAGTGAATTGGTGTTGTATCCCATAAACCTTGCACAAATTGTCAAACTCACCAAGCCATTCTTCGCCATTGTTAGTTAACAAAAATCTCAGAACTCCATATTGGCAAATAATTTTTTCCTCAAGGACAAAAAATAGTAAATTTGTACTAAATTTGTAGTAGTTGCTACTATATGATCAAGGACAACCTTAGTTTCACACCATTTTGAATTATGGTTGATGGCAACTAATATGTACTTGTTGCCAAACTTGGTTTTAAGAAGTGGATTAGTTAAGTCCAAAGCAATGCCATAAAATAGGTCATGAATATAGGTATGATCTTAAGCTCTTCAATATCAGACCTAATGTTTCTCATCCTTTTCACCAACTAACATTGATGACATGCTTTCACTACCTTATCGACCTCCTAAGTGTGGTTGTGCCAATAAAACCTTTTGCAAATCTCAACTAGGGTGCATTGTTCATTGAAATGTCCTAATTTAACATGCATGTCTTCAATGAATTGTTTTCTCTATCTTAGTTTTGGCGCAATGAATCTTTCAAAAAACAACGCATCACCATGTTAATAATAATCAAGTATCCTCTTCTTGATTATATTTGATTCTTGTGATACACATTCATCAGGCAATCTCCCTTCACTCAAAACAATGAGATAATTAATATCATTCCAAATGTCATTATGGTGTTCATTGTTTTGGTCCTTTTCATTTTCTTCTCTAATACATTCATTTGAATCATCTCCTAGGTCCACCATCTCTTGAGTTGCCAAGGCCAACTCCAGATGTAGTTTCACATTAGTACGTAACAGCAAATTCTTTGAAAACATTGGCAGGTGTCTCTTTTTAGAAGGTTGAGCTTACATTGTTTCAGTAGCTTCCACATCCCCTAAATCCTTTTGATTTTGTTCCAAGTCTTTCTCCAAGCTTTGTTTCTTAGCTTCAACCACATATATTTATGGAAGTTCAAATCCACATGGTGCTACTCCATCATGCCCTAGACCTCTCTTGCCCACCCAAGTTTGAATGCCCATCTTTTTTACCATATTTAGATCTTATATCTCATCCACAAAATCCTTATCTTTTGTTGGTGGGCTGATAGGGTTGCAATTTAATGCATCAACATTACCATGTTTAGCACTTGTTCAGTGAACTATTTTGAAATCAAAATCTTGCAACATGTCTATCCATTTACCTTGCTTCCCACATGCATTTGACATAGTTGCCAACCGTTTTAGTAGTTTATGATTTGTCCTCAATGTGAAGTGGTTCCTGTATAGGTATTGCCTAAAATGCATAATTCCCCAAATTAATGCACAACATTCTCTCTCCATCATATGGAAATTCTTATGCATTGATGATAGGCCTTTGCTAGCATAAGCCACCACATGTTCCTTCCACCCATCTCTCTGAGAAAAAATTGTTCCAACTCTTCGAGTGGACCAATTTATATCCAATATGAAAACCTTATTAAAATCTAGTCGATTTAGTGTCGGGGCCTTTATCTATGCTTTCGTCAACGTTTCAAAGGCTCCTTGGCAAATGGGAACCCATTTGAAAACTACATCCCTTTTTGTTAGTTCAATCAAAGGAACAACAATCTTTGCATGGCCCTTGATGTATCTAGTTAGCCCCAAGAATGCATAAACATTGGTAACATAAACATGTATCAACAAATTTGCTAGTGCTTTTATTTTCAAAGGGTCAAGCATGGTACCCTTCTAGCTAATTACATGCCTTAAGAAATTTATGTTCTTAATTGCAAAAAAACATTGAAATTGTCAACACCATGCCCAAGTGTCTTTTATGTTCAGACCAAGATGTATTGTGGATGTTTAAATCATCCACAAACAACTTCTGAAATTGTTGCATCCATCCTTGGAACACTTCCATCATTGTCTTAGTAAATGTGCTCATGGCATTCTTTAATCCAAATGGCATCATTGTCTAATAAAAAAGTCTAGTTTGTGTGATGACAACAATTTTTTTCACGATTTCCTAATGCCATCCTTATATGCTAGAAATGACTTTGGAGGTCAATGTAGAAAAATATTTAGAGTGTCCCAACTAACTAAAGATGTCATCAATTAATGGTATGGGAAATGTGTTTCTCCTTGTCTAAAGGTTCAAAGGCCTGTAGTCCCCACAGAAACGATTGTTTCCATCCTTTTTTACCAATAAATCAATAACCTTGCATGCATATTCTAAGTTACTTGGTCACATTTCCCTCAAAGCAACCAAAGCTTATATTTATTTATTAACTTCCGCCTCTTCCAAAAAGGATAGTCTATTTGTAGTGGTCTTGTAAAACAAAAAACCCTACATATTTATGTAATGTTCTCTAATAGAACAACATCCTAGTTTAGATTTGTTCCAAACAAATACATTAAAGAACTTTTCTAGCAATTGCCACAGCTCTTGGACTTCTTATAAGTCCAAATTAGGATCAACCCTAATTTTCCCCCTAATCTCCCCCCAATGCTTTGCTTCTTCCTTTGGCTTTTTTATTGGTAGTACTATTTTTTTCTTAGAATTTGTTTGAAATATAATAAATATATCATCAATTTGTTATACATTATTGAGGTTGACCCATTTGAGCCAATCCTAGTAGTCACTAGGTTGTAGTCATAATCCAACTAGCCAAAAAAATGTCAAACTACAAAGAAAAATAATCAAAATTAGATAAATATTTATGTTTTGCCATTTAAAGCCATGGCGATCATGGCAAGTTATTGTTTTTTCATGAACATATGAATGTGAAGGAATTCAAACCAAAAATCCATTGGATGAAATTTTAAGTTTAAATTTTGGTTTACGATTTCTAAAAATGAACAACAATGGGCTAGACATGAATCAATTTTGCAAAGGACTATTAAAAGGATTTACACAATAAAAAACATTTGATGGGAAAAAAATTAGGAGGATAAAGACCTATTAACCACGTTAAAAGAACATTCATACCCTAAAATATGTGGAATTTTAAAACTTTAAAAATTCAAAGAACTTTCCAAAATTGATTTAGGATTTTAGAATTTCGGAAGTCCTTTGCCACATATAAATGGGGTAAAATGTACATGATGTGACAAGAAAAGTTGTAGTTTATTATATTAAAAAACATAAAATTGTAAAAAAATAAAAAATGGTTATGATTTGAAATTATTATATAAATTTTAAAGAAAAAAAACAATAAATTTATAAGGAATTAAAACATTTTCAAATTTTCATATTTATTCAAAAATGATGAAGGAAAAAACATGGCATGTACTTGGACAACTATAAGCATTTATTATAACAAGTTGCAAAACAAATTGTTCCAAAATTCATTCATATGAAAAAGTTTTTTTTGAGATAAAAGACATATAGTCCTTTTCTAAAGTAACCATGTTGATTCATTGTATCTTGTCTACACCCATCATCATCAAATGAAGACTTTTCCATGAACCTTTCTAATTATTACTCAAATAATTCATGGACACAACCATGTGCGATAGTCTCAATTTTTGAGGGTCGCATCAAGGATATTTGAATGTGGAAAGGTTATTAGAGGTTTTTAGCAACTTCATGTTAGAATAAAAGATGATGAATGCACATGGTTGTTTGGGAGGGTTGTTTTATTTTCTGAAATATGATATTGGTGAATAAGGTGTTGGGTTAATTCCTTTCTTCAACAAAAAGTTGATAACCATAGTTTTAGGACCTTAGTTGCGCAATTAGGGGTGAGAGATTTTTAAAGGGTTGGGGGTGGAAGTAGACACCAAAATTCATGGTGTTTAACAAAACATTAGTTTTGTTTTAGTATTTAGTGAATAACAAGGATGTTAAGATTCATGAAGTAGTTGAAAAGGGTCAATGAAAGGTCCAATAGAGATAGAACAATTTTCAAGCCCATGGTTAACAATAACATTTCACCATGATAATATTAAATTGGTTTTCTAGAATAATCTTCAGGCATTAATGACGTCCTTGTAAAATTTCCATGATGTAGTCTTAATAAACCCTTACTCAATCTTCACTTATATTAGGTTTTTAAATAGAATCAAAAGCGAATTTAGATCTTAACATTTCCACCTAAGTAGCCTCAAGTAAATTACAATTTAGTAAACAACTTAGAGGGGATAAATCACAACTATAAGAAATCCAAAAGGCACCAAATGGTGTGAGCTAGGTATTTGGTTTGATGCTCCATGGAGAGGGGGTTGATGGGGCCTCATAGCCAACGATAATGGCCATCACTAGGAATCCAAGTTCGACAATGAAAATGAACATCATCATTTTCACATTGACACTCTTCAAACCTTTTGGCACAGCTCCGCAAGCAGGAACAAATTCTAAATAGATTGCTAAAGCATTTGGGTTAGGAGATAATTGACAATCCCATGCCGAACGATCAACTTGAGTGCACACCATTTTTTCAAACAATTTTTTGTTGCACAACCGTTGTGAGACATTCACATCAAGCGATGGTTTTTCAAACTCTTCTTCTTATACGGGCGTAACTGGAGGATTTGAGGGTGTAACAATATCATTCACCATGACTGAATCTTCACCTGCGTCAATAAAAACCAAAGGGGCAATCATAACAATTTGGTACTTACACTCACAAGGGGTCAATGCCTTTATTTAACAAATGAGGGTAAGGGTAATGTATGGCAATGATAATGGAACCTCATGAAAACTCGGACATCCTAGTTTTACTGGATTCATCAAACTTTAATTTCGACAACAAATTTAAAAGTGCATGGGGGTTCTTGTGATGGAAATTTTAATTCCAATTTACTATGTACTACACAATTAATTAGTACATGGTAAAAAATAACTAGGGGATATCAAAAGAGTAAATAGTATGCGGGAATGTTACTATTTCCATTGAGTGGATTTAGTTAAGTAGGGATTCAAGGATGTTTACTTATTATTACCGATAAATTATCCTAGTAGTTAGTTACTTGAAATAATTAGGATGAAGAAGTAGGAGGTGAAAGTCAAACAAACATAATGGATATGGATTGAGCTCGAAAACCTCATGAAGATGTCCAAGATAAGAAAAAGGATGAGTCCTCCAATTCCATTGGTCATGAGGATTATCTTCCTATTTGATTGGAGGATGGAACTCTCTTAATGTTTCATTGGGCATTAAAATTCTCATCTTAAACTCCATTGGAGGGCAAATCATTCTTGATTCTCATTGGTTATTGAAGGATGAGGAGGCCATGGATTGGAGGGAAGGATTTCCATAATTTCCATTGGACAAAAAAAACAAGTTCAAGGAGGAGGTTTTGGGGGGTTTTCTTAAAAGGTGATTTTTCTAGGGAATAGGAGGAGAAGGATGATGAGTCTTAGTAGATGGTGGAAAAAGGGAAAGTGGGTTGGATGTTTGGGGTACTTCAAAAGAATAGAAGTGACTAGGATAGTGTTGGGAGCTTGAAAATTTTAGAGGAATTTCATAAACCCTCTCGGGTTTGGTAACACAACTTCCTATTAGTTTGGGTGTAGACCCTACAATTTGGTAAGAAGATACGCCTTGTAGTTAGCTTTCTAATGAACTAAGGCAAGCTCGATTTGGACAACATATGTGTTAGGAGTGATATTTTAAGTGATTGGTGGTCTGCAGCCAAGTTAAACTTGGTGTTGAATCCTTAAAATTTCGTTTGAAGGGGTGGCAATTTAACATAAAATTCTAGGATTTGGTGTTTGATCTTGGAAGATATATCTATCAATTCTAAATTGTAAATCATTCATAGGAAGTAAGTTATTTGGTTTCAACTACAAATCGATTTAACATTTAGAAATACACTTGTATTTTTTTTTTCTTTCACTGGTAGCGTATGTACTTTCAAGTATAGTCACCTCATAGAACTAGGAATAGAGGGACAGAAAATCGCTTCACAATGGTCTTGGTGCAAGTTTGATTTATATTGATCATCCTTATATTGGGCATAGTTGATGTAACTATTACAACTTGATTGGATTACAATACTTCATCTATTTTCCACCTTGTTTATTTTCATTAATCCTCTTAAATACTCCAATTCACGTGGTATAGTTAGGATTGTTTCCACGGGGTTCAAATATATCTTCCTTATTATAAAATGGGAGATAATCTTTGACTTCATGTTGATACACCCATCAATCCTAATTTACACGTCAAAACCATCATTACCAACTTTAGGGTTTTTATTGTCAGGATTGGGGACTACATCAACTAGCACATTTATAAGTATCTTCCTTTTGGGTACTCGGACATGAGAAAACACATCATAATTAAATCCACGCACTACAAGGAATTTGCAAATGTATGATTGGATTTACGACCCATTTTTAGTCATAATTACCACATGTGAGTTATTACAATGCCTAGTCACCTTGGAAAGTCTCATAAAATTATAATTGCAAAAGATAATACATGGCACAATGTTGCAAAGGTAGTTGCATAAAGATGCGATTTACATGAACTTTTCATCCATCAAAACCAACTTACGTGGCATTGTCATTTTGTGATTGATTTTACAATTAAAAAATGTAGTCACATTATTTATATTTGTTTAAGTATTTATTATTTAAATAATGATAATTTAATATTATTGTTAATTTCATTAAATTCAACATGCACCATGTTGATATGTGTCATTACATAGGTTAAACTTAAAAAGTTAATTTAGGTTGTTAGGTAGGCCACCTATTGTGCCTACTTAGGGTGACCTTGTAGGCACCTAGAATATGTTGGCTATGTAGGTTGGGAATATTCGGTCAACATTCCAATGTTGACCACAACCCATGCCATTCATGAAGACCGATCCTTGAACCCCAAGGATGGAGATCAACTCTTTTACCACAAAGCCACACCACTTGTTTTGGAGAAGAATTTATGTGCATTTTATTTAACCTATTTGATTTAAAACATTACACAAAATATCATCTTTGAACTTTGATATCTTATTATGATTTTGTCCAAATGAAAAGATTAAAGTTTAAATTAATTTTTTTCCAATAATGTACACAAACATATTTTTTTCTTCTTTAAAAAAGAAAAATGTTTGAAAAGAAAAATATTTGAATTTCATAATTCAATGCAATTTCAAACACCATTCCATGGAAAAAAATAAATCAATCACATGATTTATAAATGAATGATATTATAACAAATACATAAATAAGTTTCATATCTTAAACTTTCATTTGATTCTAAAAATTATAGTATACAATTTTCTTATGATATATCATAATTTTACCAATAGAATTAATTAAAATGTGTGATATATAATTTATTCACATGTAATATTTATAAATGAATCATAAATAAATTATGATAGAAATATAATAAAATTTATTTTATTAACTATATTTCTGATGTAAAAGATTAATCTAGATAATCATTTTAAATTTCTAGATATTGATTAATGCCATGTAATTAATTGATTTTATTGAACTATAAATTTTATTATGTTCACACATATAATATCTTAAGTTTTACTTAAAATTATGATAAAATTTTTATGTAAAAATAAATTATATATTTTCACATCTCAAACATCTATTTGATTTAAGAAATTATATTATAAAATTTTGCCTATAATAGATCATAATTGTATCAGTAAAATGAAATTGAAATGTGTGATATGAAATGGGTCATAAATTACTCCTACTACCTAGCATATTCAATAAATAAATTACATTGCCTACATAATATAATAATTAATTAAAAAAAATCACATATATCAACATGATAAAATATTTATCACTTAACCCACATACATATGACCTACTTGCTACATACTACATATCCTATTTATTTCCTATTTAATACATTAATTGCATAGCCTACCTAATTATTTAATTACACTTACTACCTAAACCTTAACCTATTTAATAAACACATTACATAGCCTAATTAATTAAATAATTAATACAATAACATTATCACATATCAACAATATGATAAAATACTTACTACTTAGCCCTATTTCTACCATTAATTGCAATGGGTCCTTTAAAATTTTCGCAAACCCACCAAACCTTATTACACATTTAATGGTTAATTCATTGAAAAAAGTTGAGAGAAGACAATTAAAACATTAAATCTAGCAATTTCATTGGTCAATTTTTTTTTTCCCACATTTAATTACATGTGCATTTGTGACAAAAATTTACAATCACAAATCAAGTTGAAAAGATGTCATGTGATATCCAATGGCCTTTGAACCACCTTCCAAGTCACAAAAGCAACCACATTTTCCTCTATTTTTGGATGCCACTAAAAATGGATGATATAAGTGTATTTTTCATATTCATTTTCTTCCAAATTGACATTAGTCACAACTATAAGTTGCATATGCAACTACAAACCACTTTGTAGTTGTTTATGTGACTATCAGTCGTTTTTACCAAGTGCCACGAAAGACAATCATATCTAAAGTTGCAAAAATGGTTGATTTAAATAGAAGTCGCAAATGCATGGGTTGGAATGGACAAGATTCCTTGTAATGACAGATCTTATTAAGCTAAGTTAGTGTTGTTTCCTCATCATCAACAAGAACCTCCAAAACAATTGCAGCAATAGTTCCACTTTTCAAGTTTTTCTTCCAACACTTGTTTTCAAATTGCCCCATCCCACCATAAAAGTTACACTTCAAACCACAATTCTATGTTTTATGTAGCCTTCCACACTTTTGGCATTTTGGTTAAGAGTTGGCATACTTTGGACAAGTCATGGCTTGGTGATCTTTTGCTTTACAAGATTGGCAACCATTGAAATTAAAAGAACACACTTGAGTAGCTAGTGGTTATAATTTGGTTTTTTTCTTGAAGAAATTGACCAAAAACTTACCTAGCATTTGGGTCTGCTTTTCAACCATCACATTTGCAACATACATGAATCCTTTTTGCCCCTTGAAAGGATCAAATGGTGTCTCCCTTAATTCCCCAATAACTTTTTCCACCTCCAAAGTAGGAGCCAATAAAGCTTCCATGTTGGCACAATCCCACACAATGCACAACTTCCTAATTTTTGGCCTTAATTTTGATAGAAACCTCTTCTTTTGTTCCACTTAAAAAAAATTCCCCTTGTAAACAATTTCTCCAGTTTATCATAATACAATTGCACCCATGTGCCTTCAAGGTAGCCCAATTGGCAGGAGCAAGTTCAAGGCACTTGTACCACTCTTTCACCTTACCATGTAGATTTAGGTGAACAATTTTGAATAATTTGACTTCATCATAGTTTTTGACATTTGTAGCCATCTCTAACCTTCCCTAGAATAACTCATCCATCCTTTTAAGACTAGCCATCTTGTTAGTCTATTCCTATTTTAATTTAGTATATTTTTATATCTTGATTTGGGTTGTCATTCAACATAATGAACAATCCAACGAATAATTATAGTAAACTATAGTGCATTTTGTCCTCATGTTCATAATTCCACATCCATTCCCCCTTAGAATCTTTTCTTAACCTCTAAACTAAAATCCTAGATTTTTCACATGTGTGCTTTACTCACACTACTTTGTATCCTACAACAAATAATCCTTCAATTCCTGATAGAAAGAATTTAATTCTCTGATGAAGTGAGATAGTAATAATGGGGATCCACAAGTATCCTACTTTAGGGATCAATCCATTTCTTTCATGTAATTCAATTGCTAGTGCGTTAGGCAAAGATGGTAGAGAAGAAATATTTGGTATGTTCTTGGGCAACTATTGTCTAGTTTCTTGTTCTATCACTAGTCTTCAGCCATACTTGAATTCTTGAGTAAAAACTGAAATGCATTACACGAATTGCTGGATCACCCACCTTTGCTCGATCCAAATCCAAGCCCATGATGTGGACCACCCCAAACCCTTGTAGTTGGAGGATGAGAGCTCCAACTCTTGGTAGAATATCAAACCTTGGAAAAAGAAAGTCGAATTCATATCATAGGAAGATTCTCCTCTTGATGTTGAGCCTCTTCCAAGTCAATTATCCTATTTTGGTCCATTCAATTGTTTGATTATGTTCCACCTCCTTTACATCATCATAGTAGACTAGCATGGTATAAACACACACACCAATCACTTATTGGAATCTACTAACAGACCAACTCTAATACCAAAATTGGGGGTAGAAAAGTTTTGGCCACCACACCACTTGCATTACCTTTTCATACACATAACTTATTCACACAATTGAAAAGTTTTATTGATAGTATCTGGAGACAAACTTCTAGGAATTAACACATACACACTACCATTCAAACACATTATGTTTACTTCTATCCTTAACAACCCTAAACCAAAGAGAATGGATCAAAACTCTCCTAGTTCGTCTCTCAAATCAATGACAAGTATCATCCTTTGCACAGAAGGAGAGAAACTCAAACGATTCCCTTTGTTTGGTCAACCAAGAAATTCCAAACCTAGGAACCCTTGTTCCATTATCCCATAGCAAAGAGGAATTTTCCCAAACTTGTGCGCATTGGACTTGTAAGATTTATGAACCTAAACATTGCCATCCTTTCTATCACTTCCAATTTCAAGATAAGGAAAACACAACACATTATACACATTATTTTGCTTTACGACTTCAAAGGATATAGCCTTTGTCTTGCAGAGAACATAAAAACCCAAAGCAACATCAATTTTCACAAAATACTTAGATTCCTTTGCCAAGAATGCTGCTCCCTTAAATCCTTCCTCTCACTCCTTATCTCCATCTGTTAACTTGCATTCCCACCACACAATGCCTCCGTCCAACAAATCCTTACAAAGCTTATCAGCCAATGCAACACTCAACCACAAACTAGAAATTGAAGAAAAGAAGTAATAGCATAGTCACTGTTGGCCACCATGACCTCTCTTCTTCAAGGACAAACTGCCAAAAGGTGATGGTCACATCACCATGCAATAAATCACCAAAAAAAACCCTAACTATGTCCTACAATACACAAGATATGCCTTTAAGTCACACCAGTTCCACAAGCAATGGAGCTTGGAAATCCAAAAAATTCAAGTTCTGGTTTTAGGAATCGAACCTAGTTTTTTGGCCTGGTTCTGAGTAAGTTTGACCATAACTGGTGGATAAATTTCAGTTAACCTGCAGTTAGCCCCTGGTTCTAGTCCTTCTTTTTTCAACATACTTTTTTTTCTCCAAAAGTGCCATTTCCAATTCCAGTTTCAATTCTAGAAAAACCAGGAACTTGGTTTCAGTACGGTTTCGATTCTTAAAAACTCAGAACCCGATTCTGGTTTGGTCTTTACTAACTGGAATTGGAACCTGTGGTTCTAAGCCTTCAAACTGGGTAGCTGCCCAACATTGGTTCCAAGTAGTGTTCAGCAATTCTTTACTCTTATTTATAAAAAACCTAGTTCTAGGCCTAATTATAATTTTTTAAATCATTTATAAAGGTTACAGGAATCTAGTTGTAGGTCTGATTATTTTTTTAAAAATTCATTTTGATTCCAATTCCAATTTCAAAAATTAGACTTAAATCTGGTCCAATTCTTACTAACTCAAATAAGAAACAATAGTTAACTGTCAATTAACTTTTAATTAAGCCATGGTTCTAGTTGTTTAATTTTTTAAGTTTTTTCCAAAAACAACTTTTTTCAGTTTTTTTCAAGTCTTGATTTCAATTTTGATTTCATACCTAAATAAAACCAAGAACTCGGCTCCAGGTCCAGTTCTCTAAAAAATAACCTGGTTCCAGTTCTAGGTTGGATTCTCTAAAACATACATAAAAATCTGATTCCAGCTCTGACTCTCATTCTAACCAGACCTGATGGTTCTAACCTTCCAAGCCAGGTATGCACCCAACATTGGTTCCAACTTCAGTTGCCTAAAAGCAACGCACAAATTAGCAAAATGTTGCGTTGTAAACAACTGAGGGGGATGGGGGCAGGGGAGAAGACCCGTGATTGCACTCTGTTTACTTCCTCTTACAAATGTGGCATTAAGAAAGAAGCCCATCCCAAAATTGTGGAATTGAGAAGAGAAATAACAGAGCAGGTGAGCTGTTCTACTCCATTATAAATTGACCCCCAATAGCAAGTACTTTCTACACCCAATTTCCTCTATTCAAAACCTTAATTAGAAATATAATGTACTCATCAAGGGGGCGAGATATGACATCAGCCATTGGATTCAAAGTTTACACACTCAAAAATATTTGCTATAAATTTCAACCAAAGTGAAACAAGGGACTTCGAACAAGACACCTATGCAATGTGCATGCATCATAATATTGCACTCATGAGAACCAAGTTAGGTGCTTATAAAAATAATTTCAGGCCATAATGTGGCTCTTCAGATAAGAATGAACCCTTGCAATTTACAGAACATGAATGTCAGGAACTTAGAAAGTGGCCAGCAACTTCTAAGAGAATTCAGGCTGGCAGGAACTTGTAGATCTCTGGCTGCCCACCTGCTGATCCACGAGCTTCATCAATGCACTCCTGAAGCCAAGTGATCGATCCAGGCCACATGCATGCACTCCTACACGTTTTCCATGCATAACAGATTACTAGTTCAGACATCTATTTTTTTGGGTTTTATTGGATGTGTATTTTCATTTCTTAAATGATAGAATTTTCTCCCTTCAAAATTTTAACTTAATTTGAGGTTAAGTGAACAGTTATTTTGGCGAATTTTTCTTCAGAAAATGAAAAAAGGGTGATTTTCTGAGACTTTTTCGCCAGTTTTTGAAATAGCCACATCTAGATCTAAACACGTCCTAGTTAGGTAGTCACTTGTAGCAGAAGTTTTGTAAAAATGCTACAGCCCATTAGGAGAGTCTCCATTTAATGCTAAGGATCCTGGTCAGTAGACACCTACTTGAGGAATTTGAAAAAAAAAACCCTGGTTAAGTGATGAAAACTTCACGAATGTCCCTCTGAGCTCTTAGAGGTTAAAGGCTATCGCCTGTCCTGAAAATTATTCGTGGTGGGTTCCTTAAAGGGCAGAAAAGTTGGAGGTGATTTGCTTGCCACTAATGGAATTCGGTACATGACAATGCAATCTCATATTACGTAGGACAAGCGGGTAACCCTCGCCAAGACTGCCAGCATTGTGTATATATAGGCAAGCATTGTACATATTTTCAGGACTTTCATGAATTGTGGCCGATCGAACCAACCTCAAGCTAGAAAGATTTAGGTCAAGTACTGAATGGTTCAAGCAATCTTAAATTCGGGGTCATTGCATTTATGTGGGTTGTTACTTGTGCTGCTAACTGGACCCATTGAGTGTAAGTTTTCAAGAATCTCACTTGAGTAACCACCACAAAAGCCAAATAAGTAAGACAAACTTGGTCCTTTATTCCAATGGATGCAAAGGTGCTTATCCAATTCTATGGTACTCATCAGCTAAGAGCCTTCCATAGACGGTCTTGGAAACAGACAACTTGGGTCATGAAGCCAAGGAATCTTCAACGTGTTACAATCAGTGTTTAAAAAAAATAAAAAATTTAGGAATTTTTGTTTGCAGCCAAAGTGGCTATCATCCCTAGCAGGATTTAGTCAAATGTAGCTAGCTATAAACCATATATGAAGTATAAATCTCTAGTCATCCTTCCATATTTTCTGCGTTGAAAAACAAATATATAAGTCTTTTAACTTTTACTATTGTCTTTTCCTCACATTTGATGATTGAAAACCTCCAAAATCATTTCATTTTCAAAAAAAAATTGACTTCCTTTTTTGGCAGAATTTCGGCAATAAAAAAAGGTTTGGATACAATTGAAGGAATTGCATTGCTGAGATACTCTGGACTCAAGATTAATCAATCAAAAGGTGACACAATAACTCATGGGAGTATGCCACCCAGCAGAGACCACTCCACCATACGCTGGAAACCTGTGGAAACCTATGACTCAGTTACTAAGGTTCCAACTTGCTAACCTATGGTGTAAAGCCTCCTCCTCCTGGCACACTACCTATGTAAATAGTTAGGGAATGTAAGTGATTACTCTGTAGATAGGTAAGTAGGTAAGGCGCCAGGTTGCTACTATGTAGATAGGTGAGTAGATGCATCTGAATGGTCGGTTATCTATACATAGCTAACCACTGTGGTTCACAACGTGACAGGAATAGAATGAAAAAGTGTTTCATATCCATGCATCCTACATGGTGCACTGTTGGGTGCTGGTTCACTCTCGCCCACCTCATGCCCTCCAATGGTGTTAACTTGTATCTGGTGCCGGACCAAGATATGGATAGGAAATTTTTCACAGCCAATGAGGTGTGGCATCAAGAGGCCCCCTTTTCCCCTTTGTTGGAAGGGGAGGGGCCATCCTCTTTGTTGGGAGCTTTTTTGGATTTTGGCGTTCTCAATGTGGTCCATATGTTTGTCAGAATGTTCTCAATGTGTTCTCCAAGTTGTTCCCAATTGTACTGCACTTTATGCTAACTCATTTGCCTAGAGTTCTAGGCGAGGCGCTAAATACCCCCTAACGAGCTCTGTCCGGCGCTGGTTTCGGGCCTGACAGTGCAGCCCTGCGCAGAACTGCGTTGTTCTGCCGCAGGGTTTTTAAATTTTTGTCCTTTTTGAGTTTGTGTCTGGAACCAAGTTAAAAAAATACCATAGTCCTCAGTACCTGATGGTGTGTGCCAGTGGTTAGTGCTACATTACCTGGGGGAGGTTGTGGGTTGAACACCTGCGCCTGCAGTGCAAAACGTGTGCACAGAACATTGGCAATGAAGAACCAGCAGGAGGTTCTTATTTTTTGAAGAACTGAAGAACATTTAAAACCGGGTTGCATGGTTTGTTGCAGAACTGTGCAAGGCCGAAAAAGGTGTGCAAAAAGACAAGCGAAACCAGCGCCGGACAAGCTCGTTAGGGGGTGTTTAGCGCCTGGCGAGTTCTAGCCATCTAACGCGTACAGATTGACAAAACTCTGCAAAACTTTATTTATAAACACAGCACTAATTTGGAAAATGTACAAAGCATTAGGAAGAAAGAAGGAGACATTGGCCAATAGAAAGATTGCAGTATGTCTATTTTGGGAGTGTACAAACTTAAAATTTCCATCACATGCTTTTGTGATGGGGCCAATGAGAGAGGCTCATCACCAGTTGTCCACACAATTCATTAATGTGAATCGCACATATCCCAGACTATGCGAGGTTTTAGGTTGTCAATATCAGATCAATTGTCAAAAGACAAGGCAATTGCTATTTAAAGTATATTCCAGGTGCGGGAATTCCCAGGACTGCATGAAGTAAAAAGTGTTTGGTTTTGTTCCCAACGTCCAGAGAGAATGCAACTGCAAAGCTTCTAACCCAGTGATTTTTTGGTGGCAACATTTCACTTTTTATTGAAATCTATTGAGTGAAGAACTGAAAAATATGGTGAATTTCCGTTCATAATTTCTTTTCCATGATAAATTTTCCAGTAGAAAAATCAAAACTGAAAAGAAAAGAAAAATAAACTAAACCTGTTTCATCCTGGCCCCTACAAAGCCCATACTCTCAGAATAAACCCTAAACAGATACCTCTGAAAGATGACCGTGTCCCCAAATTTCTGGCCATGCCATTAGCCCAGGCCGGAAATGGTGACCAACAGTTTTGTAAATAGAAATTTCATGCAGCCAATGGGAAGGCTCAGCATGCGCTCATAACGATCCAGTTTTTTTTCTTTTTGAGCGGGAGCGGTGTGGGACAGGGATTTTTTTGTTTTTATCCGTTGTTCCCATAAAGTTCCCAGAAACTAAAAAGGTGAAATCCAGGGGTGCACATTTGTTTCTATTTCGCAAGGGGGGGGGGTCCAAACATGGGATCCTATTGGTCATGCCCAATGTTCCAAAACATTTGCTGATGGGCCAATAGGTCTCCTTTAAAAGAAAAGTAAACGTTTTGAGTGCACCCATGATCACACCCATGATCTAATTAATATGAATCACACTATGTCCCCATATTCATGGATGGCTTTATGATGAGGGTGCAACAGATGATTTGTGTTCATTTTATTGGCCTTGCCTACCAAGGCAAGGATATTGTGTTTAGATTCATTATAGAGTATAGTAGTTTAAGGATTATGGCCCCTAGGTTGTAGGTCTATTTTTATTCCTTTAAAGATGATATTTTGGCTTGTTTTGAAACTTGAGATTAGTTATAGAGTTATGATATCTTGAAGGATTTTGGTTTCTTGTAGAGGATGTTTTTGAAATTATATTTTTGCATAGTGAAATATTTGAATGTCCATAATTCTTCTTTTGCCTTAAGATACTTTTTAATGTAAATGGGAAGGCCACAGTGTGACACACCCCTGGTTTGGTTGCTGACAATTCTCTGTTGAAAAGAAAGAGGTGGAGGAAAAAGCTATGTAAGTGAACACATAGACGGGTTATTTTTGACCCAGAAAAAATGGGTGCTAGCTTTTGGGCTTCAGTTCAACCAGTACCCACAAACACACCATCCAGATGGTATGTGGAGGACAAGAAACACTTTTTCATTGTATTCCTGTTACACAACTAACCATGGTGGTTACCTATGAACTAAACTCTGCACAAGTATATTCTATTAAACTAGTAGCCACCAAGTCGCACTAATAATATTCCTTACCCTACTTACTTTGTGATACCTACTTGCCCATTTACATAGGTAGTCATGTAGGTACAGCTTAAGGTGAAAGTAGGAGGGTTTACAGGACAGGTTACTAAAATGGAACCCTAGTGCTTCAGTTGTGGTTCATCCACAACTGAGCCATACCAGGTTTGCAATGGATAATGCACAGAGTGTACTGGTTCATTGATTCACTCTGGCACACCTAGGTTTTGCTGGATTCATCCATCCTGGTGGTTCTGCATCCAATTTGTCTAGTTTCTACGTCTAGTGACCACGCTTGCAATCTTTGTTCAGGAACGGTTGCAGCTGAAACATGGGTTTCACTGTGGAAGAGCCTTTCTTTCTTTCTAGTGCGAAATTTGAAGTTTTTGGTCCTAAATTCAGTGATCAAAAAAATTCTCCCAAAATGAAAAATAAAAATAAAAACAGTCGCCAGGTTTTTTTTATACATGGTTCAAATACGTAGCCAAACTATATAATTTTAAAAAAAAGAAAAACTCTTGCATATTTTATTAATAGCCAAATTTGGCTAAATTGGCTTATGGATGATCACCATCTCGACGACAATAAAAATAAAAATAATAAAATTATGAATTAAATTATTTAAGTATTATATAACATTTTATTTGTGGGATATCATTTTTGCTATTTCTTTATTTATCTTCCTGATCTTGCAAAGGTACCATTTTAATTACTTGATTCGATTTGCCAGTCTAAAATTTACTCATCATGTGTGTGGTGGGGTTAAAAGTTAAAACTGATGGATCACAGGGCTAGTCCTATTTTGGGAAATCGCACTTCCGCGTAATAAGAAGCGTCAAACGCTGAGATCCACATTCATTCGCCACCTTGATTGGCGCTTAAAGGGCGATCTTAAAGGGCGATCGTCAAGTCTCCTCGTCTCCTCCCCAATTTAGTTCGTTCCTGATCTACCTGGTTAGGTATTACCTATTATTATTAGATTATTCTAACAACTTAGTGGATTCTTGCGTCATGATCGGTATCAGCCAATACATTCACGCAACGCAAATCTAAATCTAGGCTAGATTATGTTGCAGGCAAGATACCTTCCTAATTGAGCAGATCTTCTGGGCCCCTGACTGACTGGCTGCCTTCCACACGCGGCTCTACAAATACTGCTCTCTCGCTTTGTTTCTTTCAACCTCCTCCTTGGCCTTTACACATTCTTTTCACCACTTCTCTTCACCTCTCTCGCTGTTGTTCTCTCTTTCTCGCTCTCTAGTTCTCTTATTCTGGCTCTCCCTTTTCTCTTTTGGAATTCTGCCCACATGAGTATCTTCTTTGGTAGTGCCAGTACCCAACACAAGGTTCCTGCAATTTGTTTTGTTCCTCTAGTGTTCGTCTTAGAGCTCCTCCACCCAATGTTTTCTGTTTTCTTCCCACAAGAAGAGGTCCTCTTGCCTGCAGGCTGGTTGTCATCACTTGCTCACCTTATGGGACCGAATGCAACAGTAATACCGCGGTGAAGAAGAAGTGGTTGTTTGTTTGAATATTACCTCGCGTAAGTACGTAAGTAGGTAGGTTGCAGGGCAGTTGCAGCAGTTGGGAACCCGGCGGGATTTTGAGGGCGAGCTCCTCTGGTGTTATAACCAACGATGTTTTGCTGCTGTTGGGCGTACTCAGTGCAGCCTCTTGATCGCCATAGCTTGGCACGATTCGCTCACTTGTTTCTCGTTCTCGTACTGCTGAATGCTAATTCAAATTGAGAATTATTTTCCAGCAGCTCCAGGTTTATGCAGGTCGCTAGACTGCTTGTCAATGTGTGGTTTTCGAGTTATACGGTTTCAGATCTTCAAATCGTATTTGTATACTCCACATCAGTTAGATATGATTGTCAGGTCCGTTTAAGTGTGGCGTGAGTTCCAGGTTCGTGCAGCCCTTTTTTACTTTTTATTGGTTAACGTGAAGGTCGATGCAGGTTATAATATTGCGCAAAAGTTGCAGGCGTCAGTATCAGTCAGGAAAGATTGAAGTAGATCATAACTCTGGATGTATTCTGGATCAACCGATATCACTTGTAGAGAGGCCGACGTGCGTTCAGATGAGTCTAGATGTTGCGTTGTGTTAGTGTACCGCTAGAGGGGAATATATATAACTGCTGCTGCTTTATTGAATCTGGTGTTTGAGAGTCGATTTAGGAGGCATCATGGTGATGCATTTCAGTTGCGTCGACTCATTTTGTTATGCATCATAGTACTTATAGGTTCAGTTCTGTTGTTAGACTGCTCTAGAAGAAGAGTTTGGAGTCTATTTGAGTACGTAGAAATTAGCGAGAGATTCGTGCCAAGCTGTGTGCGACCAAGGGGCTCAACTTCAATCCAGCTACGTCGTCCACAGAAGAAGAAGACATGATGAGGTGAGATTCTGGGTGCTTAAAGATCACACAACGTCTTCGGGTAAAAAAATCGCCACATAACATTCATGGGTTCTTCCGATGCATATCGTTTGGGTTCAACAGATTAGAATCGATGGTTTTTCAGTTGTTATAGTTCGGTGATATTTGTCTACACTCCACCTTCTAGCATACTTCGGGTCTCTTTCCATTAGGCTGCTGAGATCACAGTTACACACCGTTTTGATCACAGCTGCGATCAGAGTCAGACAGCCTAATGGAAAGCCACCGACAGAGGGCCTTGTTTTTTTAAATTTCCATGGAGAGTTGCAAGTGCGTTGAAATTATGTAATTGATCCGCACATGTTCTCATGACAACAGAAGACAGGTGTCAGAGTCACTGAATGGTGAATCACAGTTTGACTCTCAGCTCTCACAACTCCTGCAATTCGTCAATGCTTGACTGGTAGAGTTTTGAGATGAGTATCACCAAAGCTGGTTAAAAAAACATTATGGTAAGCTGCTGTGATCATGTCTACTGGAAAAATGTACTTATGATCTACCAACAGGATTTCATTTCCTGTGGAAGCGTTGGTGCAGGCATTCCTTCAAAATTTCAGACAAATAAATGTGCTGTTTTAGGTCATGCTCTTCTGCAGTTCTTTTTCAACTGTTTACACCAAGTCTGATTTCCTTGAATGCTGTAATTGTTTATCAGATTCTGTACTAATTTTTGACCTGTAAATTACTTTTGAATCTTGCAGCACTGCCAAAAGTGCACATGACAGCTGCAGGTCATGCATGATGATCAATGACTTTAAACTATGCACCGTCGGTTGTGTCTTGTTGGCGTGAAAGAAGAATATTGTCCTTACAACAGACCTAAAATTGTTGAAATTATACTCAGCACGGGTCTTTTTTCTTCCCAGGAAGGATTATTATTCTTCTAGATAGAACACAAGCATATGTTGCCGCATGTTAGCATATAAGTAAAAGTGGCAAACTGTGATCTTGTGTCTTGATCAAGACTCGTTCTGAGTTGCAATCGACGTGCTGTTTAAGACGCTGAGTTTTAAGTTTGCAAATAATATTGCTCTCCTTACACAATGTCTCTGAGATGCGAAGTTCTCAAATTCTTTTAAGTTTGAAGGATCTCAAACAGTACACTATAAATACCCATTTTTCAATAACAACTTTTCCCACTTTAGTCACCAGAAAATTCTCCCAATTTAGGGAGTTTTTTTTATTATCACCTGATTATTTTGTAGGTTTTCGCCCAATCACTCGTTTCAGTCACAATAAAACTTCTCTTAATTATTAGAGTGTATTACGCACTGTTTAGGACCTGGAAAAATGATGTCCTAATCAAGAACAGATGCTTTACCTACCTTTAATTAATGACTGATTACACCCCTTTTACTCAAAGCAAAACATTTTCTGACTTTGGAACACATCACCTTTACTCAGGAAAAAAAAATAAACCATATCTTTACTTTTTTGGGACATTGTATGATAAATAATCACCTCTGCCCTAATGTTGCTTAGTGAGAAGTATAATTAAGGAGAAATTTTGTGCACGCAGAACTGTCAATCAAAATGCAAAATTGAAAAACTGTTTGTTTGCATTTGAAAAATGGCAATACAAGCATGCAAGTGCACAAGTTGCAATCAATTAAAACTACTCCTTCCCATCAACAAATGAAATGACTTTGAATGCTTAAGTCCAAATTTAATTCTTAATATGATAGTGGCAATTGAAGTAAAATATGTTTTTTTTTCCAGATAATAACTATATGTACTAACATTGTTCACTGAGATAGTTGAAAAAAAAGCCAAAATTGGTAATAATGAGCATCATATTTATTTAAACAGCCATCATGGAAAATGACAAGGGACATATAGTGGGAAATGTAGAATGCAGGGAAAGTAACAACCAAACCATATTTTACATTTCCCAATTTGTGTGAAAATCATAAAACAATATATTTGTGCAAAATTCATGGGCTTCAAAGTGTAAAAACAACATCAAATACATATGTATTAATTTTATGTAAACAATGTGTTTTTAAAATGTATAATGTTTTGATGTACATATGACTTACATTCTAATTGAATGTATGTGATCATTATGTTGTAATTTTGCATAAAAGTATATAATTTGTGTATATTAAACATGAACATTCATATTAAATTATATCATAAAGTTCGTGCAAATTTTGTATGAACCTATGAATGGCGAAGTTCATATAAAATTTGTACAAATAGGTATGAACATATAAGATTTGTGATGTAGAAGGGGAAATGTTTTAATAGTTGGATAATTGATAAAATTATGAATGGGGGTGCTTATGTGACCTAATTTGAGTTGAAACCAATGTTGTCTGTGTAAATGTAAATCATAATACCCTTATGAAAGTATTACATTTCAAACTTTTCATTAGCAATTACATGTTTTTAAAACAACATTGCAAAACCACAATGAAAGCAAGATGACAAGGGAAAACTTGAATCAAGTCATTTATGAAACTTGTAACAATGCTAAGAGTTACAAGATGACCACAATGCCATCATTTTAATTTGCAAAGATTGTACATGAAGAGGAACAACATGGGGGTAGTTCACCCTAAACTGTACTTGCAATCTTGGCCAAAATAAGTGGAATTGTAAAACAACCAAAAAAAATGAGAGTGAAACATGACAAAAAGAGGAAGAATAATTAATAAAAATTCACTTGAAACAAATAATTATTAGAATTTTCAACAATGCAAATAATTATAAGATGAAAATACCATCAAATACACTTGCAAACAATGTATTGACAAAGGAGAGAAACATGGGAAAATTCATAATATCGTAATGGAAAAAGTTTTGCAAAATATCATCCTTCCATAGCTAACATTATTTTTTCTCTTACTTACCTCCCTTTTCATTCCTCATGCCTAAATGCCACTTTTTTCTTATTCCCCATTCTTTCTTTGTTAAACCAATTCCATTTCCATAGTTATTGTTTTGAGGGAAAAAAAAGAGAAAAAATGCAATATTACATATGTATTGTGTGTGTGTGTGTTTAAAAGAAATAAAAATGTATTTACATTATTTAATGTGGTCTATTAAAATGTATAAATGTACATGCATTGTTTTTACAAAATTACACTTACACATCCAAACTTATACATTTACACTTAGCCAATGTTTTTATCAAAAACCATATACAAACAACACTAGTTTAAACTTATGAAGGTTATTTTTAACATAAAGGTTCTAGATCCAATGAATTAAAATATCATATAATATAGAAAACACAAAAGGTGAAACTTACAAATTGTTTTAAGTTAAGATCACTTTCACATTTAAAGCTTGGTCTTTATGTGTGTGACACCTAAAAAAGAGCTTATCACACAAGCCTTAAACTCACATTCGCCAAGTACACATGTTTTCCTTTTTGAATGTTTTCATTATGAAAACAATACATGAGTTTATTGTAGATCATAAATTCATTATGCAATTTTTTTTATCACAACGTTTAATTTTAGATTAACAAACGAAAATATGAAAATGGAAATAATGATCCAAAACCTCCACCCACAATCCATTTAATGCTTGAAGGGAAGGTGAATGAATCATTTACCCCTTTCATTTCAATTTAATATGTATTAGATCATTTGTTAAAATAAACTAGTTTAAATTTAAAGCTAATGCAATATAGTTGAAATGAGTAAAAAAATTCAAAATGTGATGTTCACATGTAGCAAAAAAATTCAAATGTAATTTTTTTATTTTTGTGACTACATTTTTTGGGGGGTGTATTGTGCTTTCAAATAACAATAGCTTGTGTCAAACAAAGAATGCATAAGATTAAAACCATGCATAATTGATGATTTTTTGATTTTAAAAAACAATCTTTGGTAATAACTGGAAACATGTATGTTACAAAATTGATGATAATTGTGTTAAGCAATCATAGAATGTGTCAATAGCTCAAACAATTTGTGTGAAAATTTTAACACATTTTTGTTGGGATCGTTGAAAATATTACCTCAAGCTCATCAATCCTATTAAAATCACAATGTAATGTTAATTCTAATGGTTGTCACTAACTATTTGTTCAAAGCTGACATGAAGTGCAAATTCACCTTTAATTATACAATCATTGTGATTTGAAAAGGCCCTACACATGTAAACAAAAAAAATCAACAACATGAGACTTAGTAGTATAAAACCAAATTTCTTAGTGCAATATCCAAATCTATCCTTCAATTATCTTAGATGGCACATTGTGTTTAGTAACCAAACTTTGAAACATTAAAACCTTTCAAGATTGAACAAACTTAAAGATATGTTTCTAGTTTATCCTGTACTATGTGAACAACATGGTGGTTAATATATTTTAAATGCCATATTATTTTAACTTGTTAGTCATTAGATGGGACACCATTACACTAACAAATCATTCCTATGTTTGAAATCAAGTTGAACACATTGATTTGTTCATGATCCAAAAACTAATTTTATTACAATAAAAAAAACTCAGAATTGTAATTATATTGTTCTTTCATTTAGCAAGTCATCCAATTTCCAATTTGGATGACTTGCTAAATGAAAGAACAATAGAATTACACACAGCCTGTGTGTCTCCCTCCCCTCTGGGATTGCCCTCTAGGAGTGTTTCTCATGGAGAAGCATTGCATTGTGAAGAGCCACAGGTTCACTGCATGTGCAGATTCATGCTAGTTGTTATGTAATCTGCTGCGACAAATTATTCTGAACGTATTATTCGCTCATCTGTGGCAATACTGGTACAACAACAAATGACTCTCTCAGCTCTAGCACAGGATGCAACGACAAGGGAGATCATGAAGCCATTTGACACAAGAGTTGACACAGAGAGGGGTTATTATAGAGTACATGAGTCCACTCAGGGAGAGTTCTTATGCCTACTCCTCAAGATTGGGACTGATCTTACACCTATAAGTAGGCACAGGATCTTCCCTCCATCCAAACAGGGATATATAAGGTGCCCTCCAAATAGCCCATATTTAATATACATAAAAACTTATATGTCCTGATTTTTTTCTCAAATGTTAGAATACTAAAAAAATTAAACTTCAAATTTTTTTAATTTTAGGAAATGAAGAACTAGAAGCTATATGCAACAGGTTTTGTGGCCACTCCTGGTTCTGGTTCTAGCTCAAGCCCAGTTCCTGATCCCAGTTCTAGTTCTGTTTTTAAATTTTCAGAACTTAAAATGGAATGTCTTTGGTAACCAATAATGGGCCCAAGAACCTAACTCGCCAAAAACTAGAACCAGACAACACAAGTGTTCACCCCATTCAAATTGTGAAAGCATGGCAAGCCATCTAGGGATCACCCAAAAATATTGGATGGTGTGATAGGGTTACAAACAAACCAATTTCAACATTTTCACTTTCGCATCCGCAACATGGAGTATTGCTAGTTTTTGTAATGGGTTCTAGCATTGTACAAATCCTTTTCAGAAAACTCAACTCCAAATCGATACAAAACTCTTGGCAACGAATGAAATTTTACATATTTTCAATGTTTGTTTTTTGACTGCTTGTCAAAGCTTCTAATTCTACAATAGAGAACTAGAAGAAGGCTTGCACCAAAGTTTTACATATGCGATTAATGCCTCCAAACCAAATGTGTCTATATGAATGCACAGCAACTGAAAAACCATACTTCAGTCAGGGAAGGAAGGGTTGATTTCATTTTTGGCCCTGAGGGCCAAAAGTGAATTTGCCATCAACAAATTCACCATCTCCAGCTCTTGGTAATCCTTGCTGTGTTGTAGCATCACAAAGCTGTGCCTTCATACATTTTGTAGAATACCTCATTTGGTTTAAGTTGAAAGCACCATGTGTCCCTCATCCAAACTTTTCAGTGCTCTTTTGTGGTAGGCCTTTCTTGCAGCATCATAAAGAACTCAGAGAATTTTCTAGTGTATTTGGAGAGCACCTTATATCCATGACTATCCCTCTTAGAAAAGACGAGGGGATATTAGTCTACTCCTTAAGAGAGAGTGGTCTTATGCCTACAGGATATTACACCTACTTGTAGGCATAAGATCCTTCACTCTCCAAAGGAGTAAGCATAAGAGCCCTCCCCTTCGCACACCTCAAGATCTACATATGTTTAGATTCATGATAACCTTCGCCTCATGGTTTACAATGGGTTAAGCCCTGGGTGGGGGACATTACCCAAATCTGGGCAGACTTGGATACCACTTCATCATAGGCACCTTGTTTCAAGAATGTCCCCCACCCTTGGGCTTCACCCTACATGCGCGAGACTGTGATGAGCAAATTACATCAATTATGCTTCCAGTGCTATCTAGGATGTAAAAGGATGGTGATCAAGGAAGTCCTTATATATGTACAGCAACAAACTCATCCAATGGACAGTACTAAGACATGCAGTTCTTCAGGGCTTTTATAGCTGCTTCACAAGTGCCTCTGGCAATGTGATTTCACCCATTGCCACAATTCACCTAAGAAAATAAAAGACTGTTAAGAACTGACTTGGACACAAAAGAAGAGAAGCTACAAAATAAAGCATGCAAGAAATGTGGGGTGACTTACCCCTTTATTGGAGAAAAAGTCCTCACTTTAAGTTCTCACCATCTTGTTCCTTGTGGTCTCACTCTTAGAATGTGCCTTGCTACTGGCTCCTAATTTCAATTATCTACCTAAAGCCCTTCTAAAGCTCTTGTAGTGTACCTCTGGATCTATCCTTGCTGTCAACACTCCCTCAATCAGAGGTTCAAGCTTTCAGCAAGGTAGGTCCCTTGGAGCATGACTTTCCACCAAAGCAGGCACACTCTTGGCTAATGCCTTGGGAAGTGGGCCCTCATTTCTGGAAAGCCCTGCTCCTTAGCCTTACCTACCGCGATCAACCTGGCAATGAGCATTGGAAAATGGCCTCCAAAACCAAATTTTTACAAGGCAAATGAAAGACAATGTGAACCATATTGAACCTGGAGAGAAGATTCCATGAACATAAAACCTTGTTCCAAGGATAAATTCTGCAATTCCACCGGCAGCAGCAGATAGCACACTCGTGCACAAATCTTCTACATACTTCAATTTCTCTGTGCCCTAGTTTCTCACCCCCAATGTTTACATCCTCTACCCTGCCCCTGCATATCTCCAACCAAGTATTCTCTCCCTCAGAAAGGTTAGCTTCCCAGGACCACAGCTCCTGTGTGAGAACTAAGAGCAATGGTGCAGCAAATTCTGGATGAAGAAAAGTCAAAACATGTTGGTTTGGCTTAGCAAAATGGTTTTGACCCAGCATGTTTGCACATGATGCTTACTTAGGCTGTCAAAAGGCTCAAAAAGGCCATTACCTGCTGTTGATTGTCTAGATAGTTTGATTGGTACAGGAGGGTTGCTATTAGTAGTCTCCCACAATTTGCAGTCCCATTTTTAGTTTTATGGGTGAGGTTGGAAAAAAGAAAATAACTAATCTTGGGTGTGAGATATATTCTTGCAGGGTCACACACCGAGCACTGGTGGAGCTGCTCTAAGAAATCAGGTTTCTTGGGCACACTTGATGTTTAGAACTAGAATGCAAAAGCTGATTACTGGGATGCTGATACTAGAGTGAAAACTCTAAACCCAACCCAAATTAGATGAAAAGAAGGGAGCCAGACATTTGCATTGGAAACAACATTTTCTCTAAAAATATTAATTCATTGTGGCAAGGAAGACACTTGACAAAGAAGAAGATTGTTATCCAGGCAGATAATTACAATCCTTAAATACATGGGATGCCAATAATCAAACTTAGAGATGCCAGAGTTTGCTCAATACCTGCAATCTTCTCTGTGGGTGCTTCCTCTCCAACCCTGACCTGCTGTGTGATTCCTGAACTGCTGAATTTCCATATCTCATACCCTTTGTTTGAGACCTAGGGGACTTGGTAGTCTTCCTAATTTCCATGTGTAGCTATAATTTCCATTGGGCATATGATTCTCTACCTAGGGAGAGTGAGATGTGGAAATACATCAAGTTTCAAGAAGATTCAAGGCCCTGACTGGTACATAGGTTCCAAGGAAAGGAAGTGAAGCTTCAATGGTGAAAGTACCCTGCTGCTTGATAAGTTCAAGCCCCCCTTCTATGGGCTTATAACTGACAGTTATCACGCTGATCTCCCTTTTCTATGGTGAACTCTGAAGAGTTGTAACTTGTATTGAGAAGAGTTGAGACATCTCTATGAGCAGTCGTACACAAATATGCCAAATGCATAAGCTATATGTACCATCATTTGCAGCAAGAACAAAGTAAGTTATACATAGATCAGCTTGTGCAGAAAGTATGAGTATATTTGCAATATCATGTTCTGCTTGAGGATGAAACTCAAAGCATTAAAAACTCTCTGAATAGGTGGAAACTCAGAGAAAACACACCAAAAATTTGCATACAACCAAATGGTTGAAGTGGCTACTACTTGCAGTGTTGAAAACTGTATGACAGTTGATGCTAAGAACCCACTTAGTTAGTACCTCTTGTTTGATTGAAAACTGTTTTGTTGTGCCTACAGGATTCTGAGGTTCTCCAAGAAACAAGTAGTCCGAGTAAAGCACCCAGAGAAATTTCCTAGCATATTTGGAGGGTACCTTATATATCTGTGAATATCATTCCAAGACAAGAGGAGGCCTATTCTTATGTGCCTACAAGTAGATGTAAGAACCCTAGTCCCCCTAAACCCTAAACCGTACACCCCATGATCTATGCATGTTTAGGTTTATCATAAAGTTTTCCTTCTGTTCTATGATGGGTAAACTCCACAGGTTCTCAGGACCCTGGGGCTTTACCCTACACAACATTCATGGGCATCGTAAATGTCCTAAACCCTAAACCCTCATCCTCATGACAGTGTGCATCATCATACCTAGAACATGGTTCCTGCTACATATCATATGTGACTTCCAACACCAGTTTTGATAACGAGGTTTCATTGAACACTGTACAGAAGACCCTGGAGATGCAATCTTGCAAATTTTCCCCAAAAATCACAATTGATCCATAAGCAGCAATGATCTGCCTAGACAAGACCAAAAAAAGATTCAAGAATCCATTATAAAAATTAGTCTAAACCCTTGAGATCTCATGAAGAAGCCTGAAATTGGCTCCAATAGTGTAAAAGAGCTGCAGGAATGCTGTACCTCTTTTTCTCCACTCTCTGTAGGTGTTCCTCCACTGCCTCTTTATTGTACTGGCTGGGTGCAAAATTGGTGACGGCATCATCCCAGCCACGGTAATGAAGTGATGCCATGTCCACTGCTCTAGCTGCCTCTACCTCTGTGGGATGCACCCCCAGATAGACATCTATTCTCTTGCCTGTGTCCTCATGTTTGTACCCAACCCGTCCTTCCCATTTAGTTCCACCACCAGACTGCCTAGAAACTCCCTTGTAAACTGATTTCCCACGGGTGAACCTTTGGGCCTTCCTTCGAAAGGACCAGATGTAGTCCCTCTCACTGAGGGACTCCATCTTTGGCAATTCTGAAGCATAAGTGCACTCCTCAAAGTTGAGAGTGTAATTTTTCTTCTTGAGCTTGAGAGCCACCAGGTCATGCACTGTAGCAGCCTCTATCTCAGTTGGGTAGGAACCAAGGTAGAGCTGACCACGTCCTTTCTGCCTCTTCAGCTGATCCACATCACCTGCCCAAATGCGAGCCTCCCATTGCTTGGAGTTCACATGCTTGCCCACACCTTTGTAGCAGGATGTCATCCTCTCCATGGTGGTCAGGATGCTTGAATTAGGTTTCTTGCGCTTCCTGGAATTAGGAGATGTAACTTTGGCAGTATTGTGTCCTAAGTTACGGACATCAACTTTGCTGCCTTGCATTGTAGATTTCTTGCAGGGAGGAGAACTTCCTGCAATAATTTCAGAATTGCTAGCTTGCAGTGCAAGACAACGTGAGCACTTCAAACTGCTATTGCCAGAAGCTTGCCTTGATTTCTTGGTAGAAGTTGGACCCCCAAATTTGGAAGTCTGACCTTGAGGACTTGCAGCAGGCAATTCTGCAGGCTGACAGGCAGCTGCTGGGGATGACTGTAGCTGTTTGTGGTCTTCGTTCCTGTTAACCTCCCGCACTGCAACAACTGATTCTGGAACTGGAACATGAGGAATGATATTCAAGTCCATATGGAATATGGCTGCATTCCTCCTCAACCCTAGTGTTGTGTGAGTCATGTTGGGGGGCTGAGTATAAACTGTCAGGACACCTGGATCAGTAATTAGTACCGAATGCAATGCAGGAGTCAGGCCAGCGTCTTCTTTCACATGATGCTCAGTCTTGGGCTCGTGCCGTGATGCTTGAAACGGATCAGGCTCATGACTAGTACCGCAGCTGGACGTGGTCGATTCCCGGGAAAACCGAAACCGCCGAAGAGAAACCATGATTTCTGTGAGTCCCACCTAGATCTCTCAATCACATCGCTTGGGAACGTCAGTGCAAGAAGCTGCTGGAGGACTAGGGTTCAATGCCAGGGGAGGAAAATTCATCATACGTGTCTAACTCAATACGCTGATCAATCAATCAATCAATGCGTCATCCCACTCAACAGAATTTCATCTCATGATGGCTGATCATGCTTGGACCCGGATCTTAAAGAAAAAATAATGAAATAATTATAGTACATTAAGGATCAAAGGAACGAGGTCTACAACACCAGTCTTCAAGAGAAAAGCCCATTAAGAGTGATGCAAGAGCAAACAGGAGGAGGAAAAACACAAGGGGGAAAGAAACTTTGCATCAACCAGAAAGAAACTCTTAATCGGTCGACATGATGAGTCTAGGGTGAAAATTTGTACTGTAAGTGGAAGACTCTACGACTTGTAATCCACCGACGCGTAACAGACAAGTTCTAGACAAATTTGCAAATCGGCAATATTCTTGAGCCGTAACTGTACACAATTGAGGCGTCGACTGCACAATTTGATTGAAGTCGCGACGCGGCGGATTATATATATATATAAGCACATGTAGACAAAAAAATTATTACTAGTTGTACCTCAAACCAGAAACCCTCGATGTGGACGCGACGGATTCAAACCACCACCACCAGTCGTCGAGGGCGATGGTACAGCGGACGACAATATCTATCGCCAAAACAAAACAACATCAGTAATGAAACAAAGACATTGAGACAGAAATAGAGAAAGAGAACGCGAGCCGCACCGCGCCACAAGTGAAAGAAAGGGACAAACAAGAGAAGAGGGCAGACAAGAGGCCTGCAGGTGAGAGAAGTAGTGAAGTTCCGACCTCGCTCTCTCTCTCTCTCTTTCTCTCTCTGTCTCCCTCTCTCCCTGCTCGCTCCCTCGGTGGTCTCGAGGGAAGTTGGCAACGCAACGCAACTGCTAGTCTCGGCAGAAGCGTCAGTCAGTCGCTTTCGGAGTCCCTAGACACGTCGTTCGCAGGGAGTAGGTAATGCCCTACCCTACGTGCATAGGTTTAAGGACCTACGCTGAAGGCATTACCAATGTAATGGCCTAGTGCAAAATGCAATTCTAGTAGGGTAAGGTCCTACCATGAATGCATTTACCCAAGTAAGTGCCTGCACTAACCAATGGTTGAGTGTGGACCCGATTCATTAGTAATGGCCTCATCAAAGGGCCTTACTCGACTTAAATTAAAGAAAGAGGCAAGTGGACGAGATCAAATAAGATCTAAAATGTAGCATCAATGGCTAAGATCAACAACCTTGATGACTTTATGGACCCACCTTGATAAATACCCAGGAACGTTACAAATTGTAAGACTAAATTACACTGAGTAGATGGTTTTTACACTAAATATTTTCTCCAAATTCTTCACAGAATAAGCAAATCCCTGTCCATTCCAATCTAGAATTTTGACTTTTGAGACTTACCTTTTTTCAGATAAATTTGGTGGTTTTTCCTTGTTCTCAATATTCTTCCAATGTATTTCTCAAGCTCTCATGTGTTCCCCAAGTTGTTCCACTTTATTCCATATCCTTTGCCTGAAATTCTGCCTTTGTAAACTCATATACCTAGACCAAAGGGAAATGCTACGTAATTATTTATATATATATATATATATATAGTGTGTGTGTGTGTGTTTTTTTAAAAAATAAATTTTGTGATGGGCCAATCACACAAACACACACACCAAAAAAATCACTTTGGATGCATGCCCACAACTATCAACAGGCTCCCCCACAAATAGCCAGTTACAGAATGAAAAAAATAAAATTATATATATATAATTTACTTAGGAATTGGTGTCATAGGGCTTTAAGGTGCAGATTTGACCCTTAGCATTCAAGGTGAATAGTAACTCATGTATAGGTGTTTAGCAAGCAAGGATCAACTAGCATTTACACTAGTACTTTTCATCTTCTTTAGTTCACTGAAACAATATGCATGTAATAAGTGCTTGATGTCACATCTCCGTTGAGGAATAGGACAAGGGTGATAACACAAAATGCTGAACATCAGCTCAAGATGAGCTGTGAACAAGAAAGACACAAAAGTTCAACCCACGCAAACTAAGAGTGGTGAGAGAAGAGAGATGACATGCAGGTGGAAAGTTGATGATGGAGAGACTTGTGTAGGCAACAATGATTGATCATTAACTTTAACCACCCAATTAGTTCGAAGGGGTGGATCTAAGGTGAACATTGGAGATGTTTTAAGTGGTCATTTTTAACCTAGGAAATATTAAACTTGCACTCAAAGACATTGATTTGGTCTTAGGATACAATGTTTGTGATGTTTAGAAGTAATCAAATTGTTTTCAAAGTTTTGAGGTTTATTATGGCACCAACTAGTATAGATGTTTCATTGAAAATTGTCTCAACTAGTGTGATTCAAGAAATGGAATTCTTGGTTAAAAAACAGCTTTTCCATAATGTTGTGACTAGCATTTTTTCTCCCCTTCATCCATATGACTATTTAAATCCAATGGAGGGTGGCCAAGTGGAAACCTTTGGTGTTTTGTGACATGTTCATGAGGCCATACAAGTGAAGAGGGTGTAAAGTTTTGGCTAAAATCTAAGTAACTTGGTAGTTTTTTGATGTTGAATTAAGTGTAGGGTAACGCCCTAAAGCTAAGGTTTTCTCCAAATAATGGGACTTCAAGTTGAAAGGCCAAGGGCCAATTATTTCAAGAACACCTTAACCTTAGGGCATTCATTGCCCAACATAAGAATTCCATAATTTTTATATTTTTATTTTTTTACCATAATACCTACCAAGTGTCAGTTGAATATCATAGCCAAAAAAACAAAACACTAATTCAAACAAATTGAAAAATGAAACATTATGTTTGTAATTGTTTTGTTTTTCAAAATGTTCACTTGTAGATTTTGTCAAATAATGGTGTTACATTAGTGAAATTTGCAAAGGTTTTTAAGGGCAATCACAAAGAAATTGCAATAAAAAAAATGGCACCTACCATGAAACATGAAACCACAATTTGACAACTACATGACAAGAAAAATCAAAATGTGACTACACATGTAATCCTTGGATAATTAGATTCTAATAATTTTAAATCATTTTTCTTACTAAAAATGTTTTTAAATATTTTATACTTATTAAATTCATTTCAAATTATTTCAAATATTTTAATAATGTATTAATGACATTATGATGTGAACACATTTAACACTTTCAACATTAATTTGTTGTCTTTAAGGTCCATGTAAAACTAAATAGTGATCAAAGACACATTGTTGTGTTTACACCCCTTATTATCATAGTTTTTCAAATTATAAATTGCAACACATATATTATCAAATCAATTTTGGACAAGTCATGTGTGTGTGATGGTTTTATTACGATATGACCTTGATATGTTCAGGACATTTGTGAACATGTTGGCAATGAACTTATGATATAGAAAAAAAAACATGATATAAAATGATCCATGATTGATTTGGACAATGGCTCTTTGTGAATACTTTTTCAAAATATATGAAACATTTAAGCACATGTTTTCATTTGCCAACATTCTTGGGTGGTTATAACCAATGTTGACATGTTCATGGCATTCAAAAGGTTATTTAATGAAATCCAAGTCGAGTTATAGGGGACTTAATATACAAATTCATAATTTTGTTGAACCCAAAATTGAATTTGGATTGTGAAATTAGCTTATTATTGAAACTAAGACTTGAACCACGTTCCTTTCTTCTTTTAATAAAATTCAAAATCTCTACCTACTTAGTTGTAAACTTTTTTAGAAGTGCCAACGTAAGGGCTTACCTTTTAAGTAAGTTTCAAATTTTAATTCATTGCACATGATTAATAATATGAAATCTTTTGTCTTGGGATTTGTGCATTAGTTGAACAAAACAAATAATGCACATAATCTTTAATTTTGATTGTGTATGTAAATAGAAAGTTTTGACTTGGTTTTGACTTGAATAAAGCTCCAAATCTTTTGGGAAATCTTTGACACCAAAAGTTTTACAAAACCAAAAAAATATTTTAGAATTTCATTGAAGGTTCTATCAAACCAAAAGGAATTGAAAATTGGAATAAAATGTTCCTTTCAAAATCAAGATCTAAACAACATTGTGACCTTTAGGAAATTTTTTGTTTATTCAATTATCAATAGGTGAAGGGTAGTGATGACAAGTAGATTTGATTTTAACAACCCTTTTGTTACCCATCCACTCGCTTTGAAGGTTTGAAGGCACATTTCAAATAATGTAAAGTTGTTTTGTAATGTTGTGCCTTTGCCCAAAAATGGGAAGAAGTTTGAACACATTTCAATATCATGGATTTTGATAACAAAATTCTTATAAGGAATTTGAGAACTCTATTTATGTAACTCCATCTCCAACATGCATTAACAACCAAATAAAGTGGGATTATAAGTTTCATGAACCACCTCCTTAAACTCTTATAAAATTAAGGTCAATTAGTATCATAAGGAACTTCATGTAACCTTATTTTCATTTTCTTAAGGAGAATATACAATATTGGCCAGAACATGTAAATGTAAAAAACAACCTAAATTGACTTGGTAAATCCATAGTAGTGACATACGAAATACGAGTATTTTTCGAAGGTGCTCAAAAAGAAGTATTTTCAAGTATTTTTAAAAAAACATTATAAAAATACAAAGGCTTGAAAATTGGCCTTTGTATCAAGTATTTTCAAGTATTTTTT